>ENA-UOWG01002170-UOWG01002170.1-activated-sludge-metagenome-genome-assembly--contig:-NODE-2170-length-17405-cov-9.422939_pt1 | contig 17405 bp, 24 predicted proteins | sample MGYA00238147_ERZ761563 | MGnify/ENA primary metagenome ERZ761563 (study PRJEB28884, sample SAMN05720216) | anaerobic digester metagenome | isolation source: active sludge of municipal... | reverse complement strand
ACCCGCGCCACCCTGTCAAGGGCGAGCGCGGGGGAGTGTGTCAGTTGCGGACAGGGGCGAGCGCGATAGGCTTACCGCGATACTGCAAGCCGGGGTAGGGCGTCCCGTCCCCAATCTTGGACGCCAGCCCGCACCAATCAAGGGGCAAGCCGGTAAGGGTTGGACGTTGCAACCAATCCCAAAGCAAACGCGCCGAACCGAACGGGGTTCGGTACTGGGCGATACCTCCCGGCGTGTTCCGGGCGTTCCGTGCGCCCGCCCAAGCCGTCGCCATAGTTGAACGTAGGGGTACGGGGCTTGCCGTGTTCGTCCAACGGTTCACGGTTCACGCTGGCCGGGGAAAGCGCCCCAAAGTAGCCGGGCGGCAACTTCTCTTCAGGCTTGCGGTACGAACACTGCCGCCATGCGGCAAGGCGGGCGGGCGTATTGTGGTAACGGTACTCGGACATTGCACACACTCCAAGGGTTGGGGCATGGGTTCCAGCCATGCCGGGGGATCATCGGGCAATCTGGGTACGCTCTTTCATCAACTCGGCTTGATTGTCCACAAACTGGCCAGCCGCACGGAAGATAAGGGCCGCACACACGATCAGGGCCAGCATTCCAAGGATGATTGAGATTCGACGCATGGGGCACACTCCAAAGGGGTTCGTATCGACACTGATAGTATCGAATACGAACCCCCGGAAGTCAAGCCGTGTTGAAAGATTCCGGGCCGGTCAATCGGCGTAGGATTCCGGCTGTTCGGCACAATCGTTACACGCCATCCACAGCGCCCGTTCCTTATTGGACGCCGGGTCCGCCAACTCTTCAGCGTCCCAAGCCCCATACCCCTTCAGATAGGCGCGGATAGTCTCATCATCCGCCAGCCATTCGACGCCGGGGAGGGTTTCGGACACGTTGGCGGATTGGTCCCCGGACCCGGAACAGCCGTAGACTTGGGCTTCCGTGAGTCTGACAATCTCCGCCCCGGATTCCCCGTTGTAGTGGGTGAACCGTTGCGGCCCTTGGGCGCGGGCGTCCGCCCATTGCGCCAGCCGGTCAAGGTTGCGGGCGTCTTCCTCATCCCAGCCGGTAGCCGTCCGCCCCTCTTCCGTGGTGATAGCCTCACGAACGCGGGCCAAGTCAGCGCGGACGATTCGGGCGAACGCTTCCCATTGGTCCGGCTTATAGTCAGGGTTCGCAATCACAACGCCGGGCCGGGCTTGCCGGGAGACGTTGTAGTAGGCGCATCCGTCCCCGGATGATCCATCGCCCCAGAATGCGGCATACTCGGCGGGATGGTATTCGGTTCCGTCTTCCGTGATTGTCAGAATGGGGGCAAGGCTGGGCATGGTTCACACTCCAAAGGGTTGCGGGTTCGTACCCCTACAGTATCGGTTACGCCGGGGCGTTTGTCAACCCTAGATAAACCAAACGTGCAGAGGTTTGCGGGTTCGGGTGGGTTCGTACTGGTCAACCTGTCCGGGCTTGGTTGAACAGAATACGAATGAATGCCCGTGCGGGTTGGCGTGTTTGTGCTCATCCTTGATCGGGCGCGACGGGTCAGAGTAGCACGCTAGGTACAACTCTACCCCGTTGAACGTGTAGATAACCCGATCCTTCCGGGCTATCCGAGTGTCCAGCATATGCGCCGGAACCTTCCCCACAAGGTACAGACGCGGGAAAGCCTGTTCCGTGTCGCCCTTCTCAAAGTAGAAACCCCCGTAGAAGGTTTCAGACTTGCGGCCCCGCGTGATAGTGACAGACACGGGACGGACGCCGGGGCAGCCAAGCCCCGCCAGCCATGCGCACACTTCCCCGGCTTGGGCTATGCCGGGCTTGTGACAATCGCGCCAACCGGCGCAAGGGGTGTAGTGTTCGGCGATTGCGGTATCAAGATTCAGCATTGCACACACTCCAAGGGTTGAGGGTTCGTATTCAGTGAACGCGGGCGAATCGCGGGTTTGATTGCGTGCCGACGTACACGCATTCGACATTCAACGAACGCCCCAACGGGGAAGAGGGGGCCATAGACTGGCGGGCGAACCGATCCGCGCCCGTTCGCGTCTTCCATGCGCGGGGCTTGCGGTATTCGCACACACGGTACAACTCATCCGAACCCGGAACCGTGTAGTAGACGCACCAATCGGATTCCGGGTCAACCGGGCGAACCTTGACGGGTTGCCGGTTCAAGTGTTCCCAGTGATACCCCGCGATACGCTCGATAGGGGACACACTGCCGGGGTTCGTAGACGCATTGCCGGGGGTTCGCATGATTCACACTCCAAAGGGGCCGGGGGTTCGCATGGGGACAGGCTGGACGGGACGCCGGAAGGCTGGGCACACTGCCCAAGGATCGGCGGGCGTCTAGCACAGGGCCGCGAAACAGAGAATAGAGAGGAAGACGATACGCCGGGCGTCCGGGGTCAGGGTGAGGAACGATTCAGCGTTGCGGATGATGGTAGCCACACCCAGAATATCGAATACACCCGGCCCGTTGTCAACCGTTGGCGGAGTGATTCGGCGAAGATTCTACATATCGGACAATGCCACAAGCCCCGCGCCGGGAGTGTGGACCGGGCGGGGCAAGGGCGGAGTGTGTTCGGTCAAAGTCTGATAGGCAGTGAGGAATCCGTATGGGGAACCTAGCAGCCACCTACCCTGCTTGTGGTAGGTGAGTGTACGGCCCTATGGGTGGGGTTCCAGTCTGGGCGGGCCGTCAATGGGGAATCACACACGGGGGACCGGGGAAACCGGCCCGCCAGCCGTAGGGCCGGGGGCCGGGAGAGAAGAGGGCGGGCGATTCACAGGATACCGGCAATCTGGGCAACCGGCAGGGCGAGCGCGGCAGCGCCGATCATCACGGCCAGCCACAGGGGGAACCGGGCAACCTTGACCGGCTGGGCAGCAACCGGGGCCGGGGCGTTCGCGTCATTCATCCAACGATCAAACGCGGCAGTGTTGCGGTTAGCGTTGCGGATCATGGTTCACACTCCAAGGGGCCAGCATCATTGCTGACCCCTGAAGTATCGAATACACTCCGCCAGTTGTCAACTACTTTGCGAAAGATTATTGTTATTGGATACTCGGCGGGTTTGCGTCCGGGGCAGTCTGGCCAGGGACCGGGACGGGTTGGACCGTTCCCCCGTTCCTCCCGATCATCTCTTCCACGGCCCGCGCCGCGGCTTCCGAGTTGCTGACCCTTCGCCCTTCCTTCCCGGTCAGTAGGGCCGCAAGGATCGTGGTACGTTCACGGGTACAGATACGATTGTTCGTGTTGCGATTCATAGCGGAGTGTAGACGCTACTTGTTCGCCGGTCAAGGCTGGGCGGGAGGTAAAGTAGAGGTAAAGAGAGGTAGAGTAGGAAACGCGAGTAGTGGGCGAGTTGATGAGAGAGGGAGTAGAGAGAGTAGAGTAGAGGTAAAGATTCAGAAACCGCGTTGGCGCTACCGTCAGGGCCGGTTTACTCTACTCTCTACTCTCTTTACTCTTTATTGAAGAAAGAGAGATAGACGATCAACCCCAAGCATGTTCGCCCCGTGTCTGGGCAAAGGTGGCGGATAACCCCCTGTCTGACCCCCTGTCCAGCCGTCCGGCGCAAACTGCCCCGAAAGAGTAGAGAGAGTAGAGTAGGTACGATAACTACCCCTCTTTAGGGCCAGATAACTACCCTAGCAAGGCGCGTGCCACACTCGCCCGGACGATTGGCACGCCGTTTGCTGCTTATCGGCGCCTCACGCGCACGCATACGAGGGGTAGTACCGTACACTATCCTACCACTACCCCTTGTGGTCCACTATCCCTAGTAGGTAGGATGCTGTACGGTACAACCTGTGCCCTAGGTACGTCCTAGAAGAGGGGTTATGAGCAACCCAGCAAACAGCGTGCCACACTGCTACCCCCTACAGTACCCTACCATAGCAAACAGCGTGCCAGAATATAGTCTGATAACCATGCACAATGTCCTATAATATGTCAAGATAGGTAAGATGTAGGGTTTATGATGTCAAGATGGGAGGTCTGTAACGTCTGGGAGGTCTGGGGGAGGGGGTTAGGGAAAAAGTAGGGCCTATAACCGTGTACCACCCCCTCTGGCCCCATTTCTGCCCTCGTGTGTCGTTCAGTTAGGGTTCTGTTCAGTTATTTCCCGCCAGGGAGGGGGTGCCGGGTTCTCGGTCTTTCGATTGGCACGCCGTTTGCTGGGGCTGGATTTTCGGCCTCGCGTGTGTTCAGTGGTACGAACCCACGGTCTTGATAAGTGTACCCCAGACCGCTATGCTTCCCCAGACGTTGGAGTACCGCCGTGCCACAAGACCGCTCGAAGACCGCGCTTGCCGCCCAGATGGGTGTCCCGATTGAAACGGGCGAGGGGATCGTGCGCAAGGGCCAGGGGAAGGGGCATGGGGCCGAGATCGTGCGCCGCGCCGGGTACGGGAAGGTGACGCCCGAATCGCTGGCGGTGTTCCTCGAACACTACATGCAGCACGGCCATAAGGCGAAGGCGGCTCTCGCGGCGGGGCTTTCGTACTCCTCCATCCGCAATGCGGAGAAGAACGACCCGGAGTTCGCCGAGGAAGTCGAGCAGGCTCACGAACTGTTCATCCACGATGTCTTGGAGAAGGCCGCGTTCGAGCAGGGCGTGGAGGGCATCAAGAAGCCGATCTACAACACGAAGACCGGCGCGTTGCTCGGCCACGAACGTGTGGTTCAACCTCGCATCCTCGAACTGCTGCTGAAGCGTCACGACCCGAACTACCGCGACAAGGTGGACGTGAACCAGAAGGTCAGCGGCGGCGTGGTCGTCGTGCAGGCCCCGCCGATGACGGTGGACGCCTGGAAGCAACGGATCAGCGAGCGGAATCAGCAGAACCGCGAGTTGATCGACGCCGAGGCGACGCCTAGTCTTCCTGTGGAACCTGACCCCAAGCCCGGAGCACCGTCGTGAGCAACATCGTCCACCTCATGGGTCCGACTTGCGCAGGCAAGTCCACCCTCATCAATCGTCTGTTGAACATCGCCCCCGAGATCGTCGGTGCCGTCGAAGTCGGCAAGATGATGAGGGCGAAGTACCTGGACCCTGCGTCGCCGCACTACCAGCCCGACTTCTTCAAGGGTCAGGCCGCGCCGCTGCACACGCAGGCCGAGGCGTGGCAGATGTACAAGGACGGCGTTCAGCGGTGCGTTGACGAGGGCAAGAAGATCGTGCTCGTGGACGGCCAGCCGCGTGACATCCAGCAGGCCCGCGACATCGTGGGTCTGTGGCACGCCCCGCACCGCGCCGTCTACCTGCTGATCCACGCGACGGAGGCAGTGCGAACCCAGCGTGCCGTGGCGAGCCGGACGGGTGACAGCCTGGAACTCGCCCGCGCCCGGCTGAAGAACGACTACGAGAACTGCTACAACGTCATGGTCGAACTGACCAAGGCGAACGAAGTGTACCGGGTGCTGGACAGCAGCGAACTCGGTTCGATGGATGCTCTCGCCGAACTGGTCCTCGCGGACTATGGCGAGTGATTGATGGCCGAACTGCCCCTGTTGGAGGGGGACGACGAAGATTCTAGACACTCCGCGTCGCGTCCTGTGGTTCAAGTCCACCAGCGGCCTTTGCTTTGGAGGATCGACAGGTGAGTACGAAGGTCCAGAAGTTGCGCCGGTGGAAGCAGGCCGACAGCGGCCCGCTCCGCGACATGGACGCAGCGTGCTTCCCCACGGACACCTCGTTCTGGAACGACGAGCGATACCACTGGTGGCGCATCGGCGACGTGGCTTACGCGGGACTCCGTGTGGACACGAAGACCAACACCGCCCACTTCACCCGCGCCGGGGTGATGCCGGAGGCTCGGGGCCAGGGCTTGCAGAAGGTGCTCATCAAGGCCCGCTTGACGTGGTGCAAGCGAGCCGGGGTTCGCACCGTGAAGACGTACACCAGCATCGACAACCATGCGTCCATCGCCAGCCTGAAGGCGTGCGGGTTCAGTGCCCGCCGCTCGAAGGACGGGAAGTGGATTCGCTTCACCAAGGAACTGACATGACCGGCATTTCCTCCGTGTTTGAGATCATCGAGCGCCCGAACGGGTTCTCGCTCGCCTGGGCAGTCAGCCCGAGCACGCCCGTGATGACCGTCTGGATTGGGCGCGTCACGATGGGGTACGAACTCGCGGTTGATGCCGCGTGTGAGTTCATGGATCGCTTCCCTGCCGCCTCTGCCGATGGCATCAGCGCCGACGCCCTCATGCACTCGTGCGTGGTCAACGCCCAGAATCAGAACTGATGTCCCTCGCCGCGCCACAAGCCCGCATCGCACTGAACGCCTCCGCCGTTGACTGGCGGAAGGAGGACGTGTTCCAGTTGGCCCAGGATGAGCACGGGGCCGAGGTGCGGTACAAGGTCGGCGAGGAGATGAAGCCGTACACGCTGCCCGACGAGAACGGCGTGTGTCACGTCTTCGATTGGGCAGTCCAGCCGGGTTCGCAGGAAGACTTCCTCAACTGCCCGATCTTCGAGGTGCTGTACACCGGCAACCGAGGCGGCGGTAAGACCGCGTGCCTGCTGATGGACTTCGCCAAGGAGTGCGGGCGTGGCTACGGGGCCGCGTGGCAGGGCATTCTCTTCCGCCACACCTACAAGGAACTCCGCGACGTTGTGAAGAAGTCGCTCGAACTCTTTCCCAAGATTTATCCTGGGGCGAAGTGGAACGACACGAAGATGACGTGGACGTGGCCTGACGGCGAGCAGTTGACGCTCGCCTACATGGAGCACGAGAGCGACTACTACTCCTACCACGGTCACGCCTATCCGTGGATCGCGTGGGAAGAACTCACGACCTGGGCGGACGACGGCTGCTTCAAGCGCATGTTCTCGTGCTGCCGGTCCACCAAGGCCGGGATGCCGCGTCGCATCAGGAGCACTACGAACCCTTATGGCCCCGGCTTCGCCTGGGTCAAGGAGCGGTATCAGTTGCCGATCCCGCACGGCGACGTGCTCGGGACGCTTCTCGAAGAGAAGGACGACAAGGGCAACTTCATCGGCTACCGCTGCGCCATCAACTCGAACCTTGCCGAGAACAAGGTGCTCCTGACGGCCCAGCCGGACTACCTCAACAACATCAAGCAGTCGGCCCGCAACGAAGCGGAACTCGCGGCCTGGATGCACGGCTCCTGGGACATCACCAGCGGCGGCATGTTCGATGACATCTGGTTCCGCGTGAAGCCCTACTGCGTGCTGCCGCCCTTCCAGGTGCCCGCCTCGTGGAAGATCAACTGTTCGTTCGACTGGGGTTCTACGAAGCCCTTCTCAGTGGGTTGGTGGGCCGAGTCTGACGGCACCGACCTGATCCTCCCTGGCGGGAAGGTCATGCGGACGGTTCGCGGCGACCTGTTCCGAATCAAGGAATGGTACGGCTGGAACGGGAAGGCCAACAAGGGTCTTCGTATGCTGGCCAAGGACATCGCACAGGGCATCGTGGAGCGTGAACTGAAGTGGGGCATCTACGGCAAGACGAAGCGGGGCATCGCCGACGCCGCAATCTTTGACGAGACGAATGACAACTGCATCGCCTACGACATGGAGGCTCGGGTCACGGTCGATGGCGTGCAGTATCGCGGCGTCTACTTCGATCCCGCCGACAAGCGTTCCGGCTCGCGCAAGCAGGGGTGGGAACAGATGCGGAAGATGCTGGCGAACTGCATCCCCAAGGAGGGCGAGAAGGTCCGCGAGGAGCCGGGCCTGTTCGTCACGACCGAGTGCCTTCACTTCCTTCGTACCGTCCCGGCGCTGCCGCGAGACGAGGACGACCTGGACGACGTGGACACCGAGGCCGAAGACCACGTTGCGGACGAGGTTCGCTACCGCTGCCGCCAGGAGCACCGCCAGATGAAGGGCGGCAAGACGACGGGGATGTTCTGATGACACCAGAGGAGAAGTCAAAGTACAACCGTGAATGGAAACTCCGAAACCCGGACAAGGTTCGTCTGCATCAGCGGCGTTCCACCATGAAGGAGATGTACGGGATCACCCCGGAGGACTATGATCGGATGCACGCCGAGCAGTCCGGGAAGTGCAAGACCTGCAAGGAGGTTCCGGTTGGGGATAAGGCTCGTGGCCGACTTCACGTTGACCACTGCCACCAAACGGGTAAGATTAGAGGGCTGCTGTGCTATCGGTGCAACTTGGCAATCGGGCACCTGCGAGACAACCCAGCGTTGGCCATCACCGTCGCGGAGTACCTGAAGGAGCATCAACATGGCAGTGGATAATAAGCACCCCCAGTTCTCCGCTCGCATCGCCGACTGGGAGCAGATGGGTGAGTGCTACGCAGGCGAGCGGATCATCAAGCAGCGGCGAGAGAAGTATCTACCTGCCACGGACGGTATGCGGCTTGATGGTTTGACCAAGGCCGGGCCGGATGGTGGCAAGGATGCCTACGACGCTTACCTTGCCCGCGCGGTCTTCCCTGACTTCGTGAAGCAGGGCGTGGAGGCGATGGTGGGGATTATGCATCGTGAGAAGGCGCGGATCGAGGTGCCGGACGCGATGAAGCCGCTGCTTCAGAAGTTCGGCTCCAACGGCGAAGACATCTGGATGTTCCAGCGCCGCCTCAACGAGTGGCAGTTGCTCTTTGGCCGCGCCGGAATCCTCGCGGACGCCCCGACCGGCGTGACCGTGGACAAGGCCATGCCCTTCGCGGTGCTGTTCGCCGCACCCCGCATCATCAACTGGGACGACGGGATCGCTGACCAGGGGATGCAGAAGTTGGAGTTCGTCACGTTCGATGAGTCCGCCGATGAACGGACCACGGGGTTTGAGTGGAAGTTCGAGGAGCGGTATCGCATCTGCGCCATGTCCGGCACCGTGCAGGGCGAGCGTCAGAACGCGGAGGACCAGTCGGCCCCCACCGCCATCGGCGTCTACCAGACGGCCAAGGTCAAGCAGAAGGATGACATCTCTTCCGCCGCATGGGTCACTCCCTCGCTCGGCGGCAAGACGCTCGATGAGATTCCGTTCCGCTTCGTGAACACGAAGGACTTGGTGTCGCAACCGGACGATCCGCCTCTCCTCGGCCTGTCGAACCTCTGCCTCGCCATCTATCGCGGCGAGGCCGACTACCGGCAGTCGCTCCATATGCAGGGGCAGGAAACCTTCGTCATCATCGGCGCGGACAACGACAAGAAGACCCGCCTCGGTGCCGGTGCCCGCATCGAACTCCCCCGCCAGGGCGACGCGAAGTTCGTGGGCGTCAGCGCCGACGGCCTCGCGGCTCAGAAGGAGTGCATCGAGGCCGACAAGAACCTCGCTGGCGAACTGACCAGCCGTCTGTTTGATTCGACCGGGACTTCGTACCAGTCCGGCGAAGCCCTCCGCATCCGCGTGAGTGCGAAGACCGCAACGCTCCGCACCATCGCCCTCACCGGCGCTGAGGCCCTGCGTCAGATTCTCGTGCTCATGGCGAAGTGGATGGGCCTCTCTGAGGCAGAGCAGGCCAAGATCGTCGTGGAGCCGAACACCGACTTCGCCGATACGAGCGCCGCGAGCCGCACGGCCCTGGAACTCACCCAGGCGAAGACGATGGGCTTCCCCATCAGCCAGAAGTCCCTGCACCGCTTCGCGGTTCAGCAGGGCCTCACGGTGATGACGTTCGAGGAGGAGGAGAAGGCCATCAGCGACGAACCCCCGCCGCTCCCGCCCGCTCAGGGCATCGGCGGTCAGTCCGGCGGCTTGCTCGGGCGAGCGACCGGCGGCAGCCGCGTGAGGCGTGGTGTCGGCTCGGATGCTTCCAAGGAGTGATAGTTGGCGACGCGGAACGAACTCATCGTTCAGGATCGGATTGAGCAACAGCAAGGCCGTGTGGATGACGCACTGGCCGCTGCTGCGTTGCTCATTGCCCTCCTGGATGAGTCCGAACCCCTGATCCGCGTCATCATCGAACGCTACCTCCGCCTCTTCCTGTCCCCCGGCGTCCAGTTGAGTTCCGCCGCTGTCCAGGCTCAGATGGCCGCGATGCGTGCGGACATCCTGGCTGTACGAACCCAATCCTTCCTCGCGGTCGGCTCGCGCCTGGACGAACTCCTGGTCGGCGAGATTGATGCGGAGTGGGACTTCCTGGTGAAGTTGTACCTGGACCGCGCCGCGATGCAGTTGCAGCGGCCCGGCGTCACGCCCCAGTCGCTCGTGGACACTCCTATCCTTGGGCGAACGCTGGACGACTGGCTTCAGGCCCTTCTCGCCGCCGACGCCGCCCGCATCGCTGACGCGGTGGCCGTGGGCGTCCTTCAGGGGCGCACGCGGACGCAGATTCTCCAAGCCACCCTGGGCGAGGAGAACCTGGACGGAGGCAAGGGTGCGACCGAGCGGACCCGTCGTGACTTGACCAACATCGTTGACCTTGCCCTCTTCTCCGTGGTAGGGCTGGCTGCGAAGACCTTCTCCGAGATCAACGAATACTGGCTGCCGCGTGATCTGTACGTCGCCGTGATTGATAACCGGACGACGCAGATATGCCGTCACTACAACGGCAAGGTCTTCCTGGTGGGTCGCGGCCCGTATCCCCCGATCCACTGGCACTGCCGGTCCATCCGCGTATCCCTGCCGGTGGACGGAGACATTCCAGACACCCCTTGACTGACCCCCGGTGGGGCATCTAGTATTCCTCGAACCTCGAATCAAGTCTGAACCCGCAAAGGAGCACTTCCCGATGGCATTCAAGACCAAGGCTGACTGGCTTACCGCGATGGGTGGCGCAACCACTGCTGTCGGGAGCACCAAGGCGTTCACGGCGGCTGCTGGCAACCTCATCACCATGTCGAGCCACGGCCTCGGCGACTTCACCGGCCCGGTCCAGTTCGCGCCCCAGGGCGCGGGCGTGCTCCCCGGCGGTCTTCTCGCGGCGACGAACTACTGGCTGATGGCCTCCACCGCCAACGCGGTCCAGGTCATCAACGCGGATGGCACCCCCGTCGATCTCACCAGTGTCGGCTCCGGCACCATCGACGTTGACGGCGCGGCTGTCAACGAAGCCTTCGCCGCCGCTCAGGTCAACGCCACCGACGACGTGCTCACCCTGACCGCGCACGGGGCCGTTACTGGTTACGGCCCGGTTCGCTTCGCCCTCACCGGCGACGCCTCCGCCCTCCCCGCTGGCCTCGCGGTGCTCACCGACTACTGGCTCATCGTCACCGGCGTCAACACGGTCAAGGTCGCCACCTCCTTCGCAAACGCGATGGCAGGCACGGCCATCGACATCACCGACACCGGCACGCCCGGCACCGGCGGCTACACCTGCATCCGCGCCGCGGTCAACGACGATTTCACCGACGCCAACGTGACCATCACGGACGGCGTGCTCACCGCCGCATCCCACGGCAAGGACACCGGGTTCGGACCCGTCCGGCTGACCAACGCTGGCGGTGCCCTCCCCCAGGGCCTCGCCACCGGCACCAACTACTGGATGATCGTGCTCAGCGCGAACACCTTCAAGTTGGCGTCCAGCAAGGAGAACGCGCTGGCGGGCGTGGCCATCGAAGTTCAGGAGGCGGGCACGGGCACGCACTCCATGCGTGCGACCATGCAGACCGTCGCGGATCAGTTCGAGCAGTGCTTGAACGAAGTCCTGACCATGCCCGGCTACCGGGACATGCCCGCTGACGTGAACACCAACAAGTTCTGGATCGAAGGGGTTCAGGGCACGGGTTTCTAAACGCGCCGCCTCCTACGAAGACAAAGGCGGTAGCCGTAACGGACGCGGCCCTGGCGCATAAACTGACGGATCAAGCATTCATCGCAGCAAAGGCACTGTTAGAGGAGCATCTGAAACATGGAACTCGAACTGGTTTACAACGCGGCGGCTGACATCCCCAAGGGCTTTGAGGCCCTGTACACGGAGAAGGACGGCAAGTTCCACCTCTCCGGCGTCAAGGGGCTGTCCGCTTTGCAGGCACTTCCTGCGTCCGTGGCTCGGCTGGAAACCTCGCTGAAAGCCGAGCGCGAGGCCCACAAGAAGACCAAGGCCGAGGGTGGCGACACCGGCACCCGCATCGCCGAACTCGAAGCCCAACTCGCCGAGGCGCAGGCGGCTGTCGAGGCCGGGGGCAAGCCCATCGACCAGACGAAGTTGGCGGAACTCGCCGACAAGCGCAGCGGCCCCAAGATCGCCGCCGCCGAGCGTGCTCAGAAGGCTGCCGAGGCGAAGGCTGCCGAGGTGCAGGGCCTCCTGGATCAGGCGCTCGGGCGCGAGCGCACCAGCAAGATCGTCGGTGCCCTGGGCGAGGCTGCTGCCAAGGCTGGCCTCCCCGCTGACGCTCAGAACCTCATCAAGGGCTATCTCGGCGCTTCGTTCGAGGTGGGCGAGGACGGTTCGATTCGCACCAAGGAAGGCGGGCTGCTGCCTGTCGGCCTGGACGCGGTGGCTGCCGTCAACGAGACGAAGACCATGTTCCCCTCCATCTGGCCGACTTCCCAGGGCGGCGGTGCGAAGGGCGGCGGGTTCGCCCCCGGCGGTGGTCCGAACCCCTACAAGAAGGACACCTGGAACGTCACCGAGCAGATGAAGTTGAGCGATGCCGACGCGCAGCGCCTCGCTCAGGCTGCCGGTGTGGACTGGAAGAATCCGAAGCCCCCGGCGAAGTAACGCCTTGACCGACAAGCCTCACACGGCTATCCTGTAGGTGAACAATCTGACGGACAGTACCGGCCCACGGAGGCACGGCGCAACGGACGCGATGTCCGGGGCAGTCTGAAGGAATCACCGGAAGCCTGAACCGAAACGTGTTCCGTAAACCCTGAAGGAGTAAAGCAACATGGCCGTCGTCCGCGTCTCCGATCTCGTGATTCCCGCTCGTTTCTCTTCGTACCTTCAGCAGCGTACCGAGGAGAAGTCGAACCTCATCCGCTCGGGCCTCCTGGTCCGCGACCCCTTCCTGGACAACTTCCTGGCGGGCGCGGGCCTGACGATCAACGTCCCGTCCTTCAAGGACTTGACGGGTCGGCCCCGCGTGAGCAACGACAACCCCGCCACCCGCATCCCCGTCGATGGCACCGGCACGCCGCCCAACGCCCACAAGGGCATCGGCACGTCGCAGGAGATCGCCGTCCGCCTCAGCCGCAACGACTCGTGGTCCGACATGGACCTCGCCGGTGCCCTGGCTGGTGCTGACCCGATGGCTGCCATCCAGAACCTCAGCGGCGACTACTGGGCGCGTGCGCTTCAGCGTGCGTTCGTGGCGACCGTGCAGGGCATCTTCGCCGACAACGAGGCGGCTCCCACCGGCGGCGACACCCACACCCAGAACGACCTGACCGTGGACATCTCCGGCGGCGGCTACGTCGCGGGCGTCACGGACTTCAACCTGGAAGGGCTGATCTCCGCTGTCACGACCCTCGGCGACAGCGCCCAGGACATCGTGGCCGCGATGATGCACTCGCACGTCCTCGCCCGCGCCAAGAAGAACTCGCTCGTGGACTCGATCCCCGACGTGAGCAACCCCCTGGCCGCGAACATCGAGGTGATCGCCAACAAGTACCGCGTCATCGTGGACGACGGCCTGCCGAACCCCGCTGGCTCCGGCGCGAACCAGACCGCCACCGGCATCTACCACACTTGGTTCCTCGGCGCTGGTGCCTTCCGCCTCGGCATGGGCACCCCGAGCAACCCCGTCGAGGTGGAGCGCAAGCCCGAGGCCGGTAACGGCGGCGGTCAGAGCATCCTCTGGCAGCGCGTCGAGTGGTGCATCCACCCGGTCGGCCACGCCTGGATCGGCACCGCGCCGGTCGGTGGCCCGGACGACGGTGACGCGAGCACGCCCAACACGCTCGCTCACGCCGACTCCTGGCGTCGCGTCTTCCCCGAGCGGAAGCAGATCAAGATTGCCCGCCTCATCACCCGCGAAGCCTAAACCGCTCGCGGCCTGATGATCCCCCTGATGACGACGGGGGCCGGGGAAACCCGGCTCCCCTTCTTTGACCGCGACCTGAAGGAGCACCAACGCATGGCACAGCCCGCTCGTCCTCGCAATGTTCGCTACCGGACGTTTGACCGGCTGCGTCACGCCAGTTCCAACCTGAAGCAGTTCCTTCAGGCGATGGGCACGAAGTTCATGGGCACCGCTGCGACGCCGACGTTCACCGCCGACGCCAGTACGGATGTCTGCACGCTGAACTCCCACGGGTTCGTAACTGGCAAGGGTCCGGTTCTCGTGGCGAACTCCGGCGGTGCTCTCCCCGGCGGTCTTGCCGCGTCAACGTGGTATTGGCCCATCCGCATCGACGCGAACACCTTCAAGTTGGCCACGAGCCGCGCGAAGGCGACCTACGGGACGGCCATCGACCTGACCACGAACGGTACGGGTACGAACACCATCCGCTACGCCGCCAACGCCGAGGCGGTGATGGAACGTCTGCGTCAGGGCGTGCCCTACGAGCGCGTTGTGGCGGAGTCGGACATCGACAACCTGTAAGCCTTACTTGCAGGTTGAACATTGAGTTGCAGGTTTCAGAGGAGCATCAATCATGCCCAACGAGCGCGATCAGAAGAACGATCAGTCCGAAGTCAAGGCCCCCGAGTCCGGCGCGCCCGCCGGTGACGTTGCCGCTGCCCCTGGGCAGAGTGCCACCGACGTGAAGCCCCCGGTCGCTGAGGTTGAGTCGGCTGATCCCGCCGCCTCTCGTCAGGCTCGGCTCGCCGAGATCGACCGCGAACTCGTGGAGGCCGACCGTCAACTCATCGCGGTGCAGGCTCGGATTCAGTCGCTCCGCACGGAGCGGGATGAACTCCGTCGTCAGGGCTTCGGCAAGCCGATGTCCCAGGCCGAGGCGCTGAAGCAGGTCGTGCAGTCTGACCAGGACCAGCGTATGAATCGCGCGGCTCTCGCGGCGGCTGTCACCGGCCTCGTCGGTTCCAACCGAATGCCCACCGTCAAGACCCCCGCCGAGATCAAGGCGGCGATGACGAAGAAGCCTGTTCAACTCCCCCGGCCTCAGCAGTAAGCCGGGAGTCTGTACGAACCCACTAGGGAGACTGACCGCCGTGGCAACGCCCGCACAGAATCGAGCCGCACAGATCAATGCCGAGCGTCACCGGACGCCTCGCATTCTGTCTGTGTCTGCCGATCCTGCTGGCGGCACTATGTCGGTGGTGTTCGACCGGGACATGGACACGGCCCTGGCGCTGAACGCGAACACAGTGTTCCGAATCGTGGTGCCTGACGATGACCTGTGGTATGACTTCAAGGCCAGCGACGGTTATTCATGGACGGACGCCCGCACGCTTGCCTTCGCTGCCTCCGGCGGCGACCAGGGGGCCTACGACGGGGATGAGTTGTTCGTGACGTATCTCGATGGCAACGTATCAGCCAAAGGTCGCGCCCATCGCCTTCAGTATCGTGAGCGGTGCGACCGCGTGGAGATCATCTAATGGCCTTCGTGGTTGAGAACGGCACCGGAGTATCGAACGCCAACGCCTACATCACGGTGGCGTTTTACCGTGCCTACTTCACCGACCGGGGCCGCGACCTGTCCGCTCAGACCGATGAGCAGGTGCAGGGCTTTATCGTTCGTGCCACGGACTTCGTAGAGCAGCGGTTCGGCCAGAACTACCAGGGCACCCGCAAGACACTCACGCAGTCGCTCGGGATGCCCCGCACTGATATGTTTCTGGACGGCGTTGCGGTGTCGCCTGACGCCGTGCCCGCGATGTTCCAGATGGGCGTCGCCGAGTACGCCTTCCGTGCGTCGAAGTACGCCGACCTTGCCCCTGATACCCCGGTGCCCTTCGCACGCGAGGCTCAGGGCGGCGGCACCGTCGCCCCCGGCGGCGCGGTGATCGCCGAGAGCAAGAAGGTCGGTCCCATCGAGAAGTCAACCGAGTACGCGGACCCCACCGCCGCGTCGAACTCCTGGGCAATGCCCGCATACCCCGCCGCTGACGCTCTGATTGAGCCGTTCGTCGCCGGTGGGCGCAGCGGCAAGACGATCCGAGCGTAACATGGCAGGACCACACGACGAGTTCGCAGACCTTGCAGTTGAGATGATCGCCGAGAACGGGCGCACGATGACCGTGCGCAAGTTGTCGCGGACTCCTGCTGATCTGACGAAGCCGTGGCGCGGCCCGGCGGCGTCCGCCCCGGCTGGCTACGAGTTCGAGGTGGAGGCCGTGGCCGTGGTGATCGACTGGACCGAGGAGGAGATCGAGCAGGACCAGACCCGCCGCGACAGCCAGCGGCTCCTCATCGCCGCCAAGCCGTTCGCTGAGGCAACACCCTCTCCAATCGACCTGAAGTCGGCTGACTCCTTGCTTGACGAGGGCCGCGTGTATAGTCTTTCCAAAGGGAACTGCTTGAAGCCCGGCACGACCGCCATCCTTTACGACTTCCAGGTGCGACAGTAACCATGCCTGCCTCCGACACCGCCACCGCCCGCGATGAGATTCTGGACCGTCTTCTGACGGCCCTGGTCGGCCCCTACGCGGGCATGGCCGTCGTGTACGATGACGCCGTGCAGGACCAGCCCAAGGGCGAGCAGTCGCCCGCGCCGGACCCGGTGGTGCCCTCCACGAAGCCCTGGCTCCGTGTGGGAGTCCGCCACACCAACGGCACCCAGGCCAGCCTGGGCAGCATCAACGGCAAGCGCCGCCAGGAGCAATCCGGCGTCCTGTTCATCCAGATGTTCACTCCCCTGGGCGATGGCCAGAAGTTGGCCGATCCCTTGGGCGACGCCATTCTCGATGCGTACCGCACTGGCGGAGCGACCCCGAGCGGCGTACAGTTCCGGTCAGCCCGTCGTGCCGAAGTCGGCAAAGATGGTGCATGGTTTCTGACCAACTGTCTCGTAGACTTCGAGTACGACCTGATCCGCTGAAGGAGCACCCAGCATGGCCGTCAACGTCAAGATCGACAGCAACATCACCGCACTCCGCTATGCCCAGGAACTCACCCTCGGCACGCTGGACCCCACGCCCGGCAATCAGCGGTGGGTTGAACTCGAACCCAACTCGTACTCCGACTTCGGCGGTGAGATCACGACCATCGCGCGTAACCCGATCAATCCGGGTCGCCAGCGCAAGAAGGGCGTCGTGACCAACGTGGAGGCGTCGGCTGGTTGGGACACCGACCTCACGCAGGTCAACATGCAGGACATGCTTCAGGGGTTCATGTACGCGAACCTCCGCAACAAGCAGGAGTTCACCGGCAGCGTGACCGTGCTCACCTCGGACGACTCCTATGGCGCGACCGGCATTCACACCGGCTACTTCGCCGGTGATCTGATCCTTGTGACGGGCTGCGCCACCGCCTCGAACAACGGGCTGAAGAACGTCGCCACCGCGACCGGCAACAAGGTGACGGTGAGCCAGAACCTCGTGGATGAAGGCCCGACCGCCGGTGTCAAGTTGGTGGCCGTGGGCTTCCAGTTCGGCAGCGGCGAAGTCGAGATCGTC
>ENA-UOWG01002168-UOWG01002168.1-activated-sludge-metagenome-genome-assembly--contig:-NODE-2168-length-17426-cov-5.346094_pt1 | contig 17426 bp, 18 predicted proteins | sample MGYA00238147_ERZ761563 | MGnify/ENA primary metagenome ERZ761563 (study PRJEB28884, sample SAMN05720216) | anaerobic digester metagenome | isolation source: active sludge of municipal... | reverse complement strand
TCTTGACCAGTTCGTCCCGTACCCGCTCCACCGAGACCCGGCGAAAGTTCTCCAGGGTTCGCGGAATGGCGGCCAGGGTCCCGGGATCGATCCGGTAGTCCAGCTGGCTTGCGAAGCGGACAGCCCGCAGGGGCCTGAGGCCGTCCTCGGTGAAGCGCTCCACTGGATCCCCGATGGCCCGCACCAGCCCCGCAGCCAGGTCCTCCCGGCCTCCGTGGGGGTCCAGGAGCTCTCCCGTCTCCAGATTGTAGGCCAGGGAGTTCATCGTGAAGTCCCGGCGCCGGAGGTCCTCCCGGATGTCGGAGGTGAAGGTCACCGAATCCGGTCGCCTTCCGTCCCCGTAGTCCCCGTCCACCCGGAAGGTGGTGGTCTCGATGGTGAGACCCTTCCAGAGGACCGTGACGGTGCCGTGCTGGATCCCCGTGGGTATGACCCGGGGGAACATCCGGGCCACCTCCTGGGCCGGGGCGTCGGTAGCCACGTCCCAGTCGTTCACCTTCTTGCCCAGGATCATGTCCCGGAGGGCCCCGCCCACCAGCCACGCCTGGCGTCCGGCATCCTTGAAGACGCGGGCGTATTCGCGGAGGGCCGGGGGGATCGGGAAGGCGCGCATCGGGGCTCCTTGACCACCGTTGTACCGAATTCCAGCCCCCGGGACAAGGGACCCTCGGTTGACAGGCCGGACCCGGGCGGACACACTCGTCCCATGGAACGAGCCTTGCTGGTGATCGGAGGGGAGGCGCCGCCCCGGGCCGCCCTGGAACCCCTGTTCGGGTCCTTCGGGGCCGTGTGCGCGGCGGACTCGGGCCTGGAGGTCGTCCACGACTGGGGCCTCTCGCCGACCCTCATCGTCGGGGACATGGATTCCCTCACCCGTCCCGAGCTCCTGTCCGCCTATCCCGGGGCGCGGATCGTCTGTGCGGACCGGGCCAAGGACGAGACGGACACGGAGATGGGCCTCCGGCTCCTGGCGGTGGCGGGGAACCGCGAGATCGTCCTGGCCGGCGGGGGCGGGGGACGCCTGGACCACCTCCTGGCTGTCCGGGCCCTCTTCGAGCGGGAGATCCGGCCTCGGGAATGGTGGACCGCCCGGGAGCGGGTCGTCCTGGCGGACCGCCCCTTCGAGGCGGACCTTCCGCCCGGCACCGTCGTCTCGGTCTTTCCCCTTGCCCGGGGGGCCCGGGGCATGCGGAGTTCCGGGCTCCGTTGGCCCCTGGACGGGCTTTCCTGGGGTCCCGGGGATTTCGGGGTGAGCAACGAGGCCGAGGGCGGGACGATGCGGGTGGAGCCGGGGGAGGGGGACCTCCTGGTCGTCCTTCCCCTGGGCGATTAAGGGGCGATTTCCGCGAAGACCTTCCGCAACCGGTCCTGGGTTTCCAAGGGATCCTGGACCAGGACGCGCTTGCCGGCGATCAGTTCCACGATGCCGATCTCCCGGGGGAAGCGGGGTATTATGTGCAGGTGGAGGTGGTCGATGGAGGCCCCGGCCACGAGCCCCATGTTGTAGCCGATGTTGAATCCTCCGGGGGAAAAGGCCCGCTCCAGGGCGTCCAGGCAGAGGTCCGTCAGGGCGGTCAGTTCGGCCTTTTCGGCCCCGTCCAGTTCCCGGACGTCGGTGACGTGACGGCGGGGAAAGACCAGGAGGTGCCCCGGATTGTACGGATAGAGGTTCAGGGATACCAGGAACCTCTCCGTCTCGTGGACCACCAGGCGTTCGACCTGGTCCGATCCGTCCTTGACCAGGCAGAGGATGCATCCCTCGGGCCTTCCGCCCTTCAGGTATCCCAGCTTGTCGAAGTTGAAGAAGTACTCCATCCCGCTACTCGACCCGCTTCCCCAGGGCTTCCAGGAGGGCCGCGTCGGTGCGGTTCTCCACGGCCAGGAAGTCGATCAGCTTGGGGTACTTCGTGATGAGTTGGCCGTAACGCTCCAGGGACTCCAGGCGGAGCTCCGTCTGGGCCCGGGCCTGGGCTTCCCGCTCCAGGGTGCGGCTCAAGGCGCTGTCCGCGGATGCAAGGAATCCCAGGTACTTGGCCTTGACGGCCTCGTAGAGGTCGAGGTCCGGAACCCGGATCGAGCGGACCGAGACGGAGCGGATCTCCAGGTCCGGGACCGCGGCTCCGATTCGGGCGGCCAGGTCCTCCGAAGTACCCGGTTCCCCCCGGAGGACCGCGGCGATCCAGTCGGGGTCCGAGGCCCGGGCCAAAAGGAGGCCCCGGAGGCTCTCCCCCGCGGTCCGGATGCCCTCGGAAAGCCAGGCGTCCAGGGCTTCCTGGGTTTCGATCTTCCGGGACTCCGCGGCCTTGGGCAGGGCTTCCGGCCGGACCGAGGCGACGATCCCGTAGGACGCTTCGTACGAGAAATCCGGGCTGCCCACCGCGAAGGCCGCGTAGACTTCCGAGGAGGGGAGGGTGCCGGAGAGGGTCACGGTCTCGGTCCTCGGTTCCAGGGCGAACCGGAAGAGCCGGAAATTCGAGGGGATCAGGGCTTCCCAGGACCAGGCGAAGCGGCCGGGCACCAGGACCTCGGAATGCCAGCCCCGGGTCTTGGTCACGTAGACCCCGTACTGGCCGGCGGGCACCCGGAACTGTATCCATCCGGCCGCGAACACGGCTCCCGCGAGAACGATCAACACGAGCATCCAGGTTATGAACTTTTTCATCCGGGTTCCTCGAGGGTCCGGTTGACCCGGTTTCGAGTCTATCCGATTCCGGGGAGCATTTCCATACCGGGTTTTCCGGTCTGCGGATCCCTTGCGCGATCCGCCCGGGACATGTACCTTTCTGTCGGGAGGATCCGTTGAAGGATTCCGTTGCCGCGCGTTCCGTCTGGAAGTCCGCGTTCAAGCGGGCCGCCCTGTATTTCCTCGGCCTGGACCTCCTGGCCTTTTTCTATTACCTCCTGGGCAACTATCAAGGGTTCCTGTCGGATACCCAGATCATGCTGTTACGGTTCGTGTCCGGTCTTTCCGCCGCGGCCTTCCTGTCCGGGCTCGCGGGGCTGGCGCGGGGCGTGTTCGCGGCCCTCAGGCGGCGGGAGGCCCTGCCCCTTGCGGCGGCCGTCGGGTGGCTCGCGTGCATGGCCGCCGCGGTGGTCCTGGCCCTGCTTTCCCAGGGGGTCCGGGCGTTCGCCGCGGGCATCTGACCGGAAGCCCGGATTCTTGACCCCCCCTTCCCGGCCCGACTATAATCCCCGTCACGACGAGTCCAAATCCGGCGCGCCGTCCGCGCCGCGTCCCTAGGAGTCAACATGAGCGTCCGAGTCCGCTACGCCCCGTCGCCGACGGGACTCCAGCATATCGGCGGGGTGCGCACCGCCCTGTTCAACTACCTCTTCGCCCGGGCCAACGGGGGGAAGTTCATCCTGCGCCTGGAGGACACGGACCGCACCCGGTCCTCCGAGGAGTACGTGAAGAACCTCTACGACACCTTCGACTGGCTGGGGATCCGCTGGGACGAGGGACCCGACGTGGGCGGCCCGAAGGGGCCCTACGTGCAGTCCGAGCGCTTCGGTCTGTACCGCCAGTACGCTGAAAAGCTCGTGGCCGCGGGCAAGGCCTACTACTGCTTCTGCGGGGAGGACCGGCTCTCCCGGATGCGCTCCGACGCGGAACCCGAGGAGGGGGAGGGCGCGGCCAGCTACGGCTACGACCGGGCCTGCCGGAACATCGAGAGCGCGGAGGCCCGGCGCCGGGCCGAGGCGGGGGAGGCCCATGTCATCCGCCTCAAGATCCCCCTGGAGGGGACCACGAAGTTCCGGGACCTCCTCCTCGGCGAGATCGAGTGGAAGAACGCCGACGTGTCCCCGGACCCCGTGCTCCTCAAGAGCGACGGATTCCCGACCTACCACCTGGCGAACGTGGTGGACGACCACCTCATGGAGATCACCCACGTGATGCGGGCCCAGGAGTGGATACCCTCGGCGCCGATGCACATGATCATGTACGAGGCCTTCGGCTGGACACCTCCCTCGCTCTGCCACCTCCCCATGGTCCTGGGCTCGGACGGGCACAAGCTGTCCAAGCGCCACGGGGCCACGGCGGTCAACGAGTTCCGGACGAAAGGCTACGTGAAGGAAGCCCTGATCAACTACGTGGCCATGCTGGGGGCCAGCTACGAGGACGGCCGGGACCTCTACTCACTGGAGGATCTGGCTCGGCTCTTCCGGATCGACCGGATCAACAAGGCTCCCGCGGTCTTCGACTACGTCAAGCTCGAGTGGTTCAACGGCCAGTACATCCGTGCCAAGGAGGACGGTGAGCTTACGGAAATGCTCCTGCCCTTCGCCGTGGACGCGGGGCTCTTCGGAGCCCCGGGAACCCGGCCCTCCGGCGGCCAGGACAGCCTCTTCAGGTCCGCGGTGCCCCTGGTCAAGGAGCGCCTTTCGTACCTGAGCGAGGCGCCCGCCAAGCTGGCCTACCTCTTCTCCGAGCCGCCCCTGGCCCCGGTCGAGGAGTTCATCCCCAAGAAGCTGGACGCTCCCCGGGCCGCGGAGCTCCTGGCCATCGCCGCCGCCCTGCTTCCGGACTGCGACCTGTCCGACATCCCCGCCAGCGAGGAGAAGTTCCGGACCAAGGCCGCCGAGGCCGGCTGCAAGCTGGGGGACCTGATGATGCCCCTGCGGGTGGCCGTCACGGGCAGCCGGGTGAGCCCCCCCCTCTTCGAGTCCATCCGCTTATTGGGCCTGCCCGCGGTACTGGCCCGGGCGGCCAAGGCCCGGGCGGCCCTGGCCGCGGCCGGGAGCGCCCCGTGATCGATCAGCGCCGCCCCGCCGCCTACGAGCGGATCTACCGGCAGTTGGAGCCCCTGATCCGGGAGAAGTCCCCCAACTTGGTTGCGGGCATGGCCACGGTCGCGGCCCTCCTGCACGGCAAACTGAGGCACCACTTCTGGACAGGGTTCTACTTCGTCGCGGGTCCCGAGGAGCTCCACGTGGGACCCTACCAGGGCTCCGTGGCGTGCCAGGTGCTCAAGGGGCGGGGGGTCTGCCTGCACGCCGTGAAGACCGGGGCCCCCGTGGTAGTCCCGGACGTGGAAGCCTTCCCGGGCCACATCGCCTGCGACTCCCGGTCCAAGAGCGAGATCGTCCTGCCCCTCAGGAAGGACGGCCGGGTGGTGGCGGTCCTGGACATCGACTCCGACAAGCCCGCACAGTGGGACTCCGACGACGTGGAGCCCCTGGCGAGGATCGTGAGCCTCCTGGAGCCCCTGGCCTAGCGGACCGTCCGTGCCGCCGCCCACGGATGCCGCCGGCATGGAGCGATGGACGGGACGCTCAAGCCCCTCCCGCCAGCCTCCGGAGGCACTCCACCACCAGGGCGTGGTCCTCCTCCTGGGGGAGGCCGGACACGGTCGCGCAGGCGACGATCCCCACGTTCCGGACCCGGATCGGAACGGCGCCCCCGTGGGCGCTGTACTCGAAGGAACTGACGAAGGACTTCTCCTCGAGGGTCTTTCCCGCCAGGGCCAGGCCGACCCCCACGGCCAGGGAGGACTTGGAAAAGCGGAAGGCGCAGGCGGACTTGCGGCGGACCCACTCGTCGTTGTCCGGGGTGGCTCCCGGAAGGGCCGCGTGGAAGAGGATCTGCCCGGGCCGCCGCACGTCCACGGCCACGGGGGCCTTCCGCCTCCGGGCCTCTTCCGTCAGGAGGAGACCCAAGCGCCAGGCGTCCTCCTCGTCGAAACGGTCCAGGGCGAGGGCGGCTTCCTCCGCGGAGATCCGGTCCAGGAGTTCTTTTGTAGGGTTCATGGACGGAGTATACCCCGTGCGGGGAAGGACCGTCACGGTTCCGGCTACAGACCCCGTAGTTCCGCCGCCGAGATCGTCCGTATCCCTTTCGCCTTCAGGACCTCCCGGGCCCGCTCGCGCTCGTCGATCTTGCAGACGACCACGGCATGTTCCCGGGCCTTGGCCACGAAGGCGTACATGTATTCCACGTTGAGTCCCGCCTCGTCCAGGACATCCAGGACCCGGGACATCCCGCCCGGCCGGTCCTCCACCTCCACGGCCACGACCTCCGTGGTCCGGGCCACGAAACCGTTCTCCTTCAGGACCCCCAGGCAGCGATCGGGATCCGCCACGATGATGCGGAGCACCCCGAAGTCCGAGGTGTCCGCCAGGGACAGGGCCCGCAGGTCGATCCCTTCCTTGGCGAGGATCCGGGTCACCTCCGCCAGCCGGCCTTTGGAGTTCTCCAGGAATATGGAAACTTGGTTCACGCTCATATCGCCTCCCCGGGTCCGAGCCCGGCTCAGATCTGCCGCTTGTCCAGGATCCGCTTGGCCTTGCCTTCGCTGCGCGCGATAGTCTTGGGTTCCACCAGCTTGACCCGGGAATGGATGTTCAAGGTCCCGTAGAGCCGGCTTTCGATGAGCTTTTCCGTGCGCTCCAGGTCGCGGATCTCGTCGGAGAAGAGGCCCTCGGTCATCTCCACCTGGACCTCCAGGCTGTCCAGCTGGTTCCTGCGGTCCACGATGATCTGGTAGTGGGGCTCGACGCCCTCGATCGCCAGGATGACCTCCTCGATCTGGGAGGGGAAGACGTTCACCCCCCGGACGATGAGCATGTCGTCCGTTCGCCCGAGGAGGCGGTGCATCCGGACCGTGGTCCGCCCGCAGGGGCAGGGCGTGCGGTCCAGGTAGGTGATGTCCCGGGTCCGGTATCGGAGGATGGGCGTGCCCTGCTTGGTCAGGGTGGTGATGACGAGTTCTCCCTTCTGGCCGTCCGGGAGGACTCGCCCCGTCTCGGGATCCACGATCTCCGGGTAGAAGAGGTCCTCGTTGACGTGGAGCCCGTCCTGGCGCTCGCATTCGAAGGCCACCCCGGGACCGATGATCTCCGTGAGCCCGTAGATGTCGTAGGCCGCGAGGCCCAGGCTCGCCTGGATCTCCGAGCGCATGGTGTCGCTCCAGGGTTCCGCCCCGAAAAACCCGGCTCGGAGCCCCATGTCCCGGGGCTTCATCCCTTCTTCCCGGAGGGCTTCCGCCAGGTACAGGGCGTAGGAAGGGGTGCAGGTCAGTACCGTGGTGCCGAAGTCCCGCAGGAGCTCCACCTGGCGCTTGGTGTTCCCGCCGGAGATGGGCAGGACCGTGGCCCCGATCCTGCGGGCGCCGTAGTGCACCCCCAGGCCGCCGGTGAACAGGCCGTAGCCGTAGGCGTTCTGGACGATGTCGTGCCGGGTGGCCCCGCCCGCGGAGAGGGTGCGGGCCATGGCCTCCGCCCAGGTGTCCAGGTCTCCCGCGGTGTAGGCGTCCACCACGGGCTTGCCGGTGGTCCCCGAGGAGGTGTGGATCTCCACGATCTCCCGGAGATCCACCGCCAGGAGCTCGAAGGGGTACCCCGAGCGCAACTCGTCCTTGGTGGTGAAGGGCAGACGGGCCAGGTCGCCGATGCCCCGGATATCCCCGGGCTTGATCCCCGAGGCGTCCATCTTGGTACGGAAGAACGCGACCCTCCGGTACAGCATGTCCACCAGGGTTCCCAGGCGTTCGTCCTGCAGGCGCTTGAGCCCGTCCGGGGGAAGGGACTCGTAGTCGGGATTCCAGATCAAGGCGGATTCTCCTTCCGGTCTTCGCGGCGGCAGTGATCGGCGGCAGTCTGGCGAACCGGATTGATTCTGTCAAGAGAAACATGGCAAAAAATCCGGAGGCCTGGTGAGTTCGCTCCGGGTTCCGTACAATACGGGGCAAGGAGAACCGCATGCCCACAGCACGAACCTCCTCCTCCTCCTCCTCCATTACCGGGTATTTCGTCCTCTCGTACCTCCTGTTCTGGGTTTTGCTGGGGGTGACCGGGTTCCTGATTTTCCTGAAGGCTCCCGGACCCCTGGTCGCGGCGATGAAGAACGTGTGCGCATGGGCTCCCACCTTCGCCCTGGCGATCCTCTTCCGGAGGTTGAATCCGGGAACGAGCTGGAAGGACTTCCTCCGGGCCCAGGTGGCCGAGAAGCCCCGGGCGGGACTCTTCCTGGCCGTCCTGGCCGCCCAGGCGGGCATCCTGGTCCTGGCCCGGGCCGTCCACTCCGCCCTGGGGGGACAGCCCTTCGCCGCCTGGACGCTCCCGGCCCCGGCCGCACTGGCCGCCGCCTTCGTCGTGAACCTCACCTCGGGCCCCCTCGGGGAGGAACTGGGATGGCGGGGTTACGCCCTTCCCCGGCTTCGCCGGACAAGGTCAACGACCGCGTCCGGACTGCTCCTGGGCCTGGTCTGGGGGTTTTGGCACCTGCCTCTGTGGCTGATGTCCGGATTCTCCGGCCCGGACCTCCTTCGGTACGTCCTGGCCTTCCTGGCGGCCATCGTCTCCGTGTCGGTCCTCATCGCCCACGCCCTGGAACGAAACCGGAACATCCTGCTGGCCGTCTGGATCCATTTCTGGTTCAATTTCCTGGTCCAGCTCGCGGGGATCGATATCCTGGCCCTTATGACATACATCGCCGTAGGATACGGGTTCGCGGCTGTCCTGGTCGTAGCCCTCGCGGAACGCCGTCCCGCCGCGCCCTGAACAGGGGTCCGCGGGAGGCGATCCGAGATGAGGCAGCCGGGGCGCAGCCGACCTTCCGGCCGACGGGATCCCCGGATCGAGCGAATTCCGTCGGCCCGAGTCCGGCCCTACCCATCCTTCCGGAAATAGGGTATACTGCCGTCAGCTTGATCGCCGATCCGCGAGGATTTCCGATTCGGTCATCCGCGTCTTCTGCGGAACATGTTGAGGATACCCGCTCTACGTCGGCGGGTGGAGGAAAAGATTTTGGGCAAGAAACTGTATGTAGGAAACCTGAGCTACAATACCGGAGAGAACAGCCTCCGGGAGCTGTTCCAGAATTACGGCACCGTAGCGTCCGCCAAGATCATCACGGACCGGGATTCCGGCAATTCCAAGGGCTTCGGCTTCGTGGAGATGGGTTCGGACAGCGAAGCCCAGGCCGCCATCGCCGGGACCAACGGCACCGACCTCGACGGCCGGCAGATCAAGGTCAACGAGGCCATGGACAAGCCCCGCCGGGACGACAACCGCTGGTAGATCCGGCCGCGTTCCGCGCCTGAAAGCCGCCCCCTTCCGGGGCGGTTTTTCTTTTTGGACTTCCCGTCCGCATCTCCGGAAGGTAGAATCGCCGGGATATTCCGAATCGTGCGAAACGGGGGAGCTAACATGAATCATTCCGGCTGGATCTTCATGGCCATCGGGCTTTTCTCTGTGGTCTGCGCGGCCTTCGATTTCGAGTGGTTCATGAACCACAGGAAGGCCCGGTTCTTCGTGAGGATCCTGGGCCGAACGGGCGCCCGGGTGTTCTATATCGTGCTGGGGGCGGCGATCCTGGTCCTGGGAGGACTGGTCCTGTTCGGCGCCCTGCATACCTAGGCACCCCGGCCGGCGGGCCGGGGCCCGGTCAATACAGATGGCCCATGCGGTCCCGCTTGGTCTCCAGGTAGCTTCCGTCGTGGGGATTGGGCTCGATGACCACGGGAATCCGGCCGGTCACCTCGATGCCTTCCTTCCGCATCCCCTCGATCTTGTCCGGGTTGTTGGTCATGAGACGGATCGACTTGATCCCGAGCAGACGAATGATCGCGGCGGTCACCGCGTAGTCCCGGGCGTCGTCCGGGAATCCCAGGTAGCGGTTGGCCTCCACCGTATCCAGGCCGAGTTCCTGGAGGCGGTAAGCCTTGATCTTGTTCAATAGGCCTATGCCCCGGCCCTCCTGCTTCATGTACACCACGGCGCCCCGTCCCTCGGCCTCGACGTACCTCAGGGCCGCCTCCAGCTGGTCCCGGCAGTCGCAGCGGAGGCTGCCGAACACGTCCCCGGTATGGCACTGGGAGTGGATGCGCAGGGGCAGGTCCACCGCTCCTTCCACGGTCCCCTTGAGCACGGCGGTGTGCTCCTTGTCGTGCTTGGCGTCGTAGAACCCTGCGATCTCGAACTCTCCGAACCGGGTCGGGAGCCGGGCCCGCGCGACGAGCTGGACGCAGAGCTCCTCGTCCCGGCAGTAGGCGCCTTTTCCGGCGCAGAAGTACTCCTCCGCGTAGTAATCGGGCTTCCCCTTGAGCTTGGCTTCCAGCTCGGCCCGGCTCATCGTGTTGTCGCAGGATGCAAGGATCTCTTCGGGCGAGTTCAAGGTTTCCATCCGCGTCTCCCGGCCGGATGACCCGGCCCGGGTCAAAGGTACTTACCGGATCGGCCGCGGGCAAGGCGGGGCGAAGGATCAGAGCACCGAGACGACGGCTCCGGCCAGCAGGAGGACGGCGCCCAGGGCCTTGCGCAGGGTGAGGGGATCCCGGGCCGTACCCAGGAGCCCGAAATGGCTGACCGCCAGGGCCATGATTACCTGACCCGCCACCTGCAGGAGGAAGAGGCGCCGCGCCCCCAGGCGCGGCAGGAGGAGGATCGTCCCCAGGACCATGACGGAGCTCATGCTGCCCGCCAGGAGCAGGGCGGGAGGGAGCTCCAGAAGCCGAGAGGCCAGTCCGGGGGCGCCCGGGCGGACCAGGGTCCAGACCGACATCATGGCCGCGGAGGAGAGGAAGGCCACGAAGTAGAAGAGGGTGTTGGCCGCCAGGGGGGAGCCCGTGATCCGGGACACGAGGCCGTTCATGGGCTGGTAGATCGAGATGGTGGCTCCGAGGAGGCCCGCGGTGAGTAGGGCCGCGAAGGTGGACATGGCTGTTCGCTCCTAGGGCCGGCCGCGCGCCGGATCTTTCGAATGGTACTTCGGGAAGGCGGCCCGAGTCAGCCCCCGGTCCGGCCGCGCGGCCGCGTTGACAGGAGGATCCGGGTAGCCTAGTGTTACGGACCATGAACCACTTCCGGATACTTGGCGCGGCCTGCCTGGCCCTTGCCCTGGGCTCCTGTTCCCCCGCCGACCGTCCCGCCCCCGGGACGGACCCGAAGATCGTGCTGTACGCGGAGTTCATGCACGAGGTCAACTCCTTCTCCCCCATCCTGACCACGGAGAGGGATTTCCGGGCCATGGCCCTTCGGTACGGAGCGGAAGTCGCCGCCGCCGCGCCGGGGGAGAAGACCCAGTTGGCGGGCTTCCTCAAGGCCGTGGAGAAATCCGGCGCGGGTGCCGTGAAGGCCGTTCCCGTGCTCCAGGCCAAGTCCATGTCCGGGGGACCCGTGGACCGGGCCTTTTACGAGCGGATCAAGAAGGAGATCCTGGACGCCGTGAAGGCGGCGGACCGAGTGGACGGGGTCTACCTGTCCCTCCACGGGGCGATGGGCGTGGACGGGATCTTCGACCCCGAGGGGGATATACTCGTCGACCTGCGCACCTTGTTGGGGCCGGAGGTGCCGGTTGCCGTGTCCTTCGACCTGCACGCGAACGTCACGAAGCGCAGGGTGGAGAATACGGATATCATCGTGGGGTACCGGACCAATCCCCACCGGGACCACTTCGACACGGGCCGCCGGACCGGCGACCTCCTTGTGCGCACGGTCCTGGGCCGGATCGATCCGGTCATGCGGGTCAACAAGATGGCCCTCCTCAAGGGGGGCGGGATGAACGTGGATTTCCTGCCTCCCTTCCGGAAGATCTTCAGCGCCCTGAAGAGGATGGAACGTAAGGGCGGGGCCCTTTCCGTCTCCTTCTTCCCGGTGCACATCTGGATCGACGAGCCGGAGCTGGGGTACAGCACCGTTGCGATCACGGACGGCGACCCGGACCGGGCGGCCGCCCTGGCGGACGAGATTTCCGATATGGCCTGGGCGGTCCGCGACGTGCCCCAGCCCGCGGGCGCCACCCCGGAAGAGGCCGTGGACCTCGCCCGGAAGGCCGGGCTCGCCCGGGCCCTGGGCACCGTGGTCTTCTGCGACGTGTCCGACGCGGTCGGAACCGGCACGCCCGGGGAAAGCGTGTGGATCCTCAAGGCCCTCCTGGAGCGGGGGAGCGACCTGGTCTCGTACCTCTCGATCCGGGACGAAAAGGCCGCCGCCCTGGCCTGGGATCGCAAGGTCGGGGACGAGGTGACCCTGAGCGTGGGCGGAAAAATCGACCTGCTGTACAACCGGCCCCTGGAGTATTCCGGCATCGTGGAGTGGAAGGCCGAGACCTCCTTCGGGAAGACCGTCATCGTCCGCCGGGACGGGATCCGGCTGGTGATCTCGGAACTCCCCATGGCTTCCAGGACCCCCAAGGAGTTCAAGAGCCTGGGGCTGGACCCCTGGAAGGCGGACATCGTGGTCGTCAAGAACCTCTTCCCCTTCCGGTACAATTTCCTCCTGTACAACCGCAAGACCGTGAACGTGATGTCCCCGGGCCTGAGCAATACGGACGTCTTCGGCCTGAAATACCGGAACATCCCCCGACCCATCTACCCCTTGGACAAGGTGGAGGATTGGCGGATCGAGCCGTAGAAGGCTGGACTCCGGCCCGGCGGACGCGATGCCCCGGCCGGGGTCACCGCGTCGAAACCGGGCCGGGAAAGGATCGCAGCGGCTAGGGCAGGGGACCGGCCCCGTACCCCCGGGCCGGGGAGGACGGATCCGGCAGGACGGTCCAGACGGGTCCGCCGTGGTCCGCGAGGACGAGGGGGCCGGGGTCTCCCACGGCCGAGCCGGGAAGGTTGCCGGACTGGCAATAGTTGCCCTCGTTGAGCACCAGGGCCCCCGACCCGAACTCTCCTCCGGAATCGACGGCCCGGTAGTACGCGGTTCCGTATTCACCGGCGAGCAGGCAGCCGGACAGGGAAAGCCGGCCGCGATTGTGGACGGCGAAACCTTTTCCGGTCGAGACGTTGCCGGCCACGGTGCAGCGCTCGAGGATCAAGGTCCCCCCGGCCAGATCGATTCCCCCGCCCCGGGTCTTGGACGAATTGCCGAAGATCGTACAGCGGGAAAGGCGAACCTCGGTCTCGCAGGCCACGTGGAGACCGCCTCCGCCCTTCAGGGAGGCGTTCCACGCGATCAGGGTGTCCTCGATCCGGGCGGATCCCGGCTTGTCCACCTTGATCCCCGCCCCGCTGCCCTGGCAGCCCACGGCGGCCGTGGCGTCCGCCGCGGGCCTCGGGACGGTGCGGTTCGCGGCGATCACGGACCGCCGGATCTCCAGGGGCCCCGCCGACCAGATTCCCGCTCCCGCGGAGGACTGGTTGTCGATCACCGCGCAGTCCTCGATGACCAGGCGCCCGTAGTTGGCGATGCCCCCCCCGTTGCGCAGCCGGTCGGAGGGGCGCCCTCCCCGGACCGTCAAGCCCGAGAGGTACAGGCATGCGCCTTCCTCGACCCGGATGACCCGGTCCCCGGCCTCCTCCGGACGCGCCGCGGCCTCCAGGACGGTCCCTACGGCGCCGAAGCCGAAGATTTCCACGTTACCCCGGATGACGATCCCGCTTTCCCGGTGCACGGTGTCCATGAGGCAGATCCGCGCGTTTCCGCCGGGACTCGCCTCCAGCGCGGCCTTCAGGGTCGGGAAACGGCAGCCGACCCGTCCGACCGTGATCAGGGTTCCCGGCGATTCCAGGATGGCGGCGCGGCCCCGGGCCAGGAGCGGGTGGATCGCGCTCGGAAGCGGAAGGGGGGCGGGAGCCGCAGTCTGGGCGTCCGTCGAGGTCAGGACCGCGCAGACCAGCGCCAGGGCGATCAGGGCGGATCGCGCCCTCATCGGGAGGGGATCCTGGGGAAGCGGTAGCTTTCGTAGGCGTCGCTCACGACCACGGCTTCCGCGGCGCCGTCCGGCCCCGGGATGAATTCGTACTTGACGTCCCCGGTCTTGTCGAAGAAGCCTCCTCCCTCGAGGGGATAGATGTGCATGGGCAGTCCCAGGGAATCGTAGACCGTGTTTCCCCGGTACCAAATCCGGGGGCCCTCCGTCCAGACCTGCATGGACGCGCCGTCCCCGAAGATCTCGCTGGTGTCGTACACGCCCTCGAAGTTCTTGAGACCGGAACTCGGAAGCGATGCGGGCACCCGGAACTCCGGCGGGTCGTAGGGAATCCCGAAGAGGATCGCGGCGAGGTCCTCCGCCATCCGCCGGGTGGGCGCCTGGTCGACGTTGCTGAGCACGATGATGTCGGCTTCCTCTCCCGGGTATCGGGTGAAGTCGCTGCGGAATCCGAAGACGTAGCCGCCGTGGTAGGTCCGGGCCCTGCAGTCGTTCGGCCGCAGGTACCAGCCCATGCCGTAGGCGTTCCGGCTCTGGGGAGTGGGGCCGAACAGGAGGTCCCGGGAACGGTCGCTCAAGATTCTGCCCCGGGCAAGGGCCCGGCTCCAGGAGTACAGGTCCACGGCGCTCGCGCAGACCGCACCGGCGCCGGCCGCCCAGGAGGAATCCCAGCGGGGCACGGGAACATAGTCCTCTCCGGTGTAGTGGTACCCCACGGCAACATCCCCCGCCGCGAGCCCCTCCTCGTAGTCGCAGCCGGCGTCGGACATCCCGGCGGGACGGAACAGCTCGGTCCCGAGAAAATCCTCGTACTCCATCCCGGATACCACCTCGACGATCCGGCCGAGGACCACGTACCCGGAATTGCTGTACCGGAACTTCGTCCCCGGTTCGAACTCGAGGTCCGGCGCCGCGATGGAGGCCAGGAGCGCATCCGGATCGGTCGCTTCGGCGAAGGCCTCGAAGGCCCCGGGGAACAGGATATAATCCGGAAGTCCGGACGTATGGGTGAGCAGGTGCCGGATCGTGATCCCCTTCCCTTCGAACAGCCCCGGAAGGTACCGGGAAATCGGGTCGTCGATCGAAAGGGCTCCCCGCTCCTGGAGCAACAGGACGGCCGCCGCGGTGAAGTTCTTGGAGACGGAGCCCAGCCGGTACCGGGTCCGGATGTCGTTCCGGATACCCCGTTCCCGGTCCGCCATCCCGTAGCCCTTGCACAGGAGGATGCGGCCTCCCCGGGCCGCAAGGACGGTACCCGTGAAGGTTCCGGAGCTCACCATCCCGCGCACGTAGGCGTCCAGCTCCGAAGCGAGCGAGGCATCCGTCCGTTCCTGGGAAACGATCGGAGAAACCAGAACCAAGGAAGCGAGGACCAGGGCCATCGCCCGCGCCCAGCGGACGAATCCGAATTTCCGTACCATCGGCGCACCTCCCCATAGGAATCCTGGAATACCGGGGGATCGATGAATTGTCCTCCCCTTCGGGCGGGGCGTCAAGGAAAACCGATGCATATTGCCTGCCCGCGAATTGCGTCTATACTTATTCCATGATACGCCCAGATCGCCTTCTCGAGGACCTGCACGGTATCCAGGAAGTCTCGGGCCGAAATTGGCTGCCGCCGGCGGAATTGGACCGGCTGGGCCTGAGATACGGCAAGCTCCGGGGGGATATTCGGGGGGTCGCGTCCTATTATTCCATGCTCAGCCTCGAGCCCCGGGGCCGCCACGTGATCCGGCTCTGCGTGTCCCCGGTCTGCCGCATGATGGGCTCCGAGGATCTGCTTGCGTTCCTGCGTGCCGAACTGGGTGTCGAGTCCGGAGGGACGACCCGGGACGGCCTGTTCACCCTGGAGGAATGCCAGTGCCTGGGGCAGTGCGGGCGTTCCCCGGCCATGATGGTGGACGACAAGGTATTCACCCGCTTGACCCCCGTGTCCGTCCGGGCGGCCCTGGACCTGTACCGGATCGCGGGCGCCGCGGATCGCTCCGCCTCCGCTCCGTCGGCCCTGGAACCGGAATCCGCCCGCGGCGCGGCTTCCTCCTGCCCCGGGGAGACTCGGATCGCCCTGCGGTACATCGATCTGCACGATCCCGGGGACCTCGGGTCCTACGAGGCCGCCGGCGGCTGGGCCGGGCTCCGCGCGGCCCTCGGGAAGGACCCCGACGATCTGGTCGCGGATCTCACGAAGGCCGGGCTCCGGGGGCGGGGAGGGGCCGGCTTCCCCACGGGCACCAAGGAGCGGTCCACGGCCCAGACCTGCGAGGACTGCGACCGGTACGTGGTGGTGAACGCCGACGAGGGCGAGCCGGGAACCTTCAAGGACCGGATCATCCTGGAGCGGGAGCCCCAGCTTCTCCTGGAAGGCCTGGTCATCTCGGCGTACGCGATCGGGGCCCGGATGGGGTATATCTACGTCCGGGGGGAGTACGGCCGCTCCATCCGGAACCTCCGGACCGCGATCGACCAGGCCAAGGCCGCGGGGTATCTGGGGGAGAACATCCTGGGCTCGGGCTTCGACTTCGACGTGGAGATCCGGAGGGGCGCGGGCTCCTACCTCTGCGGGGAGGAACTGACCCTCCTGGAATCCCTGGAAGGCAAACGGGGGTATCCCCGGATCAAGCCGCCCTTCCCCGCGGAGAAGGGGCTCTGGGGCAAGCCCACCCTGGTCAACAACGTGGAGACCCTGGCCAACGTGCCCTGGATCGCCGAAAATGGGGCCGACGCCTATCTGGCCCTGGGAGTGCCGGGTTCTCCGGGAACCAAGATCTTCTGCGTCTCCGGGGACGTGGTCCGCCCGGGTTTTTACGAGGCCGAGCTGGGCATCTCCCTGCGGGACCTGGTGGACGGATTCGCGGGCGGGATTTCCCCCGCGCCGGACGGTTCGGTCCGGTCGGTGCGGGAACCGGCCGCCGTCCTCCTGGGCGGGGCGGCGGGAACCTTCGCCTCCGCCGCCCGGATGGACCTCCGCCTCGACTACGACTCCCTCAAGAAGGAGGGGCTCACCCTGGGTTCCGGGGCGGTCATCGTGCTGGGCCCGGGGCGGGATCCGGCGGACACGATCCTGTCCATCCTGGAGTTCTTCCGCCACGAATCCTGCGGCAAGTGCGTGCCCTGCCGGGTGGGAACGGCGCGCCTCGCGGAGGCGGGCAGGGAACTGGCGGCCGCGAAGCCCGGCGAGCGCCGGGGGATCCTGGACGCCCTGGTGGTGGAGGCCCGGCGGATGGCCGCAACTTCCCTCTGCCCCCTGGGGCAGTCCCCGATCCTGCCCCTGGCGGCCGCTGCCCGGGAGCTCCGGGAGGCCCTGTCGTGAGCGCGGCCCGGACGGTACGCTTCCACGTGGACGGCAGGTCAGCCGAGGCCCCGGAAGGCTCGAACCTGCTCGAGGCTCTGCGGGCCGCGGGCTCCGAGGTGCCCAGCCTCTGCTGGCATTCCAGGCTCACCCCCACCGGGGCCTGCCGGCTCTGCGTGGTCAAGATCGAGGGCCGCCGTGGGCTCGTCACCTCCTGCTCGACCCCGGTGGAAGAGGGCATGAAGGTCACCGCCTTCGACGGGGAGCTCGAGGAAGCCCGCCGCTGGATCCTTTCCCTCCTGGCCGAGGAGGTCGAGACCGGGTCCGACGGCAGCCACAGGGACGAGCTGGAGGAGCTTCTCCTCCGGTACGGGGTCGAGAGGCCCGCGAAGCTCCGGCCCTCCCGGGGAGCTGCCCGTCCCCCGGACCGGAGTTCCCACGTCCTTGCCTTCGACGCGTCCCGGTGCATCAAGTGCTTCCGCTGCGTCAAGGCCGGCCTGGAGGTCCAGGGCAAGGGGGTCCTGTCCTTGGACGGCCGGG
>ENA-UOWG01002163-UOWG01002163.1-activated-sludge-metagenome-genome-assembly--contig:-NODE-2163-length-17445-cov-7.387522_pt1 | contig 17445 bp, 10 predicted proteins | sample MGYA00238147_ERZ761563 | MGnify/ENA primary metagenome ERZ761563 (study PRJEB28884, sample SAMN05720216) | anaerobic digester metagenome | isolation source: active sludge of municipal... | reverse complement strand
TTTGTTAATGTTAAAATTGCTCTATGTTAATCATGTTAAATCATGGAAAAACACATGAATACAGTAATATGATTTTCAATATTCAACTTGTCGTAATAAATTACATATCCAGAATGATAAATTGACAGAACCTGTTCCTTTAAAATAAATTAGTAGCAATTATGCCAAAAAAGAGGAAATGTTTGCTCACAATCATCGGTTGATCGAATTAAATGATTCTGTCAGATCGTATGTTATGAGAGACATAAGGTGTTAAAAAGATTAACGATGGCGTCAAAAAATTTAACACTTCATCAAAAGCGGGTCGTAACTACAACTATACTAAAGCGCAGATATTCTATACTTTAAAAATAATTGCACAAGAATTGTGTCTTTACCGATGAAAAGCATTATAAGAATTCAGAATCATGATTATACATTATTTAAAAACAGCATTCAGGAGCTTACAACGGAATAAGCTTTACTCTGTACTTATTATTGGCGGATTTGCTGTAGGTTTTACTGTATGTATAATCATTGGGCTTTATGCCTTCAGTGAATTTTCTGTTGATACCAGCATTAAAGACCACGAGCGTATTTACAGGCTGGTAGATGTTGATTCTAAATTCTTTGATGAAAAGACTACTGCTTTTGATTACAATCTTGGAAACATATTAAAGGACAACTACAGCGAAATTGAACATGTGGCTCCATACAACATTAACTGTGGCGAGAACTTCTTATTACTGACTGACAACAAAAGTTTCAAGTATGATTACAGTATGAAAACCACAGACGAAATGTTCGATTTGCTATCGCTTAAAATTGTTGAAAAGTCGAGAAATAAAAATTTGCTGGATAATAGCTCTGTCGTGCTCACACAATCAATGGCTGATAAGATGTTTAAGGGAGAAAATGCTCTTGGTAAAAAAATCGAATTTAATGAGTTTCAAGAAAAAGTCGAGTTGTATGTATCTGCCATTGTTGAAGATTTACCGCAAAATTCAAGTTTTCCCGACATCTCTATTTTTCTGAATATTGAGAGAGGTATGCAGTGGTGCCAGATGGAAATAAGTGGATACAGTGTAAAACCTGTAATTTACTATGTAAAATTAATAGATAATATCAGTCCTGTTGATTTCACAGATAAATTAAACAGCAGCCTGAAAAAATATCAAAAAATTCACGAAAAAATTGAATTACAACCTATATCGGATATTTATTTGTCGTCAACCGATATTCATGACCAATCATACTATACAAAAAAAGGAAATACAAAACTGATATTGCTGTTAACTTCCATAGCAATATTGATATTGGTACTATCAATAATTAACTATATATACTATTCCATAGCTCAGCATCAATCACAAATAAAAAGTATCGGGATAAGAAAAACGAACGGCGCTTCTTTTTCAAATATTTTTAAATATTTTCTGTCAGAGTCATTAATCGGAGTATTATTTGCAACAGCAACAGCAATATCATTAATACTATTTTTCAATCTGTTACCCTTAGCTAACCAATTATTGGAAAGCTCAATAAGCATAGGATTGTTATTTAAACCAACTCCATTCCTGTTTTTCATTCTGATAATAAGCTCTATAATACTCATAAATACAATTATACCACAATGGGGATTGATAAAGTTCAACTTAATAAAATATCTGAAAGGCGGATATGTTAAACATGGAGGAAGCTTTACGACAAATGTTCTGTCCATTTCACAATTTACAGTTGCTTTAGGCTTACTTATCTGTTTATTCTTTATTACCAAACAGCTTCATTTTGCAAAACATGCCGATCTCGGTTTTCAGAAAGAAAACATTATCTACTTGAAACTAAATGGAAATTTGAAGTTGGCAAATGCCCTGAAAAGCGAAATGGGAAAGTTGCCATTTGTGGAAAGTTCATCTATCAGCCAGGGTATTCCGGGCATAATAAATGCTTCATTAGGCCGCAATAGTGAGGACGGATATTTGATTTATGCAGATAATGATTTTGTTAAGACTTACAATATTGAAATGCTTGATAACTGGACAATTGGAAAGGGGAAAACCGACAAAATATGTATTGTAAATGAAACGGGAATGAAAAAAAATCAATGGAAAGAAAGTGAAAATCCAAAATTTTGGGACTATTATACTATCGCAGGCGTAATGAAAGATTTTAAGTTTATGTCGTTCAGGGAAGCCGTAACCCCTGTAATCATTGCCATTGACCACCAGTACATCAATAATTTTCCAAATTATTCCGTACGATTATCTGAAGGAAATTTTACATATCAACTATCAGAGATGGAAAAAGTATGGAAATCAGTTATGCCTGATGAATACCCGATGGAATTTGAATTCATTGATGACAGGCTTAACGTTATGTACGCAAAAGATGAACAACTTGGCAAAGCAATTTCAGTCTTCTCCATAGTAGCGTTTGTATTAGTGATGCTCGGCATACTTGGTCAGGTAATTCAAATTTGCATAAACAAAACCAAAGAAATTGGAATAAGAAAAGTGAACGGGGCAAAGTTACCGGACATTTTCAAAATAATAAATTACCGCTTTGTGGTCTGGGTGGTGGCAGCATTTATAATAGCATCACCAATTGCCTATAAACTCATGCAAAAGTGGTTAGAGAATTTTGCCTATAAAACAACTTTGGATTGGTGGGTATTTGCATTGGCAGGATTAGGAACTTTTGCTTTTGTCGTTACTATTGTTACACTGCAAAGCTGGGATACAGCTAGAAGAAATCCGGTTGATGCACTTCGATACGAATAGTATTTTACCAAATTTAAAGGGTATTGTAATGACTGAGAGAAATATATAGCTAATATTGCTAATATAGCCAGAATAATACATTTCTCTGGGATTGCAATTAAGTGTTTGAATCTGATTTGGATAGAAGCCCGGAGTGAACTTAAAAGTTCCAGTTACCTGAAAATCATTGTTTCATTATTGTTTGTTCCGGATAGCGATAGAAGATAATCGGGAATCTGTCCTTCTTTTTGACGCTATGTGTCTAATATTTTTACACTCTCCGGAGAGCGAATAATTATATATATCTCATAATCTGATATTTGAGAGAATGGCATCCTGTTTGCTTTCTCTACGAAAACAGAACTGAAGAATGAAAAAATTGCTTTATTCAATATTTATACTGATTGCCCTGACTGCGGGGAAAGCTTATTCACAGCAGAAAAAATGGACACTGGAAGATTGCATCAATTATGCAATAACAAATAATATTAATCTTCAGAGGCAGCAGCTTCTTACAGAATCAGCTGAGCTTAACTATTTCAAATCGAAGATGGATGTACTGCCTGTTGTAAATGCAGGCACTAATGCCAACATGGGTTTCGGCCGCTCTGTGAGCTCTGTAACAAACCTTATTACTTTCAACCAGAACCTCGGCAATGAATATGCAATAAACTCCTCCGTTAATTTGTTTAACGGCCTTGCAACATTCAATACCTTACTTGCCAACAGGTTTCTTCTGAAAGCAGGTGTGGAATCTGAAAAGGTTGTAAGGAACACTCTTGTTGTTGAGATAATGGGGCAGTATTACCAGGTACTGTATACAAAAGGCCTCGAGGAAGCTTCAAGGCTACAGCTTGAACAGTCGGAGAAACAGCTTTTCAGGATAACAAAAATGGTTGAAACTGGTAGGGAAGCCCTGTCAAAGCAATATGAGATGGAGAGCCGTGCATCAGCCGACAAACTTTCCTTCACAATAGCTCAGACAAAGGCCAGTCAGGCCCTGACTACCCTTAAACAGATGCTGCAGCTGCAGCCGGGAACAGAATTTGACGTCCTGATGCCTGAAATGAACACACTTGTAATAACTGATGCGGATTATGAGACCGATAGCATTTATTCAATTGCTGCACAGGTACTTCCAAGGCTGAAATCAATTGAATTCGAACTTCAGGCAAATAAGAGGCAATATGCCGCAGCTAAAGGATTAATCTCCCCCAGGCTTTCAGTTGGCGGTTCAATATATACAGGGTACTATAAAATGATGAATGAAACAACCGAGGAACAGGCATCTTTCCAGACCCAGCTTAAAAACAACAACAGCCAGGCAATATGGATGTCGCTTTCAATTCCCTTGTTTAATAATTACAACACAGGGAAGAACATCAAGATGGCGAAACTTAAAAGAGACGATACCGAGCTCAGGCTTGAACTTGAAAAGAACACACTTTACACAGAGATTGAGAATGCCTGCCTTGACTTCAACAGCGGCAGGGATGAGTTCGAAGCCGCAGCTTCCAACCTCGAGTTTAACAAGAAATCTTTCTCTGCCGTTGAAAAGAAATTTGAATCAGGACTTGTTGATGTGACTGATTATTCAGCAGCAAAAACAACTCTTTTCAATGCGGAAACAGAATTACTGAGAACAAAGCTGCAGGTGATAATAAGAAAACTCACAATTCAGCTTTACTCAACAGGCGATTATCAAAACTTAATATATAACTAAACATCTAATTTACAACACAATGGATACTCCACTGCAATCGATGGACAGACCAATTGAGAAGAAAACGGGAATTCAGAAGAAACACATTCTGTACGCTGCTGCCGGTCTGGCTTTTATAATACTCATTTACATGGCATTCTTCACGAGCCGCACATCAACTTACAAGGTAGAAAAGGACAAACTCATAATTGAAAGTGTGACCGAGGATCAGTTCAATGATTACATTACTGTTCCGGGAACTGTCGAACCCATAAGCATTATCTATCTCGATGCCCAGGAAGGCGGAAGGGTTGAAGAGAAAGTTATTGAAGAAGGGACTATGGTAAAAAAAGGAGACATAATCCTCAGGTTGTCCAACCCTGACCTTCATCTTAATATACTCGACAGTGAAGCCCAGCTGGCTGAAAAAGAAAACTTCCTGAGAAATACCCAGATCAATATGGAGCAACAGAGATTGCAGATCAAGAGGGAGCTTGTTAACCTGAAATATGATATTGAGAGGAAGGAGAGGAACTATCAGCAGAACATGACTCTTATGAAAGATAACCTCATCTCAAAGGAAGAATTTATCCGTTCGAAAGAAGATTATGATATGGCTGTTCATTCGAAGGAGCTGTACCTGGAGCGTCAGCAGCAGGATTCAATCTTTTATTCGATCAATATAAATTCAATGGTCACCAACCTCGATAATATGCGGAAAAACCTTAACCTGGTACGGCAGAGAGCTGAGAATCTTAATGTCAAGGCGCCTGTTGATGGCCAGCTAGGTTTACTGACTCCTGAGATTGGTCAATCAATTCAGAGAGGTGCAAACATGGGCCAGATAAATGTACTTACCTCGTATAAGGTTACGGCCCAGATAGATGAACATTATATCGACAGGGTAAGAACACAGCTCACGGCAACACTCGACAGGCAGGGAAGCGAATTTGATCTTGTTGTAAAAAGAGTATATCCTGAAGTGAGGAACGGCACTTTTGAAATTGACATGGTATTTCAGGATTCAATGCCGGCAAACATCAGAACAGGTCAGACATATTATACAAGTCTTCAGCTGGGGCAGCCAAAGAAAGCAATACTTGTGCCCATTGGAGGATTTTTCCAGGAGACCGGAGGCCAGTGGATCTATGTACTTGATGAATCTGAGTCGTATGCCACACGCAGAAGCATATCAATAGGCAGAAAAAATCCAAGGTACTATGAAGTTCTTGAAGGACTCAAACCTGGTGAAAAGGTTATAGTTTCGGGCTATGAGACCTTCGGAAAAAATGAAAAACTGATTTTTAAATAACAGGAAAATATAGTATTTACAATTTTATAACTAAGGCAATGATCAGGACAAATGAATTAACAAAGATCTTCAGAACTGAAGAGGTTGAGACCACAGCTCTCAATAAAGTAAACATTGAAGTAAAGGAAGGCGAATATGTTGCAGTCATGGGGCCGTCGGGATGCGGCAAATCAACTCTGCTCAACATACTCGGACTGCTCGACAATCCTTCATCAGGCAGCTATCTGTTCAACGGTACGGAAGTTGCAAACCTGAAGGAAAGAGACAGGACTATGTTCCGAAAAGGGAATATCGGGTTTGTATTCCAGAGTTTCAATCTGATTGATGAACTCAATGTCTATGAGAATGTTGAGCTGCCACTTATCTACCTTAAAATGAAATCGTCAGACAGGAAGAAACAGGTGGAATCGGTCCTTGAGAGGATGAAAATAAGCCACAGGGCAAAACATTTCCCACAGCAGCTTTCCGGTGGACAGCAGCAGAGGGTTGCAATTGCAAGAGCTGTTGTTGCAAATCCGAAGCTTATCCTGGCTGATGAGCCCACAGGGAACCTCGATTCCAAGAATGGTATTGAAGTAATAAACCTCCTTTCAGAACTCAATAAGGAAGGTACAACAATTGTAATGGTAACACACTCCGACAGGGATGCCGGATATGCTCACAGGATTATCAACCTCTTCGACGGCCAGGTTGTAAAGTGAAGAATAACTTTTAGTTACACAGAGATTCACTGAGAAACACAGGGAGCACTGAGAAAACAGATTTAATTAAGATCTCAGTGGTCCTCTGTGTCAGCTCCTGTCTTCCTCTGTGTAAGTTCTTAAATATCAGATATTATATCCCATACTTCTTCATCTTATTGTAAAGCGTCTGGCGGGTAATTCCAAGCTTAATGGCAACTAGACTCATATTGCCCTCATAGCGACGTATGCATTCTCCTATCATTTTCTTTTCCATATCTTCAAGAGTCATTTCTGAAGGAGTAATATTTCGCCCTGTCTGTGCAAACATGAAATCCCCCGGTTTAAGAACCTGGGAATCACTTAGTATCACAGCCTTTTCAATAGCATGCTGCAGTTCCCTCACATTCCCGGGCCAGTCGTGATTTGAAAGCTTTTCAAGCGCATGTGTGGAAAGTTTCATACCTTCTTTTCCATAACGTAATGAATTGATCCTGAGGAAATGATTTGCCAGTATAGGTATGTCATCAACCCGGTCACGGAGGGGAGGCACCTCAATAAGAATTGTGTTGATCCGGTAGAGAAGATCTTCCCTGAATTCTCCATCACTGACCATCCGGGACAGATCCCTGTTTGTTGCACATATCAGACGGATGTTCACCGGGACAGGTTTATTAGAACCTACTTTCACAACCTGTCTGTCCTGCAGCACTCTCAGCAGCTTTGCCTGCGACTGCAGTGACAGGTTTCCTATCTCATCAAGGAAGAGGGTTCCCTTGTCAGCTGATTCAAACTTGCCTTTCCTGTCATCTGCTGCATCTGTAAAAGCGCCCTTTACATGTCCGAAGAGTTCACTCTCAAACAATGTTTCGGTTACAGAGCCCATATCAACGCTCACCATCAGTTCTCCCGACCTCATCGACAGATTGTGGATCTCCCTGGCTACAAGCTCCTTGCCCGTTCCATTTTCACCTGTAATAAGTACATTGGCATCTGTTGCCGCGACTTTTCTAACGATGTTCATTACGTTGATCATTGTCGGAGAGGCACCAAGGACTATCCTTTCTCCTCCCTTATTAATCTCCTTCTTCAGCTGTATATTATCCTGCCGGAGATTTGAAGCTTCAAGCCTTGAATTACGAAGCTGCATTGCAACATTGAGAGTAGCAAGAAGCTTGGAATCGTCACATGGTTTAAGTATATAATCAGCGGCGCCCTCCTTTATGGCCTTAACGGCAAGTTCAAAATCCGATGAATCGGTAAGAATGACAACACTTATATTCCTGTCAAATTTAAAGATCTCCCTCATCCAGAATAGTCCTTCATTGCCGTTATGAACTCCTGACCGGAAATTCATATCGATAAGGGCAATATCAGTACTGCACTTTTTAAGCGCCTCAGGAATCCTGTTCGGGTTTGTCAGAGATATTACCTTATCAAACTCCTCTCTGACAGCCGATTCCAGCGAGCTCAGCAGCTCTCTGTCATCATTTGCAATCAAAACCGTCCCTCTCATAAATCATGCTTTTATGCAAAAGACGGCAGAAAAATCTGAATGTGTCAAAAAAATAGACATTTATGTAATAATATTTTTTCTGCTGAATTTTCACTCAGCTGATGCAACATTTTTCACCTCTGATCGTCTTTAGAGTGAAGAAAAGATCAGAAATTAATTTAATACGGGCAGCCATGACAGTTAAATTAAACGCAAACGAGGTAGTTCTCAAGGCCGGTGATACAAACCAGGTGGTGGATAATGTAAAGGTTGACGGCAAGCTGATAGTCACAAACCAGAGAATTTACTTCAAGGCCCTGAAGGAGGAAATGGAGAATTCTAACCTGGAGATCTTGTTTGAAAACATCATGGAAGTGATTTTTTACGGCAATGGTTTCTTTGCGACAAAGGGGCTTAATGTAGTAACCCGCGACGGAAGGAGTCTTATGTTCCCACTGCAGAAAAGAGACGAAATAGGTCAGCTCATAAATAAGATGTATTAAGACATCTTATATCATCATATAATCCGCAAATTGAAACAAAAGGGTAGCTCAGAAGAGCACCCTTTTTTATAATCCACAGGAGAGTCAACATGATTCCTCTCCCGCTAACACCATTGCCGTCAATCCAAGAATAGTACATTAAAAGGAATGTGCTAAAAAAGTTTCCCCTCCTTTTGAAGGAGGGGTGGCCGCAGTTATTTGATTCTTAATATATTAAAAGTTCATTCTGCGGCCGGGGTGGTTGATTAAATTGGTTCTTTCTTTAATTCTATGTTTAATAATCACATCTTCAACCGGAAGGAACTTAAATATATCAGATCGTGAAGTTATACATTGAATCTGAAGGAGATCCGCATGGGCATTAGATTATTAAGACTGAAATCAGGGATGATTATCTTCAGAGCTTAAGATTCACTTTGCTTAGATTTGAAAACCGAATTATATTTCAATATCCTGAATACTTGAAAAGTGATATACAAAAGTACTTAAAGAGAAAGATTGAGTAAAAGTGACATATGAATCAACCACCCCGGCCGGGATTAAAACCACATATAATATTGATAATAAGGTAGCCCGGCCACCCCTCCTTCAAAAGGAGGGGAAACTTGAAACCTTGCTATCTCATCATAAAAAAGACCCTTAGCTTGACTACTATGCTACTAACGCGGGATTCCCTATTCATATTTTAACGACTGGGCGGGATTAATCCTTGCCGCCTGCAACACCTTGTAACTTATTGTAATAAGCGCTATTGTGAGGGCAATGCCAAGCCCGGCAATAAAACTTATAAAGCCGACATCTATCCTGTAATAAAAATTCTCAAGCCATTTACCTGCAACATAATATATTACAGGCCAGGATATTACAGCTGAAATTGTTACAAGAACCATAATTTCTTTTGATATCTCGTAATATATTCCGGCAACAGATGATCCCATAGCCTTCCGGACTCCGATTTCCTTTGTCCGCTGCTCTACAGTGAATGATGTGAGTCCGAAAAGTCCCAGACCTGCAATAAAGATCGCGAGGAATGAAAAGATCACTGCCATCTGTGCATTCTGTTTTTCCTGGGAATACATCTGTTCAAAATCCTGATCTAGGAAATAATACTGCAAAGGATCATCTGTCAGATACTCTTTCCATACCTTTTCAATTTCACTTATTGTTCCTGAGATGTTACGACCATCGAGCTTCACACTGAGATAGCCCCAGAGTATATTATCCTTTTTGAATTGCATCATATAAGGACCGATAGGATTACGCAGCGATTCAAAGTTGAAATTCTTCACAACTCCAATGATCTGCCTGTAATCGAACCTTCCCGAGTCTCTGGGCTGAAGGAACCTGATCTGATCTATTGCACTTATATTGAAATCCTTAACTGTTGTTTCATTCACAAGACATGCATCCTGATCAGTTGTGTAAGACTCCAGGAAATTTCTGCCATCAGCCATTGTCATTCCATAGGTATCTATATAATCATAATCAACCCAGTTTGTCTGAAGAAGAAAACTCTCATCCTTTCTGCCTTCAATTCCATACCCGTTATTGTTATTATTTCTGCCAGGAACAGCCGTTGAACTGGCGATATTGACAACTCCCGGTATTTTCTTTACTGATTCCTTGAATGACTTGATCTTATTGCCCAGCGCTCCCGCCCTGTTTATCACAATAAGATTCTCCTTATTGAATCCGACATCCTTGTTCACCATGAAGCTGATCTGCCTGTACATAATTATTGTGCCTATAATCAGCAAAATTGATATTGCAAACTGGAACACAACAAGCACCTTGCGCAATCTTCCGCTCTGCATGCTGTTCTTCACTTCACCCTTGAGCACCTCGTAAGGACTGAAGGAAGACAGGAAGAATGCCGGGTAACTGCCTGCCAGAAAACCAACAAATACTGCAAAAAGCAGCAGAGCCGGGATAGTATAAATGCTTTTCAGAAGACTAAACTCAAGGGTTATTCCCAGCAGGTTACCGAAATATGGCAATGCAACTTTTACAATTATCACGGCAACAATGAGGGAGATAAAAGAAAGGATGAATGATTCGGAAAGGAACTGCACAATAAGCATCCCCTTTGTTGAACCACCAATCTTCTTGATGCCGACTTCCTTTGCTCTCCTTGCTGACTGAGCTGTTGAGAGATTCATGAAGTTAATTGCAGCTATCAGCACAATCAGCAAAGCCACACTACCGAAAATCCACAGGTATTTCGGATCGCTTGCTGCCTTGAACTGCTGTTGTATTGAAGGATCGAGATGAACTTTTGTAAGCGGTTGAAGAAAGTACCTGTACCTGTTGCCCTGGGCAAGAAAATCCTCAAGAGATATTCCCATAAATCTCTGAACCTCAGGCCCTACATATTTTTCAAGCATTGCAGGTATCTTTGCATCTACATCTTCCCAGCGTGTATTGGGCTTCAGTAATAAATAAGTACTGAAGCTGTTGCTCAGCCATACCGGATTCGTTGACCTTGGATTTGTCATGAATGATCCGATAATATTAGCTTCAAAATGAGTATTCGAAGGGATATCCCCGAAAACTCCGCTGACAGCAAATCGTGCAGTATCACTTCCAACCTTTATGTACTTATCAATTGGATCTTCATCCCCAAATATTTTTCTTGCAGTTGACTCTGACAGAACAACTTTCCTTGGTGAATTAAGAAGATTTTCCCTGTCACCCTTTAATACCGGTATTGAAAAAATCTCAAAAAATGAAGAGTCTGCTTCAATGAAATGATCTTCGGTAAAGGTCTTCTTATCATATTCAATTACAGTCGGTCCCCAGTTGTCCATCCTAAGGAATTTGTCAACCTCAGGAAACTCCCTGCCCATTGTGGGGCCAATCGGCGCGCAGGTATAGGCTCCAACGATTTCCTGACCTCCTATTTTCCCGCTGAGGACTATCCTGACTATCCTGTCTTTTTTCTCATTGTACCTGTCATAGCTGGCTTCATTTATCACAAAGAGTGCTATGAGCAGGGTGCATGCTATTCCGATCGACAGTCCGAGTATATTTATTATAATGTATGCACGCTGTCTTTTTAAAGATCTTATGCTGTGCTTAAACAGATTGTTTAACATTTTGGGTACTGCATTTAGGGTTATTACGATTCGATCCTGTTAAATTATTTTACATATTTCTGCAGTAAAGACGAACAAAAATCCTGATAGTTGCAGATTTTCTATTCAAGTTTGAGAGCCTGAGCCGGATTTATTCCTGAGGCCCTGTATGACTGCCAGATAACAGTTAACAGCGCTATACCCATAGTTGCGAGTGCAATTACACCAAAGACCCAGATTTCCAGATCAATACGATAAGGGAACTGAGTCAGAAGCTTCTTAAGTATAAACCATCCGGCAGGAAAAGCAATTACAATTGAAATCATTACAAGTAAGATAAATTCTTTCGACATAGAATAAATCACTGACAATGAACCTGCTCCCATCACTTTTCTTATCCCGATCTCATTTGTACGTTTTTCAGCAGAATATGAGGCAAGTCCGAATAAGCCAATACATGCAATGAATACGGCAAGCACAGTAAAATACCCGAGCAATTTCGTTACCCTGTTTACTGTTCTGAAATGATAACTGTAATCCTGATCTATAAAAGAATAATCGAGGGGATATTCCGGAAGAACCTCTTTCCACACTTTTTCAACTGCTTTAAGTGAACCTGGCACATTGCCAGGAGTGAGTCTGATAAGTATCTGACTGAGGTAGCTTGTATCAGCAAGAAGAAAGGCCACCGGCTCTATAGGCTGATCAGCTCCCTTGAAGTGGAAGTTTTTCATAACGCCGATTATTGTCCCGCTTATTCCCATAAAACTGAAGCTCTTCCCGATTGGATCACCAACATCCATTAGCCTGACAACTTCTTCATTTATAAGAAAATTACCAGTTGTATCCCGTGCAAAATCCGAAGGAAATTCTCTTGAAAAATCCCTTCCTGACACAAGCTCCATTTTCAGGGTGGAGATATAATCATAATCAACTCCGTTTGTCCCGATAAGAACGTGTTTATCAGGATCTTTCCCGGGCCAGCTGGCGCCACCTGAGTTGCTTCCAATCCTGACAGGATTCCACAGCGCAGCTGTAACTCCCTGTATAAGAACATCTTTTTCAAGTTCTTTTTTAAGTGAATAATATTTTGACTTAATGTCTCCTCCCATCTGAATGGCAATCAGGTTATTCTTGTCAAATCCAAGGTCCTTTTCCTGCATGAATGCAAGCTGCCTGTACATGAACACAGCTGAAAGTGCTATCAGTATTGAAAGTGTAAACTGAACAACAACAAGAACCTGTCTCAGTCTTCCGTTTCCCCTTCCTGAGAGGGTCTCGCCTTTCAGAACCTTTACCGGGTTTATCGCTGACATGTAAAATGAAGGATAGACACCTGATACAAAACCTGCTACGAGACCAGCTGAAAGGAAAGCCAGCAAAAACCTTGCTGTCAGGAGGTCAGAAAATACAAAGAGCTTGCCTGAAATATTATTGAAGAGTCCAAGTGACAGTCCTATAAGTATAAAAGCTATTACCATTGCTGCAGCTACCTGAAGCATAGACTCCATCATGAACTGGTAAACAAGAGATCTTTTATCGGAACCTGATACTTTTTTTATACCTATCTCCTTGCCACGCGAAGCTGCCCGTGCCGTAGCCAGATTAATAAAGTTTATGCAGGCAATCAGCAAAAGGAATACTGCAATAAGTGAAAAAATTATCACGATAATTAACAGTCCTTTTGTTTCTGTATATCCAAACTGTCCATACAGATGAATATCTACAAGGGGGAAGACACTGTATTTTGTCTGAGTTTCAGGTTCGTGCTCAAGAACTACGTCAGTCAGCTTTTTATTTACTTCTGCTGAATTAAATCCTTCTGACATAAGCATAAAGGTATATATTGAATTGCTCCCCCAGTGATCATCATACATCCCTGTTTCTTTTAAAAAGGAGAAGGGCATAACAGCATTGAAAGTGAACAGAGTGTTACCCGGAAGATCCCTTAAGACACCCGTTACAGTAAACTGATACTTATTCTCAACAAGAATTGGTTTCCCGACAGGACTCTCCTTCCCAAAATATTTTGCAGCAAGTTTCTGAGTAAGCAGAATTGAATGAGGATCATTGAGCAAAGAACCGGAGTCACCCTCAAGGAGATCAAATGAGAATATTTTAAGAAGGGTTGAATCTGCTGCTATAACAGATGTTTCATAGGAAACTTTTTCACCATTCCGGAACAGCATCCTTGGCATCCATGGAAAGATCCTGACCTGCTCTTCTATCTCCGGAATCTTCTCCTTCCATTCCGGGCCGGAAGGGAAAGGTGTAACTGAAACATGGTATTTCTGACCGGAATAGAACTGGTCTTCTTCAATCCTGTAAATCCTGTCAGCCCTGGAATTGAAGCGCTCATAGCCAAGTTCGTCCATAACCCACATCAGAAGCAGCATGGAAGAGGCAAGACCTACTGCCAGTCCTGTAATATTTATAAGTGTGAAACCCGGCCTTTTTGTGATATTGCGGAGTGCAATCAGGAAGAAGTTCCTAAGCATGATAAAAAGTATTGGTTGCATCATAAGGACGTTCAGGAACCTCTTTTGATGCAGGCAATACAAAAAAAACTGTCAATAATTTATACAGCCCTGATTTTCAATACACAAAAATACAACATGTGAGCATAATGTGAGGGATCAGTCAGCTCTGTAATAAACAGTTTTAAAGTCGGTATCCTTTGCAATAAATACTCCGTTGTGATCAATAAACAGATCCCTGAGATTTGAATTCTTCCAGAAATCTTCATAGTGGATAAGATCAGATGTCTTTAGTATGCCGTAACCCGGGATCAGAACATAATAAATGCCATTCCGTTTTGTAAATGTATTGTTCATACCTGTTGTCCACTCAGGACTGACATTATGCACCTTCACAAACTCATCCCCCGGTTTTTCAGCCCGGTAAATTGTCATACCATTTTCCTGGGTACAAATCAATATTTCATCTTTCTCGCTGACAAATAGTTTTAATGAATATCCTGGTACCGGGATTTTTTCCCAGCTTAACCCATCATCATAAGATATAAACAGGCTGGAGGCATTCGACCCATGAAACAGAAGTGCTCCGTTTTTAAGCCTGAATACATCCTGAATACCTGATTCACTTATCTCTGAACCAGCTTCGTACCAGGATATTCCACCATCCTTCGATATTTTTACCGGATATCCAAAATAATAAGCCCAGATATATCCATCATTTGAAACAGAATTAAAAATATAATAGGGCCTGTCGGGAAATGGTTTTGTGCATTTTATCCAGCTTAAACCATTATCAGAACTTTTAATAATATCACCTTCCCAGGTACTTATATAAATAATACCGTTTGAATCAGCACGCAAGGTCCTGGCACTCTGCAACAAGCTATTGTTGAGCTCTGTCCATTCATAGTACCTGTCTGCCTGCCTGTACAGTCTGGAAGAACTTGCCATAAGTGTCAGTCCGGCAGATGAATTTGCAAACAGATCCATAATATTCCCATCAGGATCTCCGGTATAAGCATCCCATTCACCCTTCCTGAATCCATAAGCCGTAAGTTCGCTTGCTGTCAGATAAACTCCGGAACTATCATATACTGAGGCCCTTAATATCTGTTTAGAGGTTCCATTCCCCAGCTTCCAGTGCATGGAAGCCTGCCCTGTTTTGTCTGACCATACATTTGCTTTGTCAACAGTTCCATCGCCGGAAACTACATCAAATTTTACATTAAGCCTCCTGGAATTCTGATTCAGCACATTAACAGAAACAAAGACAATGCTGTCATCAACATACTCACCTGCAAAATGTTTTGTTCCCTGAGTATTATTAAAATAAAAATTGTACAATCTAACATAATCAGTAGCAGGATCAGGATACCTTTCACAGGAGAGAAGCAAAATTGCCGGGATTAATATTTTAAAAATCCTATGCGACATAGACACCAGGCCTTATCCTTTTTGTGGGATTTTAATACCTATGTTTAATGAAAGTGTTCCGTTTTTTATAACAGTACCTGAATTCTTCCTGTCATAATTATTGTTGAATACCGAATCATCAACTAGGTCCATAATTCCTGATCGCCAGGAAATATTCAGATCAACTGAAGTTATTTTCTTTAAAGGAACTGAAACACCTCCGCCAAGCTGGAATCCGCAATCCATCTTTTTTATCTGTCCTTCAATATCATCACTCACAGTTTTTTTAATGACCCGGTAATCATTCAGTGAACGAGCAGTATAAAATGCCTCTCCGGAGCAATGCGCATTCATTCTGTAACTTACATACGGCCCGGCTTGTATGAAAATCATTTTCCTGCTGCCTAATCTGAAATCAAACAGAACAGGAAAGGTAAAGTAATCTATATCTGTTTTTGTATCAACATTATATTTAAGATCACCTGACTGCACATACCTGAAAAAAGAAGTACTTGAATCAGACAATGAATAGCCTTTGCTTTCAAAAAGAACTCCTGTCAGTATGGAAGTATTTCGGGAAAGAGAATAATTCACTAAAAATCCAGCTGTTGTTCCGGTATTCAGGGAGTATTTATCCCTGAATTTACTGCTCAGGTTACCTGAAACATTCATTCCCCCGATAAGAGTGTAAGACAATCTGCTGTCTGTTGTATCTGGCTTATTTTCAACATTTTTATTTCTGTCCTTATTGAAAATATCATAAGAAATTCCAAAAACAAATTCAGATGAACCATGTCTGTATTTCATTTCAGGAAGAATTTTCTCTGTTCCGGCCATATAGCCGTAACTCAAAGATGCTGTAAATCCTCCGGTCAGCTGATATGACAGGCCAGCTGAAAAGCAGTAAGCGATGTCATGCATCGCTGGTTTTGGCTGACTGTAGTAAGACGGCAGGTTAAGTGAATAATCCTTTACGCGTGAATATAACAAGCCCGTCTTAATATCCAGTTTTATTATTCCTGGTACAGAATATCTGAGAAACAGAGGGAACCTCAGAAAAGAGAAATCTGTTTTAGCCAAGGGATCATAATAAGGTGCTATTAAGGATGACAGATAGAATTCAGTCCCGCTATAACGGCTATAAGAAAGATGTTCATAAAATACTGACAGCAAGTCGATACCTGTCTGCAAACCCAGCTTCTCATTAAAATCATAGCCAAATCTGAAGGCTGTGACAGGGCCAGGTATTGATCTCCATTTCCCGTCAAGGTTCTGTCCCTGTATATCTGAAAAGTTAATACCGCTGTAGAATCCGGCATTGAATTTCTGGGAACTGGCAGGCTGAAAGAAGCCTGCCAGTATTATAAGAGAAATTATAACAGTGTTCCTGCGCATTAAAGAAATCAAACTGTGATATCTGAATTTGTTCAATTTCCGTGCCACATTATTGATATAATACAACTATCTTTCTGTCATCACAGACTCCATCCTTTACGGTACTCATGGTGCAGATACTGATCTGCTTCCGGAAGGTTTGTGAAGCCTGGTTTAGCAGGATCAAACTTCAGAACCATTCCGCTCAGTTTCTCTTTAAGTTCAGGTCTGAGGCATACATTGCCAAGCAGAACTGTCTCAGTAAGCGGTCCTGCCCATTCAAAATCAGATCCGCCTGCAGGACCTCCCTTGCATGCATTGATCCACTCCTGCTCATGTCCCGGTGATGAAGGAATTGATGGTTTTGGAGGAGTATAAGAATCTCTGAGTGACTTAGGCAGTATCTTATCATCAAGAATATATCCCTTATCTCCCACATAGAGTGTCCCTCCTGTACCGAGCTTCATTCCTTCATCGAGTTCCTTCATGAGCATCGGACGAAGACCTCCGTCGTACCATGTGAGGGTAACCGGTGGCATGTCAGCTCTTTCAGGAAATTCATATTTAACAATTGAACCTGAAGGATAGGTATCAGCATTAACGAGAGTTGAAACAGCCTGAACTGTTGTTGGATACTTCAGCTTAAGCGCTCTGAAAATCGGATCGAGTGAATGACA
>ENA-UOWG01002158-UOWG01002158.1-activated-sludge-metagenome-genome-assembly--contig:-NODE-2158-length-17488-cov-4.459875_pt1 | contig 17488 bp, 33 predicted proteins | sample MGYA00238147_ERZ761563 | MGnify/ENA primary metagenome ERZ761563 (study PRJEB28884, sample SAMN05720216) | anaerobic digester metagenome | isolation source: active sludge of municipal... | reverse complement strand
ATCCCGGCTTTCTGGACAGCGCTGCGTGGGACATCAGTGGCAACTGCACCTTTGGCGTGACCTCGGATGGTCCTGCGGGGCGTTACCGGGCTATCAATGCCGCGGCTTCTTCCGTCGGGGGGATCGGAAAGGAACGCATCCCGGTCGAGACCAGCAAGACCTACAGGGTGCGCTGCTGGGCGCGCACTGCGGGCGGCAGCGGGTCCACATTCTACATGGGCGTGGCCTTGCAGGACTGGCAGAACGCCAACATCGGGGGTGATGGGACCTACTGGTACTACGCCGCCAGCGGCGTGACCGTGCCGGGCGTGTGGACCGAGTACGTCGGGTTTTTCGGGGCCGGGACCGCCAAGCAGCTTCCGAGCAACGCTCGCACCATGACGCCGCTGTTCCTTCTCGGCTACAACACGGGCAGCAGTCAGCACGAGATTCAGGACCTGCGCGTCGAGGAAGTGATCCCCGGCACGATGATCCGCAATGGCACGATCACTACGAACCACATTGACGCAGGCGGCATCAATGCAGGCCACATCAAGGGTGGCTACATTTCCGGCAACGTGATCAATGCGGGTTCGATCACCGCAGGCGTGGTGGCCACCTTCAGCCTGAACGCATCCCAGATCACGGCGGGGACCATCGCAGCCAACCGTATTACTGCGGCTTCGTTCAACGCCAATGTCATCACGGCCGCGAACGGTGCGATTGCCGATCTGGCGGTCATCAATGGCAAGATCGCCAATCTCGCGGTCAGCACGTTGAAAGTAGCCGACGGCTCGATCACGCAGGTGTGGATCGACCAGTACGCCGCCTCGTATCCGGCCAACACCAGCAACTGGTTCTACATGGCAGGCGGCGCGCTGTACGTCACCACTTCCGGCGTGGTCGATTCTGGCGTTGCAAAGGCCATCATTACGCTGACCTTCAATGCGCAGGCTGGTAACGGGCGCGACATCTACGTGAACCTGTACAAGAACGGGTACGGTTACCTCAGCGGCAGTTACGATTTCCGTATTCTGGGAAGCTCTCGTCCAATGTCATACACCTGCATTTGGGTGGATGAGTCTCCCCCCGCGTCGGTCGCGTATTACCCGACCGTGGAAAATTACAACGATGTCGGAAGCATCACGTACTCCAACCATAACCTCGTTGTGATGGTGTCAAAGAAATGATCTACACAAAGTACCTGAAGTCCTGCGGCCACATCCTTGGCACCAAGGACATCACCGACGATGTCGCCAACCATGAAACCGAGACCATCGGGTTCATCGAGGGCACTTACGCCGCCGCGACGCACTGGATCACCCCGCAGAAGCAACCCGAGCAGCGCATCCGCGCCACCGGGATGTCCGTGTCGAAGACCACCTTCGTGGCCGATGGCGTGGACAGCGTGGTGTTGTCCGGGTTGCCGATGGATTGCTGGATCCGGAGCAACGCCAACTTGCTGCACGTCACCGGGGGCAGCTACACGCTGATGACCACCGACGACGATCAGTCGTACCGGCTGGAACTGGTCGGCCAGTATTACGCCAACACGGTGTTGACCATCACCGCGATCACGGTGGGGGACGACTTGATCCGGGCCAACAGCCGCTGGCAAAACATCATGGAAGCCACCCCGAAGCAGATCCAGACGTGGGCGAACAACAACATCACCGACCTCGCCAGCGCCCGAAATGTGATGGTTTCGCTGATTCTGGTGGTACGCAGGCTGTACGAGAAAAGCCAGCCCAGATAGCCCAGCGTGGGGCATTTTGGAGGCTCTACACTCCGAGCGGTACGAACCCAGCCCGGAGCGCACGGTGTACGTCTTGGCCCGCCACGAAGGCGATTCGATCCTGATTGCCGACCTCATCGAGGTGAAGGTGCTGTCGGTCAACGGCAAGATCGTGCGCTTGGGCATTTCAGCCCCTCGTGAAGTCAGCGTCCTGCGCAAGGAACAACTGAACCCGCCACAGGTGGAGGAATCGAAATGACGACGGTCTACAACGAAGGCGTGTGGCGGGTATCGCTCACCGCGACCAAGGTGACCGGGGAGACACAGGTGTCCCCCGTGCTGATGATCCCGGAAGGGGTCGTGGACATCACCCTGTACGTGATCGCGTCCGCCGCGACCACCGGCAAGGTCGAGGAGAGCTACTCGTCTGGGGTCTCGATCCAGACCAACACCCCGGCAGCCGCGTGGATGGCGGTGGACGCCTCCCTGAACTCCGTGGGCGCGACAGCGGTGCGCTACCTGCTGCCGCACACCCCGGTGGCCTTGAAGCTGACCAGCCTGACCACGGACCAGACTGCGACGATGGTCGTGACCGGCAAGCGGGTGTATCGATAAGTGAATCTGTGATCAGGCAACCACGATGGCTGCGGGTAACAACAACGTGATGAAGGGCAGGTGGCATCGTGAGTGTAGAGACATTAGAGGAGCGCACTGACGCTCAAGGCGAAGGTGGTGTCGTCAGGGTCCCGCGGGTTCGAAGCTGGTCGGACGTGGTGGCCCTCACCACGCTGCTCAGCTTGTTCTTTGCGGGCATCGTCTGGGGCATGAAGTTGGAGGCGCGCTACGACAAGGTGGACGCCAAGGTGGATCGCAACGAGGAAAAGATGCAACAGGGGTTCCTGTTGCTTCGGGGCGATATCTCCGCGCTGACAGGGGACGTGAGCGAAATCAAGGTCCTGATCCAGAAGGGCATCCTGCCCGTGACGGAGGAGCGCACCCACTCCATGGAAGAGCGCATCGAGAAGCTCGAAAGGAAACGGCATCCGGGGGACGAGTGACCATCATGACCAAGCGCGACAGCACCACCCACATCGTCGTTCACTGTAGTGCCAGCCGCCCGAGTGCGGACATTGGCGTCAAGGAGCTGCGCCGCATTCACGTCGAGGACAACGGCTGGTCAGACGTTGGGTACCATTTGGTCATCCGCCGCAATGGCCTGATCGAGGCCGGGAGGCACCTCGATGATATTGGAGCGCATGTGGCGGGCTTTAACAGCCGCAGTGTTGGGGTGTGTCTCGTCGGCGGGCTATACCAGACTGGCGTTGCGCCTGACGACGATTTCGCGGGGGTCTTCACCCAAGAGCAAGCGTCGGCGCTGAGGGACGTGCTCTACTTCCTGAAGGGCATGTACCCGAGCGCCGAGATCGTCGGACACCGGGACCTGTCACCGGACAAAAACAAGGATGGCCGCATCGACAAGCGGGACTGGTTAAAGCAATGTCCTTGCTTCGACGTGGCGTCCTTCTGCAAGGGCATCGGACTTTAACGCAGCGAGGTAACTTTATGACCCCTACCGTAGTTGGCGCAACCAAGAGCTGGACGATCTGGTTCAGCGTGGCCTTGGTTTTCTTCGGGTTCCTGCAACTGGAGTCCGACCACATTGGCGAACTGCTTGGACCCACCGCACAGGGGTGGTTCAGCATCATCGTCGGAGCCTTTGTCGCCGTGCTGCGAGCACTGACGACCACGAGCTTGGCCGAAAAGGGGACAACCTCCCCCCCACCCACTCAGGAGTAACCGATGAGAGCACTCAAGACGAGTCGATACGCGGCGTTCCTACTCATGGCGCTGGTGGTTGCCGGCTGCGGCACGGGCGGTATCGAGAAGCCGCAGTCGTTTGAGCAGCAACTGGCGTACGCCTACTCGACACACACCGCTGTTCTGGAGGCCACGGCTAATGCTGTGGAATTGGACCAGCTTTCTCCGGACGACGCCCAGCAGGTGTTGCGCCTGTCGGACGAGTCGCGGGTGCTGCTGGACGCCTCGCGGGCTGCGATTGGTGTCGGTGACGTGACCACGGCACAGGGGCAGCTCGTGCTGGCCACCAACATTTTGACGCAGTTGAAGGCCTACCTTAACGCGAGGTCGAAGCCATGAACATCAATCTCGCCATTGAACTGATGCTGGCCCTGCTGTCGAAGTCGGCAGAAATCGGTGCCCTGATCGCCAAGCTGAACGTCGAGGGCCGCACGGAGTTCACCACCGAAGAGTGGGACATCATCGTGCAGGCCGACAACGCAGCGCGGCAGCGGCTGGTCGAAGCTATCGCAAAGAAGCTGGAACCACCCCCGCCAAGAGGCGTGATTCCTCAGCCATGACCCCGGCGCCGGGTGATCCCAGAGTCACCCGGCCGCCTTTTTCTCCGCCTCGCGAAGCCGCTTCAGGCACTCGCTGCAATGATCGCTGTAGGGGCGTGCGGGCTTGCCGCACTTCACGCACTTACGCAATTTCGATGACATTGCTCGCCTCCGCGATGGTCAGGTTGCGCTTGGTCGGCGGGATGCCTTCCGCATTGATCAGCTTGATCACCATGCCGCCTCGCGGCTTGCGCACTTCGATCCAGCCGTGCCGGTAGGCGTCGCCGTCCCAGTAGCGGATCGGGGTCCAGCCCCGGTTGCGGATCTTGCGAATCGTCGGATGTCGCATGTTTACCTCCTTGAGTCTCCAAGCGAAGTATGACAGGTCCAGCTTGCTTTGTCAAATACTTGACAAACGGCAGTAAGCGCGTATGATCGAGGGTGGAGAGTCAAGGAGGGAATATGAAGCTGTACCAGATCTACGTGACCAAGGCGGATGTGGACCAAGCCAATCTCGGCAACTGGTCCGACAAGTTCAAGGCGGCGAGGGACGCCATGGCCTTTGGCGAGTTCACCAAGCAGGCGCACTACTCGCACGTGGCGGACATCGACACCACGAGCCTCGACCACGCGTTCGAGATCGGCAACATCGGCCCCGAGGGCAAGATCGCACGGCACGCGCCGATGCACTCGGTCTCGGTGGGCGACGTGCTGGTGACCGACTACGGGGTCGCCTTCATCGTGAAGCCCTTCGGCTTCGAGGCGCTCGACAACTGGGAGGTCTCATGAACATGCTCAAGAACGTCTGGGCCGAGAAGGACTGCGTCTGGGAGGACTGCGACCAAGAGGCGGTCTACTGCCCCGGCCACGCGCTGCAATACGCCAACGTGGCTCGCGAGGATGAGGCGATCAAGCTGCGCCATCAGGTGGACAGCTTGGTCCAGTTCCTGCGCTACGTCGCGGTGGACAAGGACAACCCGGTGGCGGCTGCCGCGGCGCAGCTCAAGCTGAAGGAGCTGGGTTTGACAAACCACAAGTGACTCTGTGATCATGGGGTCACGAGCAAGGAGGTAACGATGGCACGTAAAGAACGATTCGATCCAGACGAGGTCCGCGCCAAGACGCTGGACTACATCGCCAAGTGCAGGGCCAAGGCCGCCGTACACGCGGTCGTGCTGGAGGTCCTGAAGGGCTGGCAAGGCAAGCAGATCAATAAGCGCATGGCGACCGCGGTCGAGAAGGCGCTGGGCGCCGACTACTCGGTCTACTGGCGCACCGAATACTCGTGGACCTCGATCCGGGTCTGGAACAAGACCACGATCCCGTACAACGAGTATTACGACGTGATGATCGCGTACGACTCGGACGCGTACCCCAACGGCGAGCGCCGCTTCGACTTCGACTACTGGCTGGGCAAGTACGGCAACGCGTACGGGATGCAAAACCTGAACGCGAACGCCGACAAGTCCGAGGCCGCGCTGCGGTTCCTCGACCAGCGGGTGAACGCCTACAACGCCGCCATGGCCGCGGCCGAGAACGCTTACGCGGAAATGGAGGGACTCGCGACATGGAGCTGAAATTCCCAAGCATGGTGCCCGGTGACATCGCGCTGGTGTTGCGCGCCGTGCAGTTCGCCGCACAGGCGCACGTGGCACAGGTTCGCAAGTACACGGGCGAGCCATACCTGATGCACCTGCTGGCGGTGGCGCACGGCGTCGCCAACCGCACCATGGACCCGCACGTGATTGCGGCGGCGGTGCTGCACGACACGCTGGAGGACACCGACACGCACCCGGCGCAACTGCGCCGACTGTTTGGCGAGCGCGTTACGGCGCTGGTGGTCGAGCTGACCGACGTGTTCACGCACGAGGACCACCCGGACAAGAACCGGGCGCACCGCAAGGCGCTGGAGGCCGAGCGGCTTGGGCGGATCTCCGCCGAGGCGCAGCTCATCAAAGCCTACGACCTGATGGACAACACCAGTTCGATCACGCAGCACGATCCGGGCTTCGCCAAGGTCTACTTGGCCGAGAAGCGCCGGGCGCTGGCGCACATGGATCTTCTCGACCCGCACGAGCGGGCGCTACTCGCGGAGTACCTCAATGAATGAAAACACGCTGAAGCCTCAGGACCTGCCGTTCGCGGAATTCTTGGTCGAGGAGGGCTACATCATGCCGCGCAAGCTGCCGACCGGTGAATGGGTCGCGGTCTGCCAGTTTATTCTCACGTGGGGCCTGCTGGTGGGCGTGGATCGCGTCGGCTATCGCACACGGTTCTGCTACGAGCGCCAGAAGGACGCCATGCTGGCGGCGCTGCGCTGGGACGGCACGGGCGACCCGCCCGGACCGTGGATCAAGGAGAAGGGCGCCATCGACAGGCTCAACCCGAACCTGATGGACACTTGACAAACGGTGGCTAAGTCCCCATACTCAAGGCTGGTGGTCAAGGAGGGAATGTGATGAAAGACTTCAGCGGTTTGTGGTCGAAAGCCATGGCGGCGGGCATGGCCGCCGGTAACGCGGTCTCCCCGGTGCCGATGGTCGTCACGCAGGCGGACATCTTCGGTAAGCCGATCCCCGGCGCCGTCAGGCACTTCGTGTCCGAGGGCTGCTGCGGCTTCGCGTGGGTGGTCGTGAGACCGGGCAACAGCCCGTTCGCGAACTGGGGCAAGAAGCAGAAGTTGCTGTCCCCCAACTACGGTGGCGGCGTGAAGTACTGGGTCGGTGAGTTCGGCCAGTCGATGGCCAGAAAGGAAGCGTTCGCGGACGCGATGGCCAAGGTGCTGAGCGAGGCCGGGATCAAGGCCTACGCCGACTCGCGGATGGACTGACGTGACAATGGAGCGGACCCCCAAAGTGGTAGGGGACCCGGCTGTAACCCGGTGGTCGGCTAGTCCGTGGAGGTTCGAATCCTCCCCGCTCCACCAACCTCGGAGGGTTGAGAGATGACCATGCTCAAATGCGGATGCCGCGCCGTCGGCTCGGTGGTCGCGGCCGATGGTAGCCGCGCCCCGTTCTGCGTCACGCACTCGTGCAGCGAGATCATGCCGGACCCGGATCTGACCGGCCGGCAGGCGCGCTGCCCGTACTGCAAGTCGGTGCGCGATTCCAACGTGGACCTGCCGTTCTTTTCGATGCGCGACGACGCCGAGTTAGATTCGTTTTATTGCGGTTGTCGTGGGTGGGACTGACCGCCCACAGGAGATCAGCGTGGAAACCAAGATCCTTGAAATTCGTGACCGTGCAACGTTCATCCCGGTGCTGGCGGTCAACATGAATTCGTACGACGCCACGGAGCGCTACTTTCTGAGCCGCTGCGGCTACCCGCTGGACGGCGAACCCAACATCATGATCACGCACCTGAATGCGGATCGCTTGGCCAGCAACGATCCGTGCCAGTGGGGTGACCGCACCTACTCGACGGCGCACGAGTACATCATTGAGCACTGGAGCGAGCTGGTGTCCGGAGACGTGGTGGATGTGGAGTTCATCCTCAAGGAGACCGACCACCCGAAGCGCAGCGAGCGCTACGGACACCCGGATTGACATTTGACAAACGGCGTGTGACAATACGCTTGAGGTTTCAAGGAGGGCGAGTGATGAAAGTCAGATGGGGCAAAAACGCGTACGGCATGATGGGCCGCATGAAGATGGTCGCCGCCGGTCACTACCAGTTGAAGTGGCAGGGCGACGTGGTGAGCATCGAAAAGCAGCAGGACGTGGGCTACCACGAGTGGTACGTGTTCGTGAACGGCGCGTACAAGTTCGCGTCCGTGAAGCTGAACGACGCCATGGACTGGGTGAACAACGTCTGGGGCAATGAGCCGGTGATGACCCGGAACATCCTCAACCCCGCGGCCGGTGAGTTCCCGATAGCGCGCAAGCAGTACGGCGGCTGCTGCGATCCGGGCACCGAAAAATACCACTGCATGTAGGGGGCCAGATGCGATTACCAAAAGACCCGGTGCTGTTCTTCTGCTCAGGGCTGATTGTCGGATTCCTAGCTGGACTCTGGGCCGCCATATTCCTGAGCCAATCGAGCATGATCGACTGGCGCTGCACGAGCTACAGCCCGGTCACCGGGCAGTGCGTGCTGATGCAGCACACCGACTACATCCCGACCCCGGAGGACGCCCGTGACTAAGGTCTACATCCTGTATGACGGCCGGGCCGCCACGGGCGACACCGACAAGGCGTCGGTGCTCGAAGCCATGTCGAAGTTTGACCGCGAGGACTGGGAGTTCTGGCGCGGCCACGACGGCGTGCTGTTTGCCTACGACCAAGAGGGCGTGCGGGCAAAAAACGAACGCATGATCGGTCACCTGTGCGAGGGCTACGAAGCGCTGAAGGCCAAGCTATGACCACGGTCCACAACCTGAACGAGAAGTACACCAAGCGCCTGCGCCAGATCAAAGCGCTCAATGAGCTGATCTCGGCGCTGAGCACGCGGCGCGAGCCGCTGAAGCCGAGCGAGAAGCGCTCGCTGTTCATTGCCCGGCGCAACCTGAACCGGGCCTTCGAAGACCTGCACCAGACCAAACTGAAACTGGACGCGATGCCATGACGCTGCTGGAACTGGCCATTAAGGCACGACTGCCGCTGATCGCCATCCGCACCAAGGACCCGTTCAACATCGGCAAGGTGCTGAACCACTACGCTGGCGAGGACGTGCTGGAAGCGCCGCAAGGCAAGGCGATCTTCCAGCCCGCGGAGGACGCGTTGTACTGCGCACCCAGCCACCACACGATGGACCTGACGTTCATGTACGGCGCCGCCGCGAAGCGCAACGCCAGCCTGATCATCGTCAACCCGGATGAACTGCACCCAGCAGCGTTCGACGCCGGGGAAGTGCTGCTACCTGATTCTGTGATCACTGAATTCGTGCGCAAGTACGCCGACGAGGGCAGTGATCGCTACGCGCTGACGGCAGCCCTGCGCGGCCTGTCGTTCAAGGAGATGGTCGAGGTCACCAAGCTGGCCATGGCCGAGTGCGAGGAGTTCACGGCCGAGTCCGTGCTGCGCATCCGGCGCCAACGCACCGTGCTGTCGAACGGACTGCAACTCGTGGACACCGCAGCATTTTTCTACCAGCCGCAGGAAGACCTGACGCGCTGGCTCGACATCGACGGACGACTGTTCACGGCCAACGTGCCGGCGGTAGTGCGCCCGCGTGGCCTGCTGTTCAAGGGCGAGCCCGGCACCGGCAAGACTTCGGGCGCCAAGTATCTGGCCGACAACCTCGGCCTGCCGCTGTACCTGCTGGACGTGGGCAGCACGATGCAGAAGTACGTTGGTGAATCAGAGCGAACTTTCTCGGCTGCGCTGGCGCAGATCGAAACGCTGGCGCCGGCCGTGGTGCTGTTCGATGAAGTGGAAAAGATCTTCGGCCACGAGGATGATTCAGGCGTCTCCCGGCGCGTTCTGGGCATGCTGCTGTGGTGGCTGCAAGAGCATTCGTCGCAGGTGCTGACCATCATGACCACCAATGACGAGAGCGCACTGCCGAGCGAGCTGATCCGGCCCGGACGCATCGACCGGCACTTCACGTTCTACCCGTTGACGCAGGCCGACGCGTTGCAGTTCGCGGAAGCCCTGCGCAAGAGTTTGACAAACGTCTGCAATGTCTCGAAACTGCAAGTCGAGAATGCGGTCAGCGAAGCCTACAAGCGCTCCGGGGTGGCCCGTAGCCAAGCCGAGCTGACGCAGATCGTGATCGAGTGTGTGAAGGTAAAACTGGCCGCTGGCCTAAAGGAGTGAAGCATGAGCACGAAAGTAAAATTGCCCGAATGGGTGGCCGAGTGGCAGGCCAAGTACCCGGCGCTGCTGGTGAACGGGCTGACCGACGGTCCGATGTACGTCCGGCTGGCGACCAAGTCGCTGCCGATGCTGGACGTGGTGGTGGCGCTGAAGCCGTTCATCTCCCGCGTCACGTCAAAGATGGTCATGGTCGGCGGCAAGCTGGCCGTGTTCCCGATCAAGGAAACCCTCAAGGCCCAGCCGGCCAGCGAGCAGGTGATGGTGGGCTGGCTGCGGGCGGCGTACCCCAACATTGAGTTCCCGAAGTACAGCGGAGAGCGCGTCGGCACCATCGTCGCGGCACCGCAGGGCGCTCCCTATGGCGCCGGGGCGGCTTACCGCGAGGCGTTCAAGGAATCCTCGACGGTCAACAAGCTGGTGGACCATATCGAGTCGCTGATCGGGGAGCCGGTCGCAGAACGGGCGCAGGTGGAGCGTGCGATCACGGACGCCATGCTGGCCCAGCTACCGTCAGTCTTCGGCAAGTTCAAGGTCGAAACCCCGACCAAGGAAGAGCTGGTGAACGATACCGAGTATGCCGACGGCAGCAACGTGATTGCCTTCGGGGCCAAGGCCAACATCGTGTCCATCCTGTCGGGCGACATGGCACAGGCCATCGAGAGCGACATGAAGGCGGCCCCGCACGAGGGCGAGGAGTGATCACAGAATCATTTGCCCGAGGGTGATTCACGATGAGCACCAAGGCGCTGTTGTGGGCGGTTCGAATGGCGGAGGAGAGACAGCTCTCCCCCGCCCAGTTCTACGTGCTCGCCATGTTGGCGGACCATCACAACCCCGCAAGCGATACATGCTTTCCGTCGCAAGACCTGCTGTGCAAGCGCACCGGACTGTCCGAAAGGATGGTCCGGTATCAGCTCACAAGCTTGGTGAACGCTGGCCTGATCGAGGTCGAAAGACGCCAGTGGCCGCGGCGCGGAAACGTGTACAGACTAACGCTGAGTGACCGGCAACCCATTGCCGGTGTCGAGCGGCAACCCATTGCCGGTGACTGTACAAAGACACAGGAAACAGGTTGCCGGTCTACAGGATCGGTTCCGGAAGTAAGAGAATCTGTAACTCTGAACGTTTGCAATCCATCCATGGAGCAAACAACAAGCACCCCTGAAGGGGTAAAAGACAACCCCGAAGTTGCGCTAAGCGCTACAGGCTCAAGCGCTACCGAAGTGATCACAGAATCAGTTGGTGAAGTGAAAATATTTTCAGACGTGGAGGAAGCACCCGTGCCCAGTATTGCTGACACCCTCGCCAAGGACATGGCCCCGAAGACCGTCGAAGGCGTCCTTGCCGATTTCGCCAACTCCCGCGCCCAGTGCAAGCACGTCACGGCCTCGGCGCTGGGCAAGCTGTGGCGCGACCTGTATTCGATCAGCTACCCGAAGTCGTTCCAGCCTGAGATGACCAAGAAACACCTTGGCCAGCTCAAGGCCGCGTATAAGCTCGCTGGCGAGGCGTTCGTACGTGCCCTGCCACGGGTGGTGGGGGCATGGGCCGATTTCGTCCTGTACGCCCGCTCCGTCGGCGTGGAGACGGGTCAGGGCAGCAGCGTCCACCTGCTACCGACGCCGAGCATCGGTTTCGTGCTGGCGCACGTGAAGCTGGTGGTGGAGTTCGATCAGGCCGCGGCGCCCGCGCCCAAGCCGGCCGTGAAAAAGCCCTACGGCCCCACGGACTGGACGCCACCATATTTGACAAAGAAACCGGGCTTCTTACAAACTGTTGAAAAGCTGCACAAAATTGCCGCTGATTCACGAAAGGAGGCAGCCTCCGAGGGCTGAAGTAACCATGTCCGCACTGGCGAAGCCCAAGACGGGCGTCATTGACGAGCACTACCACGCCGCGCTGTTGCGCGATGTGGATTCCGTCGTGCGCAGTGCAAACATCCCCGAGGCGATGCTGTACCGCAGCATGGTCGGCCTGTGCTCCGAGACCGAGATCGAGTACATGCGGGGCATGCGGCGGAATGCGGCCACGGGGGTGTACGGTCTCGTGCTACAGGGCCTGAAGCCGCGTACGAGCCCGCTGGAGAGGTTTTCGGCCATTGCCGCGGCCTGTCTGCGGAATTACATCAGCGCCCGCGTAATGACCTTACAGGACGTTCTGGAGGCCCTCGCTGAGAGCGACATGCCCGAGCCGACGGTGCTGCTGGTGCCCAACTTCTACGTGGGCATGGACGGCGGCGGCCCGTCGAAGTACCGCGTCCCGGCCTTGCTGGGGCTGCTGTACGCCCGGCAGGCGGCCGGGTTGCAGACCGTGGTGTACGTGCAGTCGCTGGCGGCCATGGGCGCCGCCTACGGGGCATCGTGTGAGCAGCATCTGGCCAGTGAGCGTTTCATCAAGGCGGACGCGGCCGAAGAAGTCTGACGTTGGGGGCAGGGAGGGTTATGTCTATCGGACTGCGATTACTGGCGGCCCTGATCGATTCGGATCAGGGCTTGGACGACTTTACCCGGATGCGGGTAGATGAATCTGTGTTCATGGGGGAGGCTGAGCTGGAGGCCTTCCGATTCGTCTACAAGCACATCGGCAAGTATTCGAAGCTGCCGTCGCGCAAGACCTGCAAGGAGGCCGGGATCCAGCACATTCCCGGCGCGCAGGCCGAGCCGCCCCGGTACTACTTCGACAAGTTGCAGGAACGGTTCGTCTTCTACCGGCTGAAGGGCATGCTGGAGAACGTCGAGCGGGACCTGAACGACGACCAGCCGCGCAACGCGCTCGACGCGATGTCGGACACGATGAGCCTGTGTCAGATGTTCCTGCAACGCGACCGGCTGATGAACTTCGAGCAGGACGGCCTCGATGTCGTGATGGGTGAGTTCCATCGGCGGCAGTTGCACGGCGACGACTACGGGCTGCGCCTCGGCTGGCCGACCTTCGACATGATGACCGGCGGCCTGATGGGCGGCGACCTGATCACCATCGTCGGCCGCCCCGGCGCGGGTAAAACGTACTTGATGCTGCATGCAGCCAACACGGCATGGCTGCACCACAAGACGCCGCTGTTCATCTCGATGGAAATGAAGCCGCTGCTGATGATGCAGCGGGCGACCGCGATGCTGACCCGGCTGCCGATCACAGGCATCAAGCACGCCGCGCTGGCGACCAGCCAGCAAGCCAAGATGCAGAAGTACCTGAAGGGGCTGAAGGAGCGGCAGAAGAAATTCCCGTACTGGATCGTGGACGGCTCGCTGACCGCGACCGTGCAGGACGTGCTGCTGCTGGCGAAGCAACTGAACCCCGGCGTGGTGTTCATCGACGGCGCCTACCTGTTGCGCGGTGCGACCCGCACGCTGTCCCGGCACGAGCGGCTGACCGAGATCGCGGAGCGCCTGAAGGGCGAGCTGGCGGAGGCCCTGAACATCCCGGTGGTGATCAGCTACCAGCTCAACCGCGAGGCGGCGCGGGCCAAGGCCGGGGAAGTCGGCTTGGAGAACATCGGCGGCTCCGACTCCGTGGGCCAGCTATCGAGCGTGGTGCTGGGCCTGTTGCAGGAATTCTCCGTCGAGACGCTGATCCAGCGCCGCATCGAGATCCTCAAGGGGCGCTCTGGCGAGAAGGGCCACTTCAGCATCCAGTGGCGGTTTGACGAGGGACCGAATTACATGGACTTCTCGGAGATCATCCCGCCGAAGAAGGAGGACGATCAGGAACAGCCCCCGGACGACTGCGGATATATGTGACAAACGGCGGTCGAGTGTGGTGTAATAGGGCTGTGGTTCATGGAGGGCACGCGATGACCAACGAAGAGCGAGACGGCTGGAACCTGCTGGCCACGGCGCTGAATCTCAGCCCGGAGCAGCCGGTCAGGGAAAAGACCGAGGAGGAGAAGATGGCCGCCTACTGGGACCATGTCTTCGCGCTTCTCACGTACGCCGAGCGTACCGCCGACGCTGATGCGCTGGCGTACGCCGACAAGGTTTGACAAACTACCAGCGCGTGCTATGCTGGGGTCAGCTTCAAGGAGGTCCGAAAATGACTGTCACGATCACCAAGTCGAAAACGAAAGCCAAGGCCAAGCAGGTTCATGACGTGCTTGCGGCGTCGGCGCTGGCGTACGCCACGCGCAAGCTGGCGCTGGAGGCCAAGCTGGCGAAGCTTGCCGCGCTGGCCAAGGAAGTCACGGAGGCGGAGACCGAATTGCTGCGCCTCGTGGACGAGCAGTTCGCCAAGGACAAGCCCGCCGAGATCGAGGCCGGGCAGTACGTCGTCAAGGTCGGCGCGAAGGGCCAGAAGGCGGTCGCGTTCGACAACGTCAAGATCAAGAGCGAAGTGGGCGCCGAGACTTTCGACGCCATCGCGACGTTCAAGGTCGAGGACCTGAAGCGCTACATGACGGGTGATGCGTTCGCGGAGGCGGTCACGTACGACCACGTGAACAAGCGCAAGGTGACCATCGCAGAGGCGGAGGACAAGTAACTCCCCGTGACGCGGCCACGGTACGGCGCGCATACGCCGTAAACCTCCACCCAGCGCGGGGGCTGGGCGCCGCGACCCCCGCACGATCTGTCAAAACTGTTTAGGAACCCACTTCCCAAAATCGAGTCATCGCTCGTGAGAAATCCATATGAACGAAGCGCGTCGATGTAGGCAACACACCCAGAGGCTGCCAGCGAGCCATTCGATGCAGTACACCCGAATCAGTGAAGCGAGTCGTAAGCTGTAATTCACCCGATGAGCGCTAACGAGCCACCTGTGTGTTAGTCACCCGAAATGACGCAGCGCGCCATCTCAGAAAAGACACCCAAACTCAGCCAGCGATGGATAAGGCCAGCATCCTGCACTTTCTGCGCGCTCTGAACGCCAAGAGCGTGACGCCCATGGCGACGTGGGTGCAGTGCTCGTGCCCGCTGGCGCCGTGGACGCACCAGTCCGGAAAGGACAATCATCCGTCGTTCGCGATCAATATCCAGCCGGACAAGGAGAGCATCTACAACTGCTTCAGTTGCGGCGGTGGCGATCTCATTTCGCTGATCCATGCGCTGCACAGTCACGGCGCCACGTTGCCGAAGTACGACCTCAAAAAGGCCATGGAGATCGCGGTGGCCGACGGCGACCGGCCGATCAAGTTCCGGGTCAAGGACGGTTGGATGGAGGCCGCGGAGGCGGAGCCGTACGTTACCTTCCCGCAACTGTGGCTGGACACGTTCATGCTGGCGACGAAGTCCGTGCGGGCGATGAAGTACCTGCACAAGCGCGGCCTGCCTGATTCTGTGATCACCAAGCTGGACCTGCGCTACGACACCGAGAAGGATGCCGTGGCGTTCCCGATCCGCGACTTCAACGGCGACCTGTGCGGGCTGCGCGCCCGGCGCTTGGCGCCGACGGACGACCAGCCGCGTTATCACAACTACAAGTCCGGCACGGGGAAGCACAACGTCCTCGTGTGGTACGGCGAGCACTGGTTGAATTTTGACAAACCTGTGCTAATGTGCGAGTCCGTTTTCGACGTAGCCTCAGCGTTCCGCGTCTACCGCAACGTCTGTGCGCCGATGACGGCGGGGTTCAAGGAAGAGCGCGCACGGAGGATGAAGCAGGCCATTGAAATCGTGACGCTGTTCGACGGCGACAAGGCGGGCGACAAGGCGCGGCAGCGCGTTTCCCGATACCTGTCGGCCGCCAAGATCACGCACCTGTATCCGCCCGAGGGCCGCAAGGATCCGGGCGAGATGACGATCCCTGAGCTGCGCGAGTTGCTTGGGCCACGACTGAAACTGAGAAAGGAGTGAACGTGAGCGAAATCAAAACGCTGGTGCGCAGCACCTACGATCTACAGAAGATCCGTATCCAGATGGGCAACCGGATCACCGGCCAGTTCAAGGCCAAGCTGGGGCAGTCCCCCGGTGAGAGCGAGGATGAGCTGTCGGAAGATGCGCAGGACATCTTGCGTCTGCTGCGCCAGTCCTACGACCGCATCACTGACGGCATCGTCATGCCAGAGCGCCAGTTTCATAAGATCAAGTTCGTGGGTGACGGCATCATCGACACCACCACCGAGCTGGCGCTGGTGGCGCAGTACGTCGAGCTGGCGGGGATCGAGATGCGTCAGTTCGCCCGCTTCGAGAAGCTGCTGGACAACTACCCGATCTACACCGAGTTCCTGAAGGGCGTGCGCGGCTGCGGCCCGGCCATGTCTGGCGTGATCATTTCGGAGATCGACATCCACAAGGCCAAGTATCCGTCCTCGATCTGGCAGTACGCCGGGCTGGATGTGAAGACCGATGGCCGCGGCGCGTCGAAGCGGTCGGAGCATCTCGTGGATCGCGAGTACACTGCGCGGGACGGTACGCAGAAGACCAAGAAGTCGATCACGTACAACCCGTTTATACGGACGAAGCTTCTAGGCGTTCTGGCCCCCAGCTTCATCAAGCAAGGCGAGCGCTCCCCGTATCGGCTGATCTACGACGCCTACAAGCATCGGCTGGAGAACCACCCGAAGTGGACGGACACCACCAAAGGGCACCGGCATGCAGCCGCAATGCGATATTGCGTCAAGATGTTCTTGATTGATTTGTACAAGGCATGGCGCCCGCTAGAGGGGCTGCCGGTTTACCCGTCTTACGCGGAAGCAAAACTAGGGCTTTACCATGGCGCGGAAATTGATCGACATGACCAACCAAGTGTTCGGCCGCCTGACCGTGACGGCGAGGGCGCAGTTGCCACAGCGTAACGAAGCGTGGTGGTCCTGCACGTGCTCATGCGGCAGCGAGATCGCCGTGCCCGGCGCCAATTTGAGGTCGGGTAACACCCGGTCTTGTGGGTGCATTCGTCGCGAGCATCCTAATCACGTGACGCATGGGTTATCTAAAACCAGAGAGTACGCGGTGTGGGTCACCATGCGGGATCGGTGCGATAACCCGCGCAACGCGGGCTACCACAACTACGGTGCGCGTGGCATTCGATACGCCAAGGCGTGGCGCAAGTTCGAGCGGTTCTACGCTGACATGGGCGCGTGTCCACCGGGTATGACCTTGGAGCGCAAGGACAATGACGGCAATTACACCAAGACCAACTGTGTCTGGGCGTCGCGTGTTGCGCAGGCCAACAATACTCGCCGGAACCGGATTTTGGTCTGCCGCGGCGAGAAGCGGACGCTGGCGGAGTGGGCGCGACTGACCGGTATTCAACGAGAAACCATCACGACTCGTATCGACCAGCTTGGCTGGCCGCTAGAGAAGGCATTGACCACGAATGGAGTGAGAGCATGATCCGCAAAATAAATGAAATCCTGCTGACTGATTCTGTGTTCACACCGGATGAGTGTGACGCGATCATCCGCGAGTTCAAGGACGGGCCGTACGAGCCGGGGCGCATCAGCAGCAATCAGGCCGGTGGGCTGGTGCGCCAGTCGCAGGTGCGGTTCGTGCCGCCGACCGAGGACCAGCGCTGGCTGTTCACCAAGCTGGCGGCCATCGCCGCGTCGAGTAACGAGCAGACGTTCGGCTTCGACATCGGCAAGCTGGAGGAGGGCTTCCAGTTCACCAAGTACGAGTCGGGCGACCACTACTCGTGGCACGCCGACGTGGGCGACGAGGATGAGCGCTCGCGCCGCAAGATCTCGATCACGGTGCAGCTCAATGACGATTACGAGGGCGGTGAGTTGCAAT
>ENA-UOWG01002157-UOWG01002157.1-activated-sludge-metagenome-genome-assembly--contig:-NODE-2157-length-17489-cov-8.549099_pt1 | contig 17489 bp, 15 predicted proteins | sample MGYA00238147_ERZ761563 | MGnify/ENA primary metagenome ERZ761563 (study PRJEB28884, sample SAMN05720216) | anaerobic digester metagenome | isolation source: active sludge of municipal... | reverse complement strand
TCGTCAAGTGCTTCCGCGACGAGGACCTGCGCGCCGACCGCCAGCCCGAGTTCACGCAGATCGACATCGAGACCTCGTTCCTCGGCGAGGTCGAGATCCGCACGATGTTCGAGGGCATGATCCGCAGCGTGTTCCAGCACGCGATCGGCGTCGAGCTGCCGGCCTTCCCGGTGATGCCCTATGCCGAGGCGATGGCGCGCTACGGCTCCGACAAGCCCGACCTGCGCGTGCAGCTCGAGCTGACCGAGCTGACCGAGCTGATGCGCGACGTCGACTTCAAGGTCTTCGCCGCGCCGGCGGCGATGGCCGACGGCCGCGTGGCCGCGCTGCGCGTGCCCGGCGGCGCCGCGATCAGCCGCGGCGAGATCGACGCCTACACCGAGTTCGTCAAGATCTACGGCGCCAAGGGCCTGGCCTGGATCAAGGTCAACGAGATCGGCGACGGCACGAACCCGGCCGAGCTGCGCGCCGCTCTGCAGTCGCCGATCGTCAAGAACCTGCACGACCGCGCGCTGGCCGAGATCGTGCGCCGCACCGGCGCGGCCGCCGGCGACCTGCTGCTCTTCGGCGCCGACCGCGCCAAGATCGTCAACGATGCGATCGGCGCGCTGCGCGTGAAGATCGGCCACAGCGAATTCGGCAAGGCGCACGGCCTGGTGCAGGGCGAATGGGCGCCGCTGTGGGTGGTCGACTTCCCGATGTTCGAGCGCGACGGCGAGGCCGATCGCTGGAACGCGGTGCACCACCCGTTCACCAGCCCGAAGGACGGCCACGAGAACTGGCTCGAGACCGACCCCGGCCGCTGCCTGGCCAAGGCCTACGACGTGGTGCTCAACGGCGTCGAGCTCGGCGGCGGCTCGGTGCGGATCCACCGCGCCGAGGTGCAGAGCAAGGTGTTCCGCGCGCTCAAGATCGGCGCCGAGGAAGCGCAGCTGAAGTTCGGCTTCCTGCTCGACGCGCTGCAGTACGGCGCGCCGCCGCACGGCGGCATCGCGATCGGGCTGGACCGCTTCGTGATGCTGATGACCGGCGCCGACTCGCTGCGCGACGTGATCGCGTTCCCGAAGACGCAGCGCGCGCAGTGCCTGCTGACGGGCGCGCCCGGGCACGTGGACGAGGCGCAATTGCGCGAGCTGCACATCCGGCTGCGCAACGTGCAGCCGGCCTGAGCCCGCCGGGCCGCCCCAAGGGCGAACACCGCAGGGCGCAGCCCGAAGGCAGCCCAGTGAACGCGCGCCGGGCTCGGCCCGGCCGCCGTCGGGGCGAGCCTGCGGCCGCTACAGCCGCCAGACGCGGCAGCCGGCTGCGCCGATCGCCGCCGGATCGAAGCTGCTCTTCACGTCGGCGAACAGGCCGCCCGGCACCAGCTTCTGCGCGATGCCGGCGGCGCCGCGCTCCAGGTAGTCGCGGTGCGCGACCGCCGCCACCACGGCCGCCGCGCGCGGCAGCTGCTCCCAGGGCGTCAGCGCGACGCCGTATTCGTGCTCGCACTCGGCCGAATCGGCGATCGGGTCGTGCACCGACACGCGCACGCCGAAGCTGCGCAGCTCGCGCACCACGTCGATCACCTTGCTGTTGCGCAGGTCGGGGCAGTTTTCCTTGAAGGTCATGCCCAGCACGATCACGTCGGCGCCCTTGACCGGCAGGTCGGCGGCGATCATGTGCTTGACCGTCTGTTCGGCCACGTACTTGCCCATGCCGTCGTTGATGCGCCGCCCGGCCAGGATCACCTGCGGCGTGTAGCCGAGCTTCTCGGCCTTGTGCGTCAGGTAGTACGGGTCGACGCCGATGCAGTGCCCGCCCACCAGCCCCGGGCGGAAGGGCAGGAAGTTCCACTTGGTGCCGGCCGCCTTCAGCACCTCGACCGTGTCGATGCCGATGCGCTGGAAGATCACCGCCAGCTCGTTCATCAGCGCGATGTTCAGGTCGCGCTGGGTGTTCTCGATCACCTTGGCCGCTTCGGCGACCTTGATGCTGCCGGCCTTGTAGACGCCGGCGCCGATCACCCGGCCGTAGACCTCGGCCACCTTGTCCAGCGTCGCCGGCGTGTCGCCCGACACCACCTTGGTGATCTTGGTGACGGTGCGCTCCTTGTCGCCCGGGTTGATGCGTTCGGGGCTGTAGCCGACGAAGAAGTCCTGCTTCCACTTCATCCCGGAAGCCTTCTCGAGGATCGGGATGCACACTTCCTCGGTCGCGCCCGGATACACGGTCGATTCGTAGACCACGATCGCGCCGCGCTTCAGGTGGCGGCCGACCGTCTCGGAAGATTTCACCAGCGGCGTCAGGTCGGGCTGGTGCGCATCGTCCACCGGCGTGGGCACGGCGACGACCAGGAAGTCCGCTTCCTGCAGCACGCCCGGGTCGGTGCTGCAGTGCAGCTGCACCGCGGCCTTCAGGTCTTCGGTGGAGACTTCGCCGGTCGGGTCGACGTGGCGCCGGTAGGCCTCCACCTTTTCATGCGACAGGTCGAAGCCGAGCGTGCGGAACTGCTTGCCGAACTCGACGGCCAGGGGTAGGCCGACGTAGCCCAGGCCGATCACTGCAATCGTGGTCATGCGGATGCTCTTGTCGTAACGGTAGTGCGGCGCCTCAGACGCCGTGATAGTCGCGATACCAGGCGACGAAGCGGGCGACGCCTTCGCGCACCGGCGTGCCCGGCTTGAAGCCGGTCCACGCGGCGAGTTCGGACACGTCGGCGAAGGTGGCCGGCACGTCGCCGTCCTGCAGCGGCAGGAACTCCTTGTCCGCCTGGCGGCCGAGCGCGTGCTCGATCGCCTCGATGAAGGCCATCAGCTCCACCGGCTCGTTGTTGCCGATGTTGAACACGCGGTAGGGCGCGTTGCTGCGCGCCGGGTCGGGCCGGGCCGGATCGAAACCCTCGTCGGCGCTCGCCGCGCGGTCGAGCACGTGCACCACGCCCGCGGCGATGTCGTCGATGTAGGTGAAGTCGCGCACCATCCGGCCGTGGTTGAACACCTGGATCGGCCGGCCCTCGAGCATCGCGCGCGTGAACAGGAACAGCGCCATGTCGGGCCGGCCCCAGGGCCCGTACACGGTGAAGAAGCGCAGGCCCGTGGTCGGCAGCCGGTACAGGTGGCTGTAGGTGTGGGCCATCAGCTCGTTGGCCTTCTTGGTCGCGGCGTACAGGCTGACCGGATGGTCGATGTTGTGATGCTCGGAAAAGGGCATCGCGGTGTTGCCGCCGTACACGCTCGAGCTCGACGCATAGGCCAGGTGCTGCACCCGGTTGTGGCGGCAGCCTTCGAGCACGTTCATGAAGCCCACGACGTTGCTGTCGATGTAGGCATGCGGGTTCTGCAGCGAATAGCGCACGCCGGCCTGCGCGGCCAGGTGGACGACGCGGTCGAAGCCCGACTCGGCGAACAGCCGCTCCATCGCCGGCCGGTCGGCAACGTCGAGCTTCTCGAACGCGAAACCGGCGTGCCCGCGCAGCCGCTCGAGCCGCGCCTGCTTCAGCCGCGGGTCGTAGTAGTCGTTCAGGTTGTCGATGCCGACCACCTGGTCGCCGCGCGCGAGCAGCAGTTGCGAGACGTGCATGCCGATGAAGCCGGCGGCACCCGTGACCAAGACCTTCACGTCAATGAACCCTTCTGTCGAAAATGCGCGGCAGGCACCACGCCACGCGCCGCCCGCCGGCCCGCGGCCGCCCGTCTGGCCGGCCGGCGGTCACTTGGAACCCGACGCCGGCGCACTGGCGGGCGCCGCGGCTGCACCGGCGAACGCACCGAGGTACTCGATCTTCGCCGCGTCGCGCAGGCCTTTCAGGTCCTTGGCGACGAGTTCGCGCCGGCGCTCGTTCAGCAGGAACTGCTCGATCGCCGGCGTGGCCTGCTCCAGCGTCACCGGCTGCATCCGCGATCCGGCCAGCACCACGACCAGCGCGCCGTTCGCGGTCGGGCTGAGCACCGCCTGGCCGTCCTTCATCGCCGCCAGCGCGCCCAGGCTGGCCAGCGGCAACTGCTCGGCCGCGCGCACCGCCTGGTTGCCGCTGAAGCGGAAGTCGCCGGCCTTCAGGTGCTCGACGAAATCGGCGACGCTCTTCGAAGCCTGCAGCTGCGCGCGCAGCGCGTCGAGCTGCTCGGGCCGGGCCTCGATCGCGATCTCCTGCAGGCTGTAGATGCGCCGCTCCTTGAACAGCGCCGGATGGGCGTCGAAATACTGCGCCACGTCGTCGGCGCTCGGCTTGGCGGCGGCCTCGCCGGCCTTGTCGGCATAGGCGCGGGCGATGATCTCGCGCCGCGCGGCGTCGATCTGCTGCTGCACCTTCGGCTCGGCGTCGAGCTTCAGCTGCACCGCCTTCTGCACCGCCAGCTCCTGGTCGATCAGCCGCTCCAGCACCTGCTTCGACGCCGCCTGCATCTGCTCGGGCTTCAGGCCCTTTTGCTGCTGCAGCACGAAGTCCAGCTCCTGCACCGTGACCTCGCCCTGGTTGACCTTGGCGGCCGCCTGCTGCGCCGGCCGGTCCTTCTTCGGCTCGCAGGCGGCAAGCAGCGCGGTCAGCGCCAGCGCAACCGCCAGTGCCGCGCTGCCGCGCGCGAGGCGGGATTCGGGAGTGATCGGCATGATCGTCGGGCCTTCGGGGATGGATGCTGCGCCGCCGCCCACAGGCTCGGGCCAAAGCCGGCCGCGCTCGCGCAACGGGTGGAAAGGGCACCAAATGGGCACCAAACGGGCGCTGAAAGGGCGCTTGAAGGGCGCGCAGTGTAAGCGCCGTCCGGCCGCGCGGCGGCAGCTCAGCGCAGGCCGGCGCTCAGCACTTCACGCCCACGTGCAGCGCGACCATGCCGGCCGTGAGGTTGTGCACATCGACATGGCCGAAACCGGCGCGCTGCATCATCGCCTTCAGCTCGGCCTGCGACGGATGCACGCGGATCGACTCGGCCAGGTAGCGGTAGCTCGCGGCGTCGCCGGCGACCAGCTGCCCCAGGCGCGGCAGCACCTTGAACGAGTACCAGTCGTAGGGCTTGGCCAGCGGCTCGGCCACCTTGGAGAACTCCAGCACCAGCAGCCGGCCGCCGGGGCGCAGCACTCGGCACATCTCGGCCAGCGCGCGCTCCTTGTCGGTCATGTTGCGCAGGCCGAAGGCCACGCTCACCAGGTCGAAGCCGCCGTCGGCGAAGGGCAGCCGCTCGGCGTCGCAGGCGATGGTGGGCAGCACCAGGCCCTCGTCGAGCAGCCGGTCGCGGCCGGTGCGCAGCATCGCCTCGTTGATGTCGGTGTGCACCACCAGGCCGGTGGCGCCGACCTTGCGCGCGAAGGCGCGCGTCAGGTCGCCGGTACCGGCGGCCAGGTCGAGCACGCGGTCGCCCGCGCGGACGCCGGCGACGCCGATCGCGTAGGCCTTCCACACGCGGTGCAGGCCCAGCGACATCAGGTCGTTCATCAGGTCGTACTTGGGCGCGACCGAATCGAACACGCCGCGCACCTGCCGCGCCTTGTCGGCGGCGTCGACCGTGCTGAAGCCGAAATGCGTCTTGGCCATCGCCGCGCTCCCCGGTCAGGGCTTGACCTTGTGGACGTGGGTGCCGGCCTTCTTCACGGACGGCGCATCGCGGTCCATCCCGGCCGCGACCAGGCGGCTTTCGTAACGGCGCCACAGCTCGTCCTGCTCGGCCCCGAGCCGGTACAGGTACTCCCAGGTGAAGATGCCGCTGTCGTGGCCGTCGCTGAAGCGCGGCTGCACCGCGTAGTGCCCCACCGGCTCGATCGACTCGATCACCACATGGCGCTTGCCGGTCTGCAGCACTTCCTGGCCCGGGCCGTGGCCCATCACCTCGGCCGACGGCGAATACACGCGCATCAGCTCGAAGGGCAGGCGCCAGACGCGGCCGTCGTCGAAGCCGATCTCGAGCACGCGCGAGCTCTGGTGCACGGTCAGGTGGGTCGGCTTCGGGCCGCCGGGCGGGGAGCTGTCCATCGGTTCGGTTCGAGGTAGGCGGCAGATCGGGAGCCAGTGTAGACCCTAGACCAGCACCCGCTCGATGCCGCCGGCGTTGGCCCGCGCGACGTAGGCCTGCAGCCAGTCCTCGCCGAGGATGTGCCGGGCCATCTCGATCACGATGTAGTCGGCCTGCAGCAGGCCGTGGTCCAGATCCTCGCCGTAGCGGCTCAGGCCCTGCAGGCAGCTCGGGCAGGAGGTCAGGATCTTCACGTCGGCCTGCCGGCCTAGCGCACCGGCGTCGCGCAGCGCCTGCACGTCGCGCTTCAGCTCCTCGGTCTTGCGGAAGCGCACCTGGGTCGAGATGTCGGGGCGGCTGACGCCGAGCGTGCCGCTCTCGCCGCAGCAGCGCTTGTTCTCGCGCACGCCCGGGCCGAGCAGCGCGCCGACCGTCTCCATCGGCGCGCGCTGCTTCAGCGGGCTGTGGCAGGGGTCGTGGTACAGGTAGGTGCCGGCGCCTTCCAGCCGGATGCCCTTCTCCAGCAGGTATTCGTGGATGTCGATCATCCGGCTGCCCGGGAAGATGTCCTCGAAGCGGTAGCCCTGCAGCTGGTCGTAGCAGGTGCCGCAGGACACGACCACCGTCTTGATGTCCAGGTAGTTCAGCGTGGTGGCCACGCGGTGGAACAGCACGCGGTTGTCGGTGATCATCTGCTCGGCGCGGTCGAACTGGCCGGCGCCGCGCTGCGGGTAGCCGCAGCACAGGTAGCCGGGCGGCAGCACCGTCTGCACGCCGGCGTGCCACAGCATCGCCTGCGTGGCCAGCCCCACCTGGCTGAACAGCCGCTCCGAGCCGCAGCCGGGAAAGTAGAACACCGCCTCGGTCTCGGCGGTGGTGCGCGCCGGGTCGCGGATGATCGGCACGAAGGCCTTGTCCTCGATGTCGAGCAGCGCGCGCGCCGTCTTGGTGGGCAGGCCGCCGGGCAGCTTCTTGTTGACGAAGTGGATCAGCTGCTCGCGGATCGGCGCCGTGCCCACCGTCGCCGGCGGCGCGGCCGTCTGGCGGCGCGCCGGCAGCTTCAGCAGCTCGCTGGCCAGGCGCTGCGCCTTGAAGCCGGCGCCGACCATGGCCGCGCGCGCCAGCTTGATCGTGCCCGGATTGGTGGCGTTGAGCATCCACATCGCCGCCGCGCTGCCGGGGCGAAAGCTCTTCTGCCCCATCTTGCGCAGCAGGTTGCGCATGTTCATCGACACGTCGCCGAAGTCGATGTTGACCGGGCAGGGCTGAAGGCACTTGTGGCACACGGTGCAGTGCTCGGCCACGTCCTCGAATTCCTGCCAGTGGCGGATGCTGACGCCGCGGCGCGTCTGCTGCTCGTACAGGAAGGCCTCGATCAGCAGGCTGGTGGCGAGGATCTTGTTGCGCGGGCTGTACAGCAGGTTGGCGCGCGGCACGTGGGTCGAGCACACCGGCTTGCACTTGCCGCAACGCAGGCAGTCCTTGATGCTGTCGCTGATCGCGCCGATGTCGCTGCGCTGCATGATCAGCGATTCGTGCCCCATCAGCCCGAAGCTGGGGGTGTAGGCGTGGCGCAGGTCGGCTGCGCGCACGTCGTCGGCCGTGCCGCGCCGCTGGGCGCCGGGCCGCCCCGAGGCCGGCGAGCCCCCTTGGGGGGCAGGCATCGCCTGCGATGCCGCGGGGGCCCGAAGCAGCTTGCCCTTGTTGAAGCGGCCCTCGGGGTCGATGCGCGCCTTGTAGTCCTTGAACCCGCGCAGCTCGTCGTCGCTCAGGTACTCGAGCTTGGTGATGCCGATGCCGTGCTCGCCCGAGATCACGCCGCCCAGGCTGCGCGCCAGCGCCATGATCCGGTCGACCGCCGCGTGCGCGGTCTGCAGCATCGCGTAGTCGTCGCTGTTGACCGGGATGTTGGTGTGCACGTTGCCGTCGCCGGCGTGCATGTGCAGCGCCACCCACACGCGGCCGTGCAGCACCTCGCCGTGGATGCGCCGGCACTCGTCGACGATCGGCGCGAAGGCGGCGCCGGCGAACAGCACGCGCAGCGGCTCGAGCACCTGCGCCTTCCACGACGCGCGCAGGCTGGCGTCCTGGATGCGCGCGAACAGCGTGCGCGCGCCGTCCGTCGGCACCGCGTCGAGCCCGGCGAGCCAGCCCTGCCACAGCGCGCGCACCTCGCGCAGCAGCGCCAGTGCCTGCTGTACGCGGTCTTCGAGCAGCTCGGCGCTGGGGATCGCCGCGGCATCGTCGGCCTTGCCCAGCGGCAGCCGGCCGGCGCTGAAGAAGGCTTCGAGCCGGTCGAGCAGCTCGAGCTTGTTGCGCAGGCTCAGCTCGATGTTCAGGTGCTCGACGCCGTCGGTGTAGGCCGCCATGCGCTCGAGCGGGATCACCACGTCCTCGTTGATCTTGAAGGCGTTGGTGTGGCGGCTGATCGCCGCGGTGCGCTTGCGGTCGAGCCAGAACTTCTTGCGTGCATCGGCGCCGACGGCGACGAAACCCTCGCCCGAGCGGCTGTTGGCGATGCGCACCACTTCGCTGGCCGCGCGCGCCACCGCGTCGGCATCGTCGCCGACGATGTCGCCGAACAGCGCCATCTTCGGCAGGCCGCCGCGCTTGCTCTTGGTGCTGTAGCCCACCGCCTTCAGGTAGCGGTCGTCGAGATGCTCGAGCCCGGCCAGCACGGCGCCGCCGCGGCGGCTCTCGGCGAACATGAAGTCACGGATCTCGACGATCGACGGCACCGCGTCGCGCGCCGCGCCGAAGAACTCCAGGCACACGGTGCGGGTGTGCGCCGGCATGCGGTGCACCACCCAGCGCGCCGAGGTGATCAGGCCGTCGCAGCCCTCTTTCTGCACCCCCGGCAGGCCGGCGAGGAACTTGTCGGTCACGTCCTTGCCCAGGCCTTCGCGGCGGAAGGTGCTGCCCGGGATCTCGAGGATCTCGGTCTTCTCCAGCTTCGCGCCGCCCGCGTCGAACCAGCGCAGCTCGAAGCGCGCCGCCGGCACGTCGTGGATCTTGCCGAGGTTGTGGTCGAGCCGGTGCACCTCGAGCCACCGGGCGTCGGGCGTGACCATGCGCCAGCTCGCCAGGTTGTCCAGCGCCGTGCCCCACAGCACCGCCTTTTTGCCGCCGGCGTTCATCGCGATGTTGCCGCCGACGCAGCTGGCTTCGGCGCTGGTCGGGTCGACCGCGAACACGTGGCCGGCGCGCTCCGCGGCGTCGGCCACGCGCTGGGTGACGACGCCGGCCTCGGTCCACACCGTCGGCACCGGCTGCCCGACGCCGGGCAGCGCCACGAACTCGACTTCGCCCATCGCCTCGAGCTTCTCGGTGTTGATCACCGCGCTGCGCCAGGTCAGCGGGATCGCGCCGCCGGTGTAGCCGGTGCCGCCGCCGCGCGGCACGATCGTCAGCCCCAGCTCGATGCAGCCGCGCACCAGGCCGGCCATCTCGGCCTCGGTGTCGGGCGTGAGCACGACGAACGGGAACTCGACCCGCCAGTCGGTCGCGTCGGTCACGTGCGACACCCGCGACAGGCCGTCGAACTTCAGGTTGTCCTTGGCGGTCAGGCGCCCGAGCACGCGGCGCGCGCGCTGGCGCAGATCCCACACCTCGCCGAACTGCGCGGCAAAGCGCTGCACCGCCGCCTCGGCCAGCGCCAGCAGCTCGCCCACCAGCGCATCGCGCGCCGCGGCCTCGGCGTCGCCCGGCGGCCGCTCGCGTCGGCGCCCGACTTCGCGCAGCCGGTGCTCCAGCGCCTCGACCAGCAGCGCGCGCCGCTTCGGGTTGTGCAGCAGGTCGTCTTCGAGGTAGGGGTTGCGCTGCACGACCCAGATGTCGCCCAGCACCTCGTACAGCATGCGCGCCGAGCGGCCGGTGCGGCGCTCGCTGCGCAGCGCGTCCAGCAGCTGCCAGGCGCGCTCGCCCAGCAGGCGGATCACGATCTCGCGGTCGGAGAACGAGGTGTAGTTGTAGGGGATCTCGCGCAGGCGCGGCGCCGCGCCTTCGTCGGCAGCGGCATCCGGCGCTGCCAGGGGTGCGAGCGGCAGCGGTGCATTCATCGGGGCGATGGGCCCGGCGGCGCCCTGGGCAGGCTCGCGGCGGCCCGTGGGGCGCTTGGGCGCTCATCCTACCGCAGCGCAGCATGGCGGGCGCCGCGCTGCGCGGCCCGGCCTGGCGGCGGCGGCGGGTATTCCCCGCTTGCCGGTCACGCCGCTATCGGGGAAAACCGCCGCTGTTCCCGGCTGCGGGCGGCGCCGCCACCGAATGGAACGCGGTGATGGCCACCGCGATGCTGGCGATGATCCCGCCGGCGCTGGTGGTGATCCTGATGCAGCGCTGGTTCGTCAAGGGCCTGGTGGACAGCGAGAAATAGATGGCGGCGATCAGCCTGCGCAAGGTCGAGAAAACCTACGCCCCCGGCACGCGCGCGGCGGTCAAGGTGATCCACGGCGTGGACGCCGAGATCGGCGACGGCGAGTTCATCGTGATCGTCGGCCCCAGCGGCTGCGGCAAGAGCACGCTGCTGCGCATGGTGGCCGGGCTGGAAGAGATCACGGCCGGCGAGATCGCGATCGGCGGCCGCGTGGTCAACCGGCTCGAGCCGAGCGAACGCGACATCGCGATGGTGTTCCAGAACTACGCGCTCTACCCGCACATGAGCGTGTTCGAGAACATGGCCTACGGGCTGAAGATCGCCAAGGTGCCGGCCGAGCAGATTCGTGCGCGCGTGGCCAAGGCGGCGCAGATCCTCGAGCTGTCGGCGCTGCTCGAGCGCAAGCCGCGGCAGCTGTCGGGCGGCCAGCGCCAGCGCGTGGCGATGGGCCGCGCGATCGTGCGCCAGCCCGCTGTGTTCCTGTTCGACGAGCCGCTGTCCAACCTCGACGCCAAGCTGCGCGCGCAGACCCGGCTCGAGATCCAGAAGCTGCACGGCGAACTGGGCATCACCTCGCTGTTCGTCACCCACGACCAGGTCGAGGCGATGACGCTGGCGCAGCGCATGATCGTGAAGAACGCCGCCCGCACGGAGCAGTTCGACACGCCCGACGAGGGTACCGGCAGCCCGCCACCACCATCGTCGCCGGCTTCATCGGCAGCCCGCCGATGAACCTGTTGCACGGCCGAGCCGACGGGGCGGGCTTCGTGGCCGGCACGCGGGCGCTGCCGCTGCCCGCGCCGGCGCCGCGCGCGGGCGAGCTGATCCTCGGCCTGCGCCCCGAGCACGCGCAATGGGGTGCGGGCGCGTGGGAGCTGCGGGTGGAGGTGGTCGAATCGCTGGGCGCCGAACGGCTGGTCTACTGCAGGCTCGGCGGCGAGCTGTTCATCGTGCGCATCGACGGCACCCTGCCCGCGCCCCGGCCGGGCGAGCGCGTGCCGCTGGGCGCGGATGCGCAGCGGCTGCACTGGTTCGATCCGGCCACTGGGCATCGCGTGGGCTGAACATGGCGCCCTGGCCGTACCCGCTGTGGATCGCGCATCGCGGCGCCGGCCGGCTGGCGCCGGAGAACACGCTCGCGGCGTTCCGCCGGGGTGCGCGGCACGGCTACCGCGCCTTCGAATGCGACGTCAAACTCAGCGCCGACGGCGTGCCCTTCCTGTTGCACGACGCCACGCTGGAGCGCACCACCGACGGCCAGGGAATCGCCGGCGAGCACCGCTGGGCCGAGCTGTCGCGACGCGATGCCGGCAGCTGGCACAGCCCGCGCTACGCCGGCGAGCCGCTGCCCACGCTGCAAGCTGTGGCCCGATGGCTGCTGGCCAACGGATTCGCGCTCGACCTGGAGATCAAGCCGACGCCGGGCACCGAGGCGCACACGGGCGCCGTGGTCGCCGCCGAAGTGCTGAAGCTGTGGCAGGGCCAGGCTACGCCGCCGCTGCTCAGTTCGTTCCAGCCGGAGGCGCTGCGCGCTGCGGGCGCGGCGGCGCCGCAGCTGCCGCGCGCGCTGCTGCTCGACCGGCTGCCCGACGATCCGCTGGCACAGGCGCTCGAGCTGCAATGCGCGGCGCTGATCACCGACCACCGGCTGATGGATGCGGCGCTGGCGGCGGCGCTGCACGCGGCGGGCCTGCGCGCGCTGGTCTACACCGTCAACGACGCGGCGCGCGCGCAGGAACTGCTCGCATTCGGCGTCGACGGCATCGTGACCGACGCCGTCGACCGCCTCGGCCCGGGGGCACGCGTCTCGCCCGACGGCGGCTAGCGCCGTCCGCGCGACAAGAGCGCCCGCCGAATGCCGGAGTTCGCCCGGGCTGCGGCATCAGGGAGCAGACCGAACAGCGATCGGCGCCGCACCTCGCCCTTCGTAGGCCATGTGTATCAGCGGCTTCGCTGCGTCCAGGTCGGTCTGTGAGACCAAGGCCAGCTCCAGGTGGACGCGCTGCTCGGTGTGGCCCTGTGGGCCGGTCATGGGCCATCTGCAAAGGCCTGCGGCGACAGCACGCGCGACCGCATCGCGGCGTCGCGCTGAAGCGCCTTGTCACCGGTGACGAGCAACAAGTCCGGCTTGGCGGCGAGCAGGTCCCACAGAAGTTGATCGCCAGCGTCCGGCGCCGGCGATCCAGCGCCCGGCGCCGGAACGATCGCGTGCTGCGCGATGTCGGTCAGCAGCGTCTCGACCTCCGTCACCGTCAGCCCATGCAGCTTGCGCAGGCCGGGGCGCACCAGCACCGTCCGGTACTCGGCCAGCAGCACTTCGGATACGACGAACGGGAAGGCGGCTGCCAGCATGCCGTCGAGGATGCGCGCGACAGGGGACGCGGCGTTGCCGGTCAGCAGCCCGGCAACCACCACGTTGGTGTCGACGATGACGGCCTGACGGCTCACGACTTGCGCCGCACCGCCTGCACATGCTCCTGCGCCACTGCAAGCGCCTGGTCGTCGGGGAGCTTGCCGTGGGCACGCGCGCGACGCACCAGATCACGCGCGTCGGCGCGCGACTTGATGCCGTAGAAGTCCAGGCTTTCGTCGATCAGTTGCCCGATCGTCTTGTCGCGCTGCACGGCGGCTTCCTTCAGCGCCTTGTAGCGAGCCTCGGACAGGGTGATGGTCAGGCGGCTCATCAGGGCCTCGCATTGATGCTTTAACACCAATATGTTAACCCGCCAACTCGTGCAGGCCGAATCGGGCCCGGCCCCGTCTGCAGGGGCGGCTTGGGCTGCTTCAGGAGATCCGGCAAGGCTGACCCGCGCCTTGGCATCTGACCCGCGGCCATCACGTGTCCGGCCGAGCCTGGGTTGAGCCGACGCAACCGCATCGGCCGAACAGCGGGCCGCGGAGAAGGTCTGGACAACGACCGCAGCCGCTGCACTGAGGCCGACCGCCGCGGAGAATTGGCGACAGCGACGGCCGCAACACCGCTCAGCTGCGGTAGTCGGCGTTGATGCGCACGTAGTCGTACGACAGGTCGCAGGTCCAGACCGACGCGCTCGCCGCGCCGCGGTGCAGATCGACGCGCACCGTGATCTCGGGCTGCTTCATCACGCGCTGGCCCTGCTCTTCGGCATAGGCCGGGTGGCGGCCGCCGCGCGCGGCCACGTGCACGTCGTCGAGGAACAGGTCGATCAGCGTTTGGTCCAGATCGGCGATGCCGGCGTAGCCGACCGCCGCCAGGATGCGGCCGAGGTTCGGGTCGCTGGCGAAGAAGGCCGTCTTGACCAGCGGCGAGTGCGCGATCGCGTAGGCGACCTGGCGGCATTCGGCGGCGTCGCGGCCGCCGTCGACCTGCACCGTGATGAACTTGGTGGCGCCTTCGCCGTCGCGCACGATCGCCTGCGCCAGTTGCTGCGCGACTTCGGTCAGCGCGGCGCGCAGTGCAGCGCCTTCGCCGCCGGCCAGCTGCGTGACCGGCGCGTTGCCCGCCTGGTGGGTGGCGATCAGCACGAAGGAGTCGTTGGTCGAGGTGTCGCCGTCGATCGTGATGCGGTTGAACGACGCGTCGGCCAACTCGCGCACCAGCGGCTGCAGCAGTTCCGGCGCGATCGCCGCGTCGGTGGCGACGAAGCCCAGCATCGTCGCCATGTTCGGCCGGATCATGCCGGCGCCCTTGGCGACGCCGGTGACGGTGACGGTGCGCCCGCCGATCGCGAGCCGCCGCGACGCCGCCTTGGGCACCGTGTCGGTGGTCATGATCGCTTCGGCCGCCAGCGCCCAGCCGTCGGCGCGCGCGTCGGCCAGCGCTGCCGGCAGCGCCGCCTCGATGCGCTCGTGCGGCAGCGTCTCCATGATCACGCCGGTGGAAAAGGGCAGCACCTGCCACGGCGCGATGCCCAGCCGCGCAGCCAGCGCCACGCAGGTCGCGCGCGCACGCGCGAGGCCGTCCTCGCCGGTGCCGGCGTTGGCGTTGCCGGTGTTGACCAGCAGCGCGCGGATGCCCTGGCCCGCGCCCAGGTGCTCGCGGCACAGCAGCACCGGCGCCGCGCAGAAGCGGTTGGCGGTGAACACGCCGGCGACGCTCGCGCCTTCGGCCAGCCGCAGCACCGTCAGGTCGCGGCGGCCGGCCTTGCGGATGCCGGCCATCGCGGTGCCGATCTCGACACCGGCCACCGGGTGCAGCGCGGCCGGGTCCGGCGCAGTCAGGTTCACAGGCATGGGGGCTCCCGCTTCAGCTCAGCTTGCCATGGCAGTTCTTGTACTTCTTGCCGCTGCCGCAGGGGCAGGGTTCGTTGCGGCCGACCTTGGGCACCGCCCCCACCGCTGCCGCCACCGCCGTGGCGACATCGGCTTCCTGCGACACGCTGCCGTCCTCGTTGGGGTGGGTGTAGGTCACGTTGACGACCTGGCCGGCGCGCGCCTCGATCGCCTCGGCGGCCTCGGTCACCTGTTCCTGCGTCTGGATGCGCACCGTCATCAGCAGCCGCGTGACTTCCATCTTGACCACGTCGAGCAGCCGTGCGAACAGTTCGAAGGCCTCGCGCTTGTATTCCTGCTTCGGGTTCTGCTGCGCATAGCCGCGCAGGTGGATGCCCTGGCGCAGGTAGTCGAGCGCGGCCAGGTGCTCGCGCCAATGGTTGTCGATCGACTGCAGCAGCACCATGCGCATGAAGGGCGTGAACTGCTCGTGGCCGACGAGCTGCAGCTTGCCGTCGAACTGCGCGTCGGCCGCGGCCACGACCTTGTCAACGATGTCGTCGTCGGTGATCGACTCGCTGCGCTCGACCAGGCCGCGCAGGTCCAGCTCGAGCTGCCACTCGTCCTTCAGCGCCGCCTCCAGCGCCGGCAGGTCCCACTGCTCCTCGAGGCTGTCGGCGGGAACGCAGCCGCGCACCACCTCGGTCATGGCCGCGCGCCGCAGGTTGGCGATCTGCGCGTCCAGCGACTGCGCCTCGAGGATCTCGTTGCGCTGCTGGTAGATGACCTTGCGCTGGTCGCTGGCGACGTCGTCGTACTCGAGCAGCTGCTTGCGCACGTCGAAGTTGCGCGCCTCGACCTTGCGCTGCGCGCCCTCGATGCTGCGCGTGACGATGCCGGCCTCGATCGCCTCGCCCTCGGGCATCTTCAGCCGGTCCATGATCGCGCGCACCCTGTCGCCGGCGAAGATGCGCATCAGCGGGTCGTCCAGGCTCAGGTAGAAGCGCGACGATCCCGGGTCGCCCTGGCGGCCCGAGCGGCCGCGCAGCTGGTTGTCGATGCGCCGGCTCTCGTGGCGCTCGGTCGCGATGATGCGCAGGCCGCCCTCGGCCTTGACCTTGTCGTGCAGGCCCTGCCATTCGCCCTCGAGCTGGCGGATGCGGCGCGCCTGCTCGTCGGCCGGCAGTTCCTCGTCGACCTCGATGAACTGCACCTGCTTCTCGACGTTGCCGCCGAGCACGATGTCGGTGCCGCGGCCGGCCATGTTGGTGGCGATCGTGATCATGCCCGGCCGGCCGGCCTGCGCGACGATCGCCGCCTCCTTCGCGTGCTGCTTGGCGTTGAGCACCTGGTGCGCCAGCCCCGCCTTGCTCAGCAGATCCGAGATCAGCTCGGAGTTCTCGATCGAGGTGGTGCCCACCAGCACCGGCTGGCCGCGCTGGTGGCATTCGCGGATGTCGGCGATGACGGCGTCGTATTTCTCCTTCGCCGTCTTGTAGATCAGGTCGTTCTCGTCCTTGCGGATCGTCGGCTTGTTCGGCGGGATCACCACCGTCTCGAGGCCGTAGATCTCCTGGAACTCGTAGGCCTCGGTGTCGGCGGTGCCGGTCATGCCGGCGAGCTTGCCGTACAGCCGGAAGTAGTTCTGGAAGGTCACCGACGCGAGCGTCTGGTTCTCGTTCTGGATGCGCACGCGCTCCTTGGCCTCGACCGCCTGGTGCAGGCCGTCGCTCCAGCGCCGCCCGGTCATCAGCCGGCCGGTGAACTCGTCGACGATCACCACTTCGCCGTTCTGCACCACGTAATGCTGGTCGCGGTGGTACAGGTGGCGCGCGCGCAGCGCCGCGTACACGTGGTGCATCAGCGTGATGTTGGCCGGGTCGTACAGGCTCGCACCCGGCGCCAGCAGCCCGGCTTCGGCCAGGATCGTCTCGGCGTTCTCGTGGCCGGCCTCGGTCAGGAAGACCTGGTGGGTCTTCTCGTCGACGGTGAAGTCGCCGGGCTCGATCACGCCCTCGCCGGTGCGCGGATCGGCCTCGCCGATCTGCTTCTTCAACTTCGGCACCACCGCATCGATGCGCACGTACAGCTCGGTGTGGTCCTCGGCCTGGCCGCTGATGATCAGCGGCGTGCGCGCCTCGTCGATCAGGATCGAGTCGACCTCGTCGACGATCGCGTACGCGAGCCCGCGCGCCACCCGGTCGGCGACTTCGTAGACCATGTTGTCGCGCAGGTAGTCGAAGCCGAATTCGTTGTTGGTGCCGTAGGTCACGTCGGCTGCGAAGGCGGCCTGCTTCTCGTGGCGCTCCATGCCGGGCACGTTGACGCCGACGCTCAAGCCCAGGAAGCCGTAGACGCGGCCCATCCATTCGGCGTCGCGGCGCGCCAGGTAGTCGTTGACGGTGACCACGTGCACGCCCTTGCCGGCGAGCGCATTCAGGTACACCGGCAGCGTGGCCGTCAGCGTCTTGCCCTCGCCGGTGCGCATCTCGGCGATCTTGCCCTGGTGCAGCGCGATGCCGCCGATCAGCTGCACGTCGAAGGGGCGCATCTTCAGCACCCGCTTGCTCGCCTCGCGCACGGCGGCGAAGGCCTCGGGCAGCAACTGGTCGAGCGTCTCGCCCTTGCCCAGCCGCTCGCGGAATTCGTCGGTCTTGGCCCGCAGCGCCGCGTCGTCGAGCGCCTCGAAGGCGGGCTCGAGCGCATTGATCTGCTGCGCGGTGCGGCGGTAGCTCTTCAACAGCCGATCGTTTCGGCTGCCGAAGATCTGGGTCAGGAGCTTGGGCAACATGGGTCGTCCGGGTCGGTGGGGCGGCGGCGCTCGTCAGGTGTGCCCGGGAAGGGCAGCTTCGGCTTGTGTGCCGACGCGCAGTGCCGCCGCAGGCCAGCCGCAGCCCGGCTGGGGGCTGCCGCGCCCCGTCGATTCGCGAGGATCGGCGAGTTTAGCATCCGCCCCCGGCGCCGCCCGGGGCGCGGGCAGGCACCGGTACGGCGCCGCGCTAGAC
>ENA-UOWG01002152-UOWG01002152.1-activated-sludge-metagenome-genome-assembly--contig:-NODE-2152-length-17523-cov-8.185196_pt1 | contig 17523 bp, 16 predicted proteins | sample MGYA00238147_ERZ761563 | MGnify/ENA primary metagenome ERZ761563 (study PRJEB28884, sample SAMN05720216) | anaerobic digester metagenome | isolation source: active sludge of municipal... | reverse complement strand
CGGATTTATACTACTTGTTATTGATTAAAGGCTTGATGAGAAAATGAGATGAGGAAAAATAGTGACTAAGGGCTTATTTCCAGAACGGAAAGAGAGAAACAAGCTCCTCTGTATTGTTATTGACGCTCTTACCAAGGGGGATCAGAAATTTTTTGAATCTCTCATCAAAAGCAACCCCCGCCTTAAATCTTCTTTTGATAAAGAAATAAACCAACTACTTGGATTCAAGAAGCGATACATTTCCCTTGCCCCAAAGAAAGAGGCTTGGCCGTATATTGTTTCTTACGCAGAAATATTGATTGATAAATACAATGTTTGCGCATTGGAAGATGAATTTGTTCGTAGGGTTTTAGTGACCCTTCACAGAACAGCGTCCGATAATTTGTTGGAGGATGATCCTGCCAGACTTGCTTCCAAAAAGCAGCTTGAAAAGTTGCTTGGAAAGCTGTTGCCAGACCTCAACAAAATAAAGAAAACCGAACATTTGCCAATGGCTCTTCTAGCCGAATACGAGGCCATTAAAAAAATAGTTAAAAAGAAATATCGAAGCATAACTGTATTAAAAGAAAATTTACTTAGCGCCACAAAGCAGCTAAGTTTGCCTACTCATCATCTTAAGGATGAATTCCTTGAAGCTTTGTTTCATGGCAATAAGGGAGGGGCCTATCCCCGCAAGTATGGGAAAACATACCGAGAAATAGTTAGCTATATTCTTTCAAAGAAATATCATTGCAGTCCGTCAAAAATAGAAAAAGAAGTTAAATTGCTACAAGGTCAACAAAAAGACCGCCTTCAGTATTATCAATCTCTCCCAGAATCCCCTTTAAAGCAAGCCCTCCTAGCAACACCCCACCAATAAAGCGATCTGATTTTAGGGTATTCATGATTCAATTCTGAAGGTCCATTTTGTCTCCAAATCCAATGGCAAAATAGATTATAGGAGGCACTTTATGAGCAAAGAACAAACCTACGCAGTCCAGAACCTATACGAGGCCGCTTACCTCATGGCGAGGGGTTTCAGCATAGTCTCAAAGCACACCAACGGCGTCAAAACATCCCTTCTGTTTGAATCAACTCCCAAGCTTCAAGAGGAAGTGCTGGCTTTCTATAACGGAAACGGCAGAGCTTCAGCGAAGGCCCTTTTTGATTCTTACAGAACGGCGAAAGATTTAGCCATTTTACGATGAGGAGAAAAAACAAATGTGGATTCAACTGCAGAACAATCTTCTAGACCATCCTAAGCTTATCCGTTTAAGCAACAAACTTCGCGCTGAAAAGGCGCACACTCTAGGAATTTTGTCAGGCCTATGGCTTTGGGCCAGCAAGTATGCCCCGGACGGTAACCTCTCCAAGTTCGAAGCTGCTGAGATTGCAACAGGTGCTGGCTGGCATGAGCTGCCCGAGGTTTTGCTAAAGGCGCTTACAGAGACCAGCTTCCTTGATCAGAAGGATAATCAACTTCTAATCCATGATTGGGATGATAACGGTATCCGTTGTCTCAAACAAAGCCGGGAGCGTCAGAAGAGCTACCGAGAACGCAAAGTTCACGATAAACCCTCAATGAGCGCAGCCCTTCATGCATCCCAAGCTTCGCTATCATAATAGCCAGTATTTACAGCGGTGGTGGTTTGATTCAATTAAGCATGAATTGTCAGATTGTGCCGAGAGCATTGATTTTTTTGAAAAGAGGGCAATGAAGCAATTTTCTAACCGTGAACTTTGCGAACTTACCAATGCGATTCTTAATGGATTGCGATCCCAAATGAATTACTTAACAACCTGTCTCAATATTGGAGATTATCCAAATGATTAAAAGAACCCCCATTATCGAAAATCCCGCAACTATCTTCGCGCGAGTCATTCAAAAGATACAGAAGCGAACCGAGAAGCCCGAATTTCCCTTTGGCATTACTCAGCTAGACGAAATGACCAATGGTTTGACTAGAGAGCGAGTCAGTATCATTGCTGCCCGACCTAGCGAGGGAAAGACTAGCTTTGGTTTGCAAGCGGCCTATAAGTTGGCTGACGCGGGCCACCCGGTCGTTTATGTGTCTTTGGAAGATGATCGGGAGCAGTTGATGGAGAAGCTTTTTTGTAACATTTGTGAGATTAAAAACACAGAACTGAAAAAGGGATTCAAACCCGAATATGAGCCTAAGCGAGAAATAGCGGAAAAGATTTTTGAGAAGCTAACACTCCTGCCCATAGACAACTTCGGCTACAACTTTGAAGAGGTAGCTCAGCTTGTGCGCGAAGTTAAACCCAAGCCCGAAGTGGTGTTTATTGATTACATTCAAATGATTGATTCTGAAAAGGATGGTTCCCGGTGGGAAAGTATTTCTGAATTCATAAGGGGGTTTAAGAAATTTTCACTCGAAGAGAAGATTGCCACCGTCATTTTGAGCCAGATTAACCGCATGGGAGCGGATGAGGGGCGTCCAAGCCTCCATCACCTAAAACAATGCGGAACTTTGGAGGAGGTAGCGGATCTTGCGCTTATTCTCCATTACCCAATGCGATATGGTGCCTCTAGCTTCGATTATGATGCAAAGCGCGGCCGAGGAATTGAAAAAGCCCCCAAAGATTACATTGAAATACAGGTCGAAAAAAATAAGTCTGGGCCTACTGGCATCGTTCCCGCTAAGTTTATCGGGCCACACTACCGCTTTGAAGATTGGACGGATAGCACCTATGCATAACATAACCGTTGCGTTACCGTTGCGTCCTTCTCTCTTTCTTACTCTCTCTCCTTCTTTCCCTCTTAGGAGAATGGGTAAAAGGCTAATAAGGGGGTCGCAGGAGGAAATATGGCACAATTAACGAACCCGAAACATGAATTAATGGCTCGAGCAAGGGCGCAAGGGAAGACTAAGACTGAGGCGTATATGGAAGCCTATCCGAAGGCAACCCTCGCAACCGCTCGAAGCAATGCTTCAACGGTTATGGAAAAATATGGCATCAATGCGCGGGCAACGGAGCTATTGGCTGAAGTTGGTTTAACTGAGAAGAAGCTAGCTAGCCGGTTAAATGATCATGTAGGCAGTCAAACAGAATCAATAAGTCTCGATGCCACTAAGTATGGCCTCAAAATCATGGGCTACGGGGCAGAGGCTAATAAAGAACAGCTTACCTATAATCCCGTTCAGATTATTATCACTCAAATGGAAACACCAGAGGTGCAAGATGGACAATCCGAAGAAACTTCTAAAAGTTGAGCAGATCGCAGACCTTCTTCAAGTTCCGAAGTCATGGATTTACGATAGAACAAGACAAGGACAAGCGGGAATTCCTCATATTCGATTAGGAGCATACGCTCGTTTCGATGCCGAGGAAGTCATTAATTTCTTCAAAAAGAATGGAAGTAAGAGTATTATTAGCCACCGAACTACGGAGACTGTAAGCAATGCTAAATGTTCTTACCACATATCAAGTAATGCGGAAGTATGGCCTTTCGATGCGCTATCTTCGCACACTACTGGCGGCCAAGCGGATCAAGGCCGAGCAAGTTCCTACCAGCAAAAGAATCTCCGTTTGGCTCATAAACGAGCCGTCCCTAAAGAAATTTCTCCGCACAAGAAAGAAGCCCGGACGCCCCAAAAAGAAAGCTTGAATAATACAGCCGAATTCGGTATAATTACCTCATCTCAAGGAGGCTTGCCGAATGGAGATTTTTAAGCGGGGCGAGTATTGGTGTATCGGTTACTACTATCAGGGGAGAAGGATCAAGAGGAAGATTGCCCCTGATTATGAGACTGCTAAACGTGTTCTACGCAAAACCCTCTCTGATATTGCTGAAAACAAGTATCTTGATATTCAGCGCATAAAGCCGATCAGATTTGATGAATTTGTTGAGCAATTTAAAGCCGTCTATGCTTCTCGCAAGAAATCACTTGGGAGCTATTACCGAAACGCTTTAATTCCCCTCATGGATACTTTTCAAGGTCTGCATCTACATGAAATCACCCCGCTCAAGGTTGAAGAATATAAAACTTCCAGAGTCAGTCAGAAGATAGGGGAAACCGAGAAACATATAGCGCCTTCTACAGTGAATCGTGAACTGGCACTTCTAAAATGCATTTTCAATCGGGCTATCGAATGGGGGAAAACGACCAAGAATCCTGTTAAGGGTATTAAATTCTATAAAGAGAATAATAAAAGAGATCGTTACCTTTCGCGCGAAGAGATGAATAAGCTTCTTGGGCATTGTGCGTCAAGAATTAAGTCTATTGTTTTGTTTGCTGCTAACACGGGGCTTCGCAAGGGCGAGATTCAAAACCTTCAATGGCAAGATGTGAATTATGAGCAGGGATATATTACTGTTCAAGATGCTAAGAGCGGAGAAGGACGAAAGGTGCCAATAAATCAAATCGTTAAGGATGTATTAATTTCCGTGATGAAGCATCCCAAGAGTCCTTATGTTTTTTGCGGTGATGATGGGTTGCCCTACAACTTTCGTAAATCGTTTGAGACTGCTTTAAAGAATTCTGGTATACTTTGTTTCCGTTTCCATGATTTACGCCATACTTTTGCCTCGCATTTGGTCATGGCAGGGGTTGATTTAAACACAGTAAGGGAGCTTTTGGGCCATAAAACGCTTGAAATGACGCTTCGTTACTCGCACTTGTCGCCAGACCATAAGGGGCGGGCAGTTGAACTATTAAGCTCACGGATGGGAACAATACGGGAACAAGAGCCGAAAATTGATGCTCAGCCCGCCTCAGACGTTGAGTTCGAAAAGATCGTAACTCATCTACAAACTGCAACTTAGAAATTCATTGGGCCCGTAGCTCAGTCGGTTAGAGCAGGCGACTCATAATCGCTTGGTCCCTGGTTCGAGTCCAGGCGGGCCCATTTTTTGAAATATTTTTCCTTTCCCAGTTATTCTTCTTGAGATCAATTCTTCTAGAATCAACGCAATAATTTTGGAAAATTCTCCCCTACGAAACTTTGTGTATGTGACATAATTGTTTTAAAAAACATTTCTGTTTTTTAAAAGTTAGGAAACTAATCGTCTCGTTATCCTAAAGTTGGCATGATTATTGAATGCTCCAATTTTAATACTTCAAAGTCAAAACCCGGGCAGGGGAAAGGGACAAGAAAATGATAAATAAAATTTATGTTGGCACGATTGCTTTTTGCTTTTTAATCACGATTTTTTCAATGGGGAATGTTTTTGCACAAGGCAGTGAAGTTGCCGTGCTGAAACAGCAAATAGATGCGTTGACAAGAAAATTGGATGCCATGGAAAGCAAGATGATGACCATGGAACAACCTTCGCCAGAGGCGCAGACAACTTATCTCCCGCCAGTTCCGAATTCGGAGACGGGAGGTGTTCTGCAAACCGCGATGAAAGATATCCATATGGGCGGTTACGTAGAGACACAATTTCAGAACAAAGTAGGCGAGGCGCAGGGTACGGGGAATGTGGGACGTTCTCTTACCGACAAGGCTGCCGACACCTTTTCCATGAATGCGGCAAAGCTCTGGTTCGAGAAATTGGCGAATCCGGAGGGGGGCGCTGGTTTCCGCATTGATATGATGATGGGAAGCGATGTGCCTTATTATTTCAATAATCTGACGCGGGATAACGGGACCACCTCGTCAACCGCATTCGCGTTTGAGCAGGCTTATGTGCAACTAGTGGCCCCTTTGAAATTCTGGGATGACAGAAAAATCCTTCCGCATGCGGTCGATATCAAAGCAGGGCGCATGGTGACATTAGCGGGTAATGAGGTCATCGAAGGCTACAACAATTGGAATATCAGCCGTTCCGTGTCCTTTGGCTATGCGATCCCGTTCACGCACACCGGCGTCCGGGCCAGTTATACGCTTTTCGACGGATATCTGACCGTCTATAACGGCCTCAGCAACGGTTGGGATGTCGATGTCGATAACAATTCCTACAAAACATTCGAAAACGCTTTCAGCTTCAGTCCTTTGAAAGATGTCAAATGGACTACGGCGACTTATTTCGGGCCCGAGAACAACGGTACGAGCGGCGGGAAGCGCTTTCTGGCCACGAATGTCTTGAGCTGGGACGCGACTTCGAAACTCTCCTTCGCCGGGGAATTCGATATCGGCAATCAGCCGCGCGTTGATATAGCCATGGATGATAACTTCCATACCGCGCAATGGTTGGATTATGCGGCCTATGCAAAATACAAATTCACGGACAAACTGGCAGCGGCTTATCGCTTTGAATATTTTGACGACAGCAAGCGCTACCGTAATTGGACCGGCGAAGGGACGGCGGGAGCCGCCAGGGACCTCGCAAATACCCTGACGCTTGAGTACAAGCCCTTTCAGAATGTCATTACCCGGGTGGAGTATCGGATTGACTACGCCCACGCCGGTGACGGTGATGTGTTCAACGGCAATCACCAGCAAAACACGCTCGGTGGTCAGCTGATCTATCTATTTGGCTGATTTGTAGAAAGACGTCTCACCCCTCTGGGAGCGAATTTCCCATGAGGGGTGATGGCTGTCGAATGGAATGAGCCCGGCCTAAAGTCGCCTCCCCTGGTGATGATGAGAAGGATTCCTTCTCAGGTCGGGTTTTTCTTTCTTGACACTGCGAACAGATGAAAAGTAGACTAAACTCGTTTTACGACTTTTACAACTCGAACACAGGTTATTCATGAAAAAGATTCAATGGCTGATAGTTTTTGTCTTGATGGTGGGTTTTTTTGCTTCTTGTGCCTTTCATGCTTCGGAGTACTATTTTGGAACTTATTCGGAAGCGGAAAAGCTTTATCATCAAGGTAAATATGAGGCCGCTATCGGAAAATACCAGCAATATTTAAATCAAAATGCCCAGGGCAATACACGGGCGATTGCGGAATACTATATTGCGAAAAGTTATCTCATGCTTGAGAAAAAGGGAGAAGCTGTTGCCCAATTCGAAAAGATTATGAAAGATTATCCCAAAACCAGTTGGGCTGATTTTTCGAAGCAACAGCTTCAAAAGTTGAATTCTCCGGAGAAGAAATAGTTTTTTGTTCTTTGATTTTCAGGAAAGTTTTGAGAAGGTTTTCTCGGATGACCGCGCACAGACGAAAAGAAACAGGAAACGTCCTGTTTTTATTCTGTGGGAGGAAAGTCCGAGCTTCAAAGGGCAGCGTAGTGGGTAACGCCCACCCACTGGATTTCATAAGCTTTTTGAAATCGAGTGCGGATCAGAGCCACAGAGACGAGTCCCTGCCATGAAAGTGGCAGGGGGTGAAACGCGGCAATCTCTACGTGAAGAAAGGCTAAATAAGGCAAAGATCTGCCATGATTTTTGGCAGCGGGAAAGGCCCGTTCCTTTTTTGATGCGAGTCAAAAACTTTGCCGGGTCAGCCGACTGAGACCGCCAGCAATGACGGCCCTAGACAGATGGTCATCGCCGTTGCGCAAGCAGCGGCAACAGAACTCGGCTTATAGAGAAAACCTTCTCATTTTTTAGATAAAGAAATGGTTTTGAAGCAATCCTGCTTGACAAAGCATGCGAAAAAAGCTATCTTTTGTTAACGATATAAGCAAAGAGCTCCTTTTAAGACGGCGCTGAGACGCCGACAAAGGTGAGAAAATGAACAAAAAAATTTGTCCACATAGAAACCCCGCAATAAAAAGCGGGGTATTTTTTTGCCCACCGACGGAATTTTCTTCAATGGATTGGGTGATGCGATGAGCCCTTCCGAGAAACAAGTCCTTGATGAAGGCGGGATTGAACGAGTATTGGCCCGCATGGCGCATGAGATCCTGGAACGCAATCAGGGCACTTCCAATCTTGCGTTGATTGGGATTCGAACCCGGGGCGTTTTTCTTGCCGAGAGACTTCAAAAAAAAATCTTCGAAATCGAGCAAAAAAAGATTCCGGTCGGCATTCTTGATATTACCCTCTACCGGGATGATCTCAGCGAAGTAGGACCCAAACCCGAGATTCATGAAACCGATATTTCTTTTGATCTCAAACGCAAAGTGGTAATTCTCATGGATGATGTGCTTTTTACCGGCCGGACCATACGCGCTGCACTGGATGCCTTAATCGATCTCGGGCGTCCTAAGGTCATTCGCCTCGCAGTGCTCGTTGACCGTGGACACCGTGAACTTCCCATCAAGGCCGATTATGTCGGCAAAAATGTTCCAACGTCATTGCAGGAAACCGTGATCATTCGTTTGAAAGAAAAGGATGGGAAAGATGAGGCTGTTATTTTGGGAGGAACGCCCGCATGATGGAAAATCACAAGACGAAGTGGACCAAAAAGGATTTGTTGGGTTTGCGCGATCTTTCCTCGGATGAGATCGAATTGATTTTAGATACCGCGAAATCTTTCAGTGAAGTTTCACAACGTGATGTTAAAAAGGTTCCTGTGCTTCGCGGGAAGACCGTGGTCAATCTCTTTCTGGAGCCCAGTACACGTACGAGAGTTTCATTTGAGCTTGCTGAGAAACGCTTAAGTGCGGACACAATCAGCATGGCAGGCGGTTCTTCCAGCATGACAAAGGGAGAATCTCTCTGGGACACGATCGCCAACATTGAGGCGCTGAAGGTCGATCTGATCGTGATGCGGCATGGCTCTTCGGGGGCACCGCACCGTATTTCAAACTATACGAAAGTCGGGATCGTAAACGCCGGGGACGGCATCAACGAACATCCCACCCAAGGACTTTTGGACATATTCACCCTGCGTGAGATTAAGGGAAAAATCAAAGGACTTAAAGTCGTTTTTGTCGGGGATATTCTTCATTCGCGCGTGGCGCGTTCCAATATCTGGGGACTTACAAAGCTTGGGGCTGAAGTCGTGATTTGCGGACCCAAAACGCTTGTGCCTTGGGGAATCGAAGAACTGGGTGTAAAGGTTATTCACGACGTCAAAAAAGCGCTGGATGGAGCGGATGCGGTAACGCTTTTGCGGATACAAATGGAAAGGCAAAATGAAACGCTTTTTCCGAGCATCCGGGAATATGCCAGCACTTTTGGCCTCAATACCGAATTATTCAAATACGCAAAGCCCGATGCCATCCTGATGCATCCGGGACCGGTGAACCGCGGCGTTGAAATTGAAAGCGCATTGGCGGACAGCGCCCAATCCTACATCTTGAAACAGGTCACGAACGGAATCGCGGTTCGCATGGCGGTTTTGTATCTCTTAAGCGGGGTGCTCAAAAATGAAAAATAAGTTGAACGGTCAATCGGTTAAAAATCTTATTATTCGAAACGTGCACATTGTGGACCCCGCGAACAAGATCGATGAAGTCATGGATTTTCATGTAAAAAGTCACCGGATCGTAAAATGGGGGAAAGATCTTGCGGCTGAGGAAGCGGAGATCATGGATGCAAAAAAACTTTATCTGTTGCCGGGGCTCATTGACATGCACGTCCACTTTCGTGAACCGGGTTTCGAACATAAGGAAACGATTGAGACCGGGGCTCAGGCTGCCATCGCGGGAGGGTTTGTCGGTTGTGTGACGATGCCGAACACAAAGCCGGCTTGTGATAACGCGCAGGTTGTGAAATATCAGATGGAGCGTGCGAATGTCCTGAACTTCAATATCTTTCCAGCCGGAACGCTGACACAAGGGCGCGAAGGTAAAAAAATCTCGGAAATGGCGGAAATGAAAGCCGCGGGTGCCGTGGCAGTTACCGATGATGGAAATTGGGTGGTGGATTCCGGTGTGGCGAGGCGGGTGTATGAATATGCGGCAACCTACGGCCTTCCCATCCTTTCCCATGCGGAAGATCCGACCATCAGTCTCAACGGTGTGATGAACGAGGGTATCGTTTCAACCCAACTAGGGCTTCGGGGCCGGCCGAATGCCTCTGAAGATATTGCTACAGCACGGGATATTGAACTTGTGCGTCTAATCAAATGCCAACTTCACTTTCAGCACGTATCAACCCGAGGTGCGGTTGATATGATTCGAAGAGCTCGCGCCGAAGGATTGCCGATCACTGCGGAAGCGACACCGCATCACATCGCGCTGACGGATGAAGAATTTGTGAAATACGACACGTTTTACAAGATGAACCCGCCGCTTCGCACCGAAGAAGACCGGCAAGCGGTGATTAAGGGGCTGGAAGACGGCACCATCGATACTATTGCAACGGATCATGCACCGCATGCCTTTGAAGAAAAGGATCAGGATATTGAAGTGGCACCGCCTGGAACCATCGGCCTGGAGTCTTCTTTTGGGGTGGTCATGACTGAGCTTTACCATGGCCGAAAGTGGAAGCTTGAGGAGATCGTTAAAAAAATGAGTCTTGTGCCGGCTGACATTTTGAAAAAAGCGAACTTTGGGCGGCTCAAAACAGGGGAACAAGCGAATTTTATTCTTGTTGATTTGAATCAGGAGTGGGTGTTCAACGAAGAAAATGTCCACTCGAAATCCATCAATTCTTGTTTTTACGGCAGAAAATTAAGAGGAAAAGTCCTGCATACGTTTGTAAAAGGTTATCAGTACAATCTTTCATAGCGTATCCATAATTTAAATGATATTTACCAACCAGTGGAGAAGAGTATGCCTAAACGGAAAGACATAAAAAAAGTTTTAATCATCGGGTCGGGTCCCATCATTATCGGGCAAGCATGTGAATTTGATTATTCGGGGACGCAGGCTTGCAAGGCTTTGCGGGAAGAAGGCTATGAGATTGTTTTGGTGAACTCGAATCCCGCGACCATTATGACGGATCCGGGCATTGCGGACAAAACTTACATCGAGCCGCTTACGGTGGACAGTTTGACGGACATTATCGAAAAGGAACGTCCGGATGCCCTCTTGTCCAACCTGGGAGGGCAGACGGGGCTCAATCTTTCCAGTGAATTGTACAAACAGGGTGTTTTGAAAAAATACAATGTCGAGATTATCGGAGTGAAAGCGGATGCCATAGAGCGCGGAGAAGACCGCGAGGTTTTCAAGCAAACCATGAAATCACTTGGCATCGAAGTGCCTCAATCGGAAATCGCTACGACGATTGAAGAGGCGGAAGCGATCGCGAATAAATTGCAATATCCTGTCGTGGTGCGTCCCGCATACACGATGGGCGGTACGGGCGGCGGGATTGTCTATAATCGGGAAGAGTTACATACCGTCACTGCACGCGGGCTCAATGCCAGCATGATTCGGCAGGTTTTGATCGAAGAAGCTGTGATTGGTTGGGAAGAACTGGAGCTGGAAGTGGTTCGTGATGCAAAAAATCAGAAAATTACAGTATGTTTCATTGAAAATATCGATCCCATGGGGGTCCATACCGGCGATAGTTTTTGTGCCGCACCCATGCTGACGGTGCCGGAAGCGCTTCAGAAAAAAATGCAGGATTATTCCTATCGGATTGTTGACGCGATCGGAGTGGTCGGCGGAACCAATATTCAGTTTGCCCACAATCCGAAAACCGGCAGATTAGTGGTGATTGAGATTAATCCCCGGACATCACGTTCAAGCGCCTTGGCGTCCAAGGCGACTGGTTTTCCGATTGCGCGTGTTTCCACAAAACTTGCTGCCGGGATCACCATGGATGAACTTCCTTATTGGCGCAAGGGGACTCTGGAAAAGTACGAGCCGTGGGGCGATTATGTGGTGATTAAATTCGCTCGGTGGGCCTTCGAAAAATTTCCGCAGGCAAAAGACATCTTAGGAACACAGATGAAGGCGGTCGGCGAGGCCATGAGTATCGGCAAATCCTTCAAGGAAGCTTTCCAAAAAGCCATCCGGTCCCTTGAAATCAAACGATACGGCCTTGGCGGCGCCAAGCATTTCAAAGACCTTTCGGCTGACGAATTAAAAAAACTTCTTCATGCGCCTTCCAGTGAGCGGGTATTTCTTATTTATGAAGCGCTGCGGCAAGGTGTTTCCATCGACGAGCTGTTCGATCTGACTCATATCCATCGCCATTTTCTCGGGGAAATGAAAGAACTTGTGGAGTTTGAAGTCATGATCGTGAAAAAAGGATGGAAAGCACTTTCTTCGGATCTTTTGATCAAGGCCAAAGAGCTCGGTTTCTCGGATCGTTATTTGGCCGGAATTCTACAGGTCCAGGAAAAAGAAATCCGTGAAAAAAGGATCGCTCTGGGCAAGATCGCCGCCTTTTGCGCTGTACCTGTGAGCGGGGTTCAGGATGCCGCTTATTATTATTCCACTTATATCGGTAAGGATGAAGTTCCGGTTTCCAAGAATCGGAAGATCATGATTCTCGGCGGCGGACCCAACCGGATCGGGCAAGGGATTGAATTTGATTACTGCTGCTGCCATGCGGCCTTTGCATTAAAAGAAGAAGGGTTCGAATCTATCATGGTCAATTGCAATCCGGAAACCGTGTCCACCGATTATGACACCTCCAACAAACTTTATTTCGAGCCGGTGACCGTGGAAGATGTGTTGGCCATCTACGCCAAAGAGAAGCCCGAAGGCGTGATCGTGCAATTCGGCGGACAAACACCGCTGAACGTAGCTGATGAATTGAAGGCAAACGGTGTTCATATCCTCGGGACAACGCCGGAAAGTATTGATTTTGCCGAAGATCGTGAGCGGTTTCGGGAAGTCATGATTAAACTTGGAATCCCACAACCTGAAAGCGGCACGGCGCGCTCGCTTGAGGAAGCAGTGAAGATTGCGAATCAAATTGGCTATCCGTTGATGGTTCGGCCGTCTTATGTGCTTGGCGGTCGAGGTATGGAAGTTATTTATGACGAAGCCATGTTGCGTCGTTATGCCCTGGAAGCAATCCAGGTAAGTCCGGAGCATCCCATGCTCATTGACCGGTTTTTGGAACAAGCCACGGAGTGCGAAGTGGATGCTCTGTCGGATGGAAAGAATACCTTTATCGGGGCAGTCATGGAGCATATCGAATATGCCGGAATTCACTCAGGCGATTCTGCCTGCGCCATTCCTCCGCGGACCATCAAGGCGGGCCACCTTAAAACGATCGAAGAATACACGCGCAAGATCGCGGAAGAATTAAAAGTGGTAGGGCTGATTAATGTTCAATACGCGATTTGCAACGACAAGGTGTATATCCTTGAAGCGAATCCGCGAGCTTCACGAACCGTGCCGATTGTTTCAAAGATGACCGGTGTTTCTATGGCGCGGATTGCCACAAAGCTCATGCTGGGAAAGAAACTCTCAGAATTTCCGGAACTCAAAGCTATGAAGCTTCCTTATGTAGGAGTCAAAGAAGCAGTCTTTCCGTTCAATATGTTTCCCGAAGTCGATCCCGTGCTGGGTCCTGAAATGAGAGCCACCGGTGAAGTGATGGGCATGGCCGACAATTTCGGAGTTGCTTTTTATAAAGCCCAGACCGCTACAGGCAATAAATTGCCTCTGGAAGGAACCGTGCTTTTAACAGTTGCGGACAAGGATAAAAAACAGGTTGTGTCTCTGGCAAAAAAACTTGCAAAACTTAATTTTAAAATCAAAGCCACGGAAGGTACAGCGGCGGTTCTGGCTGAGGAGAAAATTCCGGTTGAGGTTATCAAAAAGATCTATGAAGGTCGTCCGAATATCGAGGACGCCATTAAAAATCGCGAGTTACAGTTGATTATCAATACACCGGCGGGCAAGGACAGCAAATACGACGACAGCTACATTCGCATGATGGCGATCCAGCTTAAAATTCCTTATGTCACGACGCTTGCCGCAGCGAATGCGACGGTGGAAGGGATTGAAGCGGTTAAAAAAGAAAAAGACACCTTGCGTAGTTTGCAGGAATATCATGCAAGTTTGAAACAAAAGGCAAGCAACGTAGTTCCGGCAAGTTGCTGCTAGCTTTTGAAGTTTTTCGGAAATCTCAAAAAAATAGAGAAGTCATTCGTGTGAGCAAGCGATGAAAAAAGCGATTCTGGCATTAGAAGATGGGCTGTGGTTCGAAGGTGTCGGGTTTGGCGCCGAGGGAGAAACCTTTGGGGAAGTCGTTTTTAATACAGGGCTGACAGGTTATCAGGAAATTCTGACCGATCCTTCGTATAAAGGGCAAATGGTGGCCATGACGTACCCGCACATTGGTAACTATGGGATCAATGTTGCGGATGTCGAATCTTCAAGGCCTTGGGTGGAGGGATTCATCATTAAAGAGCTGAGTCCGGTAGTCAGTAATTATCGCTCCGAGCTAACGTTGAATGATTATCTTAAGAAATTCAATATTATTGGCATTCAAGGGATTGATACGCGGAAACTGGTGAAGCACTTGAGAACGGTAGGCGCCCGAAAGGGTGTGATTTCGACCGTTGAACTTGACCACAAAAAGCTCATCAAGAAAGCAAAAAATTCTCCCAGCATTGAAGGCGTTGATCTTGTCAAAGAAGTCACCAGAAAAGAACCCTATCTTTTCGAGGAATCCATGCTTACCGATTTTGACTGGGGACAATCCAAGAAAAAGCGATTCAACATTGTGGCTGTAGATAGCGGGGTGAAATGGAATATCCTTCGGAAACTTAACCAGCATGGTTTTAAAGTCCAAGTTGTTCCGGCTCACGCGACGGCCGATGAGATTCGAGCTTACAAACCGGATGGAGTGTTCTTATCGAACGGGCCTGGCGATCCCGCAGCAGTGAAATATCTTGTGGAAACTGTCCGGAAACTGATCGGTAAGCTTCCGATCTTTGGCATCTGCCTCGGGCATCAGATGATCGGTCAAGCGCTCGGCGGCAAAACTTCGAAGCTGAAATTTGGACATCACGGGAATAATCAGCCGGTGATGGACCTGAGAACGCGGAAAATCGAGATCACTTCGCAGAATCATAACTTTGTTGTGGATATCGCTTCGCTTCCGAAGGATGAGGTGGAAATGACTCACATCAATCTGAACGATAAAACACTCGAAGGATTCCAACACAAAAAGTACCCGCTTTTCTGTGTCCAATATCACCCTGAGAATTCGCCGGGGCCTCACGACAGCGATTATCTCTTTACGCGTTTTTATGAACTTATAGAGAAGAACAGTTGATATGCCAAAACGGACGGACATCAAAAAAATCCTGATTATCGGTTCCGGACCGATCATTATTGGGCAAGCCTGTGAATTCGACTACTCCGGCGCGCAAGCGGTTAAGGCGTTGCGCGAAGAAGGCTATCAAGTGGTGCTGATCAATTCGAATCCGGCGACGATTATGACGGACCCCGAACTTGCGAACGCAACTTATATCGAGCCTTTGTCCGTAGAATTTTTGGAAAAGGTGATTGTGAAGGAAAAGCCGGATGCGGTTTTGCCGACCATGGGGGGGCAGACAGGTCTTAATCTTGCCGTGGAAGCCTATGAGCAAGGTGTGTTCACGAAATATGGCGTCGAGATGATTGGCGCAAAGTACGCGGCCATCAAAAAGGCCGAGAACCGAGAGGAATTCAAACAGGCGATGCTGAAGATAGGTCTCGACCTTCCGAAAAGCAATTTTGCCTATTCGATCGAAGACGCGGAACGGATTGCCAAAGAAATTGGTTTTCCTGTGATCGTAAGGCCAAGTTTTACCCTTGGTGGGTCTGGGAGCGGGATTTGCTATAATTTTGAAGAACTACGGACCACCGTTCGCATGGGGCTTGATTACAGCATGGTGCATGAAGTTTTGATTGAGGAGTCCGTGCTGGGGTGGAAAGAGTTTGAGCTGGAAGTGATGCGTGATATCAAAGACAACTTTGTCGTCATCTGTTCGATTGAGAATCTGGACCCCATGGGGGTTCATACGGGCGATTCTATTACCGTCGCGCCGGCACAGACCTTGACGGACAAGGAATACCAACGGATGCGCGACGCCGCGCGCAAGGTCATGTCTGAAATCGGCATTGAGACGGGCGGTTCCAATGTTCAATTTGCCGTGGATCCGAAGACAGGACGTATGGTCATTATTGAAATGAACCCGCGCGTTTCCCGGTCCTCGGCGCTAGCTTCCAAGGCGACCGGATTTCCGATTGCTAAATTTGCCGCCAAACTTGCGGTGGGTTTGACTTTGGATGAAATCCCGAACGATATCACAAAATACACCCCGGCTTCTTTTGAGCCCACCATCGATTATTGCGTTGTAAAAATCCCGAGATTTGCTTTTGAAAAATTCGAAGGAGTGGACAACCGTCTTACCACGCAAATGAAATCGGTCGGGGAGGTCATGGCTATTGGCAGGACATTCAAGGAAGCATTTCAGAAAGGGTTGCGATCACTTGAGACTAAACGCTTTGGATTTGGCGGGGACGGGAAAGATAGAGTTTTTGACCTGGCGCTCAAGACCCGTGACGAGTATCTCGCATTTCTTAAAAATGCTCCAAACGATAAGGTTTTAAAAGAAAAGATCTTTGCGTATGCCAGAATTCCGAGAGAAGACCGGATTTTTTATCTGAAATATGCTTATCTTGCCGGGTATACCACCCAGGAAATCTATCAACAGACGGGCATTGATCCCTGGTTTTTGGTACAGCTGAAACAGATTCTTGACTTGGAAGGGAGGCTTTTGAATGCCTGTGGCAATCCTAAGGAGCAAGAGCGTTTGATGCGTCAGGCCAAAGAATATGGTTTTTCGGATCTTCAACTTGCGTTTTACTGGGGAATGCGGGAAAGAGATATCCGAAAAAAACGCAAAAAAATGGGAATCAAACCAGTTTATAAACTTGTGGATACCTGCGCGGCAGAGTTTAAAGCCTATACGCCGTACTTTTATTCCACCTATGAACAGGAAGACGAAGCCAACCCCAGTAAAAAGAAAAAGGTAATGATTCTCGGCGGCGGGCCCAACCGGATCGGCCAGGGGATCGAGTTCGATTATTGTTGTGTGCATGCAGTGCTGGCGCTCAAGAAGATGGGTTATGAAACCATTATGGTGAATTCAAATCCGGAGACAGTGAGTACGGATTATGACACTTCGGACAAGCTTTTTTTCGAACCGCTGACACTCGAAGATGTGCTGAATATTTATGAAAATGAAAAACCGATAGGAGTGATTCTTCAACTCGGCGGCCAGACGCCGCTTAATTTGGCGAAATCCTTGGAAAAGAATGGCGTGAAAATTCTTGGCACGTCGGTCAAAGCGATCGATCGGGCGGAAGATCGTGACAAGTTTAAAAGACTGCTTCAAAAAATAGGTTTGAGGCAGCCTGCGAATGGGATTGCTACCAGTCTTGAGGAGGCTTGCGAAATTGCCAAACAGATTGGATATCCCATTGTCATTCGTCCCTCCTATGTCCTCGGTGGACGGGCCATGGAAATCGTTTATGACCAGACATCTCTTAAAAAATATATGAAGGTTGCAGTTGAAGCGAGCGATGACCATCCGGTTTTGATTGATAAATTCCTTGAGGATGCGACGGAAATGGATGTGGATCTTATTGCGGACGGAATGACCCAGGTGGTCGGTTCAGTCATGGAGCACATTGAAGAGGCGGGCATTCACTCCGGCGATAGCGCTTCTGTGATTCCACCCTTTTCCATTCCACGTCAAACTATTGAGGAAATCATCCAAAAAACTAAAGCGATCGCCAAAGAACTACATGTAATGGGGCTGATGAATGTTCAATACGCGATCCAAAAAGGAATCGTCTATTGTCTTGAGGTCAATCCCCGAGCTTCACGGA
>ENA-UOWG01002150-UOWG01002150.1-activated-sludge-metagenome-genome-assembly--contig:-NODE-2150-length-17533-cov-3.642064_pt1 | contig 17533 bp, 21 predicted proteins | sample MGYA00238147_ERZ761563 | MGnify/ENA primary metagenome ERZ761563 (study PRJEB28884, sample SAMN05720216) | anaerobic digester metagenome | isolation source: active sludge of municipal... | reverse complement strand
GCCAGCAGTATCAATAACCAAATAATCTTGCATCTGATCCCAATTGTCAGACAAATTATTTCCCGCTCGAACATTGGCCCATTGCTGATGATTAATATATTCTTTTTTGACTATTAAGGCATAGGAATCTCCTGGGTTCACTAGCAAAGAATCCAAGAAATGGTTGATTTCCTGACCTAGTTCAACATACCCGACTAACCCCTTCTTATCAAAATATGGTTTAACAACTCTGAGCGCAAAAGCTGTTGCTCCTAACTCCAAACCGTCCCCCTGTTTTTGATTTTCCTGGGCTTTCTTGAAAGTAACACGATTAATCTGATCTCCAGCCTGTTCTGGCTTATGAACTCTGAGCATACAAACACCATCAGGAAGCTCAAAGTAAAAGTGAGTTATGCCAAAATCTTCCTTAATCTTATTAAAAAAATACTTAGTCTGGATAATTAAAGCATCTTTATCTCTTTTAGCAAAAAGATCCATCCAAACCTTATTTTCTAGAATTGCATCCAAAGTAGAAGAAAGCATTGCCGTATCTCCTCTTTGTTTCTCAAAGAATTTGAACTCTGCCCATCGTGTCTCCTGAGAAACATCATATGCAATTAATCTGCTTTTTATTTCCTTGGCTCCAATAAAAATCCCAATTGATATAGCAACCAGAACAAAGAAAACAATGAAAAAGATTTTAGCTTGTATTCCTATTTTCATTTTTGTTCTTTACTTTCTCCTTTTAATTGACTTAATTCTTTTTTTAATTCTATCATCTTCAATTCCCTATCTACCATTAAATCATTTATTTCCTCTAATTCTCTAGCTTTCTTTTCTAAATCTTCTTTCTGTTTTTTGAGGCCCTCTTCGGCTGATCTTTGAACCAAAATATTGTATAGTCCATTAGCTAAAATCTGCACTTTGTCTATGTCCTCCTGAATATAATCGCTTTCTTTATTCCCAACACCAAAAATTATCTTTACTTTCTTGTCTTGGATTATGGGAACGCTCATAAATCGAGAAAGAGAAACATGTCCCTTAGGAAGCCCTTTTTGATTAGGAGAACTGGCATAATTGTTATAAACCACTGGCTTTTGCTCTTTTACACAATCGACCCAATTGCCAGCTTTGGCTAAAGGATAGTGGCCAGTGTTAGGGGCTGAGCATTCTTTCATAGCTGCTCCATTCCAGGTAGTTAGAATAACATCTTTCTGATCATCGGAAACTCTATGAAAAAAGCCTATCTTACTCTTGCTAATTAAAACTGCTTTCTCTAAAACATAGTCGTAAAGCTCCTTGTCATTTAAATTAGGAGCTTTTTGATAAATTTCAATCAAGAAATTCTTTAATGTATCGCTTTCAGTTAAAGCTACCTCAATTTTCTTTCTCTGAGAAATATCTCTCATTATTCCTACGGCATGCCATTGCCCATCTATTTCCATGGCAGAAACAGATAGCTCCATCAAAAAATGTTCTCCATTCTTTCTTTTTACTTCTAATTCTAATAACTTGCCCAAAACAGCGCTATGGCCTGTTTTTCCAAATTCAGTTATTGATTTTTTGTATTTGGCCATGTCCACTTGAGCTGGAATAATATCGTGCAGAGTTTTTTGCATCACTTCATTTCTATCATAGCCAAACATCTTTTCAGCTGTTTTGTTCCAAAACACAATTTTATCATCGCTTCCAATCATAACAATTCCATCAAAAAGCTCGTCGCTAATTTTATCAAAAAGATCTGTTCTTTCTTTTGTATCTAATGAACTTTTAGACATAAATTAAAGAATTTACACTGCTCCGCTTTTGCGGAGCAGAAAAATTCTTCAATTATTGAGTAATGCTGATAGTTTTATTCTGTTCAGCATTAGGAGCAGAAACTGTAACTCTGTTATTAGAATCCTTAAGTATTTTGTACCCGGCTCCATTGGCATTGCATCCTGTTGGACAAGATGGATCTACTGGGATAGTAACTAAATACTTAGAATTAGTTGTTAAAACTGACAAATCAATTAATCCAGAACAAGTTGATGTGGCACAAATTTCAGTAGCAGTTGATGTTACAGATGTTGGCAAACTACCATTATCAATATTGTATTGATGAACAGCATTTAAAATTGCTCTGACATCATTCTGTCTCTTGGCATTGCGGGTATCGCCAAGCTGTTTCCCTGGATTAATAGCAACAATAATTATCCCAGCCAAAATAGCGATAGCTGCCACAACTAACAAGATCTCTAACAATGTGAATCCTTTTTGTGTTTTCATATTTTTTGTAATTATTTTGGCGACCTTTTATCTTGTAACACTAATTGTTTTATTCTCCTCAGCATTGGGAGCTGAAACAGTGATACGATTTAAAGTTGTATCTCTAATAATCTTGTACCCAACTCCAAATGTGGCACAGTCTGTTGGACAAGATGGATCAACTGGAATAGAGGTTAAATACTTAGCATTAAGAGTCAAAACCTCTAAATCTGTTAAACCAGTGCAAGCTGCTCCTGTTTTGCAAATTTCCGTAGCTGTGCTGGTAGAAATAGCTGTTGGAAAAGCTCCGTTATTATCAATGGCATACTGATGGACAGCATCCAATATTGCCCTAACGTCAGAATGCCTTCTGGCATTGCGAGTTTCTCCCAATTGCTTGGAAGGATTAATAGCAATAATTACTATTCCGGCTAGTATGGCAATGGCTGCCACAACTAACAAGATCTCTAACAATGTGAATCCTTTTTGTGTTTTCATATTATTTTTTACTTTTTTTAATTATACCAAATTAAAATAGTTACAGCATGTGAATTCAGGGTGTTTCCTGCCAGGAGGATATGACAATCGGATTGAGGCTGGAAATTGATATTGTTACTTTGCGCACAATTGTTCCAACATTAGCCTGGCCAGTAACAGACCTGGTTGCTCCTCCAGTATTGATTACTGTGGCTGTACAAGTATCACTGCCAAAAACTAGATTAACTGTTCCAGTGAAAGCATTATTATATTTAATGCTGCTCAAAGCCATTTCTATACAAGCATTAGCAATTCCTTTGGCTGATTTTTCCAAAGCAGCACTAGACTTTCCTGATTGGATTCCGGAAATGAAAAGAAATCCAATTACTGCTACTGCTACTACTAAAAGCACTAAAAAAAGCATTAGTAATGAAAATCCCTTTTGGTTATTTCCGCAAGCTGGCTGATCCATAAAATGTTTTTGAATAATTGTATTCATTGCGCCCCGTGTTATTAACATGAGTCAAAGTAAAAACAATCTTAATACTGCCACTAGTCCCTGTCCTAGAAATATTATGAAAACTCAAATTGGTTACTTTGACTCTGCTAGAAGTTATTTCTACTCCTGCCCCTCCTGATTCAGATACAAAAAGCTGGTCTCCTGTTTGGGAAAATACAGTTGGATTAGCTCCTGCTACATTCAAAGAAAGAGTTGCTCCGTTATTACCAATAGTCGGACTGATAATTGATTCGGAATTGCGAATAGTTTGAGTTATCATTTGCATCACTTGGATTCCCTGGCCATCAACTTCATTAATAACCTGGCCTTTTACTCGCGATTCCATGGTAATAAAAGTAATATTGGCAAGAATAAAAACCAGGATCCCGCCAATGCTGGTATACAAAAGAACTTCTAATAATGTAAATCCCTTTTTCATCATGGTTTACAACAACAAGTTCTGTTTGGGTTAACAGTACAATATACAGCTCCTCCTGTTTGTCTTGTTTCGCCATTAGCAGTACAGGCTCCATTATTCCTCCTACAGGTTCCAGTGGTATATCCCAAAGATTGGCAATAGGTAGCACAACTATTAACAGTTGATCCTCTCCAATTGGTCAAATATGTTGTCAAGGCAATGGTTCCAGTTCTTTGTAAATTCTGTTGCCAATTAATAGTACAAGTCACTTGCTTGGTTGTAGTACTAATTGTGCTAACAACAATTTGGCGGGTATAAATATCTGTTAAGTCAGAAGATCCAGACAAGGTCCAAATATTGCCAGCTACTGCCAAACCAAATGTTCCAACAGTTAAATTGGTATAACTGTTATCTCTAATGTTTCTGGCTGCTTCCAAACATTCTTCAGCTAAAAAAACTGCTCTGGATCTTTTCCCTGCCACAACCGAGCTATCTGTTCCCTGAATTAATCCATCCATAGCAAAAATGGCCAAAATTGCTAAAACAGCCACTACTAAAAGAGCTTCGATCAAAGACACTCCCTTATTATTCTTAATAGCTGATTGTTCCTTTGCCATTTATTGATATGCTTGTTGTTTGATTAGAGGTATTTTGATAAAGCAAGGTTCCGTTTGAGCTTGGCAAACCATAGACTTTGCTAAAAGTAATTTCAGTCAATCCACTGGCCGTTAGATTATTAGCAATTTCTATTTCCTCATCAAAACCAGTATCTCTAGCTGCATAGCTATTGCCTTTGAAAATTACAATCTTTCCTGTTTGAATAGAAACTCCCCACAAACTATCTCCGCTATTGGCTTGAGATAATATCTGGGCTCTGCGCCAAGCCAAAGCAGTATTGGCATTGGCAATATCTAGATCATTTTTCCAAACAAAATAGGCGCCAACCCCAATTGTCATGGACATCATTATCACAATAACGACAATTACTAAAAACAATTCCAATAATGTGAATCCCTTATTGAGTCTGATTGATGAATTTTTTGAAGATCCAACCATTTTGAGAATCATTAATTTTTACTTCTACCCAATCTTGTGCTTCAGATAAATATGGGAAAACATCTCCGTCATTAGCACGAGAAACAATATTGGCTGTTGTTGTTGGATTTTCTCTGACATTAACAAATCCTCCTGGGCGAGCAGCAACAATAGTAACTTCTCTTTGAGCTACAACTGGAGCCTGATCTGGCTGAATATTAATTACAGCTGGAGCGCTAGATTGAACTGTTTGAGAACCACTCGATTCATTCAATTGTCCCATTAGGCTGTAAATAGGGAGAATAACAGCAAAGGCAACTGAAACTACACCCACCCAGACAATAACTAACAAGACTGGCTCAAGAATAACAGTTAAGTCTTTAATAGTATTGTCTACTTTTTCTTCAAAGATTTTCCCAATATTAAGTAAAGTAGTAGAAACTGTTCCAGAATTTTCAGCAGCCACAATCATTTGCTGGATAGAAAGAGGAATCAACTTTCTGCTTTGTTTGTAATTATCAAAGATTTCTTGAAAAGATTGTCCATCAGATATTCTTTCTTTTAATTCTTGAGCAAACTTCTTATACATCCTAGAATCAGTAGCATCTTCTAAAGATTCAATGGCTTCAATAATCGGAAGCCCGGCTTGTAAAAGCATTCCTAGAATATATCCAAACCTAGCCAATTCTATTTCCTGTATTACTTTTTTAGTTCCTGGGAAAGCAAACAAAATATATTCTCCGATAAATTTGGTTTTAGAAAAGAAAAAAATCAACCAGACAAAGAAGAACAAAACCAAAAGAAATGATGGAACAGCCACTGCCCCATTCTTGGCCAAGAAGTTTCCAAAATTAATCAAAGCCTGAGTGCTTCCTGGTAATTTAATCTGAAGATTAGAAAATACTTGAGCTAACTTGGGCAAGATAAACCAAGCAATCATTATCCCTACTCCTAGGGTAACTGACAAAACCAGCATAGGATAAGTCATAGCTGATTTGATCTTAGACTTAAAATTACTGTCCTTTCTCATTTGAGAAAGGATTGTTTCAAAATTTTCTCTAAGTTTTCCTGTTTTTTCTCCAATTTTGATTAGAGAAATAGCTTGTTTGGGAAAAAGATTAGTGTCTTCAAACGCCTGCCACAATTGAGTTCCTGCGTTTATCTCTTCAGCCATCATGTCAATGATAGCTTGCATGCCTTTAGTTCTGACTTCCTTTCTCATTATGGAAAGAGCTGGCAAAACAGTAATGCCAGCTGTAAGCATCATAGAAAAGTTTTCCAGGAAATAGATCTTCTCCTCTTCAGATATGCTAAAGAGTAAAAATGGTTTTTTCATTGTTATTCTTTAGGAGAACTAACTCTGAGTAATTCTTCAATAGTAGTAATCCCGTTCTTTACTTTCTCCATTCCATCTTCAAACAAAGACTTGGCTCCTTGTTTTTGAGCCAACTCCCAAATCTGCTTGCCCGAAGGATTCTTTAAAATCAAATCTTGCATTTCTGGACTGATTGTTATTATCTCAAAAATACAAGTTCTGGAAATATATCCAGTATTACCGCAAGCCTTGCATCCCTTTCCTTTATACAAAGTAATATCTTCTTGATTAAAGAATTGATCAATATCAGGAATAGCTTTAGCCAAATCAGATCTCTTAGCATGATAAGTATATCTGCAAGATTCACAAATCTTTCTAACCAATCTTTGAGAAGCAACAATCTCTAAAGTAGAAGACAATAGAAATGGTTCTACTCCCATATCTAGAAGACGAATAATTCCGGTAGCGGCATCATTACCATGAATTGTAGATAAAAGTAAATGTCCAGTTAGGGCAGCATTAACAGCAATTTCAGCAGTTTCTTTGTCTCTGATTTCTCCCACTAATACAATGTCTGGATCTTGTCTGACAATAGCGCGCAAACCTTTGGCAAAAGTAATATTGGTTTGGGCATTAACTTGAATCTGATTTATCCCTGTTATCTTGTATTCAACAGGATCTTCAATAGTAGTAATGTTTACTTCTGGCCTATTTACCATTTGCAGTAAAGCATACAAGGTTGTAGTTTTCCCTGATCCAGTAGGACCAGAAACCAAAATCATTCCAAAGGGTTTTCTGGAAGCATGATTAATTGTTTTTTGGTCGCGCAAGGAAAGTCCCAATTCTCCTAGATTAAAGCTGCGAACATATTCTGACAAAACTCTGATAACAATCTTTTCTCCATTAACAGTCGGCATAACAGAAACACGCATGTCTGTTGTCTTGTTTTCCTTGTTGAATCTAATAGCTCCATCTTGAGCAGAAAAATGTTCATCAATTCTTAATTGAGCCTGAACTTTAACTCTGTTTAAAATATTAGGATAATATTCTTTAGCAATTCTTCCAGCTTCATGTAAAACTCCGTCTATTCTAAATCTAATAACCACATCTTTGTCTTGAGGTTCAAAATGAATATCTGATGCTCGGTAAAGCAAAGCATCTTGAATAATCTCGTCTATGATTTCTGGAGCAATTTTGCCTTTTTTAGCTAGAATTCCAGAAAATCTAGTTTCTAATGTTTTTCGGTAGTGGATAAAAACGCTTTCTATGTCTCCAGTTAGAGAATAGGCAATTTTGATCTTCTTTAATGGGAAAAGAGTGGCTAAAGATGCTTGTAAATCTGGCTGTCCAGGATTATCTGTAGCAATAACATTCTCTTCTTTTCCCTCTTTAAAAAGAACAGCTTTATGTTTGTAAGCAATATCTTCGGGAATCTTTAAAACAGTTTCTCTTTCAGGAGGGTCAGAATTAAGATCAGCATAGGCAACGCCAAAATGCTCGGCAATGGCTTGGCCGAGAAGATCTTTAGTAATCATCCCTGTATCTAAAAGATAATCAGCAAGAGAAAGACGCTCGTCTTTAGCTGACTTTTGCGCTTTTTGCATTTCCTCGGCTGCCACATAATCTCCATCTACCAATATCTGGCTGATATCTATATTGTCAGGGATCATTTAAAAAATTATTCTAAGGATTTTTCAACGTATTCAACTATTTGGGAAATAGGGGTATTGGATTTTACAAAATACTCTTTTGCCCCAAGGCTCTTAGCTTTAGCCATATCTTCTTCCTGAGCCAAGTTAGACAGAACTATTATCTGGGTTTTAAGTTTGTCATCTTTAACTTCAGCCAAAACAGTAAAACCCTCTTTCCCTGGCATAACCATATCCATTAATGCCAGATCGAAATCATTGGTTTTCAAATTAGTCACTGCATCATTTCCATTATTGGCAACAACAACTTCAAAACCAAGTTTTGATAGCTTTAGGAATAAGGCATTTGCTAAAGGTTTCTCGTCCTCAGCTATTAAAATTTTCTTTTTGTCTGCCATATTTTATTAATTATATCTTACCATAAAGAAGAAACAATATAGTGTGAATATCTTTTGAGTTCTTCACATTGTCCTAATTGGGAATAAGATTTAAAATTATATCAGAAAGCTTTTTAATATGCATTCACTTGCCAAGCTTACATTTTTAGTATTTGCAATCCTTTTTACAAGCGCTAATGCCTTGGCTTTAAGCCAAGAGCCTGACTTGTCTTCCCCAGTTGTTGGCAATTCTACCATTCAAAATGATCAAGTAAGGCAACAAGAAGCAATAGCGGCCCAAGTTAAACAATGGGGACAAAGAGCTAAATTAGATTTAACTAGAATCCAAAGAAGATTGGATTTTCTTAAATCCCATAAAGTGCCTCTTAATAATGATATTTATGCTTCTATTCAGCAACTCAAATCTCTAGCTGATCAAGCTCAACATGGATCAGTTAATTTTGATTTTTATCAAGCCTTAGACACAGAGCAGGAAATAGAAGATCTATTAGCCTCAGCTGAACAAGTTTTGGAGGTTCCTCAAAATATCCAAAAAGCCAAAGAAGAAACTGCCAAATTAAAAAAGAGTCTAGCTAGCAACAAAATGAAGGCTGATTATTACCAGAATGATTTGACTGATATTTTTTCATCTTGGCAATCTGTTCTTGATGAAATGCAAAGTATTTGCAATCAAGCTGATTACTTCTATTCCAATGGGCAATCAAGCAAAGCTTCGGAATTGATTTTAATTGATTTCAAAAAATTATTAGAATTAGCTCAAGAAAAAGAAGAATTGAGTATTTGGGCATACAATAGAAACAATACTTCTCTGTATATTGACCAGCATATTAATAATATGCGCGCCCGCATGGACTATGCTAAGGCCAAAGGAAAGAATACAGCTACTCTGGAAGAATACTTTGACAATGCCAACCAAACAGGAAGAGAAATTGTGGGGTTAATAGGAATATTTAAAAGCAATCAGGGACAAATAAATCAAAAGCTTTATCAATTCCAAGCTTTAAAGAATGGCTTTTACAAAGAATTGGGATTCTTGCCTGATATTTATAAGCAAGCAACTACAATTAAATATCTTTCTCCTCCTGAATCCTTTTGTTTAATAGACGGAGTACAAATGCCTGGATCTTGTGATGAGTGGAAAATGAAACAAGATAACAAAAAGATTATAGTCCCGCCAGCTAGATCTATTCCCAATACTCCTACTACTCCTTTTTCTGCTCCGCTTTCATTGATAAAACAATTCGCTGCAACAATAACAAACTATCTGAGTAATTTAATGAAATAAAAAGAGGGCCTAGGCCCTCTTTTTTAATTTACTTTTTTATTCTCCCAATCATGCAGGAAGCATAGGATTGAGCTTTCTTCAGAAAGCTCTGAGCTTCTGGAGAGTCTTGAGGCGGATAGCCCATTTTGATTAAAATCTTTTTAGCAATATCAATATCACCATCAAAAGAGACTTCTTGCTTTTCTACACTAACAGAAACATTAGACAATCCAGCCTCTTTGAGGCTGGTTATTATCATATTCTCGCACCCTCCGCATTTGATATTTACTACTTTTATTGTTGTCATATATTACTACTACGAACCAGGTACTAATTTTCTTGCCTATACCCCCAGAGTTATTATTGTCTCCAGTCTCCCCTTGGGATTGGTTGTTATTTGACCAGATTCTACAGAATTAATTTCTTGATCAAATCCACCAACTTCTATTGCAGATAATTGACTCTTGATTGAGTTATCTTCAATTTCTAAATAATCAACAGAGGTATAGATTTCCTTTTTAGCCAAAGCCATAGAAATAGCTTGATTCAGAAAATCACTTAAAAGAGCTGGCTGACTTACTGAATCCATTTGAACAATTCTTTTAATAAAGCCCTGATCATTAGTTTGTAATTTCAAAACATCCATTACTCCTTTCAGAGACTCAGCAAATAAATCAGCTAAAGTCTTAGCTTCAACTTTTATGGCAATATTATTATTTTGGGAAATAAACTGATACATCTTTATTTTATAATACCATAAGAACCGCTATTTGCATCCAGGAACAAAGGAATCTCGGGAGTATTAAAAGTAAAAACAAAAAATCCAGCCATTGCTACTGCTAAAAAGAATATGGGAATAATGATTGGCTGGCCTTGAGCTTCACCTTTGGAAAGAACGATATAGCTTCCCCATTTTCCCATAATTATGGCAAAGCAGAATAGTAAAATATCTACAACTAGGATGCTTTCTCCGGCAAAAGCAGTGTAGATATAGAATCCTGAGATAATAAATGACATGGCCAAATACACTTCAGCTGCTTTGGCATACAAAACCTCGCTCCAATTCTTAAGCGAGAAGGCCTCATATATCCCGTAAAACATTATTGGAAAGAAAGCTAATTTTAAATGCTCCCAAACACTTTCATTAACTGGAGCAAATAACCCAACAATAGTATTGCTCCCAGACCATTGATAAACAAAATGCATCAATGATCCTAGAACAATGACAAAGAAGGCTCCAAACAAGTGTAATGAAAAAAGTTTCTTGTCTTGCATATTAACTGTTTAATTGAAAAATACTAAAGGCCAGATAGGTAGCAAAACAAACCCAGACAAAATAGGGCAAAAGCAGCATGGCTGCTTTTTTGTTTTCTGGCCAAAGCAAAAATATTAAAGCCAAATTAATTAAGTTAAGTAAAATCATTTCTAGCACTGCTTCAAAAAGCATCTGTTGGCCGAAAAACAAAAAGCTCCAGTAAACATTAAGTAATCCATTAATAAAGAACAAAAGCCAGATGGTATTAAAATTCTTAGAAGCTGGCTTCTGATTCCAAAACAAAATTGCCGAAATTGCTGTGAGGATAAAAATTATTGTCCAAACAATTCCTATTACTGATCCAGGCGGAGCCAGGGCTGGAAGATTAAGTGTTTTGTACCAATCCATTCCTTTCTGGGTTATAGAACTCCCAGATAAAGAAACCAAAAATACAAAAATTGGGATAACAAAATAATTAAGTTTCATCTTGTTTTTATTATACCAAAAAATTATCTTTGAAAGTAACAAAGTTTTCCACTATGAGCCCAAACAAAAAGATATATACTTAACTTGTTATTACAATGATTGAGATATATCAAAAGACAATCAAATCTTCGGCCCTGGCTAAAATAGATTCCTGCAAGCCAGGTTCTTTTATTTACGCCCTTTCTCCCACTAAGGAAGAACTAGAAAAAATGAGCCAGGATTTTAATCTAGATTTGGGCCTTCTTAACGATGCCGTTGATCCTAATGAAGTTCCCCGCATGGAATACCGCAATAATATTGCCTACATCTTCACCCGCGTGCCAATCCATGAAAACGGTGGGGCAATAACCATGCCCATATTAATAATCCTGTCAGAAACATATTTGGCTCTAATCACCAAACACCAGCCTCCTTTCATGGAGACCTTTTTGCAAGAAAAGATTGATTTCTGTACGACCCAAAAGATAAAGATGTTCACCCAAATCTTTTCAGAAATCAATTCCCTTTATTACAACTTTCTTAATGAGATTAACAAGAAAGCCAGGCATATTATTTCCCTAAATCCCCACAGAATAGATAATGAAGATATTTTAAGATTGGTTAAGTATGAGAACATGCTTAATGACTTCTTGTCTGCTTTAATTCCGACTAATACAATTTTGCAGAATATTCTTTCTGGGAAATTCTTCAAATTATTCCCCGAAGATCAAGACTTGATTGAAGACATGTTTTTACTCAATGGCCAGTTATTGGAATTAAGCAAATCTAATTTGCATACTATTGAAAGTATTAGAAGCGGTTATTCTACTATTCTTTCCAACAATCTTAACCGCATCATGAAAATTCTGACTGCTTGGACAATCATTTTAACAATACCAACCATGGTTTCCAGCTTCTTTGGAATGAATATTGCCCTGCCTTTGCAAGATCACCCTTTAGCTTTCTTTTTAGTAATAATGATTTGTTTAATCTCTTGCACTGGAGTAATCTGGTTCTTCACTAAAAGTAAATGGATGTAATTAAAAACAGGGCATTATTGCCCTGTTTTTGTTTCCCTTAATTCACATTTCTATCCCAACAGGGCAATGATCAGACCCTGGAATATCTTTTCTGATAAAAGATGATTTAATTTTAGGAAAAAGGTCTTTAGAAACAAAGAAATAGTCTATTCTCCAGCCAATATCTCTTTCTCTTAAATTAGCCATGTATGGCCACCAAGTATAGCTTTTCTTTTCTGGATTTTGTTCCCTAAATGAATCCACATACCCTAAGGAAAGCAAATCATCAATCTGCTTTCTTTCTTCTGGGGTAAACATGGTATTGTTCTTGTTGGTCTTGGCATTAAAAACATCAATTTCTTTGTGGGCGATATTAAAATCGCCTGTCAAAATTGTTTTTTTCTTTTTGGCAAAAATACTAAAAAGCTTTTGATAAACATCTAGTTTGTAAGGAATATCTCTTTTGTCTCTTGAACCATTAGGAATGTAAAAGTTATACAAAGTAAATTCATCAAAAACCATTTTTATCATTCTGCCTTCATTATCAAATCTCTGATACCCTATTTTGCACTCAACATCTTTGGGTTTGATTTTGGTATATATGGCAGTTCCAGCATATCCTTTTCTTTGGGCTGAATTGAAATACGAGAAGTATCCAGGAACCTTGATTATTTCCTGAGCTAATTCCTTTGAGTCTGCTTTTATTTCTTGCAAACAAACAATATCGGGTTGTTCTTTAGTAAGCCACTTCAAAAATCCTTTAGAAACCGCTGATCTTATCCCATTAACATTAAAGGAATATATTTTCATAGATTAGTAGCTCTTGTGCCCGAATTTCTTGAAATCCTTTTTGGCTCCTTTCAAGAATTTTCCAAACTGACGATCTTTTTCTTTTTTCTCCAATTCGCTCATTTGGTAGAATTGAGCTTCTTTTTTGAGATTCAAATAATTCAAATACTTTGCCTCATCAATTTTCCCCTCTTTAACAGCTTGAACAACTTGGCATTCAGGCTCTTGAGTATGAGTACAATTAGCATATCTGCAATCTTTAGCCAATTCTGTTATTTCCTCAAAAAAAGAATCTATTCCTTGGCTAACATCAGCCATGCCTACTTCACGCATTCCTGGATTATCAATTACTATTCCTCCATTTTCTAAAAAATACATTTGTCTGGAAGTGGTAGTGTGCTTTCCTCTGTCTGTAGTCAAACTAATTTGGCCTGTTTTAATAATATCTTCTCCCAGTAGTTTGTTAATTAAAGACGATTTCCCTACTCCTGATGATCCCAGAAAACAATATGTTTTCCCTTTGGATATATATTTTCTCAAATCATCAAGGCCTTTCTCGCTAGACGCGCTGGTCAAAATGACATCAATTCCCAAGAATCTTTCTTTAATTTGCGACAATCTTTGTTCTAAATCTTGGGGACTGATAAGATCAATTTTATTCAAAATGATTGCTGGTTCTACTCCGCCATCTTGAGCAATGGCAAAATATCTTTCAAAACGATTGAGATTGTAGTCTCTATCTACTGATTCAATCACAAAAGCAACATCAATGTTGGCAGCAATAACTTGAATATCGCTTTTTTCTCCTACTCTGTTCTTATCACCATATCTTCTCTTTATTATTGTCAGTCTGGGTAATAGGCCATGAATAACAGCCTGTTCTTCGCCTAAATCAGTAATAGCTACCCAATCTCCTACTGCTGGATAATCCTCTCGAGACTGAGCTTGAAACATTTGCTTCCCTGTTATTTTAGCTAAATATTCTCCCTTTTCATTTTTAACTTTGTAGGCTCCTTTGACTTCGGTTGTAACTCTGGCCACAGCCAAATCTCCCCAGCCAAGCTGGATTCTGTTTGTTTCAAAAAATTGGTTATATCCTAAATCTTGATTCTCCATTTTATTCTATTATATCTCTTTGAACTCCTTGATCAATTTCTTTGATTCCTGAAAGCCCTTGGCTCTCATCAAATTATCCCTTAATTCCTTAGCACCAACAAAACCTTTGCAATAAGCATGGAAATGTTTTTTCATTCTTTCAAAATGTTTGTGTTCGTCTGGATAAAATTCTACAAATATTTGGGCATGCTCTAGCATTGCTTTAAGACGCTCTTTGGTTGTTGGCTCTTTGGGACAAAATATCCAAGGATTGCCTATTGCTCCTCTCCCAACCATTATTCCATCTAATCCTGTTTTTTTGATTAGATCTTGGGATTGAGCCAAGGACTTAACATCTCCATTGCCAAGAAGCAAAGTATCAGGGCTGTATTTATCTCTAAGCTTTATCACTTCTTTGGCTAGCTCCCAATGAGCTGGCGGACAGAATAGTTCTTCTCTGGTTCGAAAATGAACTGTTAGGGCAGAAATATTTTCTTCCAGCAAAGCTGGAATCCAATTATTAATTTCATTTTTTGAATATCCAATTCTAGTTTTAACTGAAATTGGGAAATCAGGAGCTTCTTTTTTTATTGCCCTAATAATTTCTTTGGCTAAAGGAATATCCTTCATTAAAGCAGCTCCGCCTCCTTTCTTTTCAATATCCTTATGAGGACAACCCATGTTAATGTCTATTCCATCAAAATCCAGCTCCATTAAAAGCTTGGCAGTTTTAGCAAAATACACAGGATCTCCTCCAAAAACTTGGGCGACAATCGGGCGCTGGTCTGGGTCAAATTTTAGAATTTCTAAACAATGTTCTTTGCCTTTAGAAAACAAACCATCAGCTGAAACAAATTCAGTCCAAAAAACACTGGGCTGGCCGTATTTAACAAGCATTTTGCGAAATGGCTGATCAGTTACGCCTGACATTGGGGCAACAGCCAAAATGGGCTTATTCAATTTTTTCCAAAAATCTTGCATGTTTGGTTTTTAGTTTAACAAAAAATTAATTTCCTGGCGACTCCCCTTTGTTGACAAACGCCCAAGTATATTATACAGTACACCGAAAACAGATTTTAATGATTTTCGTGCTGTTTTACATACTAATCCCAAATTCGACGATAAACAAGGAGGTGTTTATAGAATAACTAGATTATTTCACTGAGAACGCGAGGAAACCAAACAAAAAAAGGAGAAAACAAGTGAAGAAACTATCTGTTGTTTTACTAGCCGTCGTGCTAGCGTTCTGCGTTTTTGTTCCAGCCCCAACCCCAGCGGTTGCGGCCCAAATGGAGTATCCACTCTATGCCGGAAGAACCAACTATGCCGGCAAGGTCATTGTCACCAATGACTCAGTAAATCTCACGATCAAATGCGTAGGAGATGGATATAGCCTAACTGAAACAAGTGTGGCTGTTGCCTCTGAACTCAAAGGTATTCCACAGACCGACAAAAACAATCCCATACCAGGACAGTTCACCAAAACTGGCAATACTGCCACGTTCGCATTGAACAACTGGCCACCAGGAACAAAACTGGTTATTGCAGTTCACACCATTGCCAAAAAAATCATCGGCTACGGACCGCCCAATCTGATCGACTTTGCAGCGTCCCTGCCCGATCAGGCCTATGTAACTGTTTCCTATCCAGGAACCAACTGCTACTTCAATGCCACAGTCACAGGCTGGCCAAGTGGACCATTCACAACCAGTGCTTGGTGTATCGACACAGACCACTTCATCAGTCCAGGAAGACAATACACGGTCACCCCGTATTCTTCCTATGAAACACTACCGGCTGGAATTGTTTCCTATCCGGAAAACTTCGATCTGATCAACTGGCTAATCAACCAAAACTATATCGGCAAAACATCGGCTTGCGGAGGAAATTACACATCAGGCGACATGCAGGCTGCCATCTGGACACTGACAGAAAGCTCTGTCCCGGCATCATCCTTGAGCACAGTTGGACCATGGTCCCAGTGCCGTGTTGATGAAATTCTGGCTGCAGCCCGCGCTAATGGAGAAGGATACACTCCTCCTTGTGGCGCTTACACAGTTGTTGTTCTAGTTCCAATCGATGGATCACAGGTCATCATCATCGCCCTCAAAGCAGATTGCACCCCAATCTACGGCTCCGGCGAAACTGCATGGGCTGCCCAATCCTTAGGAACAATTCAGTTCCCGGGAAAGAACTGGGCCACCTACTTCGAGTACATAGTTCAGTAATAGATCTTTTACTTCAACAAAAGGATCGCGCAAAACGCGGTCCTTTTTTATTTCCTCACTAAACAAAAATCGCCTTTATGGCGATTTTTTGCTGATATATTCTTAGTTTAAATATCCCTACAACAAACAGTTATGTTCAAATATTCGTGATCCCATGGATCGCTGGGCTTATAATTATCTGATTGCATTCCCCATGTATTAATACTGCAATCAATTTTTTTAGTATTATTGGTGTAACATGATATACTGCCCTGAGGCCCATCAGCGCTGATATGATTATCAACTACGAATCCAGAGAATGGCCCTGATTGATCAAAAATCTTTGTCGTACCGGACAGATTGTCAAAAATTCTTGTCGCATTAGACTGGTCAAAAGAAAAACAAAATCGGCCGATATTATATGAATTATTTTCGCCAATATTAGAATAAATATCTCCGATTTTAAATCTAGAATCTCCTGCGCCTTTTTGTTTGGCAAAAGCATAAATTCCGCTCATAAAACTGTCTAATTTATCACTAATCACAGGCGCCTCAAGACTATCATAAGTTGAACAGGCAACAATCGCATCAAAATATCCACCAATCCCAGATGGATTAATAATTGATTTGATATTTCCTCTCAAACAAACAACTTTTGTGCTCTTATTGATATATGCTTCGGACTGAATAAGCTTGGATGTTTCTCCATACAATGGCTTAAAGCCTAATAATATTGCTTGCATTTGCAATGGCGGATTATTAGGTTGGCTATAAGTAAAATAGTAAGATTTATTTTCAGATCCGAATATCACATACTTTACCGCTTCTGGATATTGGAATTTTTCGTTTTCCTTAATTTCAGATATTGTAAACCTCGGATCTCCTGTTGCTAATGTTTTAGCCTCGGGATATAAAATTTTAATTGCTTTAAGAGCCTGGTCTTCTGTTGTTGCCGGAGTTATTGCCTGAGTTGCTTCTGGAGTCTTGTTTGCAGAAGCACTCGGCAAAGTTGATGTATTTTGAACAATATTATTGCTTACAATTGGAGCCGGCTCTTTTGTTTTGGGCAAATTGTTATTTTTTGCCACAAGATAGAATCCAGCTGCAGAAGCTGAAATAACGATGACTGCTATGATAATTGGTTTCATATAATATAATTATACAATAATTATTTTTTGAAACAATCAATTTGTTCACAGGTTATCTATCAAAATTTATTTATAAATTTTAGCTAAATTCTTCGGCCACACCTGCCTGCCGGCAGGTGCAAACAAAAATCCCCTTTCGGGGATTAATGTTTGTTATACGTAGCTCGCCCTTCTCAACGACTTTCGACATTTTGACTATGCCACCGAGTATAAATATCCGACGGTGGTTTTAGACCAAATGAAAGGATTACTAGCCAAGTACGAGAACTTATAA
>ENA-UOWG01002147-UOWG01002147.1-activated-sludge-metagenome-genome-assembly--contig:-NODE-2147-length-17548-cov-5.347510_pt1 | contig 17548 bp, 19 predicted proteins | sample MGYA00238147_ERZ761563 | MGnify/ENA primary metagenome ERZ761563 (study PRJEB28884, sample SAMN05720216) | anaerobic digester metagenome | isolation source: active sludge of municipal... | reverse complement strand
GGTGGAAAGCTCATAACCGCCGGCGATCTCAAGCAGCTCGAAGCAGCGGCCGCTTGTTTTATATTCTTCTTTCAGTTCAGCCACGATCTTCTCGATCTGGTTTACAGTAAGGGCTTTGGTGACCTTGCGGATCTCGGCCGGCGTTAGCGGTTTCGAGGAGGCAAAAATAAGCGCTTCCACCACCAGCTTGGCTTTGGCGGGATCCTGCAAGTCTTCTTCCCGCAAAGATTCGACCTGGAACCTCTGGGCGTCCGTCAGCCCCTCAAGGGCATTTTTCTCCTCGAGCTGTTCCTGGATCTCCTGGTCCAGCTCTTTGCGTAAAACCCGAAGTTTGGCCTGTTTTTCCCGTTCTTGCGCCGCGGTCAGTTTCATAATGTGTTGGGTGTACTAATACTGCGTTGATATTAATTTTATGGGTTCGCAGTATTGTACTGTTAACCCGTAGAAATTAAATAAAAAACAGTGCTAATTCCCCTCCCGTTTTTCGATGACGATCTCACCGAACTGCTTGTCCTGCCGCACCCAGGCGAAACGTGTCCGGACAAGCTCGAGGATCGCCAAGAATGTGGCGATCAGTTCGTTGCGCGTCCAACGCTCTGAAAAAAGCTCATTGAAGGAAACTTTCTTTTTTTCCGCGAGATAGGACTGGATCTGGATCATCTTCTCTTCGATCGAGATGACCTCTTCGAACACCTCATGCTCGCGTTTCGGCCCTTTTTTGGCCAGCACGTTCTGGAACGCGACGATCAGGTCGAAGAAATTCGCACTGAAAGTATCAACGCCGGCATCCTCGGGGTCCATTTCCCCCAGATAGTAATCCGTGATCTGGCGCGTGAACATCTTGCCGCGTTCGGTCTGAAGGAGCCCGAGCTCTTTGGCGGCTTCCTTGAAAGCCTGGTATTCGAGAAGTTTCCGCACCAGCTCCGCGCGCGGATCCTCACCCTCGCCTTCTTCTTCGTCCTTCTCGGTGGGAAGCAGCATCTTGGATTTAATATAAATGAGCGTCGCGGCCATCACAATGAATTCGCCTGCGACCTCAAGGTCCAGCTGCTTCATCACCTTCAAATACTCCAGGTATTGCTGGGTGATCTCCGCGACCGGGATGTCATAAATATTCATCTCGTTTTTCTTAATGAGGTCTAAAAGAAGATCGAGCGGACCGTCATAGACCGCGACCTTGACATGAAGCGGGTCCGGCCCCTTGGGAGCTTCAGGGGTCAGAGGAGGGGGCGTCGCCTGGGGCGTTTCGGAAGAAGCTACGATGCCAGACCCATCGCCCGGAGAGTTTCCTTGAGGGTCTCGCCCGCCACTTCCCGAGCCCTCTTGGCTCCCCGTTTGAGGATCTCGCACACTTCCGTTTTTTTCTTCATCCATGATTCACGTCTTTCCCTGATAGGATCCATGAACTCGTTGAGCTTCGCGGCCATTTCCATTTTGCAATCCACGCAGCCGCGTTCCGCATTTTTGCATTCTTTGGCGACCGTTAGCGCCTGGTCTTTGTTAAAAAGTTTGTGATAAAAATAAACCGGGCAGACTTCCGGATGGCCTTTGTCTGAACGGATCTTCCGCGCCGGGTCCGTCACCATGGTTTTGACCTTTTTGGTCACTGCGTCCTTGGAGTCGGCAAGATAAATGCAATTATCATAGCTCTTGCTCATCTTGCGCCCGTCAAGTCCCGGGACTTTCGGCGCTTGTGTCAGCACGGCTTCCGGCTCGGGAAAAACTTTTTTTCCGTAAAGATGCGTGAACCGCCGGATGATCTCGCGGGTCAATTCCAGATGCGGCAGCTGGTCTTCGCCAACCGGGACTTTTTCCGCTTTATAGATCGCGATGTCCGCGGCCTGAAGTACGGGGTAACCCAGGAAACCGTGCGTATGAAGGTCTTTCCCCTTTAGCTCACGAAGCTGATCTTTATAAGTCGGGTTCCGCTCGAGCCATCCAAGCGGCGTGATCATGGAAAAAAGCAATGCGAGATTGGCGTGTTCCAGCACTTCGCTTTGCACGAACATCGTGCATTGGTCCGGATCAAGGCCGCTCGCCAAATAATCGACCACGACCTCCATCACGTTCTCGGCGATCTTGGTCTTGTCCTCGTATTCGGTCGTGAGGGCGTGCAGATCGGCGATCATGAAAAAGGCGTCTTCACCCTGGAGTTTCTTGTAATTTTCAAGGGCGCCGAGAAGATTCCCGAGATGAAGCTTGCCGGTGGGCCTTGTACCGCTCAAAACTCGTGCCATGATTCTCCGTAACTTGTTGATTTTCATTATATTAACGGAAGGATCAGGAGGTGTCAAAATGAATAGAAACGGGCAGGAACCAGAATGATGGAATAAATGCCCCCTCCCGGGCAAACCGCTGTATACTGTCTTCCGTTACGAGCGCTGCGTAACTGTTGATTTGAAAAGTTTCCCGCGCTTGCCCCGTCCGCTCTGGAGACGGAAAGAGGGCGAAGCGAGAGAATTTGGCATTTCCGTAAGTTGCGCTGACGTTGAAAAAAGCCCGTCTTGCTTGAAGCCATGCCTGAAATCTATCGAACAAATGAACCGCCTGGACCCAAAAGAAAGAACCCTGTGAAAAAAGAAAAGATCATGAACGGCGACCTGCTTTTTCATCCAGTCCATGGACTGTGCCGTGTTGACAGGATCACCCCGTCGAGCTCATCCGACCACCGGGGTCCGTCCTATTCATTGGTCCCTAAAATAGCCGCCAGGATGAAATCTCGTTTTATCATCTCGGCCGCTGATATGGAAGTTTCGGGTTTTCATGGCCTTGTTTCCCCGAAAGAGGCCAATAAGATCCTTCACTATTTAAAAGCCGGGAATGGCAAAGGTCGTCCGGCGGCTGAAACGCCTTCGAGCCCGCAAGCGCAGGCCTGGAACTTGGCTCACGGCCTTTTATCTCTTGCTTATGACAAATTCGAAGCGAAAGATCAAAAAAAACGCCAAGCGCTCGAGCATTCCGCGAAGGGCCTTGTGGGAGAACTTTCCTGCGTATTCAAATGGACTTTAAAGGAAACAGCATGTAGGATCCGGAAAAGCATGGGCCGCACATCACGGATCAATCCTTCGGTCCTTTCGGCTCTGACGCTTGCCGGAGAAGATTAGGGATCGAGCGACAAAACCTCTTAGGAACAAAATTTCCTCCCTTATGTTAAATCAAAACTATCATGAAAAAGGAGCCGGCACACAATGAGCGAACACATAAAACAAGACGCGGATCTTTCCGGTTTGCCGCAAGCCGGCACGGATGTTGTATCTTTGATCCTAAAGATGCAACAGCAGTTGAACTTTTTGGAGAAAAAAATAGATCTCCTGATCGGTCAATCCCCGGAGAGGTCTTCCGGCGAAAGACGTTTCTCAAAACCTTTCCGCCCCTCTTTCGGCCACGGAGGACATTCTCACGGCAAAAGGGATTTTAACCGCGGACCCAGGGAACGGAGTTTTCCTCATGAACGCCCCAGGGAAAGCGGCTTTTCACATGACCGGCCAAAAGAAGGAAGCTTTGGCCAGGGGCGTCCCTTTGACAGAAAACCAGGCGCAGGGCCTCGCGGGTTCGGCCACGGCGAAAAGCCGTTCTTTCGCCACCGGAAGGGCCCCCGTCCGCATCGTGAAAGTCATTAAATATTAAACAGCTTTTCGGGAATTTTTTTCCCACAACTGCACTGACATCAGTGCCAACAGGAGGAGATAACATGGGTTTCGATCAGGGAGGCCGTGGATTTGGAGGCGCGCCGCGTGAAATGCACAAAGCGGTCTGCGGAGAATGCAAAAAGGAATGTGAAGTTCCTTTCAAGCCAAGAGAAGACCGTCCGGTCTACTGCAAGGATTGCTTCGCGAAGCGTAAGGACGCCAGCGGACGTTAGTCAATAAAGCCGGGGCTCGGGACTAGTTCCTCGGGACTCGTTTTGGTTCCTCGTTTTTCGAGGTACGAGTCCCGAGCGACAAGTCCCGCCTCTGGCGCTCACGCCAGAAGATATCCCATCCGTTTAACCGCCTTGGCCATGCGGGCCAGAGCGATACTGACCGTATTGCCTTCGGTCAAATTCCCCATACATAGAGCGGCGTAGCCCCGCCGGTTGCGGATCTTGAACGTTGTAACTCTGCTTGTGGAAAGTTTTTTCAGAACTTTTTTAGCCATATCCCCTCCTAAAACGAAATGAAAGATTTCCCTTGGCTAAAGTATCGGCGTTTTTAAAAAAGGATAAAGGGACTCGGGACTAGGGATTCGCTCCTCAAAAAAAGCGAGTCCCGAGGAACGAGGTACAAGCCCCGATTTTAGACCCGGACAACTTCTTTGACTTCGGGGATGTATTCCTTGAGGTAGGCTTCGATTCCCATTTTAAGCGTCATGGTCGCGCTCGGGCATCCGGAGCACGCGCCCTTCAGGTGGAGCTTCACAACGCCATTCTCAAAACCGCAGAAGACCGCGTCACCGCCGTCCCGGGCAAGAGCCGGGCGGATCTGCTCGTCCATGATCTCGATGATCTTTTTCTCGATATCCGACTTCGGATTCGTGGCATCCGCGCATTTCTCGCAGACTTTGGGGCTCGTTTTCCCGCAAACAAGAAACTCACGGATCGTCTCGGTCACCTTCGAGATCAAAGAACTCCACGACTGGACCCCGTCATCGCGCGTGATCGTCACAAGATCGGGACCGATCATCACTTCTTTGACATGTTCGATCTCAAAAAGCTTGGCCGCAAGGGGCGATTTCCCTGACTCGGCCTTGGAGGCAAAATGAACCGTTCCGTGGGTACAGATAGGAACGCTCACATTGAACTTCAGCGAGTTCGGGTTCGGGGTGAATTCGGTGGTGATCTGGATGTTCGCCATGAGCGGATTATAACACGGTGTTTTAAGAAAGCGCGAGCTTTTCGTAGGCCTCCGGGACCGTTTTCGCCACCGATACGAAGCCGTGGCCCTTTAAAACAATAAGATCATGTTTTTGGACCGCTTGGGCCGCGGAACGGGCGAATTCAAACGTCCCGTAAGGATATTCTTTTTCGGTCACGACAGCGCCTTTAAGATCAAGAGTGTGGGCATGCAAAATAACATCGATATCATCCCGCGCATCGTAGATCATCCGGTGCATCATCGCTTCGGAACTCGGCTGGACTTTGCCGGCGCAGAAAACTACTTTGCGGGAAAGATCGACTTTTTTTACGAGAACAAAGTCATTAGAAGTGAGTTCGCCGAGTTTCGAGCCGGCTGCCGTGATCGCAAAACCTTTTTGGACGCGAAAACTCATGTTCCCGCTGTTCTCGGGGCAAAATCCCTTATCCGTCAATATTTTCCCGATCCGGATAAGTTCCGCGATCCGCGGATCATTCACGGATTCCGGCGCTTCATAGACCACTTTGAATTTCACTCCGACATAGATCTCGCCCATAGCCGTTAAAACACCTCGCAAAGAAGGCCTTTAAGATACTCGCCTTCCGGATGGTAGATATTGATGGGATGGTCAAAAGCGTGAGAGGTTTTTTTAAGGATCCGGACATCGCGTTTTGCGTCCGAGGCCGCGCCGAAGATGATCTTCTGGAAAAGATCCGGTGTGATATAGGAAGAACACGAGAACGTGAAAAGCAGGCCGCCCTTGGGGAGTATTTTGAAAGCCTGGAGATTGATATCTTTGTAGCCACGGGCGGCATCCCGGATCTGATTTTTACTTTTACAAAAGGCCGGCGGGTCGAGGATGATCAGGTCAAAAACCTTTTGCGTCGCACGCAAGTAATCAAAAACATCCTGCTGGGCCCAAACGCTTTGTTCCTGAGTTAATTTGTTTTTTTCAAAATTCTCCCGGCCAAGCTGAACGGCCGACTCCGAGGATTCTACGGACACGACTTCCTTTGCGCCGCCTTTGGCCGCATAAACGGAAAATCCCCCCGTATAGGCGAAGCAATTGAGTACCCGTTTCTCCGCGCTTAATCCCCTTACGATTTCACGGCTCTCACACTGATCGAGAAAAAATCCCGTCTTTTGTCCGCCGCGAATATCTACGTTAAAAAGGAGGCCATGCTCCTTAATTTCAATTGTCTCGGGGGGCTCCGAACCCGTAAGCGCGCCCACGGAACGCTTGAGCCCCTCCCATTTGCGAAGGTCGGAATCGCTTTTTTCAAAGATCGAATATTTTGGAAAATGCTTTTGGAGGATCTTGACGATCACCGGTTTCCACGCATCGATCCCGGCCGTATTGAACTCCACGACCAAGAATTCCCCGTAAACATCCACGACAAGCCCCGAAAGAAGATCCCCTTCGGAATGAATGAGCCGGTAGGCGTTCGTATCGGGCGGCAAAAAACGTTTCCGGGTTTCGACCGCTTGGGAGATCCTTCTGTCAAAAAAGGCTTCGTCGATAGGGGTATCCTCGAACGCGAGCATGCGGACGACGATCTGGGATTTCGGATTGAAATAACCGATGCCGAGAAATTCTTCTTTGTCGGAGAGGACCCTTACAAGGTCGCCAGCCTCAAATCCTTCTTCGATCTGATCAACGGCCCCTGAAAAGATCCAGGGGTGACGGTTGCGGACCGGCCGTTCTTTGCCTCTTTGGAGGACGCATTGAACGGTTTTCATGGATCAGGAGAGGATCGTGAGAGTAAGCGCGAAAAGGCCGGCCGCAATGCAATAGTAACCAAAAAGAAAGAAATGGCCGCGCTGAATGATCCGCATCAGCCAACGGATCACAAGATATCCCGTCACGGCGGCGGCAAAAAAACCGGCCAGAACAATTGTTGTCTGGGAAGAAAAATATTGAATGCTTTCTTTGAGGTCCATGATGATCGCGGCCAGGATCGCGGGGATAGAGATCAGAAACGAGAATTTTGCGGCATCCTCTTTTTTGATCCCCAGGAGCATGCCGGCAAGGATCGTGCTTCCCGAACGCGAAACTCCGGGCAAAAGAGCGATCCCCTGGGCCAACCCCACCCAGAGCGCATCGCCATAATGGATCGCCGAAAGATCCTTTTGCCCCTTGGAGAAACGTTGACTTAAGATCAGAAGCGCTCCCATGGCAAGCCATGCGATCGCGACAAAGACAAGTTTTGAAAAAGCGGTTTCGATCCAAGACCTGAAAAAAACGGCGATGATGCCGGTCGGAACAAGCGTGATCAAGATGCAAGCCCAAAGCCCTTGATGCTGCGGCAAAACACCCGCCCGAGGAACATCTTTGGACGCTACGGCTTTCCGGAGGTCTCCCGCCAAGTCCTTCACAATGACCAGGATGTCCTTATAAAAAAAAGCGAGGACCGCAACCAGCGTGCCGCCGTGGACGGCGATATCGAAGGCAAGCATCGGTTCTTTCATCCCAAAGAGGTTTTGAAAGAGCACCAAATGCCCGGAACTTGAGATGGGCAGGAATTCCGTAAGACCCTGGACGATGCCCAGGATGATCGATTGGAAAAGAGTCATTTCTATTTCACGCTGGTTTTATTAAAAAGACCGCTCCGGGAACGGCTGTTTCAGCCGGCCGCCCCGGAGCGATCTCCTTGGAAGGTCTACTTAATGTAGCGCTTTGCCGCCTCGGGCACTTGCTCTTCAGCAGGCTCTGCCGCCGGTTCCGGGGCTACAACGGTTACGGTCTCCACCGGAACCACTGTTGCCGCGGGACTGCTTCCGCTGCACTTTTTGCAACTGCTTGCGCAACCCGACAGGGTTGTGATCGAAAAAAACACTGCCAAAATCACGATCAACGTCTTCATGGTGTTCTCCTTGTTAAAGTAAGTGATGCATCTTTCTTTTGTGCAGTTCAACGACGATCTTGCGGATCGATTCTGTTTCGCTTAAAGGGCAAACCAGCACGGCATCCTCGGTATCCACGACCACATGGTCTTGGAGGCCCACGGCCACGATCGGGCGCCCTGATCCTTTCACGACATTGCCCGAACTCTCAACCAGGATATTCGTGCCGATCGAAAGGTTCTTGTCCTTGTCGACCGTCAAAAGATCGCGAAGCGTCGCCCAGCTTCCCACATCGCTCCAGCCGACCGAAGCTGGAATGGTCAAAATGCCCCTCGGAAGTTTTTCCATCATCCCATGATCGATCGAAATATGCGGAATACGGGAAAAGATCTTTTTGATCTTTTGCTGGGAAAAACCGTCCGCGGCGATCCTGACGGCGGCGCGGAAAACAGAAGGCAATTCGCGGCGCGCCGTTTCAAGCAGGCAGTCCGCGCGCCAGACAAAGATCCCGGCGTTCCACAGGAATTTCTTGGAGCGGAAATATTTCCGGGCCCGCGGCAATCCTGGTTTTTCATGAAAGCGCCTGAGAAAAAAAACCGGGGTACCGCGAACCGTCGCTTTCTTTTCGGCAAGCTCAAGGTAACCATACCCTGTATGAGGGCGGTCCGGCTTGATCCCAAGCGTCACGGGCATCCCCTCCCGGGCAGCCTGTTCGTAGGCCACCCGGAGGATTTTTGTGAAAGCCGCGCGATCCTTAATGAAATGATCGGCCGGAAAAATACCCAACACCGCGGCGGGATCTTTTTTCAAGATGAGGGACGCGGCCCAAACGGCGCAAGGCGCGGTATTGCGGCCGAGCGGCTCGCCGATCACTTGCGAGCGCGGGACCCCGAGAAGCTTTGCCGTTGAAGCGGCCTTATTTTCGGCCGTAAAAACAAGGATGCGCGAAACAGGAACGACCTTTTTAATCCGGTCGAAAGTCTCTTCGATGAGGGTTTTTCGGCCGAAAAGATTCAGGAATTGTTTGGCGTGATGCCTGCGGCTTTCGGGCCAGAAGCGTGTCCCGCTCCCGCCCGCCATAATAACGGCCCAGTTCATCAGCGGATCTCTTGCATGATGCGCTTGATCTCGTTCTCGATGATCGCCCGGATCTCCGCAAGGCGGCTCTCGGTCTTGGCTTCAAAGCGCATCACGAGCACGGGCTGGGTATTGGAAGCGCGGACAAGCCCCCAGCCGTCGGGGAATTGTACGCGCGCGCCGTCAATATCAACGACTTCATATTTTTTCTTAAGATCGGCGACCGCCTGCCCGACCACCCTGAACTTGATCGCATCGGGACAATCGACTCGGATCTCGGGGGTAGAGCAAAGATCGGGAACATCCGCCAAAAGCGATGAAAAAGGGCCGTCCGCCTTATCCGCGATCTCAAGGATCCGGCACGCGGCGTAAACAGCGTCATCAAACCCAAGCCAACGGTCCTTGAAGAACATATGACCGCTCATCTCGCCCGCCATTTCCGCGCCCGTTTCTTTCATTTTAGCCTTGATGAGCGAATGCCCCGTTTTCCACATGATGGGCTTGCCGCCGCGTTTCGCGATATCGTCATAGACTTGCTTGGAGCTTTTAACATCGCCGATAATGATGGCGCCGGGTTTACGGGTCAGGATCTCGCGGGCGTAAAGAAGAAGAAGTTTGTCGCCATAGATGATCTTTCCTTTTTCATCAACGACGCCGAGGCGATCGGCATCTCCGTCGAAGGCGATTCCGATGTCAGCTTTCATTTCGACGACTTTTTTCTGGAGGTCTTTCATGTTCGACGGAACGGAAGGATCGGCTTGATGATCCGGCATTTTGGGATCGAGATTCTCGAAAAGCACGGTCACATCGCAACCAAGGCGCCGGATCAGCGCGGGCGCGGTCACGGCCGCCATCCCGTGCCCGGTATCGATCACGACTTTAAGCTTCTTTTTGAAATGAAAATCCTTTGCGATGAAATCCTGATAAGAACGAACCACAGCCTCATGATCGAGCCGTTCAACCACGCCCTTGCCGGAAACAAAATCCTGTTTTTCGATCAGCTGGCGAAGCCCCTGGATCTCCTTGCCATAAAACGAGCGGCTCGCGTGCTGAAATTTAAAGCCGTTCTCGTCCGGTGGATTGTGAGACCCTGTCAGCGAGACGCCCGCGTCAAGATGATTATTCGTGACATAGAAATAAATAAGCGGCGTGGGGACAAGGCCGATATCCATGACCGTAAGACCGCAGCTTTGAAGGCCGGCGGAAAGCCCACGAAAAAGGAATTCCGCGCTCCAGCGATGGTCATGACCGATCACAACCTTTTGCTTGCCGTCGCGCTTAAGCACGGTGCCGAACGCTTTCCCGATATTTAAAGCAACTTCTTCGGTAAGGTCCTTGCCGGCAATGCCGCGGATATCATATTCACGGAAAATGAAGGGCGAGATCGTTGCGGAAGACATGGACATTTATAACCTCTGGGTTAGGGATGAGAACAAGTGCGTTCATCGTAGATGGCCAACCTTAAGCCGTCACGATGACGTACTTTTTTAATGAAAAAAGTGCGAGCGAGAGGACTTGAACCTCCATGCCTTGCGGCGTCAGCCCCTCAAGCTGATGTGTCTGCCAGTTTCACCACGCTCGCATGAATTTTTTAAAATAAACTATGAGGTCTTAACCGTTTTCTTGCGGACGGCTTTCAGCTTGGCTTCCTTGACTCCCCGGGCCTTGCGCTCTTTTTCGAGCACTGCTTCAACCTGGCCGAGCTCCGTGTCGATCTTTTTGGTCTCTTCGATGATCTTGGCGACCTCCGGATCCGCAAGAGAGACCATCTCCCCTTGCCGCACGGCTTTTTGATAGACCTGGCTACCGAGCTGCGAGAATGATTTTGCCATCTGATGTTCGAGCGCCGCTTTCTGAATGAGAAGCCTCGTGACATGCGCCGCTTCGCCGGTCTTTTCCGCCACGACTTTGGCGTATTTTTTCATCGTTTCGAAAGTCTCGTTGATGATCTTTTCCGACTTTGCGTAAAACTCTTTTTTATCCATGGCCGCCTCTTCCTTTTAAAATGGAGCCGGTTGACAAGGGATGCTCATGATTCCGAAGGCGTATGTTCTATCATATTTTTGGAAAAATTCCAGAGAATCTTCAGGGCGGCAAAATCCCCGCCGGCCCTGAAAACCGCGCTAAACGGCAGCGCTTTTCCTCCTCATGAAATGAGGGGCATCCCCCCATTCGCCGTAACCGATCTTCGCGCCGGCCGCGCGGATCCGCTGCTCGAGGCAGTTTTTGCATTGGCGGGCATTTTCGTCCAAGCAGGGTTTGTTATCATAAAGCCGATAAAGCTTCCGGTAGTCCGTCGGCGTGATATTGGGCATGATGACGTTTGCGCCCGCCAATACCCCTTTTTCTCTTCCTTGGACATCAAGCGTCTGAAGCGCTGTCGCGGCCGCAATATTGACATCTTTAAGGAAAAGCCTCGTAAGCGCCACCATGACAAGCCCCAGCCGGAAATTCTCTGAAGGATCATAATCCGATATTTGGGCCTTGAGGGGCGTATCCGCGTGCGCGATATAAGGCCCCATCCCGATCATATCGATATCCTGGTCTTTGAAAAAGAAGATGTCCCCTACCAGGTCCTCATGGGTCTGAAAAGGAAGTCCGATCATCACGCCGGTGCCGACCTGATAGCCGATCCGGCAAAGCGCCTCGAGGCATCTCTTGCGCGTTTCAAAGGAGTGATCCGCCGGATGGAGACGTTGATAAAGCGCGGGGCTGCTGGTTTCGATCCTCAAAAGATAACGGTGTGCTCCGGCCTCAAACCATCGCTCATAGGTTTCCGGGGCTTGCTCTCCGAGAGAAAGCGTGATCCCAAGTTTCCCGGAAGTCATTTTTTTGATCTTACGGAGAATATCCTCGATAAAACCGGCGTAGACGCCGTCCTGCCGCTCGCCGGACTGAAGAACGATCGAGCCATAATCCATTTCGTAAGCCGCTTTCGCGCATTCCAAGATCTCGGCTTCGGTTAGAGAAAAACGTTCCAGATTCCGGTTGCTTTTCCGGATACCGCAGTAATAACAGTCTTTCGAGCAAAAGTTGCTGAACTCGATAAGCCCGCGGAAATAAACCTTGGGGCCGACATGGCGGATCGCGCAGGCTCGCGCTTCGCGGAAAAGCTCTTCGAGCTTCTGGGGATCTTTCTCGCTGAGCCAACCGAGCATTTCTTTGCGCGTGAGTTCTGCCATGGCCGATCGTTACAGGAAAAGGTCCCGCTCCCCTTTCCGGACGCGTTCCAAGAATTGAAAAAAGACGGGAAAACCCTGAGGGTTTGTCGCGCGGATCTCTTCAAGTTCTTTTTCAAGCACGCGGAGGCCCGCTTCGCGCGTTGCGGGCGTCGCGAAATCATCGAGCCATTCCTGGAATGTCAGAACAGCGTTCAATTTGCAGAATTTGCCTTCTTTGCCGCTTCGTAAAAGATCCATGATGCATTTGCCAGTGCGGCCGCAACGATAACCGGCCGTGCAGAAAGAAGTGATATGCCCCATGTCCGCGAAATCCTTTACCAATTCATCCAAGCTCCTCGTATCGCCCAGCATGAATTGCTGTCGCTTTGACTCCTGTTCGCTTCCTTCTTCGCTGTAGCTGCCGATCCCGATCTTGGTGGAAGCGTCCGTTTGCGTGATCCCGAGGCCGATCGCATCGCGGCGCATCTGCGCGGTTTCACGCGCGGTAATGATCATACCGGTATAAGGAATGGCTAGACGGATAAGAAGGATGATCTTTTTAAAATCCTCATCCGAAACTTTGTAAGGCGAATGTTCTGCATAATCGGAATTAAGCGCGGGCTCCATGCGCGGGAATGAGACCGTATGCGGGCCGATCCCGAGCTTGGCTTCCAGTTCGATCGCGTGATAAAGAAGCGCCATAATCTCAAAGCGCCAATCATAAAGCCCGAAAAGGACGCCGATCCCTACGTCATCGATGCCCGCCTCGAGCGCCCGGTGCATCGCATAAAGCCGCCAGTGATAATCCGATTTAAGCGTTCCCTTGGGATGGAGTTTTGCGTAGGTTTCGTGATGGTAAGTTTCCTGGAACACCTGATAAGTTCCCAGCCCGCCGTCCTTCAGACGCGTTAATTCCTCGATCGACATCGGGGCGGCGTTCACGTTGATGCGGCGGATATTCCCGTAACCGTGCTTCGTTAGGACTTTAACATCATAGATCGTCCGCATGCTTTCAAGGATGTAATCGATCCCCGTAAGCGGATGTTCGCCGTAAACAGCGATAATGCGCTTGTGGCCGATCTTCCCCGCGAGGCTCTCGGTCTCTCTGCGAATCTCCTCCATGCTGAGAACGCGCCGTTTCGCTTCCGTATTTTCCCGTTTGAACCCGCAATAGGCGCAGTTATTGACGCAAAAGTTGCCCATATAAAGCGGCGCAAACGTCACGATCCGGTTATCATAAACCTTCTTTTTAACCGCAAATGCCGCCGCTTTCATCTCCTCGAGCAGTCCGGGATCCCTGACAAGCATCAATTGAGCCAATTCTTCAGGGGCAAGCGTTTGGACGGCAAGCGATTTAGCGAGAATGGTGCGAACCGTCGCCGCATCAGGTTCCGCCGCTTTTTTGATCTCATCCCAAATCGCGTTATCGTCGATAAAATCGCGGCCTCGATCGAGATAACGGTTGATCTGATCCTGCTTGATGCGCTGGGCGATCCAAGCGGTTTCGGGCGTCATCGCAGGATTTCCTTGATATTGATTTTATTTTCTTGAAACGCTTTAAGGGCATCTGGAAAAGGCTCTATCACTCGTTCGAGCACTCCTTGGAGGTAGGAAATGCACAGCCCGTAATTGGTGATCGGAACCCCGGCCTGCTTTGCTTTCTGGATACGCGCCAGCGTTTCCCGTCGCGTCAGCATGCAGGAACCGCACTGAATGATCAGTTTGTAATCTTTCAGATCGTCCGGGAAATCCCGCCCCGCGCAAACGCCGATCTTGATCTCGCAGCCCAAGTATTTCTGGATCCATTTCGGGATCTTGATCCGGCCGATATCCCCTTCGATCGCGTGATGGCTGCAGGATTCGGAAATAAGGATCTTATCGCCTTCTTTGAGGCTCTCGACCGCGAGCGCGCCCTTTGTCATTTCGGCAATATCCCCTTTAATGCGTGACAAAAGAATGGAGAAAGTCGTGCACCTCACGCCGGGCGGCGTCTCAGCGACCATCCGGTCGACCACTTGGGAATCGCAGACCACAAGGTCGGGAGGTGTTTTTAATTTTTGTAACGCGTCCTTATATTCGCTTTCCTTGACCACAAGCGTCATCGAATCATGGTCCAGGGCATCGCGGATCGCCTGGACTTGGGGCAGGATGATGCGGCCCTTAGGCGCCTCAAAATCGATCGGGATGATCAGGATGGCAAGTCCTCCTTTCGGCATGAGGTCCCCAAGCATCGCGGGCGCCATTAGGAAATCTTCGGGGCAGACCTCGAGTAAAAATTGCTTCAGAAGATTCACGTACTCGTCGCGCCGCGCCCGGTCCGTGCTCGAACAGACCAGAATGCGGGAGGTTTTTTGTTTTATTTTCTCCAGAAAAACCGCGGAGGGCGGCGTAAGATCGCTTTTATTCACGACAAGAATGAGCGGGCTTTTCCTCGCCTGCGCTTCGCGAACCACTTCTTCTTCAAATTCCGTCCAGCGATCCGCGTCCAGAATGAGGATGGAAACATCCGAGCGGTCAAATATCTTTCGGGTCCGCTCCACGCGCCTGGAACCGAGCGTGGAATCATCGTCAAGACCGCCGGTATCCAGGAACACCACCGGGCCGACCGGCAGAAGCTCCATCACTTTTTCAACCACATCCGTCGTTGTCCCCGGCACCGGCGAAGTGATCGCCACGTCCTGGCCCGCGACCATGTTGAGAAAGCTGGATTTTCCGACATTGGTCCTGCCGAAGATACCGATCTGAAGTCTCATCGATTTTGGAGTTTTTTCCATAAATGCCTTTAGGATTTTGTGAGCGCTGATTTGACGGAAACGCCTTCCAGGGCGCCGAGCTTCCCCGTCAAGGCGCCGAGCTCATCCGTGTTTGCGTCCACGATGAGCGTGATCACGGAACAATGGCGTTCCCGGTACGGCAGACCGACGCGGGCGACGATCATATCCCCGAATTCTGAAAGAAGATCGTTGACCGCATGCGCGGCTTTTTTCCTGTCTTCGATGATAATGCCGACAAATCCAAGCCTTTTATCCGTCATTTGCGCCTCCGTTTCTTAAAAAAAATCCCAGTTCCTTAGGAAAGAAACTGGGATTCAAAACTTTTCCATTTTCCTTCCCTTAGCGTCAGCCCTTTACAGGGCCTTTTCTTCAGGAACTTGCAATGCTATGAAATGATATTCTACCGCCGATAGATCGGTAACGGTTGATATTTCGTATGAAGCAGGTGATGCGCCTTTTCGCTCAACGGTTTACCGAGAAACTCCTTATAGAGCTGCTGCACGTACGGATTTTCATGCGAGCAGCGAACGGTCTGCGCTTCGTCGTCCGAATAAAGCCCTTTCGCGCGAGCGGTGCGAAGCTCGTCTGTCACGCCATAAGGCTGGCCGCCGCCGCCCACGCAACCGCCGGGACAAGCCATGACCTCGATAAAATGATACGGGAGCGGCTTGCCTTCTTTCTGGGCTTTGCGGACTTGATCAAGCACATATTCTACGTTCGCCAAACCGTGCGCGACCGCGATCTTCACTTCCGCGCCCTCGATCTTGATCGAAGTTTCCTTAACGCCTTTCAAGCCGCGAACATTTTCAAACTCCACTTTGGGAAGTTTCTTGCCGGTCACAAAAGAATAAGCGGTGCGCAATGCCGCTTCCATCACGCCGCCCGTAGCTCCAAAGATCGTTCCAGCGCCGCTGTAATCTCCCAGGATATGATCGCTATCTTCTTCCGGAAGATTCGAAAAATCGATACCGGCTTGTTTGATCATGCGGGCAAGCTCGCGTGTTGTGAGCACCACGTCGACATCCTGGAACCCGGAAGCCGACATATCATGGCTGCGCGAGATCTCAAATTTCTTGGCCGTGCATGGCATGACGGAAATCACCTTTAATTTCGCCGGATCGAGCTTGTTCTTTTCGGCGTAATAGGTCTTCACCAGAACACCCATCATTTCGTGAGGTGATTTCGCGGATGAAAAATGCGGGATCATATCGTGATGGAATTTCTCCATGAAATCCACCCATGAGGGACAGCAGGTCGTAATAAGCGGAAGAGGGCCCTTTTTGTGCGCAAAACGTTCGACGAATTCGCTCGCCTCCTCCATGATGGTCACATCGGCGCTGAAATTGGTATCGAAGATCGCCTTGAAGCCCATGCGGCGGAGGGCGGTGTAGATTTTTTTGGTCACATTAGCGCCGAGCGGAAAACCGAAGGCCTCGCCAAGAGCGACGCGGACCGCCGGCGCGATCTGAACCACGCAATACTGTTCCGGATCGCGAAGCGCTTTCCAGGCGAGCACGGTATCGTCTTTTTCGAAGATCGCTCCGGTCGGACAATGCGCGGCGCACTGACCGCAACGAACGCAAGGCGAGTCTGCAAGACTGATATCGCCGGCGGGAGCCATTCTTGTATTGAACCCGCGGTGGAGGAACGTAAGCGCCCATACATCTTGAACGTTTTGGCAGACATCGACGCAGCGCGCACAATTGATGCATTTCCGGGGCTCCAGCACAATATTCCCTGTCGAATCATCCTTGGGGATATCTTTTACGATCTTTTCATAAAACTCTTCACGGATCCCGAAATCCGCCACAAGGGATTGCAGTTCGCAATTATTGTTCCGGCCGCAGGTTAAACATTCATTCGGATGATTGGAAAGAAAAAGCTCCACAACGGTCCGCCGGATCGCCACGATCTCGGGATCATGAGTGATGATGTCCATGCCTTCTTCAAGCGGCGTGCAGCAAGCCCGAAGCATTTTCTTTGAACCCTTGACCCTCACAAGGCAGATACCGCAGGCGGCGGAGGCGTGAAGGTAAGAATCCGGATGTTTGCAAAGGGTCGGGATCTTGATCTGCGCCTTACGCGCGGCATCGAGGATCGTCGTCTTTTCGGGCACTTCAACCTTTAATCCGTTGATAACAGCCTTAACCATGGATCTTTCCTTTTTTCTCTATATAAACTTTAGCTGCGGCTGATCGCGCGCGGTTTGCAGACCTCGAAACACTGCCCGCAGCGGACGCATTTCGTCTGGTCGATCAGATAACCGCTTTCACGGTTCCCCGAAATGGCGCCTACCGGACACGCCTTGAAACACATGCCGCACTTGACGCATTTTTCGCTCATGATCAGGAACCGGATCAGTTTTTCGCATTTGCAGGCCGGGCATTTCTTCTTGTCGACATGCGCTTCATATTCGCTGCGGTAATAATGCAAAGTGGAAAGCACGGGGTTCGGCGCCGTCTGGCCGAGCCCGCAAAGCGAGGCCTTTTGCATCGCGAACGAGATCTGTTCGAGCTGGTCCAGATCTTTGCGGGTTCCCTCCCCATCCGTGACTTTCTTAAGGAGCCGGAGCATTTGCGTTCCACCGATACGGCACGGCGCGCATTTTCCGCAGGATTCATCGACGCAAAATCCGAGATAGAATTTCGCAATATCCGCCATGCAATCGTCCTCATCCATCACGATCATGCCGCCGGAACCCATAATGGATCCCATTTTTTGGAGGCTTTCATAATCCACTTTGGTCTGGAAATATTCTTTGGGGATCACACCGCCCGAAGGGCCGCCGGTCTGGATCGCCTTGACGGATTTTCCGCTCAATGCTCCCCCGCAGATCCCATAGACGATATCTTCGATCGTT
>ENA-UOWG01002145-UOWG01002145.1-activated-sludge-metagenome-genome-assembly--contig:-NODE-2145-length-17554-cov-7.592320_pt1 | contig 17554 bp, 17 predicted proteins | sample MGYA00238147_ERZ761563 | MGnify/ENA primary metagenome ERZ761563 (study PRJEB28884, sample SAMN05720216) | anaerobic digester metagenome | isolation source: active sludge of municipal... | reverse complement strand
ACCAGTGGAGCCAAAATCACCATGGTTTTTGTGAACGGATGCTGTTACGGTAAAGACAAAAATCCACATAAATTCCCTAAAAAAGGCAGTGACTACTTTAAATTCTATGGTCAGCATTTCTGGGAGTTTATTTCCGGTGAACCTAATCTTTACCTTGATTTGATCGAGCCGATCGGGACAAAAGCGAAAGAGAAAAATGAAGAGTATCTCCGCGCCTACTCAAAGATGATCAACCTTTTCACCTCCGAATTCAGTCAGGATTTTTGCTCTGATGGGATCATTGACTGGGAAAAATTACTAAAATTCAACTCAGCGAAATAATACTATTAATAATACCTTAGGCACCATAACTACCTCATCCCCTTTCAAATTTATATCATATCTAAAAGGCGCCTCAATTAGCTTTAATTATTTTCCAAATCCAATCTTATATTTCGGGTCTAGCATTTCCGCATGACAGAAGTATGTCAAATTAACTTTCATCTTAATATCAGGTTATCATATTTAGTGTACCCTCTATCTGATGTTGCTAACTTAACACGTTTATAAGTATCAGGCCATTGCAATCCAAAATCGGCTGAGAAATCAGTGGTTGAATAAACTTCAACGAATCCTGAACCTATATTCCATTCAAAGATCAATTTATTTCCAGAAATTCTGGTCCTCAGAGAATATTTAATATCAGGTACATAATTATCCGAAAAAAATATCTGTTGAAATTCTCCATCACTATTGTTAAAATTCACAAACCAACTTGCTGAAACATTATAGTATCCCATTTCAGCTATGGGTGTATGAAAAATCACCTTTACATCCTGGGAATTATGTAAGCTACTTAAAAATACATCGACAGAAGCTTCAGTAACATTAATAAATTGATTTTTTGATATAACGCCATAATCACCATTATTGTCATTATAAGGACCTCTTTCTATAACTAGGGTGTCATCAACATACATATTTAATCCAGTCTCATGGTAAGCGGTATTATCAAAAATATCCCATAGAACTGAATTCAATATATCCCCATTAAATGGCTCAAATAAAATAAATTCACTTTCTCTGAAGGTTATGCTATCAATACTGTTCAACTCAACTGTGAGTACTGATCCATCAACCTTATGAACATACATGTTCTGTGCTTCTAATACAGTGACTAGGCCTATAATCAAAAAGACGCTAAAAAATATTTTTTTCATTTTTTCAAAGTTTAATGTTTAACAATAATTATTTTACTTGCTGAATACTTGTTTTGATGTATTGTACACACATAGTTTCCTGTCTCTAAATAATTTGTTTTTAATTGGTAGGTGTGACTTCCAGCACTCTGTGTTCCGAGATTGAACCTTTTAAGAAGCCTGCCTTCAATAGAAATCAATTCCAAATCGACCTCACCAGTTATTGGAAGTACATAATCGATATTTATGAAACTTGTGTTAGGATTTGGATACAACTTCATTTTAAGTAAAAGGTCAATTAAAGGAGTAAATTCGTTAATGTCAGTCAATTTATCGAATGTTATTTTTTGGATAGTTGAAATTTCTATTTCCACCACCGTTCCATTTTTATAATTGATTCGAAAATATTCTTGCGCTTTTAATTGTGGTACTATGCTTAATGCGACAAGGATCATCAATAATTTCAAAAAGAATCCTCTATTTTCTTTCATATATTTAAGTTTAAAAAAATTAATTATAACTAATTTATATTCAATTATATAAATAAATAAACTGATCAAAGTAAACATACCTTACAATAGGTTACGTGACATTACCAGTAGCTTAAACAGCAATGTAGTTAACCTAAATCAAAACTTAATAAAGTTTAAACTGCTTCAAAAATAATTAGTCTGGATGGTCAATGCAATAGCTTGAAGATGAGATTGTAAGAGAAATGCATTTAATAGGACGAAGTAATGCAATTAATGTAGGAAGAGTAGGTTTGAAAACGTAAATGATATTTTGAAATAACAGTGAACCAAATATGGAAACCAAGAATAATAGAAAAAAATTATCGGTTTTGCAGAAAATTCTCTAGATCTTTAATATTAGTCACTGAAATACGAAAAGTTAATTCTTGCTTCTTTGTTTGCAGATAGCATTGCTTTTTACCTCGATTGATTTCGGAAAGATAATTGATATTGATGATCACTGATCGACTAATACGAAAAAACACAGGATTCTTGCCTAATATCTTTTCGATCTCTCCAATATTCTTTGAAATCGTGTGTTTTCTCTCATCAACAAGATAAACATCAGTGTAATTTGCGTCTGCCTGTAGATATATTATCTCTACCGGATTAATAAGAATAAAGCCACTCGAAGTGTTAAACCGGATCTTATGTGTTTCTTCCAGCCAGGACCGTAATTTGACTGCCTTTTCCTTAAATGGTCCTGATATTTTCTGACGATAGCGGGAAAGTGTCTTTCGCAACTCATCCGGATCAACTGGCTTTTGAAGATAATCAAATGCTGCATGCCGAATGGCATCCAGAATGAACTCATCATGTCCTGTCACAAAAATAATGGTGGGATTCACATCATAAGGATGCAAGTCATTGACTAGATCAAACCCATTTTCTCCTTCTAACAGAATATCCAGAAATACAATTTCGGGATTGAATCTGATGATCGATTTCAGACTGCTGTCTAAATTCCTACACCGGTCCAAAACTTCAACTCCACCGATGGACAACAATATAGCTTCCAGTAACTCAATGGCACTCACCTCATCGTCAATAATGACCGCAGTTATTTTTTCTGGAATTATTTCCATATCGATCTGATTCTGTAAAAATATCCATTATCTTGCAATCTTACAACTTTCACCTAGGTATGAATCATTTATTTCAGCGCTTTTTAAAAAGCTGGGTATTTAATCCATTCGTTCAGGCACTGGTTGTGACCATATTGGTTTTTATTTTCACTATGCAGGGTGTTCACAAGTACAAAATTGAATTAACCGAATATCGAAAGACTGACATTACAAGTGAAAATTATTTCATTGATCTGGACCATGATTTATGCTCGGAACTTATCCTAACAGGAAGAAATATTGCTGGCAATTCATTCCTGACACTTTTTGATGATGACAAAACCAGAGGACAATGGAATTTTATGGGAATATTTGGAACGCATAGTGCTCGACTGATGTTAGGAGATTATAATAAAAATAATGATTTCGAAATTTATCTTTTTACCTTATCTGGAGATAGTATTCTCCTACATTGTATTGAATATCAGCAGGTTCCGAAATTGCTTTTCAATGATAAATTCATTGCCAGAATCGGAAAAAATGAAAATACTCCGGATTATAGGATCGTACCAGGAAAGGTTTCAGATCTTGATGGTGATGGATACGGCGAACTCATTTTTGCGCTGAGTGCAGGATTCTCAAAGCAACCAAGAAACGTTTTTGCTTATGATATTAACCATGACTCGCTTTTAAAATCTCCCCAAAGCGGAAGTTTTATTGCAAAATTAAAAATCTTAGATCTGGATGAAGATGGTAAGGAGGAGATAATCCTTGGAACGACTGCTTCAGGTAATATTTCAGACACTTTAGTGCCGTACTCTGATTATAGCTGTTGGTTAATGGTACTGGATGATAATCTTAAATTCCTCTTTCCACCGATTGAGTTTGCAGGTGAATATGCTGACCTGGTAACTGAAGTAATTTATAAAAAGTCGGGTGATTGTTTGCTGCTAAGCAGCTATACATATTTCGGATCTCTTGACATTAAAGATAGACTTTTTATCACTGATATCAGTGGTCGTATTTTAAAAGAAAAAATAGTTGAATCTACAGATACGCCTGGTCCGACCGTACTGTTTTCAACGAATGAATATAAAAATAGCACTGTCCAGGCAGTTATCAGGAAATTAGGAATATTTACAATTGACACGGCCCTTAGACTAAAATGCTTATTGAAATATGACATCTATGATAAGAAGTATTCAATCATCGATATCGATAATAATGGAACTAATGAGTATCTTTTTTCCAAATTCAATAGTAATGAACACATAATCCTGGAGCAAAATCTAAAAAATCCAATTTATTTCGATGCAAATATTCAGTCGATTGATCCTGTTATCACTGCCAGCTTAAAAAACGCTGAGCTGCCTCGGCTTTCTGTTCAAAGCGATGATGAATATTATCTTTTTACATATGGAATCAATCCGATGTACCGTTGGAAATGGATAATATTCATGGGCATTTACATCGCCTTCCTGGTCTTCATCCTCCTCATCCGCCTGCTGCAGCATATTCAGCTGAAACGGAGATATGAGACCGAAAAGAAGTTGACCGCCTTTCAGCTGAGCAGCATCAAGTCACAAATGGATCCACATTTCATCTACAACGTCATCAATACGATCGGATCTTCCATCTATAAGGAAAACCGCGACGAAGCCTATAAAAGCGTAGTGAACTTTTCTACCATGGTGCGCACCCTTCTTGCATCCTCCGACCAACTCAGCCGTCCGCTTAGCGAGGAACTGGAGTTCACCAGAAGTTTCCTGGAGCTGCAAAAGGCACGCTTTCGCGATAAATTTGATTACTTAATCGAATTGTCATCCGATTGCGACGAGGATATTGAGATACCTAAAATGATCATCCAGACCCACGCCGAGAATGCCATAAAACACGGACTGGCACCAAAAGAATCGCCAGGCAGACTTCACATCAAAATATTCCCTGAAAAGAACTATCTTATGATCGAAATTGAAGATAATGGTGTCGGTCGTGGCTATGCCTCACAACACGGGACAGCCTCAACCGGTAAAGGACTTCGCATTATAGAACAGTTCTTCAAAATGTATAACCGGTATAACAAACCACCCATCCATCAGGAAATCATCGATCTTTACGACGCTCAAGAAAATCCCGCAGGGACAAAGGTGGTGATCTCCGTTCCGCTGAACTATAACAGGAATGTAACGACTGGTTAAACCAAAAAGACCAGCGTAGGGGATAAAAAAGTATATTTGTTTATCAAATCCAAGGTTAACAAAAAATCCAGAATCCATATGAAAGCACTGCGTAATGTACTGATGGCAGCAATGATCATGGTGATCGCCCTTCCCCTGTCGGCCCAGATCGGATCGTTGAAGAACCTGAAAGACAAGGTTTCCTCCGGCTCAAAGAATACGGAACAAACCTCACAGCAGGCTGTGCAGGAAGAACCTGCTGCCGCACAAACCGCAACCACAGCCAAAAGCACTGTCACCCTCAATGCCCAGCCACAGGAGAAAAAGGATATCATCTTTTCAAAAATGCCTATTGATCCTCTGCAGCCCGGTGTATCGGTGACCTCCTTCATGGCGGGTGATCTGATCTACACTGTGGCATACCTTGATAAGACCGTACAGGAGATCTACGATGTCCAATCCACAGCAAAGGTCATGGTGGATGTCTTCCTCTATGAGATCCAACCCCCGCTGTACGATTACCAGCAGCCACAGGAGATGCAGCTCTCCTACAGCAGCTACTGGCTATCCGGCAGCGCCCTGCAGAACAAATACCTGGTTATCGACATCGCTCCCCTCCCCGATCAGACTTCGGCGTATGGTAATCCTGAGATATTTTATCAGATACGATGGTGCAGGTGATAAAGTGGTGATGGATTGCGCCAATGTGAACAATTAGCCAGCTAATCCTGATTTCGCGTAGCTTATCCCGACAAGAAACCGGGGCTCATCAGGAAAACTGTTGACTGCTGACTGTTGACTTTTTATATCGTCTCTTCCCTCCCCTTCAGTATATTATACAGGAACTCCCGTGCGCGGAAAAGCTGCGCTTTGACAGTGCCCAGCGGCAGGTTGAGCTGGACGGCGATCTCTTCGTAGGAGTATTCTTCGAAATACCGCAACTGGATCAGCTGGCGGTAATGCGGCTTTAATTTTTCCACCACTTCCCGCATCAGTTTGATCTTCTGGCTCTTGATCAGGTGCTCCTCCGGATCGGGAGTCTGGGAGGGAATGACGATCTCGGCTGCATCCTCATCATCGGAGGGCTTGTCCAGCGACAGCATGTCCATCTTCTTCTTTCGGATGAAGTCAATGCAGTTGTTAGTGGCGATCTTGAAGAGCCAGGTGCTGAAAGCGTAATCCGGGGTGTACTGGTGCAGGTTCCGGAACGCCTTGCCAAAGGCCTCGATGGTCAGATCGTCGGCATCGTGTACGTCGTTGGTCATTTTCAGCAAAAGGAAATACAGGGAATCCCGGTAATTGTTCATCAGCTCCGCGTACGCCCGCTGGTCGCCAGTCCTGATGGCCTGCTGCACAAGATGATAATCACGCAGTGCTTTTTCCGTCAGATGTGAGGTCAGGTCTTCCATTTATCCTTTTTGTCGAACACCAGCGAGATCCGGATCAGGCCATCCATCACCAGGAGAAATACCTCGTTTATAGGCGAAAGTAATAATAAATTCTTTTCATTCAGACGAATCATGCATTTTTTGAAGATGAACAACTGGCTGAACAGGCGAACGACGAACACTCCAAGAACAGGATAGAAAAGGTATTGTACGATGAGCAGGTACACGAAGGCTGCAAGAAAAAGCACGTAGGAGACTGTGAACGTAGCCAGGAAAAACTTGTCCCAGCGGTGGTAATACCGCCCCGATTTAAAGTACTTTTTCCTGAACCTCCACCACTCGGCAAAGCGCTGGGTTTCACCAAAGACCACCTGACTTTCAAGATCGGGGGCGATGGCAATGTTTCTTTTGGTGGCCACCTGATTCACAAACAGATCATCCTCGCCCACCGGGACCTTGTAATGCGAAACGAATCCCTGATTTCGGTAGTACAGGGATTTCCGGTAGGCCATGTTCTTTCCGATGCCCATGTAAGGACGGCCGGCGAGCGCAAAAGAAAGATAGTTCATGGCGGTGGTCAGGTTGACCCAACGGCGGAAATTATACGGAGAAGATTTCCCCGGAGGAGTGCTGCGGAAATAACCCAGGACGATCTCTTTCTCCTCGGTGAAATTCGATTGGATCTGCTCAAGCCACCGCTCTGAAACGGGCATACACCCTGCCTCCGTAAAGATCATCAGATCATTTTGCGCCGATTTGATGCCGATGGAAAGCGGAAATTTGTTGCCCTTGAAAAAATTCAGGTGCTGCAGCATCCTCACCACCTTGATGTTGGAGTATTCCTTGCAAATATTCTCCAGGTACTCCGCCAGGTCGTCATTGATCGACTGGATCACCAGAACTACCTCATAATCAGGATAATCCTGGGACAGCAGTCGGGGAAGCTGTTCTTTCAGCTTATCAAATTCATCATTGAAGAGCAATATGATGGATACGGATTCTCTGGTACTGACACTCTGTCGTTTACGGTAAAAGGCGAGTTTTCCATAAACTGCCCACCAGTAGATGATCTGTATGATGAAGGTCAGAATAAATCCCAGAAAAATCCAGAAAGGAACTTCATTTATACGGAGAATATCTGCAATCATGTCTGTTTTCAAGAAGGCACAAAATTATTTATTCTTGCCCAAGAAAATTTAACTTTGAAAAAAAATTTGATAACCAAAACCGGTTAACAGGATAGGATCACACAGCATCATGGATTTCAGGGTAATACAGAAGGATAAGGGCTCGGCGGCCCGTACCGGAGAGATCCTGACCGGTCACGGTATGATCCGGACTCCTGTTTTCATGCCGGTGGGAACGGCAGGGACAGTGAAGGCAGTGCATTTCAGGGACCTGCGTGAAGATACCGGTGCACAGATCATCCTGGGCAACACCTATCACCTGTATCTCCGGCCCGGAACCGCCATCGTAGAGGCTGCCGGGGGACTGCACCGTTTTAACGGATGGGACCGGCCCATCCTGACCGACAGCGGAGGCTACCAGGTGTACTCTCTTTCCGCGCAGCGCAAACTGATAAAGGACGGGGTGCATTTCCGGTCACACATCGACGGTTCCAAACACCTGTTCACTCCCGAGAAAGTCATCGAAATCCAACGGTCCATCGGAGCTGACATCATGATGGCGCTGGATGAATGCACGCCATACCCCTGTGAATTCGTGTACGCCCTCAAATCGCTCGACCTGACCCATCACTGGCTCGACAGGTGCCTGGAGCATTTTGAAGCGACCACTGACAGGTACGGATACTCCCAGGTACTGTTCCCGATCGTTCAGGGAAGCGTCTATAAAGAGCTGCGGCAACGCTCGGCAGATTATATCACTTCAAAGGGTGCACCCGGAAATGCTATCGGCGGTCTGTCGGTGGGTGAACCAACGGAAGTGATGTATGAAATGACGGAGGTGGTCTGCCATATACTACCAGAAGATAAACCCCGTTATCTGATGGGGGTCGGGACACCGGTCAACCTCCTGGAATGCATCGCGCTGGGAATCGACATGTTCGATTGCGTGATCCCCACCCGCAACGGACGCAACGGAATGCTGTTCACATGGGATGGGATCATCAACATTAAAAATGAAAAATGGAAAGATGACTTTTCGCCGCTGGATGAGAAAGGTACCTCCTGTATCGATACGACGTGCTCAAAGACCTACCTGCGGCACCTGTTCAGCTCAGGAGAGATGCTCGCTGCCATGATCGCCAGCCTGCATAATCTTGCTTTCTACATGAACCTGATGGATCTGGCACGCGAAAAGATCATGGAGGGTACCTTTGCCACATGGAAAAACACCGTGATCCCGCAGTTGCAGGAACGTCTCTGATCGACGACCGGCATTGAACAATAACTTCGGCATTCGATGAAAACGATCGATTTTTATATCATCAGGAAGTTTCTCGGGACATTTTTTTATGCCATCGCGCTGCTGATCGTGATCGTCATCGTATTCGACCTTTCGGAAAAGATAGATAACTTCCTGAAGACCAAACCCTCCGTAACGGAGGTCATGTTCTCCTACTACCTGAATTTCATTCCTTACTTTGTCAACCTCTTTGTTTATCTTTTCACCTTCATCTCCGTCATCTTCTTCACATCAAAGATGGCGTACAATACGGAGATCATTGCCATCCTGAGCAACGGGATCAGTTTCACACGACTGCTCAGGCCCTATTTCATGGCTGCCACATTCCTGGCCCTGATGTCGTTCCTCCTGGCCAATTTTGTGATCCCGATCACCAACCGGAAGCTGCAGGCATTTGAGGATCAGTATCTTCATAATCCGCGATCCAATCGCGACACCGATATTCACATGAAACTGGATCGTGAGACGTATGCATATGTGGAGAGCTTTAATGCGGAAAACAATATAGGGTATAAATTTTCGCTGGAAAAGATCAACGATACCGGGCTCTATTACAAGCTTACCTCCGAAAAGGTACAGTGGGACAGTGCGTCCGGTGCATGGAAAGCTCAGAATTATTTGCTGCGGCAGTTCAGGGGCAGGGATCAGGTCATTGAAAAAGGGCGGGAGATCAGTCTGACCCTGGACCTTGAGCCGGAAGAATTCACGATCAAGAAGGATGACATGAAAACGATGAACTTCATACGGCTCAACGAGTTCATCAAGGAGGAGAAGCTGAAGGGATCAAAGAACGTCAACACATTCCTGATCGAAAAGTACAAGCGCATTGCCGATCCGTTTGCCACGCTGATCCTGACCTTCATCGGGGTGGCGGTCTCCAGCCGGAAGGTCAGGGGAGGGATCGGTATGCACCTGGGGATAGGGATCACCATTACTTTTTCGTACATCATGTTCATTCAGGTTTCTACCGTTTTTGCCACGATGGGCAACCTATCGCCCGTGGTGGCAGCCTGGATCCCGAACATCATTTTCGGGCTTATGGCTGTTTTCATGATCCGGATAGCACCGAAATGAATCATCATCACTCTCCCCTCCACACAAAACACCCCGGAAACAGGGAAGGATCAGGTGTGGAAGATTCGAAAAGTCCATAGACCGCTGAACCGCTGCCTGTCATGGAAGCATAAACAGCACCTTCCGAAAGCAGGATTTCTTTGATCCTCCTGATCTGCGGATATTTCGGGAATATGGTTTCCTCAAAATCATTCTTCAGGCGGCTTTGCCACTGATCCGGCGCCAGGGACATGAGCTCCCTGAGGGACGTGGCAGATGGCCCGGGGACAACGCCCGCATAGGCTTCTGCCGTGCTGACAGAGATATCCGGTTTGACGAGCATCAGCCGGAAACCTGTCAGATCGACGGAAACAGGCTCAAGGCATTCTCCCCTGCCCGTGCCAAGCATGGGGCGGTCATCAAGAAAAAAGGCACAATCGCTGCCTACACTGGCTGCGATCCGGGACAATTGTTCCTGTGGGATATCCGGATGAAAAAGAGCACGAAGCATCCGAATCGTATAAGCGGCATCTGTTGAGCCACCTCCAAGGCCAGCTCCCGGGGGAATCTTTTTGTAGAGATATATACGTACTGGGGGCAACCTGAATTGTTCTGCCATGACCTGATAAGCCCTGAGACAAAGGTTATTTCCCAGAGGGCCTTCCACGTTCAGTCCATTGAGTTCTAAGGTCGTTTCAGGTACGTCAGATGGAATGATCTCTAAGATATCGGTCAGGGTGATGGGATAAAAAACAGTCTCGATCTGGTGATAGCCATCCGGTCTTTTCCCGAGAACCGACAACCCGAGGTTGATCTTTGCATGCGGAAAAGTGACCATAGGATGCGATTTGATTTCTATCTGTAAATGTAGACGTAATTTTCAAAATATAAATTGTACTTTTGGTTTATAATTGAAAGAGGCGTTTGTCAATGTCAGTGTTCTCCTCCATATATAATTGGTTTGTGCCGAAACGGATCCACCGGATCCATCATTCGATGAACCATCCTCACGATGTCCAGCAGAAATGGTTTCATACGCTGATAGCGACTGCTGCGCAGACAGAATGGGGAAAACGGTACGGTTACTCCTCCATCAAGCATCACAGTGAGTTTGCTGAACGTGTTCCCGTAAGCGATTACGAATCCTTTAAAACCCACATTGCACGCGTCAGGAATGGAGAACAGAATGTGCTCTGGCCCTCACGCATAAACTGGTTTGCCAGATCTTCCGGCACCACAGGAGATAAGAGCAAATTCATCCCCGTCAGCCAGGAATCCCTGAAGGAGTGCCACTACAAAGGTGGCATCGACCTGGTGGCCTTATATTGTCATCAGCATCCCGAAAGCCGGTTTTTTAACGGTAAGGGCTTGATCATGGGGGGCAGCCTCCATGTAAGCAACGTGAACAACCTACCTTATTACGAAGGCGATCTTTCTGCCGTCCTGATCCGGAATCTGCCTTTTTATGCCGACCTTTTGAGGGTGCCCAGCCGGTCGGTGGCTTTGATGGGCGAGTGGGAATCCAAGATTCAAAAGATTGCCGAGACCACTGTTCATAAAAAGGTTACCAGCCTCTCGGGTGTACCATCGTGGACGCTCCTGCTCCTGAAACGTATGCTGGAGATGACTGGCAAATCAAGCATCCATGAGGTATGGCCGGACCTTGAGGTCTTTTTTCACGGCGGCGTGAATTTTCTTCCGTATAAAGCCCAGTTTGACAAGATCATACCTCCGGCCCAAATGAACTATGTGGAAACCTACAATGCTTCCGAGGGTTTTTTTGGCATCCAGGATCTGCCAGGAAATGACTCTATGCTGCTGATGCTCGACTATGGAATATTCTATGAGTTTTGCACACCCGACCAGCTGGATCAGGAACATCCCAAGGTCAAAACCCTGGACGAAGTGGTGCCGGGCGAGAACTATGCCATGCTGATCTCCACCAATGCCGGACTGTGGCGCTACCTGATCGGCGACACGATCATCTTCACTTCTGTGAATCCTTACCGCATCCAGATCTCCGGGCGCACCAAAAGTTTCATCAACGCCGTGGGTGAAGAACTGATCGTGGATAACGCCGAAAAGGCAATATCCATTGCATGCCAGAGAAGCCACGCGGTCATCAATGAGTACACGGCTGCCCCGGTATTTTTCAGCGATTCGGAAAATGCCGCCCATGAATGGCTCATCGAATTTGACAGACCTCCGGACGACATGAAGGAGTTCTGCAACCAGTTCGATGAGGCACTCAAATCCCTGAACTCTGACTATGAAGCAAAACGTCACCAGGACATGGTGCTCCGGTTGCCCATCATCCGCACAGTGCCTCCTGGTACCTTTTACCGGTGGATGAAACAGAAAGGTAAACTGGGAGGACAGCATAAGGTACCCCGCCTGGCCAATAACCGCCAATTTGTGGAAGAGATCCTCCGGATCCTGGAAGAAAAAGCATCGGCATCCTGAAACCATCAACGAATGTATCATCTGAAAATTAAATAACTGAACTCCTATGCACATTGCAGTCGCCGGTAATATTGGATCAGGCAAGACCACACTCACCAGCCTTCTGGCAAAGAATTTCGCGTGGGAAGCCCATTATGAGGCCGTGGAATCCAATCCCTACCTGAACAGTTTCTATGAAGATATGCAACGCTGGTCATTCAACCTGCAGATCTACTTCCTGAACAGCAGATTCCGTCAGATCATCCGGATCCGCAAAAGCGGCAAAGCAGTCATACAGGACCGCACCATCTATGAGGATGCCTATATTTTTGCTCCTAACCTCCATGAGATGAACCTGATGACGACACGGGATTACCAGAATTACCGCGATCTTTTTGAACTGATGAGTTCTTTCATCCAGCCACCCGATCTGCTCATCTACCTTCGTGCGTCGGTACCCACCCTGGTCAGGCAGATCCAGAAAAGAGGAAGGGAATATGAGGCCGCCATCAGGCTGGATTACCTCAAAAGACTCAATGAACGTTACGAGGCCTGGATCTCACAGTATGAGCTTGGTAAGTTCCTGGTATTCGATGTGGATAACATCAATTTCGCCGAAAATGCAAATGACCTGGGGATGGTCATCGAAACCATCAATGCTGAGCTTCACGGACTGTTCAAACAGTAGCCCATGCCGGTACAAAAAGCCATAGGGATCATACCAGCCCGTTATGCTTCTGCACGCTTTCCGGGTAAGCCCCTTGCCATGATCTCCGGAAAGACAATGATCCAAAGGGTATACGAACAGGCGATAAAAGCCAGCAGCCTGGAAGATGTCGTCGTGGCTACGGACGACCAGCGGATCTACGACCACGTCACCGGCTTTGGTGGAAAGGTACTGATGACCTCTCCCCTGCACCCGAGCGGAACCGATCGCTGCCAGGAAGCGGTAAAGATCCTCCGGGAATCGGGAGATGGACACGGGCAGTCAGGGATCGTGATCAATATCCAGGGCGATGAGCCGTTCCTGGATCCCGGCCAGATCGATCGTGTGACAGCCCTTTTCACCCGCCCGGAAGTGAATATCGCCACCCTGGCATGCAGGATCCTGCACAACGAAGAACTGGAAAATCCAAATGTGGTAAAGGTCGTCTTTACTACCGACCGAAAGGTGCTTATTTTTTCCCGGTCTGTCATCCCTTTCCAGCGACAGGTTCCTCTCGGAAGCTGGCTGGATCATCATCCCTACTACAAGCACATCGGCCTGTACGGGTTTCGCATGGCCGTCCTTCAGCAGATCACGGCACTGGAACCATCTCCGCTTGAAGTAGCAGAATCCCTTGAACAGCTTCGCTGGCTGCAGAACGGCTGGGACATTTACCTGGACATCACCGGGACAGAAAGTGTGGCAGTTGATACACCGGAGGATTTATTAAAACTTGCCAACAACACCCGATAGAATACCATCCTTTTATAATTTAGCCATCTGAAAGATTTTGCAAGATCCATTGCCATGAAAAAAGTAGACGGATATATCAGTGATTTGCTGTTTAAGCATGATTGCGTCATCCTGCCCGACTTCGGGGGATTTGTGGCAAGCTACGCGCCGGCCCGTCTCCATCCCTCAAAGCATACGCTCTTTCCACCATCCAAGGATATCATGTTTAACGCACGGCTGCATAAGAACGATGGGCTGCTGGCAAATTACATCGCTGAACAGGAAAAGGTCTCCTATACGGAAGCAATGCTGAGGATAAGTGAGTTTTCAAGCCAGTGCTTGTCGGCTCTCAAGGCCAGGGAGCCGGTGATTTTTGAAAATATTGGAACCTTTGCCATCAACCGTGAAGAAAAGATCGAATTCACTCCCTCACCCGGGATCAATTACCTTGAAGATGCCTACGGGCTGACCAGCCTGGTCGCCCCTCCCCCCAGGGGTAAACAAAGAAAACCAAGGACATTGCCCACTGAGAGAATAAAGATCAGCGGTTCTTCACACGGCCGTAAAAAAACTGTTCCCCGATTGGCCTTTGCAGCTGTCCTTATTGTGGTGACGGCCCTCTGGGGATATTATCATTCACCCCTTCTGAAAGATATCTACACCAACTATTCCGGCATCATCCCCCTCATCAGGGCCACGCACCAGCAGGTGCCCATGATGGATGAAAATGAGAACAACCGACCGGCAGTCAAGGAAGAAATCCCGCCCTCTCCCATACCGGAGCCTGCTCTAATGGATTCCAAAATGGAACAGACAACAGAGATCGCACTTCCAGCATCTCACCCGGCAGAGGAACCTGCAGTTTACTATTACATCATTGCTGGGGCATTTCAGGATCCTGGTAATGCCGAATCCCTGATCGAAAGGTTGCGCAGCAAGGGCTTTGATGCCCGGATGGCCGGAAGAACAAAAGGAGGGCTGTACCGTGTCTGTTATGGACAGTACCCGGATAAAAAGCAGGCCACTCAGAACCTTGAAACGATCCAGCTGAACGAGAATCCCGATGCCTGGATGTTCGTGGAATGACCCCGGATAAGCAGACCAGAAAACGTGGCAAAGAAGAAACGGACAAGATTCTCGGAGAACGATACCTTTCCGAACCTTTTTCAGCCAGCCTACCGACAGGTGATGACTGAAGGATTTCCCCTCAGGGGAAAGTGGAACTCTGATTTTTTCTGCAATCACCAGCCAATCGTCACCGAACTGGGCTGTGGCAAAGGGGAATACACCATCGGGCTGGCGGAAACGATGCCGGTAAAGAACTATATCGGCATCGATATCAAGGGAGCGCGGATGTGGAGGGGCCTTAAGACCGCCCATGAAGCAGGATTCCGGCATGTCGCCTTCATCAGGTCCCACATTGAGCTGATTGAGTATTTTTTTGGTCCCTGCGAGATCGATGAGATCTGGATCACCTTCCCTGATCCCCAGCCAAAGGCATCCAAAGCCAGAAAACGGCTGACCTCTCCCCTTTTCCTGGAACGATACCGCCATGTACTGAAAGAAGAACATATCATCCATCTGAAAACTGACGACAAAGGGCTGTTTGAATATACAATGGAGGTAATTGCCACGGGCAACCACCAGCTGCTCTATCATACTACCGACCTTTACCAGGCCGGACTGAAGGATGCAGCCGCTGAAATTCAGACCTATTATGAAAAGATATGGCTCGAACAGGGTAAACCGATCTCTTACCTGAGATTCAGGTTATGAATAAAATCTTAACTACTAATCCGGATGAGTGACCTGTCTTTTTTTGAGAAGGTATATGCTGTGGTTCGGCAGATCCCATACGGACGCGTCACGTCCTACAGGGCCATCGCCCGTTATCTTGGTTCGGAGGGATCCGCGCGCATGGTGGGCTGGGCGATGAACCATTCTCACACCGCCACCCTGGACGTGCCGGCTCACCGCGTTGTGAACAGGATCGGCATGCTGACCGGAAAGCATCATTTCGGAGGGCCTCATGTGATGCAGCAACTTCTTGAAAGCGAAGGGATCGAGATCATTGATGACCAGATCGTCCACTTCGAGGAACATTTCTGGGATCCCGCCAGGGAACTTTAACTGTACCTTGCCATGCACGAGGTTGTATCAAAAAGAAATTATTCTCCGTGATCTCTGAGCATTCCTCCGTGATCTCCGTGGTTAGTCGCAGGCGAAACATTTTCCTGCCGGTATTTGTTTGTATCTTTGCAAAAACAGCGTAAACCATTTTTATTTTTCATTACGTGGAAAACTGGAACATTTTAGAAGCTGCTGGGAAAGAAGGATTTACGGTCAGGAACACAGAGAAGGAGATCCTTGTGAACTGGTTTCGTTTGATGACCATAGGCCGGATGCTCGACGACAGAGCACCCAATTATCTCAAGCAGGCCCTCGGTTGGTCATACCATGCCCCCTACGCAGGACACGACGGGATCCAGCTTGCAATAGGCCAGGTTTTTGACCGGAAAACCGATCACCTGTTCCCCTATTACCGAGACATGCTGACAGCCATCTCTGCAGGTCTGACCGCCGAGGAGATCATCCTCAACGGCCTGTCGAAAAAACTTGATGTAGCCGGCGGTGGCAGGCACATGTCGAATCATTTTGCCAAGCCGGAATGGAACATCCACAATGTCTCCTCCTGTACGGGCAACCATGCCTCCCAGGCTTCCGGGGTTGCACGTGCCATCAAATACTACCGGCATAAGGGAGTGGCCATATCTTCCCAGGGCGAATCCTCGGTATCGGAAGGATATGTCTATGAAGCCATCAACGGCGCCTCCAACGAAAAGTTGCCGGTCATCTTTGTGATCCAGGACAATGGCTATGGAATATCTGTACCCAAGGCTGAACAAACCGCCAACCGCAAGGTGGCGGAGAATTTCTCAGGATTCCTTAACCTGAGGATCATCTACTGCAACGGCAAGGATGTGTTTGATTCAGTGAATGCCATGGTAGAAGCCAAGCGGCATGCACTTGAGCACGGCGAGCCGGTCATGGTGCATGCCAACTGCATCCGCATCGGCTCCCATTCCAACAGCGACCGCCATGAGCTGTACCGTGACGATTTTGAGATGAACTATATAAGGGAATATGACCCGCTGGCCAAATTCCGGAGGCTGCTGCTGCGTTATGGCCGAATGACAGAGGAGGAGATCGCCGGCATCGAGAGTGAGGCCAAACAGATCGTGAAAGATGCCCACAAGAAGGTACTTGCCTCACCCGATCCTGACCCGGCTAGTATCTTCGATCATGTCTATCCCAAAGCATATCAGCCGGAAAAGTACACCACCGGTCTGCCGGATGGCACAGGCCGAAAACTTAGGCTGATCGAAGCATTGAATGAAACCATGAAAGCTGAATTCCGTCATCATCCGGATACTTTTATATGGGGACAGGATATTGCGAGCAAGGAAAAAGGAGGGATCTTCAACGTCACCAAGGGCATGCAGCAGGAATTTGGAAGGGAGAGGGTTTTCAATGCGCCGATCGCCGAGGATTACATCGTTGCCACGGCCAACGGCATGAGCCGCTATGACAGGAAGATACGCGTAGTGATCGAAGGGGCCGAATTTGCCGATTATTTCTGGCCTGCCATGGAACAACTGGTGGACACCTCCCACGACTACTGGCGGTCCAACGGACAGTTTTCTCCCAACATCACCATACGCCTGGCATCCGGAGGGTACATCGGAGGCGGATTGTACCACTCCCAGAACATTGAAGGTGCGCTCACCACCCTGCCCGGGATACGCGTGGTCTATCCTTCGTATGCGGATGATGCGGCGGGATTGCTCAGGACCAGCATCCGCTCGGAGGGAGTG
>ENA-UOWG01002141-UOWG01002141.1-activated-sludge-metagenome-genome-assembly--contig:-NODE-2141-length-17573-cov-18.514728_pt1 | contig 17573 bp, 16 predicted proteins | sample MGYA00238147_ERZ761563 | MGnify/ENA primary metagenome ERZ761563 (study PRJEB28884, sample SAMN05720216) | anaerobic digester metagenome | isolation source: active sludge of municipal... | reverse complement strand
CGCTGCGCGGCCGCGAGTTCGTGACCCGCAAGATCACCGACGCGGCGGCCAAGATTCACCTCGGCAAGCTCGACGTGCTCGAACTCGGCAACATGGACGCCAAGCGCGACTGGGGCTACGCCAAGGAGTACGTGGAAGGCATGTGGCGCATGCTGCAGGCCAAGGAGCCCGACACTTTCGTGCTCGCCACCAACCGCACCGAGACCGTGCGCGACTTCGTGCGCATGGCCTTCCGCGCCATCGGGCGCGAACTGGAGTTCCGCGGCGAAGGCGACCACGAGACCGCCATCGACCGCGCCTCGGGCAAGACCCTGGTGCGCGTCAACCCGCGCTTCTATCGCCCGGCGGAGGTGGACCTGCTGATCGGCAACCCGGCCAAGGCCAAGGCCGTGCTGGGCTGGGAGCCCAAGACCACGCTGGAAGAGTTGTGCCGCATGATGGTCGAGGCCGACCTGCGCAGGAACGAGCGCGGTGCATCGTTCTGAGGCCGGCCGGGTCCTGCTGACCGGGGCCACCGGCTTCACCGGCCGGCACCTGCGCCCGGCGCTCGAGCGCGCGGGCCACACGGTGATCGACGCCGAGGGCACCGGCGCGCCCTTCGACCTCACCCGGCCCGAGACCGTCGCCGAGGTGGTGCGCGCCACGCGGCCCGACTACGTGATCCATCTGGCCGCACTGAGCTTCGTGGGCCACGGCGACGCGGCGGGCTTCTACGCGGTCAACACAGTCGGCACCACCCACCTGCTCGAGGCCCTGATCGCCGCGCCGCAACCGGTGCGCCGCGTGGTGGTGGCGAGCTCGGCCAACATCTACGGCAACGCCGAGGTCGAACCGATCACCGAGGACACGCCGCCCGCGCCGGTGAACCACTACGCCGCCAGCAAGCTGGCGATGGAGCACATGGTGCGCACCTATGCCGCGCGCCTGCCGCTGGTCATGACGCGGCCCTTCAACTACACCGGCGCGGGCCAGACCGAGAGCTTCCTGGTACCCAAGCTGGTGGCGCACTTCGCGCGCCGCGCGCCGGCCATCGAGCTCGGCAACATCGAGGTGGTGCGCGATTTCTCGGACGTGCGCACGGTGGCCGAGGCCTACGTGCGCCTGCTGGGCGCACAGGTTCCGGACGGCGTCGTGAACCTGTGCTCGGGCACGGGGCGCTCGCTGCGCTGGATCCTGGAGCAGCTCACCGAACTGTCTGGCCACGCGCTCGAGTTCAAGGTGAATCCGGCCTACGTGCGCGCCTCTGAAGTGCACCGCCTGGTGGGCAGCCCCGCACGCATGCGCGCCGCCCTGGGCGAGCTGCCGCACCAGGACTTCCGCGCCACGCTCGCCTGGATGCTCGAGGCCGCGCGTGGCGCCTGAACCCCACTGGCCCCATCCGGTCGCCCCGGTTCCTCTCTGATCACGCCGCCACAGCCCGGATCCTCCCCACATCGCCTAACGCCACCACTGCCATGAGCAACACTTCCGTTTCTGCCTCGATCTTCAAGGCCTACGACATTCGCGGCGTGGTCGAGACCGCGCTCACCCCCGAGGCCGTGCGCGCCATCGGCCGGGCCCTGGGCAGCGAGGCCGTGGAGCGCGGGCTGAGCGCGATTTGCATCGGCCGCGACGGGCGGCTTTCGGGCCCGCTGCTGCGCGACGCGCTCGAAGACGGCATCGCCTCCACCGGCACGGCGGTGATCGACGTGGGCATGGTGCCCACGCCGGTGCTGTACTTCAGCACCGTGCATCTGGGCACCGGCAGCGGCGTGGAGATCACCGGCAGCCACAACCCGCCCGAGTACAACGGATTGAAGCTGATGCTGGGCGGCGCCACCCTGCACGGCGATGGCATCCAGGCGCTGCGCGTGCGCATCGAGGCGGGCCGCCTGGTCACGGGGGCAACGCGCGGCGAGGTGCGCATGGCCGACGTGCTGGACGACTACATCGCCGCCATCACGCGCGACGTGAAGCTCGCCCGCCCCATGAAGATCGCCATCGACTGCGGCAATGGCGTGGCCGGCCCCACCGCGGTACAGCTCTTCCGTGCCCTGGGCTGCGAGGTGGTGGAGTTGTTCACCGACATCGACGGGACCTTCCCCAATCACCACCCCGACCCGGCCCACCCCGAGAACCTCGAGGACCTGATCGGCGCCCTGCGCACCACCGACGCGGAACTCGGGCTCGCCTTCGACGGCGATGGCGACCGCCTGGGCGTGGTCACCAAGGCCGGGCAGATCATCTTCCCCGACCGCCAGATCATGCTGTTCGCGCAGGACATCCTGGCCGCGCACCCTGGCGGCGAGATCATCTTCGACGTCAAGTGCACGCGCGCCCTGGCGCCCTGGGTGCGCGCTCACGGCGGCGTGCCCACCATGTGGCGCACCGGGCACTCGCTGATCAAGGCCAAGCTCAAGGAATCCGGCGCGCCCTTCGCGGGCGAGATGAGCGGCCACCTGTTCTTCAACGACCGCTGGCCGGGCTTCGACGACGGGCTGTACGCCGGCGCGCGCCTGCTCGAGATCCTCTCGCGCAGCGCCGATCCCTGCGCGGTGCTCGAGGCCCTGCCCAGCGCCATCAACACGCCCGAACTGCACCTGCACACCGCCGAGGGCGAGAACTTCGCCCTGGTCGAGCGCCTGCGCGGTCAGGCGCGCTTCGAGGGCGCGACGCAAGTGATCACCATCGACGGGGTGCGCGCCGAATGGGCCGACGGCTTCGGCCTGGCGCGGCCCTCCAACACCACGCCGCTGGTGGTGCTGCGCTTCGAGGGCGACACGCCGGAAGCCCTGGCACGCATCCAGGCGGCCTTTCGCGCGGCCATCCTGCAAGTGGCGCCGGGCGCGCGCCTGCCCTTCTGACGCATTGCCCGGCTTGAGCAGGCAGCCACGGCTGCCTCTGAGGGAAAGCCCGCGCCAGTGGCGCGTCGTCAAACCCGCTGTCTGGCGCGCCGGGCACAATCGGGGCGTGCGCGTACTGATCGTCAAGACCTCTTCGATGGGCGATGTCGTCCACGCGCTGCCCCTGGCAGCCGACATCGCCCGAGCCCGCCCTGGCGCCCTGATCGACTGGGTGTGCGAGGACGCCTTCGTTCCCATCCCGCGCATGAGCCCGCACGTCAACGAGGTGCGACGCGTCTCCTTGCGGCGCTGGCGCAGGCAACTCCTGTCGCCGGCCATGTGGCGCGAGGTCGCGCGCGTACGCACCAAGCTGCGCGACGCGCGCTACGACCTGGTGATCGACTGCCAGGGCCTGATCAAGAGCGCCCTGGTGGGGAGCTGGACCCGCGCACCGGTGGTGGGCTACGGCAAGCTCACGGCCCGCGAACCTCTGGCCACGCGCTTCTACTCGCGCTGCTTCGAGGTGCCGGTCGACCTTCCCGCGGTCCAGCGCTGCCGTGAACTGGCCGCACAGGCGCTGGGATACGAACTCGAGGGACCGCCGCGCTTCGAGTTGCGGCCCACGGGCACACCGCTGGCCGACCTGGGCGCCGACTCCGCGGTGCTGCTCGCCAACACCAGCCGGGCGAGCAAGCTCTGGCCCGAGGAGCGCTGGATCGAACTGGGCCGCTGGCTCGGCGAGCGCGGCCTGCGCAGCGTGCTCTTCTGGGGCGCGCCCGAAGAGGGCGAGCGCGTGCGCCGCCTGGCTGCTGCCATTCCTGGTGCGCGCGTGGCGCCACGCTCGGGTCTGGATGTGCTGGGCGCGAGCCTCGCCCAGGCGCAGCTGGTGGTGGGCGTGGACACGGGGCTCACGCACCTGGCAGCGGCCCTGGGCCGGCGCTGCGTGGGCATCTTCTGCGACTATCCCATCGAACGCGTGGGCCTCACCGGAGACGGCCCGGTCGAGAGTCTGGGCGGGGTGGGTCAGCAACCTGCACTCGAGCAGGTGCGGGCCGCTTGCGAGCGCGTGCTGGCCTGAGCCCGGCGGGCGCTAAAGTGCGGCGCATGAGTCGCGCGCGCTTTTTCTACACCCTGTTCGTCGTCCTGGCCCTGCCCTTGGCGGCGGTCTACCTGCTGTGGCGCTCGCGACGCCAGCCGGCTTATCGCGAGCATTGGTCCGAGCGCTACACCGGTGCCGTGGGTGCGCGCCCGCCCGGGCCGCTGATCTGGCTGCATGCCGTGTCGCTGGGCGAGACCCGCGCCGCCCAGCCCTTGGTGGAGGCCCTGGCGCAGGCCTATCCGCGGCACCACATTCTGCTGACGCACATGACACCCACGGGCCGCGAGGCCGGGGCCGCGCTCTCCGCACGCCTGCCGGGCCGCATCGTGCAGCGCTATCTGCCCTACGACCTGCCGTGGACCATGCGGCGCTTCCTGCGCGAGGCGCGGCCCGACGTCGGCCTGATCATGGAGACCGAGGTCTGGCCCAACCTGATCGCGCAGGCGCGCGTCGAGGACCTGCCCCTCGTGCTGGTGAACGCGCGCCTGTCCGAGAAGTCCGCCGCCAAGGCGCAACGCACCCCGGCGCTGATGCGCGAGGCGGCGCAGGGGTTCACGCGCGTGCTGGCGCAAACGGCGGCCGACGCCGGGCGCCTGCGCGCGGCCGGTGCGCAGGCAGTGGAGGTGGTGGGCAACCTGAAGTTCGACCTCACGCCCAATGCGGCCCAGATGGCCCAGGGGCGGGCCTGGCGCGCAGCGATTCAGCGCCCCGTGCTGATGTTTGCCAGTTCGCGCGAGGGCGAAGAGACGCTGTTACTAGCAGCGCGGGCGGCTGCGCCTTCGCCCGCGCTGCTGATGATCGTGCCGCGCCATCCCCAGCGCTTCGACGAGGTCGCGGCGCTCGTCGCCGGCACCGGCGCGCGCACGCTGCGCCGCTCGCAACTGCCGGCGCACGCCGATGCCGCCGCGGTGGCAGCGGCGCTGGCCGATGTCGACGTGCTGCTGGGCGATTCGATGGGCGAGATGGCGCTGTACTACGCGCTGGCCGATGCCGCGCTGATCGGGGGCAGCCTGCAAGCGCTGGGCGGGCAGAACCTGATCGAGGCCTGCGCGGTGGGCACGCCGGCGCTCGTGGGACCTTCGACCTACAACTTCGCCCAGGCCACCGAGGACGCCATCGCGGCCGGCGCCGTGCGGCGCGTGCCTGACGCCGCAGCCGCGTGGGACGGTCTGCTGACGATCGCCACCGACCCAGACCTGCGCGCGCGCATGAGCGCCGCTGGCGAGGGCTTCGCGGCCGCGCACCGCGGCGCCACCGCGCGCACCCTGGAGTGGATCGCGCCCCTGCTTACTGAAGCAGGGCGTTGACGGCGGCGACGTCCTCGTCGGTGAGCGCGGCGGTCGTGGCCTTCAGGCGCAGGCCCGAGAGCAGCACCGCGTAGCGCGCCTGCTTGAGGTCGCGCTGCGTGAGGTAGAGCTGGGTGGTGGCGTTGAGCACGTCGAGCAGAATGCGCACGCCCACCTGGTAGCCGAGCTGGGTGGATTCGAGCTGGGTCTTGGACGAGACCTCGGCCGACTCCAGCGCCTTGACCGTGCTCAGACCGAAGCTCACGCCCGTGAAGGCGTCGCGTGCGTTGTTGGCGGCGCCGCGACGCGCCGACTCGAGGTCGGCGCGCGACTTCTCGTCGAGCGCGAGGGTTTCGCGCACCCGGCTCTGGGTGAAGCCGCCGGTGAACACCGGCCAGTTGAGCTGCAGACCGATTTGGCCGCCGCGCGCGTTGTAGGTGACTTCGGCCGGGGCGCGGCCATCGAAGCGGTTGTGGCTGTAGTTGCCCACCACGTCGAGCGTGGGCTTGTAGCCGTCCTTGGCCTTCTGCAGCTCGCGCGTGGCGATCTCGGTGCCGGCGCGGGCAATCTGCACGGTGTAGTTGCTGTCTTCGGCCAGCTTCACCCAGGGGGGCAACTCCTGCGGCGAGGGCGGCTGCAGATTCGGGCGGTCGCGCAGCCCGGCCACCGCCGCGGGCTCGCGGGCGATCAGGGTCTGCAGCTGGCTGCGTGCCACCAGCAACTGGCCCAGCGCCACCTGCTCCTGCGCGGTGATCTGGTCGTAGCGCGCCTGGGCTTCGTTGGCGTCGATGATGGTCTTGGTGCCGACCTCGAATTCGCGCTTGGCCTGAGACAGCTGCTCGAGCGTGGCCTTCTTGGCGGCCTCGAGGTAGATCAGCTGGTCGCGCGCGGTGAGCACCGCGAAGTAGGCCTGGGCGGTGCGCAGGATCAGGTCCTGGCGCGCCTGGGCAAGCGCCGCCTCGCTCTGCATGACGAAGAGCTTCGACTGCTCGAAGGTCTCCCAGGCCTGCGGCCGGTACACCGGCGCGAGCAGGTTCAGTCCCCCGCCATAGGCCTTCCAGTTGTCGCCGCGGATGATCGTGGAGGTGCCGTCTATGTTGTTGTAGTTGGCCGTGCCGGTCAGCCCCACCTGGGGCAGCAGGGCCGCGCGCGCCTGCGGCGTCTTTTCCAGGTCGGCCTGCGCCTGGAAGCGCTGGGCCGCGAACAGCGAGTCGTTGGCCAGCGCGTCGCGGTAGACGGACATCAGGTCTTCGCGCACGCCCGAGCGCGCGGCCAGCAGTGCCGCTTCGGCCGCACTCTGCTGCGGCGTCTGGTCGATCACCGGCACCGGAATCGAGGGCAGACCGGGTGCCGAGGGCGCCGCCGGGGCGGCTGGCGCCGTGGCAGGCTTGGTGGGTGTACTGGCCTGGGCAAGGCGCGTGGGGGCGGCCTTCTTGGCCGGCTTGGCCATTGCCGCAGGCATCGCCGCCGCGAGCGACAGCGCCGCCAGGGTGGCGACGGCAGCCGGGTGCAGGCGGAACGGACGGTAGCCTCGAGTCATTGCTGTCTCCCTTGCGCAGGTCTCAGTAAGTGGCCATCTGGGGATCGACCCGGCGCGCCCATGCATCGACGCCGCCGGTGAGGTTGTAGACGCGGGTGGCGCCCTGGTGGGCCAGCCACATCGCTACGTGGGCGCTGCGTCCGCCGTGGTGGCAGATGCAGACAATGTCGCGTTCGAGTTCGAGTTCGGGCAGGCGGGCAGGCAGGGCGCGCATCGGCACCAGGGTCGAGCCGGGAATCTGGCACACGGCGGTCTCCCAGGGCTCGCGCACGTCGAGCAGCACGGGGGGCGTGCGCGACGGATCCGCCAGCCACTGTGCCAGCGTCTCGACCGGGAGCGCCTGCATCGCGTTCAGAACTTGAAGCGCTCGGGCTGCGGCGCATGGTCGAGCTCGGCGGCCCAGGTCTCGAAGAGCGGCAGGCGGTCGTACTGCGACTCCGAGACACGGGTCACGAGCAGGGCCTGCATCACCGGCCCGGTACCGACGATCGCCGCCAGACGCCCGCCCACGCTCAGTTGCGCAAGCAGTTCCGCGGGCAGCATGGGCAGGCCGCCCGAGACGACGATGGCGTTGTAGGGCGCTCGCGCGGGCCAGCCACGCGCGCCGTCGCCCAGTTCGACCCGCACGTTGTGCACGCCGTTGCGCGTCAGGTTGGCCGAAGCGAACGCGGCCAGGCGCGGGTCGATCTCGACGGTCGTGACCTGCCGGGCCTTGTGCGCGAGCAGTGCCGCCATGTAGCCCGAGCCCGTGCCGATCTCGAGCACGCTGTCGCTGGGGCCGAGCTTGAGTTCCTGCAGCAGGCGGGCTTCCACGCGCGGCGCGAGCATCAGCCGGCCCGTGTCCACGCCGTCGACGCGCAGCGGCACCTCGACGTCCGCAAAGGCGACCCCGCGGAATTGCTCGGGTACGTAGTCCTCGCGCCGGACCATGAAGAGCAGGTCCAGCACCGACTGGTCGAGCACCTCCCACGGCCGGATCTGCTGCTCGACCATGTTGAAGCGCGCGCGTTCGGGATTGAAATCGGGGTTCATCTTGGGCAGCCAGAGGCTTGAATCGCCGGCGAGTTTATCAGCGGCAGCAGTGTCGCCCGACGCGTTTCGACCCTCGAATGCCGCGCTTCGTCGCGTGGTGTGAGCATGGTTACGCCCGTTGCGGCACCAGGGCGGAGCGCACCATGGCGATCGTGGTGGCCAGATAGGCCTCGGGGTCGAGCGGCTCGGCGCTGCACGGGCCGAAGGAGCGGCTCCACAGCGCCAGCATCACCAGCGGAGCGGTGATCACGCGCACGTGGCTGGCCACGTCCACCGCGCGGAACTCGCCCCGGGCGATGCCGCGCTCGAGCGCCTGGCCGAGCAGGGCGTGCCAGGGCTCGATCACCTCCTCGAGGTAGAAGCGCGCGATCTCGGGGAAGTTGCCGCTCTCGGCCATCATCAGCTTGGCGATGCCGCCCGCGTGGGTGGCGCCGAAGTCGCGCCACCATTGCTCGATCAGCGCCGTCACGAGCTCGATGCTGGCTCCGGGCCAGGCGGCGGCTTCGTCACGCGCACGCGCGATCCTGGCAACCACGTTGTGGCGCACGACCTCCTTCAAGAGGTCTTCCTTGTTCTCGAAGTACAGGTAGAGGGTGCCCTTGGAAACTCCGGCGCGCGCGGCCACGTCGTCGAGCCGCGTCCCGGCGAAGCCGCGCTCGACGAACAGTTCAAGCGCAGCGGCCAGCAACTCGGCTGGCCGGTCCTGCTTGCGTCGTTCCCAGCGTGGTCTTGAGGTCGTGGCGGGGTTCATGGGCAGGGCGCAAGGTAGGCCGGCGGGGGCGGCCCTCGAGGAAGACGAGGGGAGCGCCGAACGCGGCAGTTCAACTCCCTTGCGCGTAGGGATCAGGCAGGTCAGGCGTCGAGAATTAAGTGACCAATGAGTCAGTAATATAGGAGCCGACCGGGGTCGGGTCAAGCTAGGATCGCCCGCCCACCCTGATACTGCGCATGACCGCCTCGTCCCCCCCCAAGGTACTGAGCATTGCCGGCGTCGACCCCTCCGGCGGCGCCGGTGTGCTGGCCGACGTCAAGGCCATGAGCGCGCTTGGCGCCTACGCCTGCGCGGTGATCGCCGCGCTCACCGCCCAGAACACTCGCGCGGTCACCGGCATCTGGCCCGTGCCGCCGGACTTCGTGGCGCAACAGATCGACACCTTGTTCGCGGATGTGGCGATCGACTCCGTCAAGGTCGGCATGCTGGGCGAGGCGCCGGTGATCGAGCGCGTCGCCGAGCGCCTGGCCCACTGGCGGCCACGTTACATGGTGGTCGACCCGGTGATGGTGGCCAAGAGCGGCGATGCGCTGCTCGCGCCGAGCGCGGTCGAGGCCTTGCGCTCGCGCCTGCTGCCGCTGGCTACAGTGATCACGCCCAACCTGCCCGAGGCGGCGGTGCTGCTGGCCGAACCGGTGGTCACGCGCGTCGAGGACATGCCGCTCGTGGCCGCACGCCTGTGGCGCCTGATCGGCGCGCGCGAGGGCAGCTATGTCCTGCTCAAGGGCGGTCACCTGCCGGGCGAGGACTGCACCGATGTGCTGTTCGACGGCGTGCGCGTGGTGGAGTTGCCGGCGGCGCGCATTGCCACGCGCAACACCCACGGCACCGGCTGCACCCTGTCGGCTGCGCTCGCCGCGCTGCTGCCCCAGTCGCCCGACGTGCCCACCGCCGTGCATCGCGCCAAGGCCTACCTCGGCGCGGCGCTGGCGCGCGCAGATGAGCTGGGGGTGGGCGCGGGTCACGGCCCGGTGCATCACTTCCACGCCTGGTGGCCGACGTCCTGAGCCGTCGGCACAGGCCGATCGACGCCTCGGGATGGCGCCGCATTCAGGCGATGGCGTGGTGTCGGGAAAGCCCCGACACTGACACACCGATTTGACCTGCCTGCCGCGCTTCAAGATAATGCGCGGCCTTGGCGGATTAGCTCAGTCGGTTAGAGCAGAGGAATCATAATCCTTGTGTCCGGGGTTCGAATCCCTGATCCGCCACCACCAAATTCCGATGCGCCTTCCCAGCAGCCTGCTGCTCGCCGCCTCCCTGCTGTTCTCCTGGGACGCGGCCCTGGCCCAGACCCGCATCATCCCCGCCGACGCCAAGCCAGGGCGCCTGACCGTGTTGCAGGCGCCCTTCGTGCGCATGACGGATCCCGCGTTCCATCTGTCGGACCTGTTCGGCAAGAGCTACGTGGACCTGCGCCTCGCCCCCGGGGCACGCGTGTTCAACGCGCGCAATGTCGCGGTGCCGGTCAATCACCTGTCGGCCGAGACCCTGGTGCGCTACCAGGTCGATCTCAAGGGTCAGGTGCGCGCCGTCTGGGTGCTCACCGAGATCGAGGCTGCCGAGCTCGACAAGCCGCGTCCCCAGTTGCGCCCCCTGCCGGCTGCGCAGCCCTAGCCGGCCTGCGCCTGGAGCCGGAATCCAGCGCGCCCGGCGCCTGACCTGCCGCCCTCCGCCCGCAGTGCGCGCTGTCCCGCCTGGCTCGGGCGCCTACAATTCGCCTCCCCATTCGCCACCGGATCCACACCGTGACCGCGAAGAAAGTATTCATCCGCACCTTCGGCTGCCAGATGAACGAGTACGACTCGGACAAGATGGCCGACGTGATGCGCGCCGCCGAGGGCTATACGCCCACCGATTCGCCCGAGGACGCTGACCTCATCCTGTTCAACACCTGTTCGGTGCGCGAGAAGGCGCAGGAAAAGACCTTCTCCGACCTGGGCCGGGTCAAGCACCTCAAGGCGCTCAAGCCCGGGCTGGTGATCGGCGTGGGGGGCTGCGTGGCAAGCCAGGAGGGCGCGGCCATCATCGAGCGTGCGCCCTACGTGGACATCGTCTTCGGCCCGCAGACCCTGCACCGCCTGCCCGCGCTCATCGAGGCGCGCCGCGCCCAGGGCCGGCCACAGGTGGACATCAGCTTCCCCGAGATCGAGAAGTTCGACCACTTGCCCCCCGCCCGCGTCGAGGGTGCAAGCGCCTTCGTGTCGATCATGGAAGGCTGCAGCAAGTACTGCACCTACTGCGTGGTGCCCTACACCCGCGGCGAAGAGATCTCGCGCCCCTTCGAGGACGTGCTGGCCGAGGTGGCCGATCTCGCCGCGCACGGCGTCAAGGAGGTGACGCTGCTGGGGCAGAACGTCAACGCCTACGTCGGCCGGATGGCCGGCGCCGAGCGCGCCGACTTCGCCCTGCTGCTCGAGTACGTCGCCGAGATCCCCGGCATCGAGCGCATCCGCTACACCACCTCGCACCCCAAGGAATTCACCCAGCGCCTGATCGACGCCTACGCGCGCGTGCCGCAACTCGTGAACCACGTGCACCTGCCGGTGCAGGCGGGCTCCGATCGCGTGCTCGCCGCCATGAAGCGCGGCTACACGGTGCTGGAGTACAAGTCGATCATCCGTCGCCTGCGCGCGGTGCGGCCCGACATCGCCGTGGCCACCGACTTCATCGTCGGCTTCCCCGGCGAAACCCAGGACGACTTCGACAAAACGATGAAGCTCGTCGAGGACATCGGCTTCGACGCGAGTTTCAGCTTCGTCTACAGCCGCCGCCCTGGCACGCCGGCGGCGGACCTGGCCGACGACACGCCGCAGGAGGTGAAGCTTGCCCGCCTGCAACAGTTGCAGGCCGCGCTCGAGGCCAACGCCCGGCGCGTGTCGAGCGCGATGGTGGGCAGCGTGCAGCGCATCCTGGTCGAGGGCGCGGCGCGGCGCGGCGCCGGGCTGATGAGCGGCCGCACCGAGAACAACCGCATCGTCAACTTCCCCGGCTCGGCGCGTCTGGCCGGGCAGATGATCGAGGTGCGCATCACCGAGGCCCTGCCGCACTCCTTGCGCGGCGAGGTGCTGGTGCGCGAGACCGCCACGGCTGCCTGACATGACTCGCAAGCCCTCGACGGCGAAGAAGGTGCTGAGCTTCTCGGCCGACGCGAACAACGCCGACCTCGCCGCGCTCGCCGGTCCGCTCGACGGCAACCTGCGCCAGATCGAGACCGAGCTCGACGTCACGCTGGCGCGCCGCGGCCACGTCTTCCGCGTCGAGGGCGGCCCCGAGGCCGCGCAGGCGGCGCTCGCGGTGCTCGAGGAACTGCTCGAGCAGGTGCGCTCCAGCGGACGCGCGCTGTCGGTCGACGACATACAACTGCACTTCGTCGAGCGGCGCGGCCGCGCACGCGACGGCACGCTGCCCGCGGGCGAGCCCCTGCCGGAGCTGCACACCCGCCGGCGCGACCTCCAGGGCCGCACACCCCGCCAGCGCGACTACATCCAGGCCATCCTCGACCACGACATCAGCTTCGGCATCGGCCCGGCCGGCACCGGCAAGACCTACCTTGCGGTGGCCGCGGCGGTCGACGCCTTCGAGCGCGACGCGGTCAGCCGCATCGTGCTCACGCGCCCGGCCGTCGAGGCGGGCGAGCGGCTGGGCTTCCTGCCGGGCGACCTCGCGCAGAAGATCGATCCCTACCTGCGCCCGCTCTACGACGCCCTGTTCGACCTGCTGGGCTTCGAGAAGACCCAGCGCCTGCTCGAGCGCCAGGCCATCGAGATCGCGCCGCTGGCCTACATGCGCGGGCGCACGCTCAACGGCGCCTTCGTGATCCTGGACGAGGCGCAGAACACCACGCCCGAGCAGATGAAGATGTTCCTCACCCGCATCGGCTTCGGATCGAAGGCGGTGATCACCGGCGACGTCACGCAGATCGACCTGCCGCGCGGCACCGCGAGCGGCCTGGTGGAGGCGCAGCACGTGCTCAACGGCGTGCGCGGCATCGCCATGGTCTATTTCACCGCCGCCGACGTGGTGCGCCACCCGCTGGTGGCGCGCATCGTCGAGGCGTACGAGCGCGCCGAGGAAGGCCGCGAAGACCTGCCCGCGCGGCCCACGCGCGGCCCGGGGCGCCGGTGAGCGCCGCGCCGCGGCTCGCGCTGTCGCTGCAGGGCGCCACCGACTTCGACGCCTTGCCGGTGCGCGCCACGCTGCGCCGCTGGGTGGCGCGCGCGCTCGAGCGCGACGCCGAGCTGACGCTGCGCTTCGTGGCCGAGGCCGAGGCGCGCGCGCTCAACCGCGCCTACCGCCGCAAGAGCTACGCGCCGGACGTGCTTACCTTCGACTACGCGCACGCGCCCGTGGTCCAGGCCGACATCGTGATCTGCGTGCCGGTGGCGGCGCGCGAGGCCGCCGTCCAGGACAAGCCCTGGCGCCAGCACCTGGCGCACCTCGTCGTGCACGGCGTGCTTCACGCCCAGGGCTACGATCACGAGTCCGATCGCGACGCAGCGCGCATGGAAGCGCGCGAAGTGGCCATCCTGGCCAGCCTGCGCGTGCCTGATCCTTACTCGGCGCGCTCGTGAGGCGCGCGCGTCATGGCGTCGCGGCCACGCGCGCGACTTGCCCCGTGCCTACTTCGACTGCGCTGGCGCGGGCCGCGTCAGGGGCGGCTTGAGGGCGCCCGGGTTGTAGCCCGGCGGCAGTTCGAGGCGGATGCGCGGGTCGCGCGGCGCCCGCTCGCGGAAGGCCTGAACCTCCGCGTGGAGCTTGGGGATCATGTCGCTCACCGCGAGTTCGAACCCCTGCGTACGCCCCTCGCGCGAACGCTCGGCAAATCCCACCCAGCTCGCCGCGCCCTTCACGTTCGAGGTGCCCGAGGCGCGCATCAGCAACTGCCGGCTCTTTACGTCGAACACCGCCACCTCGACCGCGGTGAGGATGTCGTAGCGGTCGCCCGGCACGACGTAGGCGCCGATCAGGGTCCAGTAGAGGATCGACCACTCGCTCGCGTTGGCGTGCTGCACCTGGTCGTACGAGACCAGCGCGATCACGTCCAGACGCAGCAGCGCGGCGATGCGCTCCAGATTGGCGAAGGATCCGCCCGCCTCGAGGTAGACGCTGGGCACCGGCACGATCTCGGACACGAAGGGGTAGCCCGAGAACGCGTCGCGCACCTGACCGGCAAGCTTGAGCCGCTCCGACTCGGGCAGGCGGAACACCGGATCCGCAGTGTCCGGCACGAAGGCCACGCCGATGCGGAAGGGCACCTTGATCACCGCCACCTCATTGGAGGCCGGCGGGGGTTGCTGGCTGCCCGGGTACAGGTACGCGAGCATCGAGGCCACCTGGCGCTGCTGGCTGCCTTTCTCTTGCGAGGCGCAGCCGGCCAGCGCCAGGACCAAGCCCGCCAGGACGGCGAGCAGTGCGTTGCGGATGCGCATACGAACCTCCCTTGTCGATGGCCTCGATCTCACTCTGGTGCGCGGCGCGGGCGATGAATTGACCCCCGGCAAGGGTCGGGCGCAGGCGGCCGGCCAGGGCCGGCGAGGGCAAGCTCGAGGCGGCCGTGCCCGCCCGGGCCGGGGTGGGGCTCGTGTATCCTCGCCGCGTTTCAACCACCGGGCCGGGCGCTGCGTGCCGGCCCGATGTCCATGGCCGAGCCAACGCGGGGCGACAAGCCCCTCAAACCGAAAGACAAGACCTTCTTCGAGCGCCTGCTGGCGTTCATGACCCGCGAGCCAGACAGCCGCGAGGATCTGCTCAACGCACTGCACGAGGCGCACCGGCGCGACCTGCTCGACGCCGACGCCATGTCGATGATCGAGGGCGTGCTGCAGGTGTCCGAACTGCGCGCCCGGGACCTGATGGTGCCGCGCACCCGGATGGACGTGGTCGACATCACCGAGCCTCCCGAGGGATGGATCGAGACGGTGATCGCCAGCGGCCACTCGCGCTTCCCGGCCATCGAGGGCGACCGCGACCACATCGTCGGCATCCTCCTCGCCAAGGACCTGCTGCGCCACTACGCGCGGCCCGGCTTCGATCTGCGCGCCGCCCTGCGGCCGCCGGTCTTCATCCCCGAGAGCAAGCCCACCAACGTGCTGCTGCGCGACTTTCGCGCCAACCGCAACCACATGGCGATCGTGGTGGACGAGTACGGCAGCGTGGCCGGCCTGATCACCATCGAGGACGTGCTCGAGCAGATCGTGGGCGACATCGACGACGAGCACGACGTCGCCGTCTCGGAGACCGACATCGTCCTCGAGCGCGAGGGGCGCTGGCGGGTGCGCGCGCTCACCGAGATCGCCAAGTTCAACGAGACCTTCGGCACCGTGTTCAGCGACGAGCACTACGACACGGTGGGCGGCCTGATCACCGGCGAGCTCGGCCACGTGCCGCAGGCAGGCGAGACGCTCGAGTTCGACGGCTGGCGCTTCACCGTGCTGCGCGGCGACGCCCGCCAGGTCGAGCTCTTTGCCGTCGAGCGCGAGCCGGCCGCACCGGCGCACGGCGACGGGCGCTGAGGCGCTCCGCCCCGCCGCCGCGCCGCGCTGCGCACCCTGCCCCCGCACGCCCCCATGCCGGCGCGTCCTCTGCCCTGGTTGTCGATCGCCGCGCTGATCCTGGGCTTGGCGCAGGCGGCCTCCTTCGCGCCCTTCGGCCTGCCCTGGCTGCAGGTGGTGGCGCTGGCCGGGTTGTTCCTGCTCGTGCAGGGCACCGGCAGCGCGCGGCAGGCGGCGTGGCTGGGCTGGTGCTTCGGCATGGGCTGGTTCGGCCTGGGGATCTCGTGGATCTTCGTGAGCCTGCACTTTTTCGGCGGTCTGCCGGCGCCGCTGGCGGTGCTGGCCACCGCGGCGCTGTGCGCCTTCCTCGCGCTCTATCCGGCGCTCGCGCTGGGTGTGGCGCGGCGCTGGGTGCGCGACCCGCGCTGGTTGCTCCTTGCCGGGCTGCCGGCTGCCTGGGCCGGCAGCGAGTGGCTGCGCGGCACGCTCTTTACCGGTTTCCCGTGGGTGGCCAGCGGCTACGCGCACAGCGACGGTCCGCTCGCCGGCTACGCGCCCTTGCTCGGCGTCTACGGCATCGGGCTGATGGCGGCGCTGGTGGCAGGTTCCCTCGCACTTCTCGTCTGGCTGCCTCTCACGCGCACCCGCCGGCCGGCGGTGGCGGCTCTGGCTGCACTGCTCATCGTGGTGCTGGGCGGAGCGGGGCAGGCGCTGCGCGGGCGGGCCTGGTCAGAGCCCGCGGGCGAGCCGGTGGTGGTGCGGCTCGTGCAGGGCAATGTGCCGCAGGACGAGAAGTTCACGCCCGAGGGGCTGGACCGCGCCTTCGAGCTACATCACGGCCTGATGCTGCGCCCGGCGGCCACGCCGCCGCGCCTGACCGTGCTGCCCGAGTCGGTGTTTCCGGTGCCGCTCGCCTACGTGCCGGCCAGCGCCTTGCGAGCGCTCGAGCGCTTCGCCGAAGAGCGCGATTCCGCGCTCATCTTCGGGGTCTTCCTCGAGGAGCCCGGGCCGCGCTACTACAACAGTGCCGTGGGTCTCGCGCCCGACGGCGCCGTCTTCACCTACAGCAAGCGCCAACTGGTGCCCTTCGGCGAGTTCATCCCGCCGGGCTTTCGCTGGTTCGTGGACATGATGAACATCCCGATCGGCGACCAGGAGCGCGGTGCGACCTACCAGCCCCCCATGCCCCTGGCGGGCCAGCGGGTGGCCGTGAACATCTGCTACGAGGACCTGTTCGGTGCGCAGATCGCCGCGGCCTGGGCAGACCCGGCCGCGGCGCCCACCATGCTGGTGAACCTCTCGAACCTCGCCTGGTTCGGCGACTCGCTCGCGCTGCCCCAGCATCTGCAGATTTCGCGACTGCGTGCGCTCGAGACCGCCCGCCCCATGCTGCGCGCCACCAACACGGGCGCCACCGCGGTGATCGACGCGCAAGGCCGCGTCCAGGCCCTGCTGCCCTTCAACACGCTCGGGGTGCTCGACGCCCCGGTGCAGGCCACGCGCGGCACCACGCCCTACGTGCGCTGGACCGATGGGCCGGCACTGGCGCTGATCGGCCTGCTGCTCGTGGCGGCCCTGGCGCTGGGGCGGCGGCCTGTGGCCTGAGACCGTAGAATCGGCGCGAGGCCGCGCTCCGCGCGGCCCTTGCATGCCGGCGCCCGTCGTCGGCCGCACCGCACGGGATCCCACCGGAATGATCAGCTTTCAGGAAGTCATCCTGCGTCTGCAGGAATACTGGAACGGCCAGGGCTGCGCGCTGCTGCAGCCCATCGACCTCGAGGTCGGGGCAGGCACCTCGCACACCGCCACCTTCCTGCGCGCGCTCGGCCCCGAGCCCTGGCGCGCGGCTTACGTGCAGCCCTCGCGCCGGCCCAAGGACGCGCGCTACGGCGAGAACCCCAACCGCCTGCACCAGCACCACCAGTACCAGGTGGTGCTCAAGCCCTCGCCGCCCGACATCGTCGACGTGTACCTCGGCTCCCTGCGCGCGCTGGGCATCGACACCCTGACCAACGACATCCGCTTCGTCGAGGACAACTGGGAGAACCCCACGCTCGGCGCCTGGGGCCTAGGCTGGGAAGTGTGGATGAACGGGATGGAGATCACCCAGTTCACCTACTTCCAGCAGGTGGGCGGTCTGGAGTGCAAGCCCATCACCGGCGAGATCACCTACGGGCTCGAGCGCCTGACCATGTATCTGCAAGACTGCGACAACGTCTTCGACCTGGTCTACACACGCTGGCGCGACGGCGACGCCGAGCGCGTGCTGACCTACGGCGACGTGTTCCACCAGAACGAGGTCGAGCAGAGCAAGTTCAACTTCGAGGCGGCCGAACCCGCGGGCCTGCTGCGCCAGTTCGAGTACTTCGAGTCCGAGGCCAAGCGGCTGATGGCCGCCGAGCTCGCGCTGCCCGCCTACGAGATGGTGCTCAAGGCAGGCCACACCTTCAACCTGCTCGACGCGCGTGGCGCCATCAGCGTGACCGAGCGCGCGGCCTACATCGGCCGCATCCGCAACATCTCGCGCG
>ENA-UOWG01002139-UOWG01002139.1-activated-sludge-metagenome-genome-assembly--contig:-NODE-2139-length-17580-cov-4.674237_pt1 | contig 17580 bp, 14 predicted proteins | sample MGYA00238147_ERZ761563 | MGnify/ENA primary metagenome ERZ761563 (study PRJEB28884, sample SAMN05720216) | anaerobic digester metagenome | isolation source: active sludge of municipal... | reverse complement strand
GCCACCCGACTTTTCCGTCGCCGGTTTATCATCCGAGTGGGCGGCGATTTCTTATGGGAACAGTATCTTGAGCGAACCGAAGAACGAGTATTGCTGAAGAATTTTTATTTAGAGACTCCGAAGCATTGGACAGCGAAAGAAAAACAAATCTTCCGATTAACCAAAAAGGCGCTGGCTGGGGCAAACAAAATCGTCTTCACCACCAACTGGCAAAGGCAAATTTGGGCCGAACCCTACGGTTTTGACCCGCGAAAGACGGTGATTATTGAGAACTATTATGGCCCGAAAGAAAGCTTGGTCTCGCCGACCGGCAAAATTTTTGTTGGCGGCGCTCGCCAATTAGTATGGAAAAATCTGGATAATTTGGCCCGAAATTTTTTCGCCGCCAAACTTCGCGATGGTTCGCTCCAATTGGATTTGGAAAATGCGCCTTATGACGAATTTATTGAAAAAATTCGTCGAGCTTACGCGGTCATTTTAATTTCGCTGGGTGATGTGAGCCCGAATCTGATTCTAGACGCGGTTCGGCTTGGCAAGCCGTTTATCTTAACTCGAGAAACTGGTCTCTACGATCGCCTTCGAGGGGTGGGTTTGTTTGTTGACCCGCAGAGCGACAAGGAAATTATTGCTGCCATTATGACGTTGGCTGATCCAGGTGAATATGATCGCTGGCGGGCCAAGGTCAACCAATTTACCTTTACCCACACCTGGCAGGAGATTGCCGAAGAGTTCAAAAAACTGACATAATTTTCAAATTTTGGCAAGTAGACAATTGGATAATATCTGGTAGTCTTACCACTGGATTTTGCTTTTATTGAACCTTGAGTTGTCTGTCGTGTTTTATTTCACTAACCTCGGAAGAGGGGAAGGAGGACTGAATGAGTAGAGGCAGAGTATTGGTCACTGGCGGTGCCGGCTTTATTGGCCGGTCGCTGGTGGAACAATTGGCGAATGATGGTTATGAAGTGACAGCTCTTGATAGCTATCATTTCTCCAACCAAAGCCAGTTGTTTAATCATCCGGCAGTTGATTGGCTGGAGGGGGACACTAGGGATAAGGAATTGGTGCTTGGATTAGTCGATGCGGCTGATCACATCATTCACCTGGCCGCACCGTCCTCGTTCATCATGCACGAGGAAGATGACCTCCAGGCCTGCACCTTCACGCTGATCGGTTTCAAAACGATCATGGAGGCGATGCGTCGGTGTGGCAAACGGAAGATCGTTTGGGCGTCAACCAGCGCGGTGTATGAGCTGTGGAATCAACCGCCGCGGGTGCCGTTCCACGAAGGCTTGACGATTGACCCGCCTGACAGCAAGGCTGGCTGCAAGTGGTGGTGCGAACAGGAAGCTCAACGCTACGCTACTCGCTTCGGCTTCACTTCCATTGCCTTCCGACCGTTCTCGGTTTACGGCAAGGGCGAGCATACCAAAGGCGGTTATGCCAACGTGACTTCGCTTTTTGTCTGGGCGATGATGGCGGGCTATGACCCAATCATCTGGGGCGACGGCAGTCAGACGCGTGATTTCATCTATGTTGATGACGCCGCCCGAGCCTTCAAACTGGCGATGGAGAATGACACTCTCACCGGCCATATCCCGCTCAACCTCGGCTTTGGCGTGGACCACTCCTTTTTGAATGTGGTTCGGATGATTGGCGAAGAATTAGGGGTCGAACCAGCCCCGCAGTTCGTTGAAATTCCGATCCAAATCTACGCTCATTTGTTGTTGTCTGACAACACCAAACTTGAGCGGACTCTCGGCTTCAAACCGGAGATTGATCTTCGGTCCGGAATCCGGCGAATTATCGAGGCCACCACAGCTTTGCCGTCGGAGACCAAGAGCCAACTCAAGCTGGATCTGCAGCAGTATTACTTTAAGAAGCTGCGGCCGGCAGTCGAAGGGGCGGTCCGCGACTGGTGAAGCAGTCCTCGGACTAAATACCGGGCCCGGATTCTCAAGAATCCGGGCCCTTTTATTATTACGATTACTAGGTATTATAGGGAGGATGAAAATATTAATGTTTTCTACCATTTTCCCGCCCCAAATCGGTGGGCCAGCTACCCAGTGTTTTAATCTCTGTTTGGCTTTGGTGGAACGTGGCCATCAGCCGATAGTAGTGACTTATGGCGATAGATTTACCAAGACGGCCAAAGACGGCTTCCTAGTCTATACTTACCGGGCGAAATATATTTGGGGACCAATTGATCGCGTTATTCGTTGGGGTTTATTTCCATTTTATATCTCTTATCTTTTTAAAAAAGAAAAAATAGAAATTCTTCATTGCCATAGTGTTAATCTCCTGTCTTTCGTGGCAGCGTTAGTGGCTTGGCTCCACGGCATTCCGCGAGTGATCAAATTTGCCGGTGACTGGGTTTGGGAAACTATCTCAACTAAGGGCGTGGTTGCCGAAGATTATCGAGAAATTTATACCCAATCGCTTTATAGCCGGTTTCTCACTCAAATTGAAAAAGCCGGGCTTTTTTTATTTGATATCATTTGGGTTGCTTCGGAATTTAGACGTCAAGATGTTCGTTATCTTTTGGGCAATGATAGAAAAATCAGGTTAATTTATAATTGTTTGTTGTTAAAAAACGGTGGTTTCCAAACTAAAACCCCAACTGATCCAGTGGTGATTGTTTCGGCAAATCGTTTTATTCCACACAAACGCTTGCCTTGGCTGGTTGAAGTTTATGCCAAAGCGGCTATCTCTCGGAGTAAATTGGTGTTAATTGGCGGCGGTGACGAAGGTGAGATTTCTAAGGTCAAGTCTAAAATCAAGGAGTATAATTTAAGCAACCAAATTGAATTGCTTGGCGTTTTATCTTTTGAGGAGCTGTATCAGCGGTTTAAAGAAGCTTCCTTTTATGTTTCGTCTTCATTAGAGGAGGGCTTTCCTAATGTTTTCATCGAAGCGCTTAATTATGGCTTGCCGATTGTCTCCACTGATGTTGGCGGTTGCCGAGAATTGGTCAAAGATGGCGAAACAGGCTTTTTAGTATCAGTCGATGATCAAAAACAAATGGCCGAAAAAATGAAGTTGTTGATTAATAATATAGAGTTGCGCAACAAATTATCGCGACAAGCTTTCGAATCTTCTAAGAAATTTAATTTAGAATTTATGGTCGATGAATTTATTGATTTATACCAAAATTTGCTTAAATAATAGGTTATGAAAATTTTAAGTATTGGCACTGATCGGCAATTGTTTACGCCCAGTAGTCAAGTTGGCAAGCGGGCGCTTGCTTACGGTCAACATTTTGATCAGTACCAGCAAATTATTTTTGCGCTCAAAAAGCATCAGCTTGAGGCGGTTAAATTAAGTGATAAAGTTTGGGCTTACCCGACGGATTCTATTTCTCGTTTTTTTTATATTTTTGACGCGATTAAATTTGGCAACCGGTTGCTCAAACAAAATCAAGGTGACTGGGTAATTTCGGCTCAAGACCCGTTTGAAACCGGCTTGGTGGCTTGTTGGTTGGCGTGGAAACATCAGGTTCCATTCCAGCTCCAAATCCACACTGATTTCTTAAGCCCAGATTTTGCCAAACAATCGTTTTTGAACCGACTGCGAGTTTGGCTGGCTCGGCGGCTTTTGCCGCGCGCAAATGGTATCCGGGTGGTCAGCGAGCGCATCAAAAACTCTATTATCAAAGTGGGGATTAAAACTAAAATTGAACCAACAGTTTTGTCGGTTGTAATTAATCAGTTAGCTAATCAGATTAGCAGTGAAAATTTGAGAACCAAATATCCTCAATTTACCAAGATTGTGTTGGTGGTGTCGCGCTTGGAACCAGAAAAAAACGTGGCTTTGGCGATTCGAACTTTTGCTCTGGTAGCAAAGAACCAACCACAAGCTGGTTTAATAGTTGTTGGTAGTGGATCAGAAGAAAATAAGTTGAAAATCCTAGTCAATCAATTGAATTTGGATGATAAAGTGATTTTTGCCGGTCAGCAAAATAATCTCGCTGCTTATTATCAGTCAGCCGATATTCTACTCAATACCTCAAACTACGAGGGTTACGGCTTGGTGCTGGCCGAGGCCAGATTGGCTGATTTGCCGGTTGTTAGCACTGATGTTGGTATTGCCCGCGAATTGGTTGGGGTGGAATCGGTTTGCCCGGCGGGAGATGAAAAATGCTTGGCCCAAAAAGTCGGACTAGTGTTGTCGGGCCAAGTGAAACAGCCGCCGGTACCAAACAATCTGGTGGAAACCGATTTCAATCGCTATGTTGAAAAATACATTGATTTGCTAAAAAAATGTTTAAACCAATAAGATTGTTAATCATTACCCAGAAGATGAATGCCCAAGACTCGGTCCTTGGATTTTTCGTTGGTTGGGTGTCTGAATTAGCCAAACATTTTCCGGAAATCATTGTGATTTGCTTGGAGAAAGGGGAATATGATCTGCCAACTAATGTGAGAGTTTTGTCTTTGGGTAAAGAAGAAAAGCAACCTCGCTTTCAATATCTCTGGCGGTTTTGCAAATATCTTTGGCAAGAGCGAGGAAATTATGATGCCGTTTTTGTTCACATGAACCAGGAATATGTGCTCTTAGCTGGTTGGTGGTGGCGGCTCTGGGGCAAGACGGTTGGCCTGTGGCGCAATCACCATGCTGGCAGTTGGCTGACCAATTTAGCCGTATTTTTTTGCCACCAAGTTTTTTGCACCTCCAAGTATTCTTACACCGCTCGGTTTAAGAAAACTAAGTTAATGCCGGTTGGGGTTGATCTTACTTCGTTCAAGCCTAATCCGACGGCGGCCAAACAATCGCGTTCGATTATTTTTCTCGGACGGTTGTCGCCGGTTAAGAAGCAGAAAATGTTTATTGAAGCGTTGATCAGATTAAGACATGCCGGTGAGAAATTTAACGCCACGATTGTCGGCGATTATCTGCCGGCGGATAGAGATTATCACGACCAATTGGTCAGGTTGATTGAGGAAAATGATTTGACCGATCAGATTAAAATTTTGTCCGGCGTGCCGCACGCCGAGACGATCCGGTTTTATCAAACTAATGAATGGGCAGTCAATTTAAGCTCCAGTGGGATGTATGACAAGATTATTTTTGAAGCTCTGGCTTGCGGCACGCCAATCTTGGCGACTAATCAGAATTTGGTCGGTCTGCTTGATGAACGGTTAGTCATTAATGAGCCAACGGTGGAAGATTTAGCTGCTCGGCTCAAATTATTGCTGAATTCAGATGACGCGACAAGAACCGGCTTTATCAACCAAGCCCAAAAATTAGCTGATGCCAATAGTTTGGCCAAACTGGCCGCGACCCTTCATCATGCTTACCAACATTTACTCAATCGTTAATCATCGCCACTTTTGGCTAATTGTTGTCAGCTTGGCGGTCTTGTTGCGCTTAAGTGGATTGATGTTTGGCTTACCACTTTTATTAGTGGCTGATGAGCCGTCAGCGATCTTCGGCGCGTTAAAAATGATGGAGCTCAAGACTGCCATCCCAGCTCTTCACGCCCAAGAATTTGCGTCAGTCCTTTATTATCCCCCTTATTTGTCTTATTTATACTTATTGCCATTCACGATTGTTGGTAGCTTGATGTTTTTATTTTCGGGTCAAAGTCTAATGGTCTTTACCAATCTCTTGATTGTTGACTCGTCGTTATTTTTTATCATCGCGCGATTATTTTCCATGGCTGCGTCGGTCGCCTCGATTATTTTGATTTATCAAGTCGCTCGGCGCCTGTTTGCCACGGCGCCGACTTGGGTGTCCGTCTTGGCCGCTTTTTTCCTTGCTGTTAGTCCAACTTATCTTGTCCTTGGTAGCGTGGCCCGGCATTGGGCTTTTATTGGTTTAATCGTGACGATTAGCCTGCGACTGCTGGTCTCAGATATTAAGCGCAAATATTTTTACGCTTTATTAGTTTCCGGTTTGGGGATGGGCATCTCCACGATTGCTGGTATTGGGGTCGCCCTAACTCTACTTTGGTTGTTCTTGGCTGAAGGCCAGGGAGCGATAATTCGAGCTAAAGAGGTAACCGTTGGTTTGGTCATCTTTGGTTTTCTGGCTTGGTTGCCAAATTTGCTCTATCCGCAAAGCCTTGGTTTTGTAGATGATGTTAGTTTATTTGCGGGCAAGTCATTCGCGGCTGCCATTTTTAGCGCGCCGCAATTTCTGCTCACTGCCGGTCGAGCTGATATTTTTCTAATCATTTTGGCTGCTGTCGGCATTTTGTTTTTAATTCACGACCGGCGCTGGTTTGGTTGGTTGATGTTGATTTTTACACTTTTTTACAGCCTATTGTTTTATTTGGCATTTCATTTAGAAACCAGATTTTTGACTGCTCTAATGCCGTTGTTCGCTTTGGCGGCCACTTACGCTGCTTGGCGGCTCGCTAATCTAACTCGTTTTAAATCTTTTGGTCGAGGACTGATGATTATCGTTATTTTATTAATGTTGTTCAGCGTTGCTCGATTGACTTACCTTATTTCTCAAGATGATACTCGGGCGCTTGTCTATGATTGGGCACAGGAGAACATTCCGGTCGGCAGTCGGGTCATTGTGGCCGGTGAGCTTTTACGCTTGCCGATTACTGCCGAAACTTTTATTAAGCTTGAAGCGCTTGGTCCGCAAGTCGTTCGCAGGGCCGATCGGGCCGAAGTCGAGCTTGATCGGGCGGGGATTGACTATGGGCCCGCTTTTCAGGCGCTCAACCTCTACACTTTTGAGCCGGCAGTTGATCAATTGACAGTTAAAAATTGGCTACAAACGGAAAAACCCGACTATGTTATCATTGACGATAACTCGCCTTGGTGGCCGATGCTGGCGCCAGTTCTGGCCGAGGGAGAAGTGCTCCAAGTTTTTGCTGGCAGTGGCGAGGTTTGGTCGTACACCGCGAGCCATCTTTGGGGTTTCCCGTGGACACTCTGGCGATTTAATCATTTCGGTCCGGATTTGAAAATCATTCGATTACCTTAATGCCTAAAAAATTTTTAGTTGTTATCAATAATTTGGCTTTTGGCGGCGCTGAACGCTTGGCAGTTGATCAGATTAATGAATTATCACGTCGCGGCGCATGGGTGGAATTGTTGACCTTGGTGCCAACCAATCAGTCGGGCTTTGCTAATCGACTGATTCTACCGCCGGCCCAAATCCACCAATTATCGCTAAATTTTCGTCAGCTAAAGAATTTTTCAGCTTTGGTTAGATTTTTATCGACCCGCCGGGATTTTACAGTTATTACCCATCTTTTTTTAGCTAATACTTTAGTTCGTTTGGCAGCGATGGTAATTTGGCCGCGGCCGCGCTTGGTGGTTTACGAACACAATGTTTATGCTCAAGAAAAAAAGTGGCGACATCGGTTGATTGACCAATTTCTCTCCTTAATCACTGATCGAATTATCGCCGTCTCGGCCGAAGTCAGAGATTTTTGGCTGACTGCCAGTTTTCGGCCCAGCCGGGTTCGATTGGTGGAGAACGGTATCGCTGTTACTCAAACCCAAGATTTACCCAAGCCGGCCATCACCAAACAAGAGTGGGGACTATCATCAACTGATTTTTTAGTAGTTTCGGTGGGTAATGTTACCCCTCAGAAGGGCTATGAGTTGATTTTGGCAGTCGCGCCGATTTTGTTGGCTAAATATCCAACCCTTCACTTTTTAATTTGTGGTCGAGCTGAAGGGAGTTATGCCGTTCGCTTAAAAGAAAAAGCCGTTAATCTCGGGTTGGCCAATCACGTTCACTTTTTGGGTGCTCGCTCCGACGCCTTGGCGATTATCAAGGCGGCTGATATATTCTTTATGCCATCGTGGTGGGAAGGTTTGAGTATTTCTCTGCTTGAAGCGTTGTCGCTCGGTCGGCCAATTGTTACCACCGATATCCCTAGCATGAGGCCGATTATTAAAGAACCGGGTGTCGGTCTAGTTTTCCCGCCCGGTGATCAGGCGATGGCCGCTAGCCTGCTTGACGATTTGCTGGCCCAGCCGTCCAAACGAGCTCTCTACGGCGACCGAGCCGAAAAAGCCAGCCATCAGTATTCAATCGTCGCTAATATCGATCGGTTATTGGCCGCTATTTCTTAAACGATGAATATTTTAATTACTAATTTCCATTCAATCAAAAACAAAGGCGATTTAGGTATTGTTTTGGGTTTAATCGCTGGTTTAAAAACTAAATGGCCGGCCGCTTCTTTTGGCGTGATTGGTCGGGAAGCGTCTGAAACCGACTGGTGGCTGGCCAAGGGGATCAAATTTTATCAACCAGTTTTAACTTACCAACCAACCAGCCGCCTAACTTTTTTGGTTTTTTTGGCCAAATTTTTTTCCACTTTGGCTTTAATTAAAAACAACCAAACCCCGGTTGTGGCCGCTTATCGCCAAGCCGACCTGGTTATTTCCAAGGGCGGTAGTTTTTTTCGCGAGCCGGAATATCGGCACAATTGGTTACCAGTCGGTATTCTTGGTCATTTGCATCAACTGTTGGTTGCTCAAAAACTAGGGAAAAAAGTTATTCTTTCGGCGCAATCATTTGGGCCAATCAATAATCCGGTCACTCGCTTGATGGTTAGTCGAGAATTTAAAAAACTGGCTTTAATTACCGCTCGCGATAGCGATTCGGCCCGTTTCTTGATTGGCCGGCTTGGTCTTCGGACCGCGCCGGTAGTCGGCGATTCGGCTTTCTTGCTCCCTGTCATGGCGCCAGCCATCAAATTATCATCAACTAAATATCGTCGGGTCGGCTTGACAGTCCGATCTTGGAGCAATCAGGCCGAATTTCTCCGATACCAACAAGCGATTACGGGATTGATTGGCAAATACGCCGACCAGTTTGAATTTGTGTTTATGCCCCAAGTGATTGGGCCGCGATCCTATGAGGATGATCGCCGAGTCGCGACCGAAATTTTTGCCCAATTGCCACCGGCAACCCAAGCTCGAGTAACAATTATTAAAGATGACTTGGCGCCAGCCGCGTTGGTTGAACTATACGGCCAAATGGATTTTTTCATCGCGACTCGGCTGCATTCGGCCATCTTTGCCTTGTTGGCCGGCCGGCCATTAGTGGCGATTGGTTATGAACCAAAAACTATCGGTGTTTTGGGCGATTTGAAACTAGGGGAATGGGTGCTTGATTTGCGATCTATCACTCTAGCCAATCTAGAAGCCAAATTTACCCGATTATTGAAAGTGTCGCCAACTGAATTTACTTTAGCTGCTGCCGCGGCCAGACAGTCAGCCTTGAAGAACATCGATTTAATCGCGGCTGTTGCCAACTAGACTATGACTATTCGTCAACTTCTTAAAAAACTTCGTCGGCTGAACGACTGGCTCGCACTTAAAAAAATCGAGTCCTTTACCATGGTTGGCCATGAGCGGCTTTACAGTTTGATTGATTTGGTGCGGCAAGTTGAACAAGAGAATTTGCCGGGCGCGATTGTTGAGTGCGGGGTGTGGAAAGGCGGTGCCGCCGCTTTGGTGGCTCGGACAATCAAACGCTTTGGCTATCGCCGCGCGTTATGGCTATTTGACTCGTTCGCTGGTTTGCCCGCGCCATCCGCTAAGGATGGTGCGGCGGCGGCGGCGCAATATGCCGTTGATCGCGGGGAAAGTTCGGTGACTGATGTTTTAGCCGCTTTAGCTAAATTTAAAATTGATCCGACCCGAGTGACCATTGTGCCTGGTTGGTTTGACCAAACCTTGCCCGCCAAACAATCAGCAATTGGCCCAATCGCGCTCCTTAGACTTGATGGTGATTGGTATGAATCGACCCGGACTTGTCTAGAAGTTTTGGCGAGTCAAGTGACGCCGGGCGGCTTTGTTGTCATCGATGACTACGGTTCTTGGCCAGGCGCGCGCCAAGCGGTGGACGAATTTTTAGCCAAGAACGCTGGCTTAGCGATTAATTTGCGATCGCTTCCCGACGGCTCGGTGTTCTGGCGTACCCCAATCAAGCAAGCCAAAACTGATTATTGGGCAGTTGAAACTCAAAAATACCGATTGCCTCATCGTCGGCTCAAACGATTAGCTGGCGAACTTAATCGCTTGCCGCTTGCGGCTGGTACCGTGCTTGATTTGGGTTGCGGACCGGGAACGCTTGGTCAATTGCTTGACCGCACCCGCTTAACTTACTTCGGAGTGGATGTTTTTCCTCAGCCAAATTTTGCCGGTCGCTATGGTCAATTTGATTTGGAGGGTGGCACTTGGTCTGATTTTCCATTTACCGAAAAATTTGATGCCGTAGTTCTCTCGGGAGTGATGGAATATTTGTCGGCCAAGCGGGTGGGCGAATTGCTCTCCTTTATCAAAGAGCATTTGCTTAAATCGGATGGCATCGTAATTGCGAGTTACACCAATTTTGAACATTACACTCGTCAGCCGCTCAATTATCATCCAGCTTGGCTAGCAATTTGGCCAAGCGATCAATTGGCTAACCTTTTTGCTCAAGTTGGCTTTCGGGTGGAGAGGAAGTACCCGAGTTATTATTTTGTTTTAAATCGCCGGATTTATTCGCCGCGGCGGTGGCTGGGCTGGCTTTCGCGCCGATTTGGCCGGCAAATTATTTTTATCCTTAAAATCAATGGCTAATCATCGCAAAATTAAAGTGGCGTTGATGAGTTATGCTATGGATAATCGGCCGGGTAAGGGTTCGGCGGTTTATACCCGGGAACTGATTAGCCACTTGCTTGATGACGATCGATTTATTTTTACCCTGGTTCATTATGAGCCGGTCGCTGATCCACTTTACCGCCGCGCGCCAGAAATTATTTTGCCGAAGTTTTGGCTATCGTCGCGCTGGTTGCAGCAATTAAAATGGTTTTGGCAGGCGCGGCATGAACCGTTTGATTTGATCCATTGGTTCCAGCCGCGGCTTTACCCTGGTTATTGGTGGGCGCCGGCGCGCTTTAAAATTGCGACCATCCATGGCGGTGGCCAGTTCTATTATCCCTGGCATTCACTCTCGGCTCGGATGTTCGATTGGGTATTGAAATATTTAAATTGGGCGCTTGATTTGGCGATTGTGGCGACAACGGCCGCTCGGCAGGAAGCCGCCGGCACTTACCGTTTAAGCCCTAACCGTTTGGCCGTCACTTACTATGGCGGCGGTGAAAATTTCCAACCATTAGCCAAAAACGAAGCTTTAACCATAATCCAAAAACGCTACCCGCAAATTAAGGGCGAATTTATTTTGACGGTCTCACGGCTTCAGCCGCACAAAAATTTGGACAACTTGATTCGGGGCTATAATCAATTCCGCGATCAATCACCAACCAAGCCACAATTGGTGATTATTGCCCAGCCGGCCGAATCGGCGGCGGCGACTTATCAACTGGCTCAAAACTCGAAATATGCCAAGGACATTATCTTTATCGATTTTGTGCCGGCCGCCGATTTAAATTATTTTTATTCCGCGGCGGTTTTGTTCATTTTCCCGTCTTTAAGCGAGGGATTTGGTTTGCCGGTAGTTGAAGCGATGGCGGCTGGTACGCCGGTGGCAGTCTCCAATATACCAGTTTTGGCCGAGGTGGCGGGGGAGGCCGGGACATTATTTAACCCCTATAAGCCTGACGAGATCGCCGCTGTCCTGACACGGTTGCTAGCCGATACCGTTTACCGCGACCTTTGTCGCCGGCGTGGTCTTAATCGGGCGCAAGAGTTCACTTGGGCCAAAACCGCCGCCGCGACTAAAGAAATTTATTTGAACCTCATCAACCATGGCTAATCAATCAACTAACCAATGCCGATTGTGCGGTGTTTCGGAAAACTTGGAATCGTCCGAAGCTCATACTGATTCTGGCCAAACTTATTACTTGTATCATTGCCGTCGGTGCGGCGGACAATTTTGGGAACCGTTTAAGAATCCCGGGGCCGCTTGGTACGAACACGATTCCCGCTACGCGGGTATTAATGCCGACCCGTATTCGCAAGTTAATTGGCATCAGAAATTTGTTTTGACGATGATCGAAAAGGAAAAGGGAATTGGGAAACTGTTTGATGTCGGTTGCGGCTCGGGCAACTTCCTCGCTTTTGCCAAGGGCCGCGGCTGGCAAGTGGCGGGAATTGATTTTGATGCGAGCGCGGTTCGCGCCGCGCGCGAAACATTTGGCATCGCTTGGGTTGAACAAGTTGATTTGGTGAACTACGCTAATTCTCATCCCGAAGCGAAATTTGACCTGATCACTTTCTTCGATGTGTTTGAACACATTGATAATCAAGCGGAATTTTTAACGGCGATTAAAAAAATCTTAAAGCCGAAAAGTTTTATTGCTATGAGCATGCCGCATCGCCGCGGCGCTCGCTGGCTGATGCCATACGACTTGCCGCCGCGGCACCTCACGCGTTGGGATGAGGCGGCGCTCATCGGCATTTTAACTCGTTACGGCTTTAGGCCAATTTATCTAAAAGCGATTAAGGCTAGCCCCAATTACATTGTGCTCAAACTGCGGTTTAAATATGGTCGGTATCTTTCGTTCAATTTAGTTAACCGGGTCAAGCAATCGGTTCAAGTTAAGTCAACAAAGTCACAAATTACTACCGAACATCGGCTGTTCGGTAAAGTCAGGCTGATTTCAACTTTAGCCAAAATTAAAGACTGGCTAACTTTCGGTTTGCCGGCGCTCTTAATTTGGCTGTGGTTTTTGGTCACCAATCGCTTGGCAGTTGGCTTGGTGGCCGTTGCTCAAAAACATGACTAAATTTTTTCTCGCTCCCTTGTTTGATTCCAATCAGTCGACGGTGGCTCTCGTCTCGCTTTTACGCGGCGAGACACTAGAGACGGGGAGCACTTTGTTTCTCAATCCAACCGGCCAACGATTTGAAATTACGGCGGCCACTTTGGTTCCCCAAATTGAGGCAGCGGATTATGTTCTTATTCCGCAAGCGGTGACCCAATTAACACCAGTGGTCAGGACTTACCTTGATCAAGTCAGGAGATTAGCCAAAGCGGCCGGGAAACAAGTCGTCGTTTTCATTGGTGGAGATTTATCCCATCGGATTTTTATTGATGACATGATTGTGTTGAAGGGTTCGCAATATGGCCGGCGTAAACGGCCGAACGAAATTATTGTGCCGCCTTTGGTGGAAGATCTTGGCGCTATGCCCGGCCGGCCCAAGGCCGGCCGGGCAGTGGTGGGTTTTTGCGGTTGGGCCGCGCCCAATGGCTTCGCTGGTTGGCTTAAATACTGGCTGAAAAATTTTTTTACTTTTCAAACGGTATTCAAAAAGGGGCTCTATTTCCGCCGCCGGGTGCTCAAAGCGCTTAACCAATCAAATTTGGTTAAAACCAATTTCATTGTCCGGCGCAGTTTTTCTGGCAATATAAAAACAGTGAGTGGCGATCCGGCGCGCTTGCGGCGCGAATATGTTGATAATATTTTCAACTCGGATTTCATTTTGGCGCCCAAGGGCGACGGCAACTTCTCACTCCGTTTTTATGAGACTTTGTCCGCTGGCCGGATTCCGGTCTTGATTGACACTGATTGTGTTTTGCCGCTTGAAGGCGCGATTAATTATGACGAAGTCATGGTTCGAGTGGCTTATCAAAATCTTGACCAAGCCGACAAGATTATCAGCGATTGGTATAAAAAATTGTCGCCAACCGACTGGTTGGCGAAACAGCAAGCGGCGCGAGAATTGTTTGCCGCCAAACTTCGTTACGATCAATTTTTTAATCTTCTTTTGGCTCGACCGCTTGAAGATTGGCTTCAATCTCCGTTGTTGTTGGGGCGGTAAAAAGTGAGCGATTACGCCTGACAAGCCACAAACCGATTGCTAACTCAAAAAAGCGGCCCAAAATTCGGGAGATAATCACCCCCACCAAACCAAGGGTGTAGGTAAACACCGCCAGGGTGGCAATCTGGAAAAGGGCGGAACTAAAATTGAAATAATAAAGCTCGCGCTTTAGAGCCTGGGCGTTAAGGGCGGTGGTCGGGATGAAACCGGCAAGCGGTATTAGCCCTAAGGCCGCCAATTGGGTGTACCAAATATCGTTAGCGTAGGCCGGGAAGAAGAAAGGAAAAACAAACGGAATTAGGAAAACATAGCCAACGGCCATCAAGGTGAGCACTAAAGTGGTTCGCCCGGTCCAATAAAATATATGTTGGCCAAGCAGCGCTTGTTCTTTGGCGGCATATTTGGGGAAGGCGAGGAGCGAGATGCCGCGGCTCGCGAGTGAACGGATCTGATCAAGCGGCGCCTGGGTAATAGCATAAACAGCGAGCGGGCCAGCGCCGATAAATTGGAAGAGTAAGACTTTGTCGAGGTAACCAGCGAGCACATTAACCGCTTTAATGGCCGTTAGGTGTTTGCCATAAGGGACGACGGTCGGATCAATCTGATTATTGGGACGGAATTTGTTGAAAGTTCGTCGCAGGAGAAGAAAACGAATAAGCGACCAACCGAGGAGGTAACCAATGAGCACCATCGCCAAGGTCGGCCAAAAATAAATAACAGTCACAGTTAAAAGAGTGGTAAACACCTGACCAACAACGTAATACCAAGTGGCGGTGCGAAATAACTTTTTGCCATAGAGGAAGCTGTCGTAAAGATTGAAACCCTCTAAAAACGGAATGAAAATGGCGGAAAGAAGAAAAGCGAGCGCTAATTCATTATTTTGATTAAAAAAATAGTAACCAGCAAGCGCGAGACTGCCAGCACTCGCGAGGAGGCCCCACTTCAGTTTCACTAGCACCGCGTAACGGAATGAGCCTTCCTTGCCTTCCACCACCGCCTTAGACACGGCGGTGCCAAGACCGGCCAAGGTTGGGATAGAGAGGATACCGATAACCGAGATGACATATTTGTAAGTGCCGTAAGTTTCGGGCGAGAGCCAGTTGGCGTAAACGATCGCTAACAAAAAAGCCGATAAAGAAGAAACTATCTGACCAACGGTGATCCAAAAACCGCCGTGGAACAAATAGCCCATATCAACCTTAAACAGCCGGCTGGCCCGGCCCAAAATCAACCGCTCCTGCTCTTTGAAATTCATTATTTAAACTATAGCATTTTTACGATTTCGTGGTAGGATAGGCGGAATGTGGGCGGCGGTAATTATCGGTTTGGCGGCTCTCATCCAACTATTGCTGGCTTTTCAGCCGCTTAATTTTTTGATTGCCAATGTCTTGCCCGACGACGCTTTTTATTACTTTCAAATTGCTCGCAATATTGTGGCGGGTGATGGCTCAAGCTTTGATGGCGTTAATCTAACCAATGGTTTCCATCCGCTCTGGTTGCTAATCAATTTACCGGCTTTCGCTTGGTTCCCGGGCGAACTGTGGCCAATTCAGTTTCTCTTGCTGATTAGTGTTGGTCTCAATCTGGCTACGGCGCTATTTCTATACCGGATTCTCTCTCGCTTTATTGAGTCAAAATGGTTGAAGAATTTTCTCTTAGCGGTTTATCTTTTCAATCCCTTTGTTTTATTAGAAACAATCAACGGCTTGGAGACGGCGTTGTCGTTATTCTTTATTACTCTGTTTATTTGGTGGTGGCTTGAAGTTAGTGGCCGGCCAACGACCAGAAATTTTGTTATTGCCGGCGTTGTCGGCGGTTTAATGATGTTGGCTCGGCTGGACAACATCTTCTTTTTCGCCGCTTTCCTTTTGTGGATTGTCGCGACTGGTAGTGCCAAATTGTTCCCGGTCCGCGAGGGGAAGTCACAATTAGTCACTATCAGTCGCTTTATTTTATGTTCTAGTTTAGTAGCTGTTGTTGTCATTTTTCCGTGGGTAATTTGGAATTGGCTGACTTTCGGCATGATCTCCACCTCGGCCGCCAATACCGCCAGTTTGGTGACCCATGGTTTGGTCACCCAAGATAACGGTGGGGGTTGGCTGGTTTTCGTCAAAACCATCGTTTACATGCTTGAGCTTAATTGGCAAACAGTGTCAACAATGACGAGCGCGCCTTGGTTTTGGATCGGCACGGCTGGCGCAATCATTTATTGGTGGTGGCAGCGGAGCGTTAAGTTTAATCAATCATTTTTTGTTCAGCCACTCCCGTTTGTTCTTGGTGGTTGGTTGGCGATGTTCATCGCCAATGCCGGCTTACGCTGGGTTGGCCGGAGTTGGTATTTCGTCGGCTTCAATCTGGTGGCAGTAATTTTGTTGGCTTGGTGGCTAGGTCAAGCGGGAAAAGTTGACCGATCGCGACTTTCCCTCTCTGTCCGGGAGCAGGCGGTTAATTTTTCCCGCTTGGCCCTGATCCCGATTGTTATTTTCTTGCTAATTTTCTCTTACGCACTTGATTTTAAGCGTGAGATTTTGAATCGTTACCAACCGCAATTGGCGATGGTTGAGGCGGCCGAATGGGGGAATGAAAATTTGCCCACCGGGAGCGTGATTGGCGTCTTCAACGCCGGTGTTCAGGGCTACTTGTCTCGACATCGGGTAGTTAATCTGGACGGTCTGGTCAACAACACCGCCGCCGCGGCAATCAAAGACCGCCAGTTGTGGGCTTATACCCAAAACGAAGTCGGTTATTTTAGCGATTTTCCGATTTATCTTGATTATCGCTACCGTTCTTTCTTGGGCGCGAGCAATCCGTTGGTTGATTTGGATTGGCTGGCGACCGTTGGCACTGCTACCGAACTTTATGGTCAGACTGACGGTTTACAAATTTTTAGGTTAAAATAGACTTATGCCCTTTCTCTACCTGCTTCTGGCTTTCACTTTAAACGGCGCAGCCAATGTGCTTCTTAAGATCAGCGCCAATCGCGGCTTGGATTTGAGTGTTTGGTCGCCGTTTACTCTAATTAGCAAAAATTACCTATTTCTTTTAGGCTTGGTCATTTTCGCCGCCAATGTAATTTTTTATTTTTTGGCGCTAAGGTCAATCCCGATTTCCATTGCTTATCCAGTGATGGTGGTAATGAGCTTTTTAATTATTAATGCTTACGCGGTGTGGGGTTTGGGTGAGGTAATCACCGCCGGTCAAATTGCCGGTTACTTATTGCTGGTGCTTGGTTTGGTGATGATTTTTTATTTCAAGATCTAGGTCTATGTCTCGGCTTTATTTCCAAGACCTTGATTTTAACCGTTTTACCGACCGAACGGTGATTTTGGATTTAGACGGTTGTCTCACCCCTGACAATGAAACTACGGTGACCGGTCCGGTGTTGGCGGCAGTTAAAACTTTGACGGCTGACAACCAAGTCTTTCTCTTGTCTAACAAGAAAAATCACCAGCGCAATCAGCGGCTGGCTGATGAGTTGGGGATTGAATATTTGGCCACCAGTTTGCGGAAACCAGATCCGCGATTAAAACGTTTTCTTGCGGCCCGTGGAGCGACCTCGCCGTTTACTGTCATTGGCGATAAATATTTGACGGATGGTTTGTTGGCCAAAGTATTGGGCGCTGAGTTCATTAAAGTTCGGCGGTTAATTGGTTCTAAGCAAACCAGTTTTGGCTGGTTGGCTGACCGTTTAGATGATTGGGCCTTTACTTGGTCGCGCGGCTTAAAGCTCTTGCGGCCGGCCCAGTGGCTCAAAAATGCGCTTATTTTGGCGCCGCTAGTCTTTGCCCACCAATTGGCAAACGGCGAACTCTTGCTGCGGGCCGGCCTCGGCGTAGTTATCTTTTCTCTGATGGCGAGCGCGGTTTACCTTATAAATGACCTTATTGACCGG
>ENA-UOWG01002134-UOWG01002134.1-activated-sludge-metagenome-genome-assembly--contig:-NODE-2134-length-17608-cov-5.676409_pt1 | contig 17608 bp, 12 predicted proteins | sample MGYA00238147_ERZ761563 | MGnify/ENA primary metagenome ERZ761563 (study PRJEB28884, sample SAMN05720216) | anaerobic digester metagenome | isolation source: active sludge of municipal... | reverse complement strand
CGCGGTGTAGTCCGAGCAACGGGCCGCCTGCTGCATGTTGTGGGTCACGATCACGATGGTGTAATGCTTCCGCAGCTGATGGATCAGCTCTTCGATCTTGGCGGTTGAAAGCGGGTCGAGCGCCGAAGCCGGCTCATCCATGAGGATGATCTCGGGATTGACCGCCAGCACGCGGGCGATACAAAGACGCTGCTGCTGGCCTCCCGAAAGCTGCATTGCGGAGGTATGGAGCCGGTCCTTAACTTCATCCCAAAGCGCGGATTTTTTCAGGCTTTCTTCCACCCTGTGTTCAAGGAACGCGCGATCCGTGATCCCGTGAAGACGGGGGCCGTAGGCGACATTGTCAAAGACGCTTTTGGGGAACGGGTTCTGTTTCTGGAACACCATCCCCACCATCCGGCGGAGCGCGGCGACGTTCACGTCCGGGGCATAAATATTCACGCCGTCGATCGTGACAATACCCTCGATCCTTGCGCCCGGGATCGTATCATTCATGCGGTTCAGTGTCCTCAAAAAAGTGGATTTGCCGCACCCGGAAGGACCGATCAGGGCCGTCACGGCCCGTTCTTTGATATCCATGGTGATCCCATGAAGGGCCCTGACGTTTCCGTAGTACATATTCAGATCATGGACAGAGATCTTCACGGGATTTTGCGCTACGTCGTCCCGGTCCAAGTCTGCCAGGGCCCCTCCCGCCAATGTCCGCGCTATCATGTTCGCTCCTTTTTTCCTTTCAGACCGAAACGGTCCCCATTTTTTTCCTGAAATGCACTCGAAAGCTGATCGCGGCCAGATTGAGCAAGAATGTCATCGCGATCAGCACCAAAGTGGTCCCGTACTGGATCGGCAAGGTTTTGACCGCATCCAGCGACTGGGTAGCCATGATAAAAATATGATACGAGAGCTCCATAAATTGATCGAACGGATTGATCATCGGGATCACGCCAAAAAGCTTTGTGACCGGAAGGCGCGGTAAAAAGTACGCGCAGCCGGTAAAAAGGATCGGGGCGGTTTCCCCGGCCCCCCGGCTGATGGAAAGAATCGCGCCTGTAAGGATCCCGCCTCGGGCTTGCGGAAGCACCACACGCCAGATCGTTTGCCACTTTGTGGCTCCGAGCGCGAGCGACGCCGCGCGCTGGCTTTGAGGTACCGCGTTCAGAGCTTCTTCCGTGGAAACAATGATCACGGGGAGCACCAATACCGCAAGTGTCGCCGCAGCCCAAAGCATGCAGGGCTGGCCGAAAAGAAGCCCGGTCTGCAATACTTTATCCAGATTGCGGCCGACAAAAAGGATGAAAAACCCGACCCCAAAAAGCCCGAAGACGATCGAAGGAACTCCGGCCAGATTGTTGACGGCCGCGCGGGTGATCCGGAAAAAAAGCCCCGGTCCCGCGAATTCCACAAGATAGATGGCTGCGGCGACGCCGAGCGGCAGCGCCATCAGGATCATAAGAAGCGTGATCGCGAAAGTCCCGAAAATACAAGGGAATATTCCGCCATGCGTCATCCCGTCAAGCGGCGGCTGGGTCAGGAATTCCCAGGTGATGACACCCGCGCCCTTCTGGATGATCTTGAACATGATGAAGGAAAGCGCCCCGATCGGGATCAGGGCGAAGATACGGACCAAAATGTCCAAAAAGATCTCTTCCAGACGCGTCCGGGGCTTGATCAATTGGGAGATCCTTAAAGGGATCGCGTGCGACATGGCTACATCCTCAACTTTTGACGCATCTTGCTTAGCACGATTTCGGAAAAAAGATTCAGAACAAAAGTAAAAGTGAAAAGGACCGCCCCGACAAGAAATAGGGCGTAATAGTGTTCGCTCCCCTGCGCGACGGAACCCAGTTCAGCCGCGATGTTGGCGGTCATCGTGCGGACGCTTGAAAAGATGTTTCCCGTCACAAGCGCCGCGTTGCCGGTAGCCATTAAAACGATCATGGTTTCTCCCAGGGCGCGGCCGAACCCCAAAATCACCGCTGCTGAAATACCGGACACCGCGGCAGGAAGAACTGTTCCGAAAATGGTCTGCCATTTGCTGGCGCCCAGAGCGTAAGAAGCGTCCCGCAGTTCTTTCGGGACCGCCCGCATGGCGTCTTCCGAGATCGTGATCATGATGGGAAGGACGGCCAGCGAAACGCCGAGGGAACCTACGAACGCGTTCAGCCGGAACTTGGTATGGAAAAGATCCTGGACGAATGTCGCAATGAACGCGAGCATCACGAAACCGATCACGACGGAAGGGATGCCGGCCAGAAGCTCTAGAGCGGGTTTTAAGGTTTCTCTCACCTTATAGGGAGCGATCTCGGAAAGATAGACGGCGCAGCCGATACCGAGCACCGCCGAGATCAATGTTGCCGGGAAAGCCACCAAAAAGCTCCCGCAAATCAGCGGGATGAGGGAATATTTGGGAACTTCGGAGATGGATTGCCACATCATTGTAAAAACATTCCGCTCTTCCCAATCGTCATAAACCCATTTTCCGATCAGGTCCATAGGGGTTCCGGTGTGAAAGAACCGGACCGCTTCTCTGAAAAGAAAGATAAAAATAAGCGCGATGATAAGGATCGAGGAGATCCCGGCCAGAAGAAGCGCCTTTTGGATCAGCCACTCTCCCCAATGAACATCTTTTTTGAAAAGTTTATGGTCCATATATTTTCTGTCCGTATAAGACGCAACGCGCAACGTGAACCTCGGGAGGGGTCCGTCGCGCGCCGCGCCTCTTAAAAATCCTTACTCGCTTCTCAGGCCTTGACCTCCAACGGAACATACCCCACTTCCTCGACGATCTTTTGGCCTTCGGGGCTCAAGATCCAGTCGATGTAAGCCCTAATATCCCCCTTGGGCCTGAATCCGGCATACATATAGAGATAACGCGCAACCGGGTACCGGCCCGTCCAAGCCGCTTCATAATCAAGCGTTCCATCGGCCTTGACCGGGCTTACCGCCTCGGACTTGTCATCTTTTTTGACGGGAAGGATCTTGATCTGAGGTTGTTTCAGATAATAAGCGGCGCCGCCGTAACCGATCCCGGCGGGATCTTTAGAAACCGCGCTGGCGACCGCGCTCGTTCCCGGCATGGTTTGGCAATCCGCGGCATAATCCTTGTTCTTTAAAACATGTTCTTTGAAGAAAACGTAGGTACCGCTTGAAGATTCACGGCAGTAACGCAGAATCGCCTGGTCCGGTCCGCCGACCTCGTTCCAGTTGTTGATCTTACCCGTATAGATCCCAAGAAGCTGTTTCATGGAAAGCTCTTTGATGGGATTCGCGGTATTCGTAACGACGGCAAGGCTATCCATCGCGACTTTGATCTCTTCCGGATAATAACCGGCTTTTTGGGCTTTTTCGATCTCGCTTTCTTTGATGGGACGGCTGGAATTGGCAAGATCCGTGGTTCCGTTGATAAGGGCGGCGATACCCACGCCCGACCCCCCGCCTGTTACCTGGATCGTCGCTCCGGCGTTTTTCTGCATATAAACTTCGGCCCATTTCTGTCCGAGCACCACCATCGTATCCGATCCCTTGACCGTGATGTTCTTTCCGGCGAACGCCGAAGGCGCCATCACCGCCAGAACGGCTATCAAAAAACCTCTTGTGACCCATGACATGATCTTCATTTTTCTCTCCTTTGAACGCTTCCAGTCTACAGGAAAGCGTTCGGGTTGAATGTAAAGTGTGTGTAAACTTTAAAATTTCCAGTTCATGTCGATCTGGAACCGGCGCTGTTCTTGGTCGATAATGCCGCCTGTTCCGGCGTTCAGGTTATTGATGAAGAAGAGAGAACCGTTGAGCGTGAGATAATCGGTAAGCTGATATCCCGCCTTAATGACGCTCCCGCGTTTGCCGGAATGCCCCGCGTATCCGAAATCGCTGTCATTGAAACCCGGCACGGCGTTGGCGCCGATCCATTTGTAGGCGTACCCCACTTCCCAGTCGTTCTTTTTATTCAACGAACCCACTTTAATACCGATAGCCCACGCGTCGCTGTCGGTCCTTCCGGGGACATTCATCCGGTTGTTGGCCTTGTTCCCGATATTCGCGATCCAGTCAAAATAAGGGCGGACCGGGATCCCGTAAGGATAGAAGGAAAGCTCGTTGTAAATCTCCCAAAGCTGGAATTCCCCCGCCGCAAGCTGGGTCGTCGAACCCGGCACCAAGGGGTTGCCGCGGGCAAGCGAAACGCCTCCGACCATAAAGTTGCTTCCCGTCGCATAGTCTCCGAAGGAGTAGTAGGAAACGGACGACAGCAAGTCGATGGGCCTTTCCATCAGGTCCGTATAGAGGACCGGATTCATCCCGAGCTGGAAGGCGAAGAGATTGGCATCGCCCCCGCCGGAGGTGTTGGAATCCTCGTCCAAAACGAACTGACCGGCCGTGAGATATCCTTTGAGATCGAAATTGGAGGTATCGAGCACCTTGAAATCGACTTTTTCATAGATGCCCTCCGGCTTCACGTCGCGGTCCCAGAGAATATCGGACGACCCCTTCTCAAACGGATTGTCCATTTTGCCGGCCGTGATATTCAGCTTTTCAACGGGCCCGATCTTGGCCCAATCGGGCGTATAGGTAGCGAAAACTTTTTCGATATAGATAGGTTTAAAATTGAAATCCCCGTCCAAACTTGTGTTGGTCGAGGTGGGATCGCTGTTCAGCGCGGAAGATCCCGCCGTCGTGCCGGAAGTCGTCGGCCCTTCGCCGGAAGCGAGATAAAATCCGACGTTCATCTGGTCGTTGAATTTCTTTTCCCATCCGAAACGCAGGCGGTAACGGAACCGGTTACGGTCGTCGTTTTCCGTAATGGCGCCGCTTGTGTTCTGGAACGCTTCATAGCGCAGCCGGAGATCCCCTTTAAACTTGAGATCCTTAAGCCATTTGTCCGAACCTCCGGTCGCATCGCTCAAACGCTGCTTGAATTCAGCCTCGCTCATGGGAGGAGTGGCTTCCACACCGCCTTGCGACATCTGGATACTCCCGCCACCGCCGGCTTTAAGCGCCTGGATCTCGGCTTTCTGCGCCATGACAGTGGATTCGAGGGCGCTCATCTGTTTCTGCATATTTTTGATCATTTCTATAAGCTGCGTATCCTCCGCAAATGCCGGGGACGAACAAAACATAAGGCACGCGATAAGAACGCTCGCCAACCGCATGATGGGATGGTGTCTCATAAGATTTTCTCTCCTCCTGTTGATTGGACTCGGAACGAAATGAGTTTCCATGAACCTTATCTTCATGGCAGGAGTATAAAAAAACCGTGTCAAGCCCTTGTGATGGGAGTGTAAAAAACACGTAAAGAAAAAGGGCGAATCAACTTTCAGAAGGTTGATCCGCCCTTTAGATTGCGGGAAAAATTACTTGCTCGATCAGTTCTTGGCGAGAAGTTCGTTCACCTTAGCCATGACGGTAAAGGCATCGGCGACGTAAAGCACGTCGGCTTTGCCCTGTGCCCAGCCGCAATTAGCGTCCGTGTTGATCGCGCGCCGTTCATTGATAAAACGCCAGCCGACCACATGCGGCTCTTCGCCGTGACAGCAAGCGGCAAGTCCCTTGGGATGCCGCGGCGTGGAACCGGTCTGACCGACCTGGTTCAGATGGCTCATGAAAGGAAGTACCGCTTCCCCTTCGGAGCCCTGATCCACAAGCGATTTACTGCTACCAAGAGAAGCTTTGGAGCTTTTTAGAAAATCGAGGATAAGTTTTTCGGCTTCTTTGACGTGGGTCTGACCGTCCATTTGTTTTTTGGTCCAACCGGCGCCGGCCACGAATAAAAGCGCGGCGTCAGGCCGGATGGTCTGCGCATCCGCCGAAGGGGCTTCGATCCCCGTAACTTTGGTGCGCTTTTCTTTCTCGGTAAGAGCGACGGTTACGGCTTCAACTTTTGCCGATCCTTTAGCGCCCTGCCATACCGGAAAAACTCCGGAATCCACAGCCAGGATCCAAGGCCTTGCCGCGCGCGTTAAGGTGGCCATCATGCGCTGACGGTAATACCAGCGCTGGGCTTGAAGCGCGCCGTCTGTGATCTGAATGCCGCTTATATGCGTATCGATCGCGGCCTTGAGACGGAACGCCGCTCCGGGAAGCGCCCGGGCGAAACGTGAAGTTGCGGGAGCTAAGATGACCGTAGCGCCCGAAGCCGCGCCAAGCGCTTCGATCGCTTTGACATCGGTTGCGTAGCGGGACACCCCAAAATCCGCGCCTCTTACGCTGAGGATCTTTGCCGCACCGCAGGCAGTGACAGAATCCGCCGCTGCCTGGACATTTTCCCCGACAAGACCGACCGTCAAGGTCGAGCCCGCAAGGCCTTTTTGGACCTGAAGCGCCGCGCTTAGGGTTTCAAGCGCGAGCTTGGGGAGATTCCCGTTCGTATCTGTATGCGCTAAAAAAAGTATTTTTTCCATAAACTAGCCCTTTATCCAGGTTACGATCTCTTTGGCGATCTCATCGACCGGGGTATCTTTGACGATGCGTGTCTGGCGCTGCTGTTTCGGAAGTTCCACGCTCGCGAATTTGATCTTATCGGTTTTAACTGCTGCCGGGACCGCCTTTTGAAGCGACGGCATGATCCCCCGCATATTCGCCATCCCGACCTGCGGATTATTCGGAGGTTCGGGAAGATTTCCCGTCGCCCACCCGATCACGGCCGGGGCGCCGGCGCAGGAAGAGACCTGGTATTGCCCGCCTTCAATACGCTCAAGGATCCTGAACGATCCGTCGGGCTGGACCTTGAGTTCATCGACGGCAAGGAACACATCGCTTACCCCAAGCTGTTCGGCGATCATCTGCATTGTCGTACCCGCGTCACGGGAGGCCGAAGCGCAGCCGCCAAAAACAAGGAGTTTTGTCTTATCAAGGCCGGGGATTTTTTCGATCGCGCCGGCGAGAGCCGCGGCGACCTCTCCCGAATCCACAAAACCGCTCGCCGAACCGTCAAGACAGACAAGTTCGAACGGGACTTTTTGAGCGATCGTCATCATCAGCTGCTGCAGCTTGGCTTTAGGCCCTAAGCTTAAAAGCGTTACTTTGCTTCCCGGATGGTGTTTCGCGAGGTTCGCCGCCTCAAAGAGCGAGTGGCCGGCCCACGGATCAAGTACTGAGGGCAGCATCATCTCGTTCTTAAGGCCGGGCCCTGTCGGCCCCTGGACCGGCTCCAGGGTCTGGAGCGGATCGGGCACAAGACTCCCGCAAACTACGATATGAAAAGCTGTCGTCATAATTCCCCTCCTTAAAAAATTAATTGAAAAATGCCGTTACGAAGTGTGCCATTATAATGAGTGCTTTTGTTTTCGGCTAGTACTGTTCTCCATTTTATTTTAAGGGTTAACAGTACTGTACCGCATGCCTTCAAATTTAATAGTCATGCGGTGCTAGTGCCCTTTTTGAGCCTTACTTTTCCACCTTGGCAAGCGCTTCTTCGCTATCCCCCTCAAACCGGAACTTCATGAACTCTTCGGTTCCTGGAAGCTCCATCAGGAAAACACGGTTTTGGTCAACCTCGATCCGGAGATCTTTTCCTTCGAGATCGAGCACATGCCCGCCTATTGTTTTGTCCGCGCTCAAGAAATGAAAATGATAACCGGGCACATTGACACCTCCCATATAAGGCGGGTAACGGAACCCGACGAGCGTCCCCCGGATATTTTTTAATTCAAATATTTTTTGTTCGTTGATCGCTTCAGTGAGGGCCCGATAAGGTTTTTCCTGGCGCGCCGCGCTGCGGACCTTAAGGACGCTGAACTCCCCTTCGACCTTCACGGCATAGATGAGATTGGGCGATGGGATCTTTTTATCAAGGAATGCGGCAAGCTCTTTATAGTCCATAACTTCACCGGAAGAAAATTCAAACGTGGGTTTGAAGAAAACAAGGGTCGCAAAAGGGCTTGTAGCGGTTTTTTGAAGAAGCTCGGCTTTTCCGTCCTGTTTGATCTGATAAAAAGATCCGTCCAGCACCACCATCTCGCCATCGAGCGCATCCAGAGTCCCGAGGCCAAAATCGCCGCGTTCTTTAAGGTCCCCTACGCTCATGGTCCCGGCGTAACACCCCGCCATAAGCGCGTCGATGGGGGCATTTTGAAAAACGGCATCCTTTTGAGCGGAACTGTGTGCGCAAGCGGGCAGAAACAGAATAATGAGGAGAGCGGCTATTTTGTTCATGCGGCTAAAAGTTAATTAACGTTGGAGTGAAGGCCGCCCGAACCGGCGCGAAAATCGACATTGGTGAGATCGCTTCCCTCTTCGCGGGCATAAGCGCAATTCCAAAGACAGGCCCCGCAGTGAATGCATTTCTCACGGTCAAAAAGCGGGACGCTTCCGTCGGAATTGGCCGTAATGGCCTGGCCGGAGCACATCTCGATACAAACTTTCTTTCGGCATTGCTGGCATTTGCCGGCATCAAGAAAGATCACATGGTCCGCGTAACCTTCCGCGGCCTGGACCTTGCCGCCGACTAAAAGCGCGTCCTGGTGGGAAATAAGGAGCTTGCCGTCGTATTGGATCTTCGGCCAACCCGCGGCATCCATCAAGGCATCATGCATCGAGGTGTTCGTCGCATTCGCTTCCTTGCGCGCTTTTTCGATCGTTTCCGGAGCAATTTTTCCTTTGTAATAGGACTCGAGCGAAGGAATACGCTCATAAACGGATTTAAGTTTCGCGGGGATATTGAGAAAACCGTTCGTAAAGCCTGCCATACCCATCCCCATCATTCCGAGCACAAAATTATGGCTGAATCCGTCGCGGGCTTTTTTGGCGATCCGGTTTTCTTTTTCGACCCAGCTTGCGCGGCGCTTCGCCAAGTAGGCGGTTTCGAGATTCTCTTTGGAAAGAGGCTTTTTTTCTTTGAGAAGTCCGATCACGCCTTCGGCCAGCTGAACACCGGTCGTCCAGGCCTCATCGACGCCGGAGCCTTTGAGCATGTTCGTGCTTCCCGAACCTTCTCCGATACGGGCGAAACCGTCGCCTACGATAAAAGGCTCTCCGCGCATTCCGGCTTCCTGAAGACTTTTCGCGCCCCAGGATTTCAAAGTCGAGCCCTGGAGATGCTTCCAAAGCTTTGGATGCTGCATCCAGTGCTGGAGATAGCGGTAAGAAGAGCGCATCGGGTTATCAAGCCATGACGGGACAAAAATACCGAGGGATGCCATGCGATGGGGGTAAACATAAAGAAAACCGAAGATCTCCGGCTCCGGAAAACCGAACGTGTGGATCACCGTCCCAGGCTCAAGCGTGGTATTCTCGGGAAGTTCCACGACCGCTTTCATGCCAAGCGCCCATTCGCGTTGATGATTCCCTTGCGGGAGCCCGAATTTTTTATCAAGACTTTGCCCCACCGGCCCGTAAGGCCCGTCCCCTATGACCGTCAGCCCGGCGTGGATATCCATTCCCGGCATGAAAGATCCTGTGGGTTTCCCGGATTTTTCGACTCCCTGGTCCACTAAACGGACGCCGGCAACACGGTTGCTGTCAAAAAGAGGCTCTTTAACGGGCATCCCCGGCCATATCTGCGCAAGGCCGGAACCCATGAGGTTGGAACCGAGCCATTGCGTGAACTGCCCCATCGAAAAGACCCAACCGCCGTGTTTTGCCATAAAAGGCGGGATAAACGGAAGGCGGAACGCGTGGTCCTTATACCAAGGCAGGATGAAACCGAAGACGCGGAAAAGCCAATCGACAATTTTTAGGATCCAGCAGCGACGGCTTGCGCCGATCGGGTCCAGAAGATAATAAACCTCTTCGTGTTTGACCGGATGCGCCATCGGGATCTGAGAAAGTTCTTCGGCCGTAAAAGAAGCTTTGATCCCTTTCGCTTCGCTGACGATCCCCGAAACGCCAAACCCGATATCATCCGCACGCTCGTAGCAGATCACCTGAAGCGGCATGCCGGGCATGACCTTGCTTTGAAAGTGCTCGGCCGCGGGATCCTGCTGCATCGCGCGCGTGAGCGTGGTCAGAAAACCCGCGGTCGCGGGCCCGAACCCGACGCATACAATATCAACATCCATTTTCTGGCGGTCAGCGGTCATTTTTAAAGGGGATAATCCAGCGCTTCCGGGATCATCACATGCGCAACGGCTTCCGCGGCGCGGTCTTTGGAGAATCGAAGCCCCGCAAAAGCAACGTCATTTTTCGCGCGAAGACCGGCGAAAGCTTTAAGATCCGCGTCCGAAGCTGCGCAGGCGCAGCCTTTTGCCTGATAGCCGTAGACGAGTTCGGTGCAGATCCTTCCGACCTCTCCCGCGGCGCGGGCGGCCTGGACGCCGCAAAGATCTGAATAAAAATTCACGACGCCGAGCAATCCTTCGGCCAGCACGGGATTCTGCGGGCCCTTTTCCTCGAGCTCAAGCGTATCGAGGATAAGCTGACGCGCGCCCAAAAGCCATGCGAGCGCGTCCGTCATCGGGAACATGACGCCCTGGCGCTGTCCGCCGTAAAGCGTTTTCCCGTTCGCGTCTTTGTGATTTTCGAGATACTCCAGCGACCAGAGCCATAGTTCCATGGCGCCGGCAAGCGCCTCGGAACCCATCTCGGGCTTCCGCTTGGCAAGTTCGCGAAGGTCACTGATCCAATTTTTGAATTGCGCGAGAAAGATCTCGTTGACCATCGTAAGACTCATCTGGCGCCGCTGAACGCACTCCGGGCCTTCATAGGTCGCTTCAAGCTGCGCGTCGGACCATTTCTGCGTGAGAAATCCCGGGCAATCTTCGGTGATCCCGTAGCCGCCCATCAAACTCACGGCTTCGCGCATCATGGTCGCTCCTTGGCCGGTGTTCCACAGCTTGCAGGCCGGGCAAAACACATCGGCAAGCGATTCCTTGATAAGGTACTGGACAAGCAGGTCGCTTTCCAGTTCGGCAACGCGTTTTTTGTCGCGCTGGGACGCAGGTTTCGCCATAAGGTCGATATATTCGAGCGCTTTTTTACGAGGCTCCATAAAAGCCTTCATCTGCGCACGGGGACCTTTGATCCCTTGTTTTTCAAAAAGTTCATTTTTTTGTTGCTCCATCGGATCGAACACGTCAAAAAGTCTGGCCGCTTCGAAGCCAAGCGACGCGCCGGCCTCGCCGGTCGCCCATACATCGACCAGGCGATGGCAAGGATCCTCTTTCTGCTGGATCCCGAGGTCGTAACGCGGGTTCCCGGGCGTTGCGGAATCGCCGCCGCGGAAACGCGTCCGCTGATAGCGAATTACGGGCTCGATCGCGGAAAGAAGTTTTGCCGTGGTCATGATCCCGACGGTCACGCGCGTGCGGCGGAAAACCGCTTCGATCACTTCGCTATTGTTGAAATTCGGGATGATCACGCCGTCCTTGACAGTGTAGCCGCCGATAATGCGGCTTGCGGGGACCTTGAGGCTAAAGATCGGATCATGCGTGCTGGAAAGCTGGTGCACGAGTTTCAAGGTCGGAGCACCGCGGTCATAAAGCCCCGGATCGCCCTCCTCGAGGATCACCATGCAGCTTGATTTGATGCGCGGATCGTCGGTATCGACCGAGGCGGTCACGAAGTTAGCATAGCCCATGTTCGTAATAAAACGGCCTCGTTTTTCGACCTGAAGGATCGGTTCTTTTCCTTCTTTCCACTCCGCAATACGGATCTTGCCGGAAAGCATGCCGGCATCCACGCCGACATAAGGAAGCGGTTCGGTAAGTGCGAAGGAACCGCGGAGCATTTTCCGGCTTTCGCCCGGCTTCGGGGGCACGCAGCCGCCCATATATTTTTGGATCTGCTCGGGCGTCCCTTTTTCGTGGATCGGCTCAAGCGCAAGGTTGTTGGCGAGACTCGCGGTCGCAGCGCCCGCGTCCACCCAACAAAGCTCAAAAGCGATCATGGCAAGCACAAGGTTTTTCGGCCCGGTAATATAGCCGCCCTGTTCCGGTTCCATGAAAGCGGCGGTAATGCCCGCTTCATCGAAGGCCTTGAGCATGGCCTGTTTTTCAGGCGTCCAGTCGTGGGTATGACGCTGTTTATCCGCCACCATGCGGGCGATGACCCCGCGGGCCACGGAACGGGCCGACTGGATCACCATTTGAAGATCATAACGGTCCGTAAAACGCCACATGATCTGGCGGACGTCATCCCCCGGAAGCGTGCTCATTAGGGCTCTTTTTTCGATATTGGCAGTGCTCATGGACATTGATTCCTTTCTGTACTGTTCTCCATTTGATTTTAGGGGTTAACAGTACTGCCCAAGTCTTTATTTCTTTTTATGAATGGCGACTTGGACTGCACTGATTTCTGATCATTTTTTATTAATGAAAATCAAGTGCTGTACCGCATACCCCTATAATTTTAAATATAATGCGGTACTGATTGATGTTTCTATGAGATCGACCCTAGAGAAGGGATTATAGGGCTAAGTCCCTATAGGGAAAGTTTCGTTATCTTATTCACAGAAAGCCCAAGAGGCAAGGGAAAAACTAGCCTTCCGAGCCAAGCACCTTTTTGAGCTTTTCGGCCGAAAGATCAAGCTCATCCATAAGCTGATGGAGATGGGTTTCTTCATTCCGGACCACCTGAGGGATCGCTTGGGGGCTTCCTTTCCAGGAACGGAAAAGAGCGAAAAGATCGTCTTGCGCCTTGCGCTTATCGATAAAAACATCGATCTTTTTGGCGAGCCGGACGATGGAAAGAAGCTTTTGGAGGATCTCGGGGTTCAGTTCCGCGATGAATTCCCTGATCCCCTTGCTGAGCTCGTCGCTTAAATACTGCGTGATCGGTTCCTTATGGATATGGACATCGAGCGCCTTGGCTGAATCCATGATCCGGTAGATCGAAAGCGTGCGTTTGGCCGGAAAACCGCGATCCCCCCAGTCGCGCACCGCCTCCATCATGCGTTTACTCAAAGTATGTTCGGCGGCGTAACGGAACTCGACCGGGATCGGCACGTTGATCGAGCGGTAGATCTCGTTCATGCGCAGGTTCTCTTCGTAAATATTTTCGTAGAAATTACTCACTTTCGCGATCGTCTCATGCGTGAGAATGCTGATGATCTTCGCGCGATCGCCGAGACGGAGGTCCTTCAAGGCGTAATAGGTTTCCCCGAAATACATATCGATCTTTTTGGAAAGATCCAGGATGGGAAGCTGATAAAGCGCTTCGAAAAGTCCCTTCTCGAGTTTTTCGAACTCTTCTTCGTTCACAAAGGGTTTTACCGAACAACGAAAATCATAGAACCCGATCTGAATGACCACGAACACAAGGTCCTGCTCTTCCAGGGTCGTCTGGGAGATCACACGGACCCTGCCGAAGTTCATGGTCACCGTGCCGAAAAATTCCTTGCGCTGGTGCTGGACATGCAGGTCAAAGTTGAAGATCTTCACGAGATCTGTTTTGGGGTCCTGGGCGTAGAAATTCTCAAAGATCGATCCGATGGCGTAATAACTGACGATATGATGGAGTGTGGCGAGCGCCGGCTTCACGAACTTCTCGTAGACTCCTTGTCCGTCCTTAAGAGATTCGATGTTGCTTTTGGCGAGCGCCAGATGCTCGAGAAAATCCCTTTCATAATTCGCCCCGCTCACTTCCCTTGCAAGGTGAAGCGCGCGTGAGGCGTATTGCAAGATCTGAACCGTCTCGATCCCCGAAAGCTCGGAAAAGAACCAACCGCAACTCGTGTACATGAGCATAAGATTGCGCTGCATCTCCAAAAGCTTCAGGCAGATCGTGATCTCTTCTTTGGAAAGTTCGCGCACCGCATGACGGCTGAAAAATTCGCGGAGCGTTTCCGGATCGCGCTTCAGGATCACATGAATATAATCGTCCCTGGCGGCCCAAGCATCCTTCAGGTATTTGATGCCCTCTTTTTCATAAACCTGTGAAAGTTCGTCGCGAAGCCAGTCAAGGGCCCATCGCAGAGGTTTGCGCCAGTGCTGGGTCCAATTGGCGGGGCCGTCCCCGCGGCAACCGCAGTGATCCTTCCATCGCGCGACGCCGTGCGAACAGCTCCAGGAGGTCCCCTCATTATTGTCCCCTTCGATCAGCCGCACTTCCTGGCGCGGGGGGTTCTCCTCAAGGAATTCCGCGTAATTCACGATCCGGTAGCCGCGCCTCGGGATCTCGACAAAAGTGAGATAAGCAAGCACGCGGTCGCCGTAGGCCTTATGATGGCCGTAAGTCTCGCCGTCTGTGGCAATGTGGATAAGCTGGGACCGTTCGTGTTCGACGATCGCGCTTTCAAGCCGCTGCATGAAATGTTTCGCGTCAAAAAGAAGGTTGTCGAAGCCGACCGCTTTGGAGATCGGGCCATCATAGAAGAAAATGTCGATATAAAGCGACGGGTTATTTTTCAGGAAATAGCGGTAAGGTTCGCGCGGATCGATGCGTCCGCCCATCACATCCTGCCAGGCGCCGCCTTCAAGCGGCCGGACGGCTTTGGCTTGATGCGGCGAGAGGATGATGAATTTGATCTTCTCGGCGACAAGGACTTCGAGCGTCTCTTCATTGCACGCGGTTTCGGGAAGCCAGATACTTTCCGGATAGCGCCCAAAACGGAAACGGAAATCTTCGATCCCCCACCGGACCTGGGTCTTTTTATCCCGCAGGTTCGCGAGCGGCATGATCATGTGGTTATAGACCTGGGCGATGGCGTTCCCGTGGCCCCGGTGCGCCTCGCAGCTTGCCCGGTCGGCGCCGAGGATGCTCTGGTAAGTATCGGGGTGTTTGGCTTCAAGCCAGGAAAGGAGTGTCGGCCCGAAATTGAAGCTTGAACGCTCAAAATTATTGACGACCTCGACGATCTTGCCCTTCGCGTCGAGGGCGCGGGCGCGGGAATTGGGATGATAGCATTCGTAATGGATGCGCTCGTTCCAATCGTGGAAAGGAGCAGCGCTATCCTGCTGTTCGATCTCTTCGATCCACGGATTTTCGCGCGGGGGCTGATAAAAATGCCCGTGCAGACAAATACAGACTTCTTTAGCCATAAGGACGATCTTCCTCTTTGCCCTGACTCTTTCTAGCATCAACGGCGGTCAGGGTTATCCTGATTTCCAGTCATATTTTAATGAAAATCGGGGCTAAAGGTTAAAAGAGGCCCCTCAATATGCAAGGAGATTATATCACAGGAGAGGACGGGACCGAACGGAGAATCGGGGGAAAAGGCCAAAAATGGCTTAATACCGCGTATCGCTCCGGATCAAATTTAAAAGCTCGAGCGCCGAAGCTTCGGGCCCTTTGTGCTCCCATCCGGGAACTCCCAAGCGGGTGCGCATCTGGCCGACAAAGAGCCCCTTAGCGAAAAAGGCCTCGAAGAATTTCTTGGCAAGGGCGTCATGTTCGTTCTTATACTGGACAGGCCCGAAGACGTTCGAAAAATAAGTATGCACCAGCCCGGTCGTTTTAGTGGTCCCCTTGCTCATGACAGCGCCGTCGCGGAATACTTTGATGGCTTCTTCCGGTGTTTTGAACCTTTCGATGATCGGGTGGTCCTCGTCGATATCTTCGTAATTGTTCGCATAAAGCACAAAATCCACGGGATGAGGATGGGTGACGTTCGCGTAGGTCGTGATCGGAAGCGCGATCCGGGCATTCACTTTCGACGGGCTCATGATGATGGCGCGGTCGATCTGACCGAGGGCGTAGCCCGGTTTCAGGTCGTCCAAACGCAAAAAAGCCCCTGTTTCTGTTCCGTATCCCGCGACGCTTCCGTCCGGTTTCAGCTCGAGAGAACCCATATCATCGGCGATCACGACGACATCCTGGATCTCCTCGGCTCCGAACCCGCGCATGGCCTCCAAAGTCTCGGATTTACCGGCCCCTGTGTCCCCGATCAACAGGATCGTGGCCGGTTTCTTGCCTTTCAGGAAGATCTTCATAAAAGCGCCGTGGAAAGGCAGGCGGCCCGTTTTGATGCGGCGGATATTATGGAGCGTCAGGATCATTTTTTTAAGATATCCGAAATAACCGAAGCGGTCAGAATCGGGAACGGCGCCGACAAGGATCCCGCTTTTTTCATCATCGTAAAATACCGTCGGAAAAACATGGGGCCACTCCAAAGATTTTTCGGGAGCTCCGTAGACATAAACGGCGTCCGGCGTCCGCTTCAGGTCCTCGTCGCTCGCGATCTCAAAAAGATTGCAAAGTGAAAGCCCCATTTCAAAAAATTTCTCCTGGAAATAGACCAGGATCACCAGATCGCCCGCTTTGACCGGATAACAAAGCCATTCGTCGCGCTTGAGATCGAACCGGCTGAGAGGATTTTCCTGGATCCTTTCGAACTTTCCTTCCCGGGTATTATTAAGTTGGTTCAGGACAAGGGGCGGATAAAAAAGCACTTGGCGGATGATGGGGATCGCGTTTAATTTCCCGTAAAGCTCCCCGGGATACGGAACCTGGGACGGGCAGGCGATCGCGGCCATTTCGGCGCCCGCGGCGACCTGGCGGTAGATGCGCGGATGCGTGCCGGTGATATTTTCCTGGATCTCGCGGTAAGTGCGGCGGACAAGATCGGTCAGATCCTCGATCGTATCGTTAAAAGTGCGAAAGGGACGTTTGTCGAAGTGCTCGTCCTCGGAATCGCAGATGATGAAACGGTCGAAGCTCCGCCAATAGTTATAAAGGTATTCGACAAGATCATTGAGGGCGTTTTTATCGCGGAGAAGATCCTCGGCACCCGGCACAACGCGGCCGACAAGATCCACGGACATTTTCTCCAGAAATTCAAGTATTTGGATCAAAAGCCGGATGGTCGCATCGTTCACTTCTTTAGCTCCAAACACCTTCAGAAGCACGGATTTGCGCCGGCTAAGCGCCATGAGCGCGCGCTTGACGACCTCATAACAAAGGTCGCTCCGGAGCATCTCCTCAGCGGAATCGCAGATCTGATTTTTCAGCCGGATGAAGACCTTTTTTTCGGCGATCTTGAAGGAACCGGCAAAGGAAGCGGGGCTCATCGGATCCTTAAGCGGGCCAGCCCGCTGCGATCTGGGCGGCTTCCTCGAGCATTTTCTTGCGCTCTTCGTCGGTCACGGTCGGAACAGACCCGAAATATTTGTGACCGATCATCTCCATGCCGCAGAAGCGGAACGTTTCGTTATCGATGATCTGCTCCATGCTTTTGATCCCGCCGGAAGACTCGGCGACACTGAGCGGAGCGCCCATCGTGCTGAAGATATAAACTTTCTTTCCCGGCAAAAGCCCGACCGGGCCCGTGGGGCCATAATCGTAGGCAAACCCCTTGCTGAAAACGCGGTCAAGATAGCCACCGGCGATCGAGGGCATTCTCCCCCACCAGACCGGGTAAAGAAAAGTGAGCTGGTCGGCCCAGCGCACATGGTCCTGCTCGATCGCGATATCGCCCGGCGTTTTGCCGGCGAGGAATGTCTCGAAATCATCGGCCTTAAGGATCGGATCGAAACGCAGCGCATAAAGATCGCGGACCCGGAGACTCTGCCCCTTGTCCTTCAGGACCCGAACGATGGTTTCCTTGATCGCGTGATTGAAACTCGCGGGATTGGGATGGGCGTAAATGATCAAATGTTTCACGGCAGGATCTCCTTATGATAAACGATCGGCATTTTTGAGGAACCAGGACACGGTGCGCCGAAGCCCTTCCCGGAAGCTGACGCTCGGCCGGTAACCCAATAAACGACGCGCCTTGCCGATATCGGCGAAGGTGCGGCGG
>ENA-UOWG01002132-UOWG01002132.1-activated-sludge-metagenome-genome-assembly--contig:-NODE-2132-length-17617-cov-7.573055_pt1 | contig 17617 bp, 16 predicted proteins | sample MGYA00238147_ERZ761563 | MGnify/ENA primary metagenome ERZ761563 (study PRJEB28884, sample SAMN05720216) | anaerobic digester metagenome | isolation source: active sludge of municipal... | reverse complement strand
CATGGGCGAGAGCCCGTCCTCTCCCATCTGCCAGAGGGTGAGGGCGGCGCACGACCGGAGGATCTCGTCCGCATCGTTCAGGCGCATTGTGAGCGGCTCTACTGCAGGCTTCCCGATGCGGCAGAGCGCGAGCGAGATGGCGCCGCGCAGTTCGCGGTCGTCCGTCGCGAGTGCGCCGATGAGCGGTTCGACGGCCGGTTCGCCGAGTTCGCCGAGCGCTGCCGCCGCATAGCGCCGGAACTCCCGGTCCGGGTTTCGTGCCATTGCGTCGATGACGGGCTGGATGATGGCGGGGCCGGTCTTTGCGAGAGCAACGGCGAGATACCACCGCGCATCGTTCGCATCCGCCTTCTCAAGCGCCGCGATGAGCGGCACTACGGCACCTTCCCCATTCTCCGCAAGCTTCCGGATCGCGGCATGCCGGTCGTCCAGGGACGAAGCGTTCAGCTGTGCAATAAGTTCTTCAATCGTCTGTTCCGGTTCCATTGCTGCCAGCCTCAATCTCATTCCCCGCCGATGATCAATAAGTGTTTCGCTCCGCGGGGCGGATCGGAAAAGACCCGGTATTCAGACGGTGCATGACAGGATCGCAGCGGGGGAACGGCCGCTTTCGGAAACGAGGGTTCAGTAGCAACTCCGTTAAACGAACGCAACCGGAAGGTCCCGTAAAGGAATTTACACCGGAAGGACAGATACATACAGGACATTTCCCGGCTGAACGGGAGAGGGGTTCCATCCATGACTGATACGATGCTCGCGGTCAACTGCGGACTGTTCCTGATCCTGTGCATTGTCCTTGCTGCCCCGTTCCTGGTAAAAAAGGTGGAAGAGAACCTCGAAGCCTTTCTCTTTGCCTGCGGAGTCCTCTCCCTCACGCTCGCCGGGTTTGCAACCCTCGAAGGCGAGACCTTCGGGTGGAGCATCGCCATTGTCGAAGAGGCGCTCACGTCCCCGCTGGAAGCAACCACGCTCTTTGGCATCCCGGTCGGTATCGTCCAGATCGTCCTCCTCGTCGGGTTTATCATCTATTTCTGGCACAGGCCCATCCAGAATGGGATCGAATGGATCGTGGAGCATGTCTCCCTCCATTGGATCATCTTTCTCATGATCGTCGTCCTCGGGCTGCTCGCGAGCGTGATGTCCGCGATCCTCGCCGCGATCATCCTCGTCGAGATGGTCTGCGCCCTCCCCATCAACCGGGGCGAGAAGATCACCATCACGGTCGTCTCCTGCTTCTCCATCGGGCTCGGCGCGGCACTCACCCCCCTCGGCGAACCGCTCTCCACGATCGCAGTCTCCAAGCTCGCCGGGGAGCCGTACTATGCTGGGTTCGGCTACCTCGCCGACCTGCTGGGACTGTACCTTGTCCCCGGGGTCTTCGCGCTCGGGATCATCGGCGTTGTGCTCTATCAGCGCAGCGGGCTTCCCCGCGGGGAGCTCTCCTGCCGGCTCCAGCGCGATTCTATCCGGGAAGTCATCATCCGTGCCGCGAAGGTCTACCTCTTCATCATGGCGCTTGTCTTCCTCGGCGAGGGCTTCCGGCCGCTCATCATCCAGTTCGTTGTCGGGATCCCCTCTACTGCCCTGTACTGGGTGAACATGACCTCGGCCGTGCTTGACAACGCGACCCTCACCGCCGCCGAGATCAGCCCGCTTCTTACGGAAGAGCAGATAAAAAGCGCTCTGATGGGCCTCCTCATCTCCGGCGGGATGCTGATCCCCGGCAACATCCCCAACATCATCTCCGCGGGAAAGATCGGCATCACGAGCCGGGAGTGGGCGAAGGTCGGGCTCCCGCTCGGGTTTGCGCTGATGGTCGTGTACTTTATCGTGCTATTCGGGCCGGGATTTGTGGCGGGGCTTTAGTCTTTACCAATCTGCAACCCATTCAATGGAAAACCGGTTTCAAGTGCCGATGATATGTGATAGTCCCCGCCCAGTGCGCCGCCTCGTCGGAGCGCACGGCGGGCAGATCGGCTTATCCCAACGTTCTCATATCGGCCATTGTTTCAGTTGAAATGGAATTGAACGCGATAAGAGCATTCGTGTTGACACAGATTTCTGTTGATCTCGCGACGGGGGTTGCCGCAGTGGCGGGGGCGAAGCCCCCGAGAACGTTGAAAAAAACTCAGGTTATCTTCGCTTCGGATTGTTATTCCGTCCCCACCCTCACGCACTCCTCGATCGTCCCGATCCGGGAAAGCCCCCCGCACATGTCCGGGACATAGGCGAGCGCCTTGCCGCTGTTGACCATGATCGCCTTGTAGCGTTCCATCACCGGGGAGACGACCATGCAGGTGTCGGCATAGACCCGGGCGCCGCTCTTCTCGATGGCGGCAACGGCCCGCTGGTTTGCATCGATCACGGCCTGCGCCGCAAAGACATAGAAGGGGAGCCTGACCCGTTTTCCGGAAATGAGGTCCGCAATCCGTGCCAGCTCGGCGGATGAACAGTGCGGGCAGCCGACGGCAACAGCATCGACCGGGATATCGGAAAAGAGCCGGTCGATCTCCTGCCGCCCGATCGTGATCGTCTCGAGAGATGAGGCGCCGGGAATCGGGCGGACCGCCTCCGGGGTCACTCCCTCGACATGGTAGAGCGCGACCGCACCGGTCGCCGCCATCGCAGCGCCCAGCGCCTTGAGCCGGTCGGCGTCAGGCCGGATGCCAGTGAAGTACGGGATCCGGTTGCCGATGAGCTTCCCGACCGCGTAGCCAAGCGCACCGAAGTGGGCAATTGAGAGATCGTCTCCTGCATCGACATGGACCCGGACCTGCGGCCGGCGGTTCCTCCTGAGGTGGAGCCCGTAGCATGCGGTCTTTCCGACAAGGGCGGCGGCGAGGGCCGAGGGTCCACCCTCACGGTTCGTCCGGGCGCCGAGCACGGAGTTCGCGTAACTGACGGCCGAGGACTCCGACCAGGCGAGGTGATCGCCTGACTGCGGGGGGTTTTCGAGGTAGTAGGGCGTGCAGGTACACTCCAGCCGGATCCCGAGCCGCTCGTAGGCGGCAATCACCGCCTCCTGCTTCTTCGCAAACTCCGGATCGATGCCCATCTCCCGCCAGCGGCCGCGTGGCATCCCGACCGGGTTGAGCACGGCAGGGACGACCGCCTTCGCATCGAGCTGTTCGAGCCACTCGAGCCCGTACTTCCCGATCGTCTTGTAGGACGCCCCGCTGACCTGGGCGCTTTTTATTGCAACGAGCCGTTCCGCGCCGAAGACCTTGCCGAGCGCGACGACAAGTTCCAGCATCTGCCGGCGCGTCTCCCCGGACTCCCCGGCAAGGACGCGCTCGTCCTCAGGGTCGAGGTGCATCCCTTACCACGTTGCCCTGCGGAACTCGTCTTCCCGTCCCATCACCATGGTGGCATCCACGCCGACCTTGACGTTCGTGCCATCCTCGTTCTGCATCGGGTCGAGGGACGAGCCCCGGACGCCGGTGATTACCATGATGTCCCGGTCCCCGCTCACCCGGGTCGCGACCGCGTACTCGATCTCCTCCGGGTCCCGGATGTCGATGTCCTCGTCGACGACGATGACGTGCTTGAGCGACGTGTGGGCGGCAAAGGCTGCCATGATGGCATTCCGGGCATCGCCCTGCGTGCTCTTTTTGATCTGGATCACCGCATGGAGGTAGCCGCACCCGCCGCGGGTGAGGATCACGTCCCGGACCCGGGTCACGCCCGCGACCGCCCGGTAGATCTTCGGCTCGTACGGGCAGCCCATCAGCACCTTGTGCTCGTTGCCCCCCGGGAGGATCCCGTGGTAGATGAAGTCCTTCTTCACAAACATTCCGGTGAACTCGATGACCGGCTGGCGGCGGACCGGGTCGTAGGTACCCGTGATATCGACAAACGGCCCCTCGTCGGTCATATCAGCGCCAATGAACCCTTCCAGCACGATCTCCGCGTCGGGCACGAGGACGCCGTTCCCGCAGCGGTGCACCGCGATCTCACCGCCGAGCAGTTCGGCGGCATAGGAGAGTTCCTTTCCCTCCGGCACCCGGGTGCAGCTCGCGAACGTTACTGCAGGGTGGACACCGATGGCGACCGCGACCGGGAGCTTCTCGCCCTTCTCAAGAGCGCTCTGCAGCATCACGTGCGTGTGCCTGCCCTCGACGAGCCGGGCCGCAACCCGGTGATCGTCAAGAACGAGCATGCGGTGGATCGAGGCGTTCTCGACCCCGCCGTACCGCGAGAAGACGATGCCGGAGGTGATGTACTTCCCGGCGTCTTTTGGGAAATGTTTCAGGACCGGGATCCTGGTAAGGTCGGGCTTCTTCGTCTTCAGGGGACCTTTCACGACGACTTTCCCTTCGAACGTGGCAAGCGAGAGCTTCTGCACGATCTCCCGCTCGTCCATCCCGAGCGCGACGGCGATCGCCTCCCGGTCTGCCGTCACGTTCATGACCGCCCGGGCGCCGCCGATATCGTGGAAGAAGAGGACCTTGTCGGTGCCGGCAGCCATCTTCGCCGCATCCATATCCGTCGAAACCTTGCGCTCGATATCGATGACACGGCCCCTTCTCCGCATCTCATCGATAAATTCACGCATCGGGGCCACCCCATCGCTCCGCGAGGTCGTGTTCGACGTGAAGATGGTCGAGGATGCGGGCGACGACCATGTCGACGAGGTCGCCGATATTCTCCGGGTGGTGGTAGAACGGCGGGGATGCGGGCATGATGGTCGCCCCGGCACGGTGGGCGCGGAGCATGTTGGTAAGGTGGATCTCGGAGAGCGGCATCTCGCGGGGGACGAGGATGAGGGGGCGCCTCTCTTTTATGCAGACGTCCGCGGTGCGGGTGATGAGGTTGTCGGCATACCCGTGGGCGATGCCCGCAAGGGTCTTCTGGCTGCAGGGGATGACGACCATCCCGTCGTACCGGCGGGAGCCGCTTGCTATCGGGGCAAACATCTGCGAGTTCTCGTAATACTGCGCCGGAAAGCCGGAAAAGTCCACGCCCTCGTGGCGGGCGATCCTCTGTGCGACATCCGATACGATCACGTGCACGGTGGCACGGGCACTGAGCACATCCAGCAGCCGGCGTGCATAACAGGCACCACTCGCCCCGGTGACCCCGATGACATACTCTTTCTTCATCCCAATCGCTCCGCTCGCTTCGCGTTTCGTACCAATGTCGGAGCCGGGATTAAAAAGAGCTTCCTTAAAAAGGATTATTTTCTCGGGGGCGCGAAGAACCGGAACCGGACCTGCGCCTCCTCGACGCTCTTCGCGTGGCTGGTATTGAGGTCCCGGCGCGCCTCGATCACGAGGGCGTTGAGGACGTTGTGGAGCCGGAGGGCGTCGAAGTCTTTCCCCAGGTGTTCGTTGAGGAAGTCCAGAAGATCACTCGTGCACCGGAGCACCCCGGGGCTTGCGACGAGGTTCAGCCGGTTGACCGTGAACGCGAGGTTCTTCTTCGCCCGGTCCAGCTTGTAGCCGTCGTCGCCCGCAAGGTTCAGTTCGGTCACGGCGTGCAGGAGATCGCTGTAGACCTTCAGTTTATACTTCTCGTCAGCAAGGCGACGCTGCTGCCGCTGGAGGGCGACAAACGTCGCGCAGAAGAGGCACGCAACGATCACCGCAACCGCGCCCACGACAAGGATAACGAGCCCCTCTTCGGTCATGATCCGCCCGCCATCACGGATTCCTCTTTGCAACGTTGAGATCGACTTTGACCCGGTTCCCCTTCAGGGTTAATACGTACGCCCCGGGGGAGTACATCGGGTACTGCTGGTAGGTATCAAAGCTGAAGGTGCGGCCATACCCGAAGGTCTCGTTCCGGCCGGTATTGACGTTGGATACCGTCAGGGTGAACCAGCAGTACTGGGGATCATCGTTCAGCGGGAGGATAGTATATTCGATGCCCCAGGAGGGATCGTCGATGCGCAGTTGTTCGGTCCTGACATCCGACTCGCTCTGGAACGAGTAGGACTTCTTCAGGTAATGGTCTCCCATCGTGAACGAAATGGTCTGGGTCGGGGTGGGGGACGGGGTCGCCGTTGTCGCAACAACCGTAGTCGGCGTCGGGGTTGCGATCGGCTGCGTCCCCGTGCAGCCGGCTGAGACCAGCGCGGCGGCGATGACGCAGATGATCAGGGGGGCTGCGGATTTCATACGGGAATCTTTGGATCTTGGTGCTATATTAGATATGCAGATATGCATGGTTAACCGGGAGTTTCCGGTCAGGCTTTCAGTGAGACATTCAGGATCTCAGGTTCCTGCCATCCGTCCTGATCGCGACAAAAGAGGGAACCGATGAAAACCCGGCAGGTCAGAAAAGAGTTCCCTGCCGCGTCGGTTTTTTGACATGCAGGATCTCCGAAGCGGCGTCTGCGACGGCTTCGCGCTGGTCCGGGAGCGTGTAGACGCCGAGGCGCCACTGCTCGTGCCGGGTCTCGTTCAGCGTCCGGACCCGGGGGGAGATCTCCTCGAAGCTGACGACCTCGTGCCGGCTCTTTACCCGCACCCCCATGAACATGTCGCGGGGAAACGGCGGGATGTCGACGAGGACGCTCGCGGGTTCGACACCGGCGCCCTCCGCGATTGTTCCGGCGAGGGCACGGCCACGCTCCAGCGTGATACCGGCGGGAAACGCGGTCGCGTTCACCTGGTCGGCACCGGCGTAGATTGCACGCTTGTAGAGCTTCCGTTCGAAGATCCGTCTGACCAGCGACCGGGAGACTTCATTGGGGGCTGTCCGGAGCGTCTGCATGCATGCCGCATCGTCCATCGCGAGCAGGGCCTGCGCGTCCCCGCCGTCTTCCGCGAGGTACTCCTGCACGGCAAGGTGGAACATGCTCTCGCCGATCCTGCTGACATGGTGGTAATAGACCGTGGGACGCATCAGGGTCCGTGCGATCAGGAGGGACTCAGCCGCATTGATCCCGTTCTCGTCCAGGACGATCCCGTCGGGGATCCGGATCATGTTCCGGATCAGCCGCTGGGCATCGACCGTGCCGTACGGCGCTCCCGTGTAGTAGGCGTCGCGCAGGAGGTAGTCCATGCGGTCGACGTCGAGGTCGCCGTGGATGATGCCGGCGAGAGGGTGGTCGCCTTTCACGATTGCGCAGACTTCGTCGGGATCGATCCCGTGCCGGCGCAGGATCTCCCCTGCCTGTTCGTGAAGGATCGCCGAGATATCGTCATGGGACCGGTGCAGGTACTCCTCCATGATCGGCTCGCTCGCGTGGGAGAAGGGACCGTGCCCGATGTCGTGGAGGAGCGCCGATGCGACGACAAGGATCCGGTCTTCTTCGGGGAACATGAACTTCCGGCAGGCGACATCGGCAAGGTACATCGTCCCGAGTGCGTGCTCGAACCGGGTGTGGTTCGCCCCCGGGTACACGAGGTAGGAGAACCCCAGCTGCCGGATGTAGCGGAGGCGCTGGAGCGCGGGAGAGTCCAGGAGGGCGAGGGCAAAGTCCTCCACCTCCACATACCCGTGGACCGGGTCCTTGATGATCTTCAACAGGTACAAATCTTCATATGCAGGGGATAAAAGTATTGAGTAATGATCACGTTTCTCTCGGGGGGTACCGGCACCCCCAAGCTGCTCCGGGGTGCGATTCGGGTCATGGACCGGCACGAGATCGCCGTCGTGGTCAACACCGCGGAAGACATCTGGATCTCGGGAAACCACATCTCTCCGGATCTCGACACCGTCATGTATCTCTGTGCCGGCGTCCTCAATACCGATACTTGGTGGGGGATGCGGGACGACACCTTCGTGACGCATGATGACCTGCAGCGGCTCGGGATCGACGAATTCATCGCGATCGGGGACCGGGACCGTGCGGTCCACATCGCGAGGGGCGAACTGCTCCGGGACGGGATGCGCTTAACGAACGTTACCAAGGCGCTCTGCGACCGGTTCGGGGTCCGGGAGACGGTGCTCCCGATGACGGATACCGAAGTGACGACCCAGGTGGTAACCGACCTCGGCCCCATCCATTTCCAGGAGTACTGGGTGCGGGGAAAGGGGACGCTCGGGATCCGGGAAGTGGTGCGGACCTTCGCCGAACCGCCGGTCGCGCCGGAGGAAGTCCTGCAGGCGATCGAGGGGAGCGATGCGGTCGTCATCGGCCCGAGCAACCCGATCACGAGCATCCTCCCGATCCTCGAATGCGAGGGTATCCGGGAAGTCCTCGCTGAAAAATCCGTCATCGCGGTCAGCCCGTTCATCGGCGATGCCCCGGTGAGCGGGCCTGCCGCCGCTCTGATGCGGGCGCGGGGGTTTGCCCCGTCATCGCAGGGGACCGCCGACTGTTATGGAGACCTCGTCGATCTCTTCATCCAGGACATACGGGACCCTGTCAGGGTTAAGGAGGCTGTCCGGTACGATACGCTCATGACGGATGAGGAGAAGAGCATTGCCCTTGCAGAGGAAGTCCTGCGTCGTACAGGGGAGTTCTGAGCGCCGGGCTTTGGCAGGTATTCGGATATGCATGCGGATATTATAGCAAATCTTTTTATCGCAATGAAATGACGGTTATCGTGAGAGTTATGAGAGAGACCTGTGTCCGGTGTTTCGTCGTTCTGCTTGCCGCCAGTTGTATTTTCCTGGCAGGGTGCACAAGTGTCCCGGGCATAGAGACGGGCACGCTCCAGTTCTCCTCGTCGCCCGCGGGCGCGGAGATCTATCTCGACGGCGAATACCGGGGGACGACTCCCGCCACGCTCGCGGGGGTGGCGCCGGGAAGCCACACCCTTGAGTACCGGTATCCCGGCTACGCGAGCTGGACCGATACGGTGAACGTCCCGGCCGGAACGTCCCAGTTCTACGCGGCGCTCAGGTTGGAGCCCGCGACCGGCGGCGAAGACAAAAACGGCGGCAGTACGGTGACGGAAGACCGGCCGGAAATCACACTGAAGGTCAGCAAGGACCCGATGATCATCGGCGAGTCCATGGTCTTCTCCGGCACTGCAACGAATACTGTTACCGTGTTCCTGACACTCTACGGCCCCGGTTCGTACAGCAAGGGTGTCGGACTTACACGGTCCAGACCGAGCACGCTCGGGCTCTGGAGTTATACCTGGATGCCGGGGACAAAGATCCAGTCGGGCACCTACACCATCAAGGCAAGCGACGACTGGAACATCACCTCAGCCCTCGTGAACTTTAACGTCATCGGGGGAGGCGTCGTCACCGTCGTTCCGAGCCGGTATGCCGCATCCAAGGGTTCGACCATCACGTTCTCCGGCCGGTGCACGAGCGGTACGGACAACGTCCGGCTCGTGCTGCTCGGCCCCGGGAGGTTTTCCGGCGGCATCGAACTGGGCATGGTTCCGGTCCTCGAGAATGATACGTGGTCGTTCCGGTATCTGCTCGAACCAACGATGCCGACCGGGACGTATACCATCACGGTGTACGATGTCCCGAAGACGACCTCGGGATCGTCCCAGTTCACGGTCGGGTACACGTCCTAGCGTACGTACTGGGGTAAAAAATCCCCGGTTTTCCGTTTTTCCGGGTTATCTTTTCGGAAACGATAAACGGGGCATCGATACCTATTTGAATGATTTTATTCCAATAATCGGTAACGGAGCTTCGATATGGGAGTAATGAAGTCGTTCCTCGACGTTTTCCGGTCAGGGAAGCGCGAGGATGAGGAGGAGGAGGCGCGTGCACCGACCCAGAAGGAGCGGTACGACAACTTCCTTGCTGCCCTGACCCAAGGCGACCTTGACGCCCGCTGGAACGCCGTTCGGTCCGTCGGCGATCTCGGGGAGTCGTTCATCGGGCCCCTGATCGGCGGGCTCTCGGACGAGTACTGGATCATCCGTCGTGGCTCTGCCGACACGCTGGGCAAGATCGGCGTTCCGGCAATCGATCCCCTTATCGAAGCATTCACCACCCCGCTGGATGATGTCCGGCAGGAGATCAACCGCGCCCTCCTCCTGATCGGCGAACCCGCCGCATCCCCGCTCATCTCGGCGCTGGCCGACCCCCGGCCGCTCGTCCGCATGGGAGCTGTCCAGGCGATCGGGAGCATGGGGGACCCGCGGGGGCTCTCCGCCCTGATCGCATCGCTCAAGGACGCGGACCCCGGCGTGCGCCGCGAGGCGGCAGTCGCGCTCAGGAATATCGGTGACGGCACGGCGGCCGCCCCCCTGATCGAGTGCCTGAGCGATTCCAAGGAACCGGTACGGCTTGCGGCGATCGCGACCCTCTGCTCTCTCGGGGAGCCGGCAATTGCGCCCCTGATCCGCACCCTCATCGACCCGGTCGAGGACGTCCGGCGCAGGGCGGCACTCGCGCTGGTGACCATCGGCGAACCCGCTGTCGGGACCCTGATTGCGGCGATGGGCGACTCCCACCCGGGGATCCGGCGCGGGGTCGCTGAAGTCCTCGGGGAGATCGGCAACACCCGGGCGATCCCGTGCATCATCGCGGCACTGAGCGATCCCGACCGCGAGGTCAGGAACGCGGTCGTCCGGGCGCTCGCGGCGATCGGGGTTCCGGCAATCGCCCCCCTCATGCAGGCGTTCCGCGAGGGAGAACAGCAGGTGCGCAACGGCGCGATGGAGGCGCTCTGGATGATCGGGCAGCCGGCGACGACCCCGCTGATCATGGTGCTCAAGGACAACCAGGTCGATGTCCGGAAGCGCGCGGTGCTCCTCCTCGGCGAGATCGGCGACCCCAAGGCGACCGACCATGTCACGGGGATGCTCGCGGATGATAACGTCGCGGTCAGAAGGGAAGCCTTCGAAGCCCTCGAGATGATCAAGAAACAGAAACCGTCCCCATGATACCGTCGGGTACGGTCCCAACCGACACCCCCAAATTTTCTTTTCTCCTGCGTGGCTCTTCGTATAGCACCCGTAGGGACAACCTCTGGCAGACCGACAGGATCCGGGAGGAGGCATCCAGTCCCCCCTCCCTATTCCCCGGCAGGAAACCCTGAGAGGAAAACTATAGGATTCAGGAAACGCACCAGACTGGTGAGGGCATGAGATGATCGAAGGGGCGATCTGCAGTTTTCTCGATGGATTCTTACGGGAGGCAACCGACCCGATCACGGACTGCATCGTCACCCCGTTCCCCGATCGTGAGGGGATCCCGATCCGGATCTTCATCCGTCAGCGGAACAACCAGTTCTACCTGTTCCACGAGAAAGAAAGGATTATCCGGGAAGAACAGGTCGGCCGGGGGATGCCGGAGGATCGGAAGGAGGATTTCCGCCGGGTCCTCCGTCGGTTTGACGTCTATTACATCAACGGGGAGATCACGACCGGGGCAACGGCAGAGAGCCTGCCGGCCCGGTTCCGCAACCTGCTACAGGCATTAATAACGCTCGATGCGATGTTCTGCTGAAAGGGGGATTTGGTGGGAGCCGTGAAGGTGGAGGGGAGGTAAGGGAGTGCAATGATCACGGTCCAGTCGATACGGGATGCGGCAGCGCGGATCGGCCCCCACCGGATCCGGACGCCGCTCGTCTTCTCCCCGACATTCTCCGAGATGACCGGTGCCCGGGTATACCTGAAGCTCGAGACCCTGCAGAAGGCCGGCTCCTTCAAGATCCGGGGAGCAACGAACCGTATCCTCTGCAACCTGGATATCGCAAAGGCGCACGGGGTTGTCGCGGCATCCGCGGGAAACCATGCGCAGGGCGTTGCCGTCGCTGCACACCGGGCTGGCGTCGCAGCGACCATCGTCATGCCGGTCTGGGCATCGGGAGCGAAGCAGGCGGCGACGAAAGGCTACGGGGCCCAAATCGTCCTCGCCGGCCAGACCCTCGAAGAGAGCGTGGACCATGCACGGGCACTCGCGCGCGAAGGGATGCTCTTCATCCACCCGTACGACGATGAAGAGGTGATAGCCGGGCAGGGTACGATCGGCCTGGAGATCCTGGAGGACCTCCCGGATGTCGACCGGATCATCGTCCCCGTCGGTGGCGGGGGGCTTATCGCCGGCATCGCAATCGCCGTGCGGGGGCAGCGGCCGTCCTGCAGGGTGACCGGCGTCCAGGCTGCGGCTTGCCCGTCGGTGTATGAGGCTCTTCGGACAGGGACAGCCCTCTGCACCCTGGCACAGCCGACCCTTGCCGATGGGATCCGCGTGACGCAGGCCGGTTCCCTCACGATCCCGATCATCCGGGACCATGTTGAACAGGTCATCCTCGTTGAGGAGGATGAAATTGCTGACGCGATGCTCGCGCTCATCGAGCGCAAGAAAGTCATCGCCGAAGGGGCCGGTGCAGCGCCGCTTGCGGCCCTGCTGAGCGGCCGGATCCCCGTTGAACCGGGCAGCGGGGTCGTTCTCGTCATCAGCGGGGGGAATATCGACAGTCCTCTCCTCGAACGGGTCATCCGCCGGGCGCTCGTCCTGCGCGGGAGGATCCTCGCCTGTTCGGTCCTCCTCGAAGACCGGCCGGGGGCTCTTGCCGGGCTCCTCTCCCTCATCGCACAGGAGCAGGGAAACATCCTCGACATCCACCACGAACCGGCAGCACCCGGGATCCCAATCGGTTACGTCCGGATACGCCTCGAGATCGAGACGCGGGGAAAAGACCATGTCGCGGCAATACTCTCCTCTCTTAAAAAGGCCGGCTATGCGACAGAACCGTCCTGAAAATTGCGCTGCGTCGCGCCTTTTTTGACCGGATCCGTTCCGGAATGATACCCTGAAACGGCCTTTCGTGTCCCGGTCTTATAAAAAAAAGGTTCGATCTCCCGATCGAGCCGTTACCTGCCTTCCAGCCCCTTCCAGTGGTCGTACTCGTGCGTCCAGAGATCCTTGTTCATCATGACGAGGCGTTTGAAATACTCCCGGCGCTCGGCCTGGACTTTTGCCTGTGCGGGATCCTTCCACTTCGTCCGGATCGCGTCCGCAAGCTTCCTCCCGAGCTCCTTTGCCTGTTTCTCCGCGGGAAGGATCGCGTCGGGGTTTCCGAGGAAGTTCAGCCCGACCGCCCCCACCGTGGTTGCGCCCAGGTGCAGCAGGGTCTGGTTCATGTACGCCGCCACGGCATCAGCGTTTGACCCGCCTGCCGTACAGACCGCACACCCGTACTTGCCGGTAAAGTACTGGCAGTGGATCGAGTCCGCCATCCGGTCGAAGAGGGTCTTGAGCTGGGCGGTGATCGAGTCGATGTAATTGGGGGAACCGAATACGATCCCGTCAGCCTCCATCATCTTCTCGAAGACCATCGCGAAATCATCGTCGTGGATGCATTCCCCTTTCGCGTAACAGTTCCCGCAGGCGGTGCAGTACTTCACCGTAAGGTCGCAGAGGTCGATGAGCGTGATATCCGCCCCGGTCGACCGCGCCCCTTCGAGTACGGCGGCAACAAGCCTCCGCGTCTGGCTCTTTTCACCCTTCGGGCTTGCACTAATCCCAATGACCTTCATGGCTCATTCACATGGTATCGTTGCACAACGGGGGCGCATAAAGGTACGTATCCGTGCGGCAGCGAGCCCGGCCATGCGGGAATCCTGAATCCGCCCGGCACCCCCTCCACCCCCGGCGCGAAGGAGTCCCGGCGATCCCCACATCTTAAAGAGTATCCGGAACGTGGTACAGTACGATCCCTATGCTCATCCGCGACAGCAGCTCCTGCCCGCACCACCGGGTGATCGACCGCTCGGTTCTCTGCGAACTCCTCCATCCCGGCCGTACCAGGGAATGTGCTGCGCTCTCCTGCAGCGTCGCCCATGCCATCGTCCCGCCGGGCGATGCAACCATCCCGCACCGGCTCAGGACCGCGACGGAAATCTCCTCCACCCTGAGCGGTACCGGGCGGATGCACATCAGGGAGGACGTACGGGAGATCCGGGCTGGACACGCTGTCCTGCTCCCGCCGCAGGAGGCCCGGTTCATCGAAACTCCCGGAAATCCGATCTTGTCTTCCCCCTGCATCGTCTCTCCCCCATGGAGGGCGGATGACGAAGAACTGGTATCGCAAGGAAATAACGGTCCTTTGCCAGATAATATATAGAGGATAAACGCAGAATTACTCCTATGGAATTACCCCGGCAGCAGCCGGACAAAAGGACCTACCTGTTCTTCTTCCTCATCCTTCTCGTCGCCATCCTCTGGGCGACCTTCCTCCTCGTCACGGGGACGATGATCTATCTCAGCGTCTCCATCGTCATCATCGCCGCTTTTATCTCCCTCTTCTCGTTCACGTACTACCGGAAACTGCGGACATGGATCTTCTTCTATCTCATCGTTCTTGTCGCGCTCCTCTGGGCGGTCTTCCTCTTAAAGCAGGGCGTCATGATCTGGATGAGCGTGCTGCTCTTCATCGTCGCCGGGGGGATGAGCATCTTCTCGTTCGTGATGACGGACGAAGAGGGGCCTGCAGAATCGCATCCCAAATAACCGTCGTGAAAAAAATCAACAACCCCGGGTTTCCGGATCCGGATCGCCATGTCCGCGGAAGAATCAAAGATATCCAAAAGCCGGCTCGAAGCCCTCGTTGACGGCATCTTTGCGTTCGCCATGACGCTTCTCGTCACCGGCCTTACGATTCCGGTCCTGCCCGGACCGGTCGCGGCTGCAGAACTCCCGGCCCTGGTTGCGGCCATGCGGCCGGAGTTCATATCGCTCCTCATCGCCTTCTTCATCCTCGCCTCCTTCTGGCTTGCCCACCACCGCCAGTTCCACCATGTCAGGATGGTCGATATGAACCTTGTCCGGATCAACCTCTGCATCCTTCTGTGCGTCATCCTGCTGCCCTTCACAACGAGCATCAGCGGCGACTACGACCACGTCCGGATCGCCGTCGATTTGTTCCATTTCAACCTCTTCTTTTTGGGTCTCTTCTTTCTCGTTCACTGGTGGTACGTAAACCGCACGCCTGCCGTAACCAACGGGGAGATCCCCAAAGCCGATGCCGGGAACGGGATGCGGCGGTCCCTGATCGTGCCGTCGGTTGCGGTAATCGGCCTCATCATCGCTTTCTTCGACCCGCGGTTGTCGATGATGGTATACCTGCTCCTGATTCCGGCATTCTTTCTCCAGTCACGGTTCTCTGCCCGGTACTAGAAAAGAGAGGGGCAGTATTTTCGTCCCGATGTGGCTCTGTTGCATGTACGGGTCGATGAATTCTGTCTTCAATGGGGTTTACCCCGGAATTTTTCCCATCAGTACAGGTATCGGCTCTCCCCGCAGGGAACCGGAACCTACCGGACCGGGGGGCGGGATGCACGCTGGAAAACAAGGACTATCCGAAAGGAAAAAAATGAAACGCCGGCAATCCTTGAGGGTTTGCAGAATAACGACCGAAAAGATAGACGCGCTTTCCTTAAAACGCTCCTGAAAAAACAAACAGCGATGGCGCCGGCCTCGTATCCGTGCCCAGGAAAGCGGCGTGGTAGGGCCGGGTTAAAAGATTCCTTCTTTAACACGTATACCTCTGGCTCTGATACTGTGTTGGTTCGCAGGGAACTATCAGGACAGACAGGAATCGTATTCAACCGTCAACGTATCAGAGCCCTGATGCAATCCGGCCTCCTGTCCGCACGGGATTGCCCCCAAACAGGACGCGAAACGAAGACCGATCCAATGTGACTGAAAGCTGGATGAAATCCAGATTACTACGAATATTTTCGAAGTTAAAGGTAATTTTATCAGACTTTCTGCGCAATAGCCATTGATATACTATGGTTCGCACGCTACCCCTCCTGGTTGCGGCAGTCTTCCTGCTCTCCTGCGGCATTGCTCTCGCAGGGTGCATGGGTACGGCTCCTGCCGCTTCAGGAGAGATAAAAAAGTTCGGCTCGGCAGACGAGATCGGGCCGTTCATCAAAGAGAACATGGCAAAGGCCGGGGGATCCGGTTCCTGGACGACCGACGGATCGATCCGGCTCGCGGAGGAGTCGTTCGCCGCCCCGTCTCTGCAGGGTATGACAAAGGGCGTCTCCGATGCAACGGGCGCGGGTGCGTCCGGCTACTCGACAACGACGGTACAGGTCGCCGGTGTCGACGAGCCTGACTTTCTCAAGAACGATGGCCGGTACATCTATGTCATCTCGGGAGGCCGGCTCGTCATCGTTGACGCGTATCCGGCAGAAAATGCACGGATCGTCTCCGAGACGGACCTTGACGGCACCGTGCAGGAGATCTTTGTTAACGGCGACCGTCTCGTCCTCTTCTCGACCGGGATATCGGCGGTCTCCGCGGGCACCGGTTCAGGAAGCACGGTATCCGCAGAGAAGGCTTCCGTAATGCCGTATTACCGGACCACGGAAACCACGGCAGCGATCTACGACATCTCCGACCGGAAGAACCCGTCCGTCGTAAAAGAGTTTGCAATTGACGGGGACTATGTGGACGCACGGATGATCGGGGAGATGGTCTACCTGCTCACCCGCGAGTACGTGTACTCGTATGACAATATCGTTGTGCCGGTCGTACGGGAGGGCGGGACGGTCATTGCACGGCCGGACGTCTACTACTTCGACAACCCCGAGTCCAGCTACGTCTTCTCGACGGTAACCGCCCTGGACGTGGCAGGGGCACACGAGAAGGATGCAAAGACGTTCCTGCTCGGGTCGGGAAACATCCTCTATGTCTCAAAGAACGCCCTGTATGTCAGCTACCAGCGCTATCACCCGGTCTACCGGACCAGGTATGGCGACGTTGTCCCGGTTGCCGCGGTTGAAGGAGACCGGGCGGCATCACCTGCTTCTGCCGGTATCACCTTTGAAGAGTTCAACAAGCTGTCTGAATCCGAAAAACAGGACGTCATCGCTGCGCTGAAAGATCCGGAGACGATCGACGTAAAGCGGGAAGCAGACCAGACAACAACCGTGATCCACAAGATCGCAATCGACAACGGGAACATCGCCTACGTCGCGAATGGCGAAGTTGCCGGGTACCTGAAGAACCAGTTCTCGATGGACGAGTACGACGGCAACCTCCGGGTTGCAACGACCTCGAACGTCTATTCACGGACCGGATCCTCCGAGTACAACAACGTCTTCGTCCTCGACAACACCATGAAGAAGGTCGGGTCCATCACCCATATCGCAGAGGATGAGAAGATCTACGCGACCCGGTTCATCGGCGACCGGCTGTACATGGTGACCTTCAGGCGGATCGATCCGTTCTTCGTCATCGACCTCTCCGACCCGAAAAAACCGGCGATCCTGGGCAAGCTGAAGATCCCCGGGTACTCTGACTACCTGTACCCGTACGACAAGAATACGATCATCGGCGTCGGAAAGGAGACCGCGACAAATGACTGGGGCGGCGTCTCCACCCGCGGGGTGAAGCTCGCGCTCTTCGATGTCTCCGATGTCGAAAAGCCGAGGCAGATCGACAAGGTCGAGATCGGGGAAGCGGGGACCGATTCGGCGGCGCTCTATGACCACAAGGCCTTCCTCTTCGACAAGGGCAAGAACCTCCTCGTGCTGCCCATCCGGCAGGTCGCCACCGGGGTGACCGGTGACCGGAAGGATACCGGCCAGCAGGTCTGGTACGGGGCATATGTCTTTGGCGTGACCCCCGAGACCGGGTTCCTGCTCCGGGGAACCGTGGAGCATGGCACGGCATCCGGCGGCTACTATTGGTACGGCAGCTCGGCAAACGAGGTGAAGCGTTCGCTGTATATCGGGGACGACCTCTACACGATCTCAACCGCGAAGATCATCGCCAGCGATCTTGC
>ENA-UOWG01002128-UOWG01002128.1-activated-sludge-metagenome-genome-assembly--contig:-NODE-2128-length-17660-cov-5.192445_pt1 | contig 17660 bp, 9 predicted proteins | sample MGYA00238147_ERZ761563 | MGnify/ENA primary metagenome ERZ761563 (study PRJEB28884, sample SAMN05720216) | anaerobic digester metagenome | isolation source: active sludge of municipal... | reverse complement strand
AGGTCGCGGTGCAGGACCCCGTGGGAGTGCGCGAAGCCCACGGTTTCGGCGATGCGCTCGAAGACGGAAACCAGCCGGTGCAGTGGGAACTCCTTGCGCACGGAGCCCTCCCCGGCGTGCCAGTCCGCAAGCACGTCGTGGAGCGAGCGCCCCGAGACCAGCTTCATGCTGAAGTACTCCCGGCCCTGGTCGTCCTCGCCGAGCAGGTGGACGGGCACCACGCCGGGGTGCTCGAGTTGTCCCGTGAGCCGGGCCTCCTCTACGAAGCGGTAGCGGTGCTGCGGGTCGTTCTGGACTTCTGGCAGCAGCACCTTGATGGCCACCAGGCGCTTGAGTTTCTCGTCGCTGCCCTGCAGGATGACGCCCATCCCGCCGCGGCCGATCTCCTCGAGCACCTGGTAAGGGCCGATCTTCGCGGGGATTCCTGCAGAAGTGCTTGTGTCCGGCGCCGGGCGGTGTCCGCCCGGCTTGCCGCTGGGCGGGAGCAGTTCGGTCAGTTCGGCTTCGGAGGGGACAGGCTTGGCGGAGGCAGGTCGTGGAACCGTCCCGCACTTCGGGCAGGCAGCTGCGGCCGAGGGCAGTTCGCAGCCGCAGCGCCGGCAGGTAAGTCTGGCCATCCGGGTCTCCCGGTACGTGGTCCGGGCGATATGGTACGCCAGGGAGTCCTATGCGCAAACGGAACCCTGGCGTCCGGGGGTCCGCCCAACTTGACCGCCGATTCGTGGATGATACACTCCAATCCATGGACCAGGCCCCCATCGAACGCGAGACATGCTACCGAGACCTCCGGCGGATCCCACGGCGCTTCCCGAGCGGGTTGCCGGTGCGGGCCATCGGCTACCTGCCGGTCAAGCGCGAGTGGGTGCGCCGGTCGTTCGATCGGCTCTTCTTCTCGTTCATCCTCAGCGGCGACGGGGAGTACCTCTGGAAAGGCCGGTCCTGGTCGGTGTGCGGACCGTGCGTCCTGGTCGGCCCGCCGCAGGTCCGGCTCGAATACGGCCCGCGGGGTGCTTGGGAGGAACTCTACGTCAACTACCTCCCTGAGTTGGCCCCGGCCGCCAAGGCCCGTGGGCTGATCGCGCCCGACCGCCCGGTCTGGACGATTCACCACGCCGCGGCCTTCCGCCGGCGCGTCCTGGAGTTGCTCGACGCCCTGAACGACGTAGACAGCTTCGGCTGCGCCGACCGGATCGACCGGCTCTGCGAGGCGCTGGTCATGGAGAGCCTGATCAGCAGCGCCTCGCCGCCGCTCGGCGAGCGCGACCGGGCGGTCCAGGCGGTGCGCGCCCACATCGAGCAGCACTACCGCGAGCCGCTTGTCCCGGACGAGCTGGCCCTGGAGCACGGGCTTTCGCCTTCGGACTTCCGGAGGCGCTGGGCGGCGATGATGCACGTCGCGCCCGGACGCTTCGTGACCTCGCTCCGAATCCGCGAGGCCTGCCGGCTGCTCGTCGAGACCGACCGGGACGTCGGCGCGATAGCCCGGGTGGTGGGTTTCACCGACCCGCTCTACTTCTCCCGCTGCTTCCGACGGCTGACCGGCGAGGCGGCCAGCACCTTCCGACGGAGGAGCCGTTAGGAGACCGGCGCCGGAGCTCCCGAGCGGGAGCATGTGGGTTTGTGGGTGTGTGAGTATGCGGGGACCAAGCCCCAGTCACCCACGCACCCACGCACTCACACACGCTCATGGCCCGCAACTCACTTCCCCCCGCCGTCCTGCGGAGACTCGACCACCTTGGCGGTTTGGGGGTCGATGCGCAGCGCGAAGGTGCCACCGCCCTCGCTCATGGCGTAGACCAGCTTGCGCTTGGCATCGTACATGAGCCCGATGCCCCGGTTGCTCATCTTGGCGGCCAGCGGTCCGGCCTCGAGCAGGATCCAGCGGTTCTTGTCGCAGTCGTAGACGACGTGATGGGACTTGCCGCCCTGCGCGACGGTGGCGGCCAGCAGCACCCAGTCGCAGTGCTCGACGTAGACGGCCTCGCGGAACCCCACCTGCCCGAGGCCTGGATTGGCGGGCGAGAGCTTCTCGACTGCGCCTCCTTTGATGGAACACGCGTAGACCGCCCCGCCATCCTCCGGCCCTGGCATGAGCAGCACGCGCCCGCGTTTGGAGTCGTAGCAGCTGCAGGACATGTCCACGCGGCAGCCCGGCGCGGTTCCCGGCTTGGCCAGCTCCTTCCAGCTCCACTCCCCGTTGCGGACGAGGATCCACAGGCCGCGCCCGGCCTGGCCCATGTACTCCCGCGTCCCGGCCCAGGCCACCGCGCCCTGCGGCGTGGGGATCACCTGGGCGGTGTAGTCGTGGCCGTCGAAGGGCTGCTTCGGGCCCTCCGGAAGCCAGCGCATGGCCGCGGGGTCGTAGAGCCGCGAGGTGTTCCCGACCCAGGCGCGCATGAGCACCATCACCTTGTTCCCGGGATCGTAGCCGTAGCACTTGTAGCCGTGGGTCGACACCCACGGGCGGCCCAGCAGCGAGTGCGGCGGGGGGCCGCCGCCGTTGTCGGCGTAGGGCTCGTCCATGTCGTAGGCCAGCGCCCAACGGTTCGAGACCGGAGACCAGTGTCCCACCACGCTGCTGGAGGTGCGGCAGTGGCCGCCGCCCCAGTGCAGGATCTCCTCGGCGTCCGGGTTCCAGGTGGCCGTGCCGAAGTCGCAGCCCCACCGCGCCGAGTGCGGGTTGCGCGGGGAGTTGGGCAGCTGGACCCAGGTGTTGGCCGGCAGGCTCTCGAGGCCGGTCGGCGCGCCCGGCGCGGGTTCCTCGCAGAACGAGGCCAGGTACGGCCCGGTGCGCTCGGCCCGGCTGTTGGCCGGGGCGCCTCCCTTGGCGGCGGCGGCCGCGTCGACTCGGCCGGCGTCGACGGCCAGCGTCCAGGTGCCGTTGAGGACGGCCTTGTCCTGCGCCTTGGTGCCGCCTCCGACCAGGACCAGACGGTCCTCCGCATCAGCAGTCAGCGCCATGGGGAAAGGCTGGGCGTAGTAGCCGAAGAAGCCCATGCCGCGCGCGCCTTTCTGGAAGGGCAGGGACTTCTCGCCGTTCGGCCAGCTCGCGGCCAGTTCCCACTTGTCTGCGGCGACGTCGTAGAGCCAGAGCTCGCGCTGCGGCAGGAGCTCCGCCTGGAACCCGCGGTAGTCGCCGAACTTGCTGTTGTGGCGGAAGCCGTCCCAGAGGGCGAGCTTACGGTTCTTGGGCAGCCAGACCAGGCCGTGGCCGGCGCGCGGGCTCGGTGCGGTCTTCGGATTGGCCCTGCGCCACTGGCGTTTGGCGAGGTCCAACACCCAGGTGTCGTTGGTCATGTAGTCCTCGTGGTCGCCGCCGAAGAGGACCAGGACCTTGTTGACCGGGTCGCAGGCGACCGGCGAGTGCCGCCGCGTCGGCGGGACGGGGCTGGCCGCCTCCATGGCCTCCTCGAACCGGCGCAGGAACGCGCGCGCGGCTTTCAGGGCGTCGAGCAGGTTCTTCTGCGCGACGAATCCGGCGACCTTGTCGACCTCGCCGGACATGTCGCCCAGGCCGGCCAGCTTTTTCAGCGCCGCGCAGCGTTCGGCCAGGTCCTTGCGCTCCGCGTCGCTCCCCTCCCCCTTGGGGTCGCGGTACCAGGCGCGGCGCGTCCGGCCAACCATTTCCTCCAGAGCGACCCGGGCCGCACGGCGTTGTCCGTGGGCCTCGCGCGCGGCGGCGTCGCCGAAGACGAGGGGTTGCCACTTGCCGTCCGAGGCACTCAGGAACATGCCGCCCATCCAGCCGACCCGGTCCAAAGCGGTCTCGGCGCCGAGCAGAACCAGGCCGCCATTGACCGGATCGCAGGCCAGCGTGACGGCAGTCAGCGTGAAGTCCTTGAGCGGCTCGCCCTGGGCGGACCAGGCCTTGGAGTCGACGCTGAACTTCCAGACCTGGGCGCCGGCCAGAATGAAGACGTTCCTGCCGTCGGCATCAATGGTCGCGGCGGTTACCTCGGCCCTGCCGAACTTGGGACTGTCCGCGGCGAGCGCCTCCCACGACTTGGCCGCCGGGTCGAAGGCCATCACGTAGGCGCCCTTTACAGGCGTGTTCTCGGCCGCGACCCCGCCAAGCAGGAGGGCCTTCTTCAGCGCCGGAGACCATACCAGGAAGTGCTGCTCGCGCGCTCCGGCGTTCTGGTCGTCGGCCAGGGTCCAGCCTTCCGCGGCTCGGGGAGACGTCGCCGCAATCACGAGGGAAAGGGACAGGACGGCCGGGAACAGGAATCTAGACATGGCTGGTCTCCTCCTCGGGTGGCGTGTTCGGTGGGCAGGTGCTGGAGCGGATGAAGAGCCGCGTGGGCACGAAGACGGTCCGGGCCTCGCGGGGTCGCTCGCCGCCCAGCGCCGCGCGGACCGCCTCGCGGGCCATCTGCCGCGGGTAGATCCGCGAACTGGTCAGCCGGTCGGACCAGCCCCGGCGCACGGCCTGGTCACCGAAGCCGGCCACGCTGAAGTCCCGGCCCACGCCCCGGCCCAGCCGCTCGGCCTCGCGGACTGCGGGCAGCGCCCGGCCGTCGTCGAAGCCGATGATTGCGGTGGGCGGCTCGGGGAGCGCCAGGAGGCGCCGCACCGCCGCGGAGACGAATTCGTCCACCGCGTAGGCGCCGAAGGGCTCGGCGTCGTAGAGCCCGTCCTCGGACGCGGGCACGGCCACGAGAGCCTCGTCGACGGCCAGTCCGCGCTCGAGGAGCGCGGCGCGGTAGCCGGCGAACTTCTCGGGGTTGTTGACCGCGCGGTTGAAGCAGTCGATGAAGGCTATCCGGCGGTGGCCCAGGGCCAGCAGGTGCCGGGTCACCTCGCGCATGCCCTCGAGCCCCGCGTCCACCACCATGGTCAGTGGCAGCCCGCGCACGTAGCCGTCGAGCAGGACCACCGGGCCGCGGTCGAGGGCGGCGAGACTGGCGAGGAGGTCCGGATCGTCGACGCCCAGCGAGATGAAGCCGTCGTAGCGGCGCAGTTCGCTCGCGGACTCGAGCCGCGCGGCCTCCTCGGGGTGGTCCAGGCGAATCTCGGCGAGCTCGGCGCCGGCGCGCCGGGAGCCGTCGGCCAGCCCGGCGAGCATCTCCTTGCGCAGGTCCCAGCCGGGCATCGTTCGGTAGTCGCGCGCCGCGACCAGTGCCAGCCGCGCGGTCCGGGCGCGGCCCCGGCCGGTCCCCCGGTCGGCCACGAAGGTCCCGGCGCCGTGGCGGCGCTCGAGGCAGCCCTCGCGCTCGAGGTCGGCGAGCACCCGCCGCACCGTGACCCGGCAGACGCCGATCTCCCGGGCCAGTTCGCGCTCGCTCGAAAGCTGCGCGCCGGCCGCGGCCCGGGCCTTGAGGAGTTCCTGGATGCGCTGGCGCGTGTGTTCCCTGCGCTTGGTTCTGTGGACGACCGCCGGCATTGCTCCCCTCTCCTAGTTGTATGCCAGTTGTAGACCTCAAGGGGAAATACACCAATCCTGCCGGGAAGTTGCGAGAATTCTCAGAACAGGCCGACCCTGCTTAAGGGGCTATAATAGTGCCACTTGCGTGGCTCAGACGGTGGTAGAGGCGTTGCCGATGTCGCTACTTGACCGGACAGGTCTCCTCGGCGGCAAACTTCTTGTCGACCCGCACCACCCGGTGGTTAAGACAGTCGCCGACGTAGACGTACTTGTCGCTGGCCCCGGCGGTGATCGGCCAGCCCAGCGCTATCTCCGGCTTGGGCTCGGCGCTCTTTGGCCCCTCGCAGTCGAAGTTGCCGTAGCGGCCGAACTCGACGATCTCGTTGCCGGCGTTGTCGCGCACCGAGACCCGGAAGGTCATGGAGTTGGGGATGTACAGCCGCCCGAAGTTGTCGACGTCGAAGCGCGGCTTGGTGCAGGCGCAGGAACCGTCGCAGCGCCAGCCGCTGATCGCCCCGCAGCCGGGGTACATGGCCAGAGTGTTGTCGAAGGCCAGCGGATCGCCGCCGCGCCCGCCGGTGTCGACCGGCGTCTTCCTGCGCGCGCCCTTGGGTCCGAACTTGAGGATGGTGCCGGTCCCGGCCTGCCAGGCCTCGTCCTTCTCGAAGCCCTTGGGAGCGGCGTAGTCCTTGGGCCGGCCGTACTGCAGCACGTACATGTTGCCGGCCGGGTCCACCCGCAGGCTCCCGCCGTAGCCGGAGAGGTAGTCGACGGCCACGGGGATCTCGTCCTTGGCGCCCTCCGCCGGCTTCGTCTTGATCCCGAAGTCCACGAGCTTGCCCTCGGTGTCGTAGACCCGCAGATGGCAGAGGTTGCAGCCCCAGACCGAGTAGACGCGCCCGGCCAGGTCCACGTCCATGCCGCAGACTGACGAGCCGCGCCCGGCCCGGCCGTAGAGGTCGCCGTAGGTGTGCTTGGCGCCGGCCAGGGGGGCGGGCTTGAAGTCGCGGGTGTAGCGGGTCACCGGGCCGTGGTAGCCGCCCTGGTCGCCCCAGGCGTAGATCATGCCGCCCGCCCCGACGGCCAGGTCCACGGCCTTGATCGGCGCCGGGCCGCCCTCGCCGGTCTCGCCGTTGTAGCGCCAGACCGCCGCGCCCGAGCCGGTGACGTAGACCAACTCGGCCTCCGGGTCGACGTCCATGTAGCCGACGAAGCCGATGGCGTTCTTGTCGCGGTTTAGGAAGTCCTCGGCGGTCACGGTCAGCGCCGCCCCGCGATCCTCGACGCGGACCAGCGTCCCGCCGCCGGCCAGCCACAGGACAGGCACTTCGCCGCCCTCGTCCAGGGTGATGGCCGCGCCGACCAGCCCCTTGAGTTGGAGCTCGGCGGAGGGCTTGGCGGCCTCGCCCCGGGCGGTGAACTTGGTGAGCTTCGCGGCCGGCAGGCCGCCGCGGGAGACGGCGCGCGAGACCACGTAGAAGGCCTCGCTCTTTCTGGCGGCCACCACCTTGTCAGGCCAGGCCACCTTGGTGGCGCTCTTCTTCTTGCCGTCGGGGCCGATCTCCACGACCAGCTGGCTGACCAGGTCCCCAACCAGCACGTTGCCCTGGGCGTCGACGTCGATGCCCGCCGCGGCGGTCTTCTTGTCCCAGGCGCTGGGCATCCAGTACTTGGTCTGCTCGAAGTCGGGCAGCTCGAGATCGAAGAACTTCTCCGCGTCGCCGTCCGGCGCGGACAGGTCCTTGCGGTAGATCCGGCCCTGCGGCCAGTTGGCGTCGATGTCCGAGGGCTTCTTGCCGTCGTAGGGCGCGGCGGCCAGGTTGGAGAGGTAGGCGTACTTGCCGTCCGGCGAGAAGGCCACCTGGATGGAGAGCCAGGCGGCGCAGCCGACCTTGCCCTTGCCCCACATCGGGACGGTCTTGAGGGCGTTGGTGCCGTCGGCCTTCCAGAGGTTGATCTGCCGGGTCTGGCTGTTCACGAAGGCCAGCTGGCCGTCGACCATCCGGTTGCAGATCTCGTCGCCGAAGACGTAGAGCACGCCGTAGAGACTGTTCTGGTTGGCGGGCGTGAAGGCCCCGTCGCCGGTGTCGAGCAGCTTGAAGCCCGAGGCCTTGGCCGGGTCGGTGGACGGCGGGTAGGGCAGGAGCGTCTTCACATACTTGCCGGTCTTGTCGAACCGGCGCACGTGCCAGGGCCACAGTCCGGAGTTGCCGTGGCTGTGGATGTCGGACATCATCTTGACCAGGATGCTCCCGTCCTTCTCGACGGCCAGGCCGTTCACCGGCGCACGGTAGGGCATGTCGGTGACGTTGCCGGTGTAGGGACTGCCGCCGATGGTCCGGCCGAAGGCCACCGAGGTCCCGGCGCGGACGCGGATCTTGAAGGGTCCTCCGGCCGCGGGCTTGCCGGCGTCGTCCTTGCCGTCCCACTCGAGCGTCTGGGCCAGCCCCGCCTTGAGCGGCTCGGGCGGCGGGTTCTTGGCGCCGAGGACGCCGGCGGCCAGGCTGCGCACGATCTTGCCGTCGGCGCCGAGCACCGCCACCTCCACGTCGGTCGGGGCGGAGACGGTGAAGGCGATCTTGACCTTGTCACCGTCCTTGGCGGCGGTGGGTTTGGCGGTGAAGGATGCCTCGCCGGCGGCCGAGCACACCGCGCAGAGCATCATGCAGCCGAAAACAGCCATGAGAGTCTTCATCGAAGCCAGCTCCTTTGTCAGACGAGTCGGACGCGTCCGACCGGTCTGACGGGTCAGACCGGGCAGCACCTGTTCACTTCCCCTCGCACGTCTCCTCCGCCGCCCAGGCCAGCTTGACCTTGGCCACCCGGCGGCTTGTGGTGTCGGCCACGTAGGCGTGGGTTTCGCTCGTGACCACGTTGATCGGCCAGGCCAGCGGGATGTCCGGCTTCTTCACCCGGGCGTCCTTGCCTCCGCTGTCCTGGTTGCCGTACTTGCCGAACATTGTGACCGGGTTGCCGTTGGTGTCCAGCACCTCGACGCGGAACTGTCCCAGGTTCGGGAAGAAGACCCGGCCGTAGGGGTCGACGTCGAAGCCGCCGCCCTCGCACATGCAGGTTCGGTAGCAGGAGTCCTGGGTGGCGGTGTAGGGCGCAAAGCCGAATCGCTGCCAGAGCGCGCCCTGGACCTCGGCCTCGCCCTTGGTCTTGTAGCCGAGGTGGTACTGGGCCTTGACCTTGGGCTTGGCAGCGAGTTCCGCCGGCGGCTTGCCCTCGACGTAGGGGCCGGGCTCCTTGGTGTACCAGATGGCCCCGCCCTCCGGCGGGAATTTGACGATGCTCCCGTAGATGTAGCTGTAGTAGAAACCGTCGTTGTTGTCGCCGGTCTGGGCGGGCGGTGGCTTGACCTTGCCGTCGAAGAACTCCGGGAAGTGCCGCCCGACGGGCCGGACCGCCTCGGCCAGGTAGATGTTGCCCTGCCGGTCCATGCGCAGGATTGCGCCCTTGAGGCACTGCCAGATAAGCGTGCGCTTGGCCTTCCCGTCCATACCGTAGACGTTGAGGCTCGTGGTGCCGTCGGCCACGCCGCCGCCGCCCATGTCGGTGCGCCAGTTGCCCGGCGGGATGATGAAGAGCTCGTCGCCGCGCACGGCCATCGAGCGCTGCATGTAGTTCATCACCCCGGGCAGGGGGATGTGGTTGCCGGCCGCCCCCGGCCACTTGGCGGGCTTCCCGTCGCGGCCGTAGAGCCGCAGTCCCGCCTCCTGGCCGCTCCAGCTGTAGGTGTAGAGGTTGCCGTCCTCGCCGGGCACGAGCTGCGTGCCGTACTCCGGTCGGTTGGAGATGCCCGCGGGCACGAACTGGAAGGCCACCTTGCCGGTCTTCTCCTCGACCCGGAACCAGCGCTGGACGCTGCCCTTTACGTAGAGCTCGCCGCGGGCGTGGTCGAAGGTCAGGTCGCGCGGGCCCTCGGCGAAGGGCTCGGCGCTGCGCGGGTCGCCCTTGTCGGTGAACTTGTCGCCGGCGTCCTCGATGCAGGTCAGGGTCCGCCCGCTGTAGGGGACGGTGGTGACCCAGATGCGCGCGGGCTTCTCCGAGCAGTCCACGGCGATGCGGTGGGCCACGCCGTTCTCGTCGGCGTACTTGTAGGCAACGAGCGGCAAGCGGGCGAGCTCCTTGCCGGTCTTGTAGCCCTCAAACTTGACGAGCTCGGGCACCTTCTTGTTGGCCGCGGAGCAGACGTAGACCGCGCCGCTGGCCGGGTCGACGCCCATGGTGTCGGGCGCCGGTACTTTGATCTCGCCGGCGAAGGAGCGGTCCTTCTCGCTGAAGACCGCGATGCGCCCGGCGTCGTGGTCGGCGACATAGACGAGCCCTCCGGCCACGGCCAGCCCGCGCGGGGCGGTGAGCGACTCCTTCTCCGTTCCGGGCGCGTCCGGCTTGCCCAGGAAGACCTCGGCCGGACCGCGCGTGTCGCTCGGCACTCGGAAGACGCAGGGCACGCCCTTCACGTCCTTCTTCTTGGGGTCGCCGGCGGTCAGGCCGGAGATGTAGATGAACTTCTCGTCGCTGCTCATCGCCAGGGCCGGGCGGCTGAGGCCCAGGTTGTACTGGCTGGCCATGGTCAGGCTCTTGATGTCGGGGAGCAGCTTCGGCCCGGTGAGCTCCTCGTAGGCCGCGCCGCCGTCGGCGTCCAGGCTGGCGATGGCCGGCCCGATGACCAGCCAGTGGACCCGTCCCTTGCTGTCGACCGCCGGGCTCTGCCCCGGGGCGCGCCAGAAGGGCGCGTTGTAGCCGCAATGGAAGTTGAGGCGCAGCGCGTCGTGGATGCGCGGCACCAGGTCGCCCGACTCGGTCTGCATGACCGCCATGGGCTTGAGCCGCTCCGGGGCGAGGTCCGCCGCGAAGGGCATGAGCGCCCGGTCGTGCTTCCCCTCGCGGGAGAGGACCTTGATCTTGAGGCTGCCCCAGTGGGCGTCGACCGGGTCGCGGGTGAAGACGTAGAGCGAGCCCTTCGGGCCGATGGCCAGCGACGAGATCGAGCCGGTCGAAGCCGGGTTCTCGAGGACGAAGCCGTCGGCCTCGGCCCTCATGCCGGCGCGGACGCGGACCTTGAACGGTCCGCCGGCCGCGGGCTTGCCGGCGTCGTCCTTGCCGTCCCACTCCAGAGCCTGGGCGAGCCCTGCCTTGAGCGGCTCGGGCGGCGCGTCCTTCGCGCCCAGGGCGCCCGCGACCAAGTGGCGCACGACCTTGCCGTCGGCGCCGAGCACGGCGACCTCGACGTCGGTCGGCGCCGAGACGGTGAAGCTGATTTTCACCTTGTCGCCGTCCTTGGCGGCTGCGGGCTTGGCGGTGAAGCTGACTTCGCCGGCGGTCGAGAGGACCGCGCAGAGCAACGTGCAGCTGAAGACAGTCATGAGAGTCTTCATCGAAGCCGCTCCTCCGTCAGACGGGTCGGACGCGTCGGACCGGTCCGACTGGTCCGACTGGTCCGACCAGGTAGCCTCTCACTTCACCTCACACGTCTCCGCCGCGGCGAAGACCTTGTCGGCGCGGACCACGCGGTGGTTCAAGCCGTCGCCGACGTAGATGTACTTGTCGCTGGCGCCGGTGAAGATCGGCCAGCCCATGGGGATCTCGGGCTTGGGTTCCTTGCTCTGCGGCCCCTGGGTGTCCCAGTTGCCGTAGCCGCCGAAGGAGAGGATCGGGTTGTCGGCGTTGTCGATCAGGTACACCTTGTAGTTGATGCCGTTGGGGATGTACAGGCGCCCGTACGGGTCGACGTCGAAGCGCGGCCGGGTGCAGTGGCAGACCGAGCCGGTCGAGGCCCACGAGCCGGAGATCGGCCCGGAGGGCACGCTGTAGCTGGCCACCGCGCCCACCGCCTCCCAGGAGTGCACGCTGTTGCCGATCGCCTTGAACTCGCCGCCCTTCTCGGTGAACTTGTAGATGGTCCCGTTGCAGCGCGCCCAGGCCGGGTCCTTCTCGAAGCCCTTGGGCGCGACGTGGCCCTTGGGCAGGCCCAGCTCCAGGGCGTAGACGTTGCCGGCCGGGTCGGCGCGCATGCTGCCGCCCTGGTCGAGGATGTAGGCCAGGAAGGCCGGCCAGGGCTGCTTGGTCTTCTCGTCGCCGACGCGGCTCTTGCGCTCGTACTCGATCATCTTCCCGGTGGCGTCGTAGCCGCGCACGTGGCAGTCGTTGAAGCCGCAGGCGGCGTAGACTCGGCCCTGCCAGTCGACGGCGAAGCCCGGGGCGTTGTTGCCGCGGCCGTAGCGGCCGAAGACGCTGCCGTAGGTGTGCTTGCCGGTGGAGGCCAGCGGCGAGGGCTTGCCCTCGCGGGTGTAGCGGGCGATGGGGCCGGAGTAGCTGCCGGTGTCGCCCCAGCCGTAGATGGTGCCCTCCGGGCCGATGACCACGTCGCAGGCCTTGAAGGGCATCAGCCCGCCCTCGCCGGTCTCGCCGTTGTAGCGCCAGACCCGGCCCATGCCCTCGGTGACGTAGACCAGTTCGGCGGCCTCATCGGCGTCGCCGAAGCACACGAAGCTGATGGCGTCCTTTGGGTTGAGGAAGTTCTCGCCGGCCACCGCCAGGGCCGCGCCGCGGTCCTCAAGGCGCAGCACCTCCCCGTCGCTGCCCAGCCAGATCACCGGGACGCTGCCCGAGCCGTCCACGGCGATGGAGCTGCCCAGCGAGCCCTTCAGCGGCATCTCCACGGCGATCTTGCCGGCCTCGCCCCGGCCGGTGATCTTGACCAGCTTCTTGCCGACGAAGCCGTCCTTGGGCGGGCCGAGCCGGCAGACCACGTAGAAGTCGCCGCTCTTGCTCTCGACCATGACCTTCTCCGGCCAGGGCGCCTTGGTGAAGGAGAGCTTCTTGCCCTCGGGGCTGACCTCGACGATGCCCTGGTTGACCAGGTCGCACACGAAGAGATTGCCCTTGGCGTCGACGTCCACCCCGTAGGCCGCGGTGCACTTGTTCCAGGCGTCGGGCAGCCAGTACTTCTGCTGGTCGTAGTCGGGCAGCTCCAGGTCGTAAAACTTCTCCGGGTCGGAGCCGGGCTTGGAGAGGTCCTGCCGGTAGACCCGGCCCTGCGGGAACTTCTGGTCCATCTTGGTGGGGTGCACATTGGCGTCGTAGGGGGTGTTGGCCACGTTCGAGTAGTAGGCGTACTTGCCGTCGGGCGAGAAGGCCAGCTGGGGCACGAGCCACCCCGGCCACTTGAGCTTGTCCGGCGCGCTGCGCATGGCCACGGTCTTGACCGCGTTCGTGCCGTCGAGCTTGAAGAAGGTCAGCCTGGCGCTGCCGTTGTCGATGAAGATCACCTGGTTGTCGACCACCCGGTTGAAGATGCTGTCGCCGAACCGGAAGAGGACCACGTCGAGCCCCGAGGTGTGGGCCGGGGTCATCTGCCCGTCGCCGGCGTCGATCAGTCGGAAGCCCGGGACCTTGTCGGCCGGGGTGGAGGGCGCGTAGGGCAGCAGGGTCTTCTGGTACTTGCCGGTCTTGTCGAAGTGGCGCAACTGCCAGGGCATGCCCTCGTGCAGCTGCGGGACCACCGAGGCCATCTTGACGTAGATGCTCCCGTCGGCGGCCACCGCCAGGCTGTCGCGGCTGAGCGTCCCGGTGTAGGGGCTGGTGCCGAGGATCTTCCCGAACTTGACGGACATGCCGGCCTGGACCCGGACCTTGAAGGGCCCGCCGGTCGCGGGCTTGCCGAAGTCGTCTCGGCCGTCCCACTGCAGGCTCTGGACCAGCCCGGCCTTGAGCGGCTCGGGCGGTGGGTTCTTGGCCCCGAGGACGCCGGCGGCCAGGTGCCGGACGATCTTGCCGTCGGCGCCGAGCACCGCCACCTCCACGTCCGCCGGGGCGGAGAGCGCGAAGTCGATCTTCACGTTCTCGCCGGCCTTGGCCGCCGTCGGCTTGGTGGCGAAGCCGACCTCGCCGGCGGCCGAGCAGGCCGCGGAGAGCAAGATGCAGTTAAAGGTCGTCATTAAAGTCTTCATTGCAGGACACTCCTCTGTCAGACAAGTCCGACGAGTCCGACCGGTCTGACTGGTCGGACCGTGCCGGGCTCCCTCACTTCACCTCACACGTCTCCGCCGCGGCGAAGACCTTGTCGGCGCGGACCACTCGGTGATTAAGGCCGTCGCCGACGTAGATGTACTTGTCGCTGGCCCCGGCGAAGATCGGCCAGCCGACAGGGATCTCCGGCTTCGGCTCCTTGCTCTGCGGGCCCTGGGCGTCCCAGTTGCCGTAGCCGCCGAAGGTCAGTATCTGGTTGTCGGCGTTGTCGATCACGGTGGTCTTGAAGGTGATGCCGTTGGGAATGTAGAGCCGGCCGTGCGGGTCGACGTCGAAGCGCGGCCGGGTGCAGTGGCAGACCGACTGGGTCGAGGCCCAAGAGCCGGAGATCGGCCCGCAGGGCACGGTGTAGCTGGCCACCGCGCCCTCGGCGTCCCAGCCGTCCTTGGTCCGTTTGAACTCGCCGCCCTTCTGGGTGAACTTGTAGATGCTCCCGGTGCAGCGCGCGAAGGCCGCGTCCTTTTCGAAGCCCTTGGGCGGCGTGACGCCCTTGAGCAGGCCGAGCTCCAGGACGTAGATGTTGTTGGCCGGGTCGGCGCGCAGGCTGCCGCCCTGGTCGAGGACGTAGGAGATGAAGGCCGGTCCGGTTGGCTTGCCCTTCTCGTCACCCACCCGGGCCTTGCGGTCGTACTCGATGAGCTTGCCCTCGGCGTCGTAGGCGCGCACGTGGCAGTCGTTGAAGCCGCAGTTGACGTAGACGCTGCCCTTGTAGTCGACGCACATGCCCGGGGCGTTGTTGCCGCGGCCGAAGCGTCCGTAGCAGTTGCCGTAGAGGTGCTTGCCGGTGGAGGCCAGAGGCGCGGGCTTGCCGTCGGAAGTGTAGCGAGCCACCGGGCCGTGGTAGCTTCCGGTGTCGCCCCAGCCGTAGACCAGGCCGTCCGGGCCAACGGCCACGTCACAGGCCTTGAAGGGCAGGATCGTTCCCTCGCCGGTCTCGCCGTTGTAGCGCCAGACCGGGCCGCAGCCGGTGGTCACGTAGACCAGGTCGTTGCGCTGGTCGGCCGCGCCGTAGCAGACGAAGGTGATGTCGTTCTTGCTGGGGTTGATGAGGCTCCCACCCACTGCGGCGAACTCCGCCCCGCGGTCCTCGATGCGCAGGACCTCCTCGCCGCCGCCGACCCACAGGGCCGGGACCGCGCCGGACTCGTCGAGCGCGATGGTGTGGCCGAGCGCCCCCTTAAGGACCATCTTGGCGGCGACCTTGGCGCCCTCGCCGCGGCCGGTGACCTTGAGCAGCTCCGAGGGCGGCCGGCCGCCGCGGGAGACCACCGAGGAGACCACGTAGAGGTCGCCGGTCTTGGAGTTGACCAGCACCTTGTCCGGCCAGGGCACCTTGGCGGAGCTGAGCTTCTTGCCCTCGGGCGAGACCTCGACCACTTCCTGATTGACCAGGTCGCAGACGAAGAGGTTGCCCTTGGCGTCCACGGTGATGCCCGCCGCGGCGGTCTTCTTGTCCCAGGCGCTGGGCATCCAGTACTTCTGCTTCTCGAAGTCGGGCAGCTCCAGGTCGTAGAACTTCTCGGGGTTCGACGCGGCGGCCAGGTCCTGGCGGTAGACGCGGCCCTGCGGGAAGTTGGGGTCGATGTCGGCGGGCTTCTTGCCGTCGTAGGGCGTGTTGGCGACGTTCGAGTAGTAGGCGTACTTGCCGTCCGGAGAAAAGGCCACCTGGGGCGAGAGCCACTTGGCCCACTTGAGCTTGTCCGGGGCGGTGCGCATGGGCACGGTCTTGATGGCGTTGGAGCCGTCGAGCTTGAAGAAGGTCAGCACCGCGCGGTCGTTGTCGATGAAGACCACCTGGCCATCGACCACCTTGTTGTAGATGTTGTCGCCGAAGCGGAAGAGCACCACGTCGAGTCCGGAGCTGTGCGCCGGGGTGAGCAGGCCGTCGCCGGCGTCCAGGAGCCTGAAGCCCGGGGTCTTGTCCGGCGGCGTGGACGGCGCGTAGGGCAGGAGGGTCTTAACGTACTTGCCGGCCTTGTCGAACTTGCGGAGCTGCCAGGGCATGCCCTCGTGCAGCTGGGGCACGAGCGAGGCCAGCTTCACGTAGAGCGTCCCGTCGGCGTCGGTGGCCAGGCCGTCCTGCGGAGCCCCGGAGGTGATCGTCCCGGTGTAGGGGCTGGTGCCGAAGATCTTCCCGAACTTGACGGACATGCCCGCCTGGACCCGGGCCCTGAACGGGCCGCCCGCGGCCGGCTTGCCGAAGTCGTCGCGGCCGTCCCACTCGATGCTCTGGGCCAGTCCGGCCTTGAGCGGCTCGGGCGGCGGGTTCTTGCCGCCGAGGACACCGGCGGCCAGGTGGCGCACGACCTTGCCATCGGCGCCGAGCACGGCAACTTCGACGTCGGCCGGGGCCGAGAGAGTGAACGCGATCCTGGTCTTCTCGCCGTCCTTGGTTGTCGTTGGCTTGGCGGTGAAGCTCACCTGCGCTGCCGTGGTTGTCTCGCCCGCCAGTGTCGGGCAGGCAAGCGCAAGGAACAGGGCGGGGACCAGAGGCATCTTCATGACCAAGTCCTTTCAAGGGGGCCCGCAGTTCATATACCCCGCTGCTCCTGAATTGCCAAAGGAAATCCGCTCGGGGCGGGTGTGCTCTGGATGGTGCGGGACTGCCGGGCCCGGAAGAGAAGCCGCCGGAGGACATGGTCCCCCGGCGGCGTTGGTTCAACCGGTGTCGGGCGGGTGCTAGCCTTCGAGCATCCCCTTGAGCAGGTTCATGGCTTCGGCCACGGCCACGTCGGAATCCTCGGGGATCTCCGCCGGATCGAAGGCCAGATAGCCCTTGTAGTCGCCGGCGCGCAGGACCTCGATGGCCTGAGCGACGGGCACGAAGCCCTGCCCGAAGATGGCCGGGGCCACCGCGGTGCGCTCCTCGAAGTACTCGTAGTCGGCCAGGTGCACGTGGCGGATCTGGTCGCAGAGCGAGTCGAAGGTGTCGGCCACGGGCTCGAGGCCGCGGACCGTCTCGGGGACGTTCCAGAGGGCCTGGAGCTTGGGGCTGTAGACCTGCTTGATGATCTCGCGCAGGAAGCGACTGTTGCGGAAGGTGCCGAAGGTTTCGACCAGCAGGCAGGTGGTGCTCTGCTCGACGAAGGCGGCGGCATCGGCCAGGGCGTCAGAGATGTAGTCGGCGGCGCCGGCCACCTCGACCTCCGGCGGGATGTCCCCACCGAAGACGCGCACGAAGGGCGAGGCCAGGTCCTCGGCGATCTTCACGTACTGCTCGAGGTCCTTCAGCGCCGCGGCGCGGGCGGCCGGATCGGCCGCGTGGAAGGACACGGGGGTGGCCAGGCACGCGATGCCCACGCCGGAGGAGCTGAAGACCTCGCGGATGGAGCGGAGCTTGTCGGGCTTGATGCCCAACTCCGCGCCGTGCTTGCCGCCGGCGCCGGCGACCAGTTCAACGCCGGCGTAGCCGTGCTTGACGGCGGCCCTGACCAGTTCGTCGGCCGACCACTGGGGCGCGGCCGCCGATGTGAAGCAGACCTTGAAGCCGCCGAAAGTCACCGGGCCGGCTGAGGACAGAGCTTCCTTACCGCTTTTCTTGGCCATGCATCGACTCCCTTCCGGAAATCTCGGGAAAAACGGGCCAGGAGTTCCGGATGGCTCCGGAAAACGGCCGCATTTTACACCGGCATGCTCGGCTGTCAAGGCCGCACCTGCAGATTCCCGCCCGAGCGCGGAGCGCGCTCCTTGACAGGCCTGCGCGGCCGCGGCATAATCCCCACCGTCGAAAAAGGCGGCGACGGAACGCCACGCTAGTGCGAAGGGAAGGCCCGGCGGATGGCAACCACTCTCCAGATGCTCCTCGATCTCCACAGAATCGATCTCGAACTGGCCGATGTCGCCCGCGAGACGCAGGCCCTGCCGGCGGCGGTGGCTGCCGCCGAGTCTGCCCTGGCCGCCGCCGAGTCCGAGCGCGCGGCACTGCTGGCCGAGGCGCGCGCCGCCCAGGTCGAGGCCGACCGTTCCGGCGTGGAGATCAAGAGCCTGGAGGAGAAGATCCATAGGGTCGAACATCGGTTCTATCCCGAAGCGATCAAGAAAGTCTTGTCCGGCGGGTTTACCCTGAAGGGCCGCCGCGTCCTGCCCGTATCTCGAAAATCCTAATCCCGATATTCCGGAAGCTCGACCTTGATTTTTTTGAGCTCATCAAGGCTAAGCTTGATTGTTTCCTCCGAAAACGTGTCCGTCAATTCCACACCCTGGATGTCCTTGTAGTTATAATTCTGGATGACCTCTGCGGCGATCTGCTTGACGTAGT
>ENA-UOWG01002123-UOWG01002123.1-activated-sludge-metagenome-genome-assembly--contig:-NODE-2123-length-17685-cov-5.402609_pt1 | contig 17685 bp, 18 predicted proteins | sample MGYA00238147_ERZ761563 | MGnify/ENA primary metagenome ERZ761563 (study PRJEB28884, sample SAMN05720216) | anaerobic digester metagenome | isolation source: active sludge of municipal... | reverse complement strand
TTTATCGTCGGGGCAGTGTATCCAGTCGTATCAAATTGGAATAATATGGTCAACTTTTCTTTCGGCGCAAGCGTAACCGGCCCCTTAGGCTCGATAATCTTGACACAGCCGCAGCTTACCTTTAGAGGCTCAACCGCCAGCTCCTGGTCCCCTGAGTTCTGCACGACAAATGAATAACCGTAGATTTTCCCTTCTGCCATAACGGGAAGTTCGAAAACTTTTTCTTTGGCAGCAATCTGAGGAGCGGCAAAGACATTTGCCGCGATTAATACAACTAAAAATGCAAACAATATGATTTTTTTCATTATCTCGTGCACCTGGCCCTTATTTCCTGCTTCATAATATCCAGATGGCTTAAGATAGTGGTCTGATTTTCCAAAATCTTATCTAGTTTAGCCACCATTGCCGCATTGTCTTCAGGCGTAGGCTGATTTTCTTGAGCGGAAATATTATTGAAATAAAAAGAAACCGATATTGCCAAAAACACCAACAACAAAACCGAAAGCAATAATATTCTTTTCATTTCTCTCCCTCCGGTTTTAAATTACCGATTATAATTTTATTACCTTAGCAGAAATGATATTTTCAGACTTTTGAATCTTTTCTAATATATCCTGCGGCACTGGACTATCGACATTGATAACGGATATCGACTTGCCGCCCGCCTCTTTCCTGCCGAAAGTCATCGCGGCGATGTTTATTTTCTTGCTTGCCAATAATGTTCCGATGGTTCCGATTATGCCTGGCTTATCAAGATTATGGATAATTATCATATGTCCTTGAGGGATTACCTCTACGTAATACTCCTCTAATTTTACAATCCTAGGCTTGTTGTTGCTGGATAAAGTTCCTGCTACCGTCAATTTTGTTTTGTCGGTTACTACGTCGACGGAAATCAAATTAACGAATTCCTCCTCGGTGGCAGACTTGGATTCCTGAATTTTAATGCCTCTTTCCTTAGCCAGGCTGAGGGCATTAACAAAATTTACCGTCTCCTGGACTACCGGCTCTAAGAATCCTTTAACCAATGCCATGGTCAGAGGATCAGTCTTCTTTTGGGTAATCGGGCCGCTATAATTAATATCTACCTGGCTGATTCTTCCTTCAGCCAATTGGCTGGACAATTGCCCGAGTTTTTCGCAAAGGTTGATGTAGGGTTCCAGAACCTTAAAAGTCTGGGGGTCCACCGACGGATAATTCGCGGCATTCCTCACGCCTCTGCCTAAAAGCGCGTCTCTTACCGCTTCGGCAATTTCGATGGCGACATTTACTTGCGCCTCTTCGGTTGATGCGCCTAAATGCGGAGTTATAACAATATTCTCTAACTTTAAAAGCGGAGAACCGGTTGGAGGTTCATTCTCAAAGACATCCACCGCAGCTCCGGCAATCTTTTTTGTCTCAAGCGCTTTAGCCAAAGCACCCTCGTCGATGATTCCGCCTCTGGCGCAATTAATAATCTTTGCCGTGGGCTTCATCAGCGCAAATTCTTTATCGGAAATCAAATGCTTGGTTTCATCTGATAAAGGCGTATGAATGGTGATGTAATCTGCCTTGGATAAAACATCCTTTAATTCCATGACTTCCACGCCCATCTGCTTTGCCACTTCCAGGGAAATAAAAGGATCATAAGCGATTACCTTCATTCCAAATGATAAAGATCTTTTGGCAACTTCAGTACCGATTCTTCCCAATCCGACGACGCCAAGAACTTTATTATAGAGCTCGGTTCCCATAAACTTGGAGCGTTTCCATTCCCCAGCTTTTAATGATGCACATGCCTGCGGTATGCTCCTGGATAAAGCTAAAATCATGCTCATGGTATGCTCGGCGGTGGAAATGGTATTTCCGCCCGGAGTATTCATGACGATAATGCCACGGGCTGTAGCAGCTTCCAAGTCAACGTTATCCAAACCTACGCCTGCGCGGCCGATAACCTTTAATTTGGCGGCGGCATTAATTATCTCTTTGGTTGCCTTGGTTCCGCTTCTGACCACTAGAGCATCGTAATCTTTGATGATCTGTTTTAGCTCTTCGGGCTTAAGTTCGGTCTTGATATCGACCTCAAGCTCCTTCTCTTTTTTAAGAATCTGCACTCCTTCATCCGATAGTTTATCGCTTATCAGAACCTTCATTAAATCCTCCGTCTTGAAAATTGTTATTGATTAACCTAAGACCTTTTTTGCAGCAGAAACTCCAGCTCCCTTTTTGATATCCGGATGCTGGGTAAAATATCCCATCTCATCTAAAACCGTTTCCATAGTGGAAAGGGCAAAGATGATATCTTCCTTATTTATATAACCCATGTGGGCGGCGCGGAATACCTTTCCTTTTAATTCCGCCTGGCCTCCGGCGATTGTTACGCCGTATTTATCCTTCATGGTCTTAACCATCAGTTCTCCGTCGAGTCCTGCCGGGACGTTGATTGCGGTTACGGCGTTGGACATACAATTCGGGTCGGCAAAAACCGTGAATCCCAAAGCCTTGGCTGCCTGCCGGATTGCTTCGCCCTCAAGCTTACAGCGTTTAAATATATTCTGCAGCCCCTCTTTTTTCATAAGATTAATGCTCTCATTAAGAGCGATCATTAAGCCTATAGCCGGGGTCCAAGGCGTATCAGTTTTATCCAAAGCTTTTTTTGCGGCTTTCAAATCAAAGTAATATCTCGGCGATTTTGACTCCGCGACTAATTTCATCGCTTTGGGGCTAACGCTAATCAATCCTAATCCAGGAGGAAGCATTAATCCTTTCTGCGAGCCGGATACGACTACATCTACACCCCAGTTATCAGTCTGAATATCTACTGCGCCTAAACCGCTTATGGCATCTACTACTAAACATGCGCTCGTATTCCTTACCACTTCGCCCAGCGCCTTTATATCGGTATCAACGCCGGTGGAGGTCTCGGTCAAAGTCGCAAAGACTGCCTTGATATCTTTATCGGCAGCCAGTTTCTCAGCGATAAGTTTAGGGTCTATCGCTTTTCCCCAAGTCACATCGACGACTATAGGCACAGCTTTATAGGCTTTGCAAAGCTCGGTCCATCTCTCGCCGAATTTTCCTCCCTGGATAGTTATGGCTTTATCGCCGGGAGAAAGTAAATTGGCGACTGCTGCCTCCATCGCCCCTGTTCCTGAAGAGGCAAGGATAAATACGTCGTTTTTAGTTTGAAAAATCTCTTTTAAACCTTGCTCTGATTCCTTTATGACTTGCTGGAATTGCGATGTCCTATGATGAATTATTGGTCTTGCTAATGCCTCGCGTACCTGTGGCGGTAGCGGTGTCGGCCCCGGTGTCAATAAACGCTGTTCCATTTCTCTCTCCTTATTTTTTCTTGGTTGAGGCTATTACCTCGTCGATTAATCCGTATTCTTTGGCTTCTTCCGGAGACATAAAGTAGTCTCTGTCTGTGTCTTTTTGGATTTTATCAAGCGGCTTGCCCGTATGCTGGGCGAGAATCTCATTAATCTTGTCTCTTAAGCGCAAAATTTCTTTGGCCTGGATAGATATGTCTGCTGCCTGACCCTGAACCCCGCCCCACGGCTGGTGGATCATAATCCTGGAATGGGGAAGCGCATAGCGCTTGCCTTTTGTGCCTGCGGTAAGAAGAAGTGCGCCCATGCTGCTAGCCTGTCCTATGCAGTATGTACAGACATCAGGTTTGACAAACTGCATCGTGTCATAAATTGCAAGCCCCGCAGTAACCAGGCCACCCGGAGTATTGATATAAAGATTTATGTCTTTATTTACATCCTCCATCTGCAAGAAAAGCATCTGGGCGATGATTAAATTTGCCACCATATCATCGACGGGAGTCCCGACAAAAATGATCCTGTCTTTAAGCAGGCGCGAATAAATATCGTATGCCCTCTCGGCTCTACCGGTCTGCTCTACAACGATTGGCACTAAGGTCTGCATTCTCTCATCCATTACTACCTCCTTTAATGAGCAGTCGACTTACGGAAGCTTTAGCGACGTAAGTCGTAGCCCCGATTTATCGGGGCGCCTGCGAATTAAACCCTTGACATTTTACCTGAGGAAAAGAATCTATTAATTTTTCTATAGTTTCTTTCCTAGTTCTCCCATTCTTAAATTGCATTTCTCTTCTAAAAGCTTCTGAACGAGTTTCTAATTCTTCCCAGTAAGCTAATTTAAGCGGACGTCTATCTCTAGTAGAATAAACCTGACCACCTGAATGAGCCTTAAAACGTTTTTCTAAATTATTGGTATGACCGTAATATTTACTACCATCATTGCATTTTAATATATAAAAATAGTAAATTGAATTAACTTTCATAAATAAAATGTCAAGGGTCAAATTCGGACAGACAACTTAAGTCACTCCATTCCTTAAGTTGTGTCCTCATTTGACCATTTCGCTTCTTTTAATAAAAATTCCATGACTTTGGCCGTTTTGTGCTCCGGCTTATCAACCTTTATATTCTCAAGCTCGGCGATTTTATCCAGGATGAAATATAATTTCACGTCATTTTCCGCCAGCGGCTTTAATTTCTCTTTGATCGTCTGTTCTTTGGAATCGATTTCCTCTTTTTTAACGCCTTGGTGGGCCATGCGCTGCTTGGTATCTTCCAGGAGATACTCTAATTGCTTGGTTAACGAACTCTGGGGGATATCCAATTCCGAATTCTTAAGCAATTGCTCGGCAATCTGGTTTTCAATATCATTCCTGGCTTCCTGCTGCTTGGAAAATTCCATCTGCTTTTTTATGGTATCCTCTAATTCTTTCAAATTCGGATATCCTAAGCCCTTGGCAAAGGTATCGTCAATCTGGGTTTTGTCATCAAGGCCCTGGGATTTGCGCAGGAATTCAAAGCTTTTCTTTATATCCTCGTCGGTGACAGCGGTTTTCTTCCTTTTTACCTCTAATCCCTTGTATTTCTTAATCTTGACTTCCGGCACGACTTCAAATGAAGCCTTAAAAGTCAATCCGCCATCCTTGAATGATACATCAGTTACTTCAGGCAGATCCACCGGCAGCAAATTCTCCTTCTCCAATGCCTCTTTGTAGGAATTGGGGATCAAATCCTTCAAGACCTCTTCCCTGGCCAATTGGCTATGCTCCGATTGCACCAGATGCATCGGCGCAGTGCCGACGCGAAAACCTTTAATCTGGGCTTTTTTCTGAATCAGCTTATAGACTTCATCAAATTTACTCTGGACAACTTCCTTGGGTATGCTAATTACCATTTCTCTCTTGCAGGCATCAATCTTTTTGACTGTTGCGTTCATTTTAACATTTTCCTTCAATGAACAGACGACTTACGGAGTGCCAACGACGTAAGTCGTAGGCGAAGCCGTCTGTGAATTGAACCCCGCCCTCTATGCTTTAAGTATCACTATGACGCATAGAAAAACCGGGTATGGTTTACTTATTGTCTCCACCCCCTTTGCTCCGCTTAGAGGGCGGGGTAAGTTCGGACTCACGACTTATGTTCGCTATCGCTCCATAAGCCGTGTCCTCACTTACATTTTAAACTTTTCTCCGAGATAAATCTGGCGCGCCTTGGGCTCGTTGATAAGCTGCTCGGCTGAGCCAGAAATCAGAATCTTTCCCTCCGCGATTAAGTATGCCCTATCGGTTATAGAAAGCGTCTCCCGGACATTATGATCGGTAAGTAAAATTCCCAATCCCTTGGCTTTTAGTTCTTTTATGATCTCCTGCGCATCAGCGACGATTATCGGATCAATCCCGGAAAACGGCTCATCCAAAAGTATAAACGATGGATTGGTCACCAGTGCACGGGTTATCTCCAATCTTCTTCTTTCACCACCCGAAAGAGTATAGGCTTTGTTTTTCGCTAAATGCGCAATGTTTAATTCGTTCAATAGTTTCCTTAATCTTCTGTTTCTTTCGGTGCGGCTGATATTCAAAGTCTCTAATATCGCCAGGATATTATCCTCGACCGATAATTTACGGAAAATCGATGCATCCTGCGGCAGATACCCCATTCCTAGGCGGCAGCGGTCATGGATGGCTAAACGGGTAATATCTGTCTGGTCAAAAAATATTTTCCCTGCTTCTGCCGGGATAATCCCCACGATCATATAAAATATGGTGGTCTTGCCGGCACCGTTCGGGCCAAGAAGCCCGACGATCTCGCCCCTCTTGATAGAGAAGCTTACACCGTCGACGACTTTCCTGCCGTCGTATGCCTTGGCTAAACCGTTAGTTTCCAAAAGCCGCATTATCAAATGCTCCTTTTTCTGAATAAAGAATAAGCCTGGGCCGGCCGATCAAAGTAATCTTCTTGTCTTTGGCGGTATAAATCGCGCCCTGGCTGAAGCTTTCGTTTCCGTCACGCACAATCTTGACATTGCCTTTGGCAATGATCTTGACTATGGATTTGGTCTGGCTGTCAAAGAAAACTTCCATGGTTTTGGATGTCATCTCGCCGTTTTCGTCTTTGACGCGCACGTTGTCGTTAAAAACCGCCATGGAATTCTGATAATCGATATCCAGCGGCCCGTCGCAGGTAATCACAGTCTTCTTTAAATTCTTGTTTGCGTCTTCGGTCTGGATCTCGACCTGGACTTCTTCATTGAGCTGGGCCTTTTTCAAGTCGGTGTGGGCTTTAGCCCCGGTTCCGGTGGCAGTAATATTTTTCTGCTCGATTTTCACCGGATCTTTGGTCGTCACCAGATTGGAAGTGCGGTTCCAGTCCAAGGAATCAGTGGTCAGTTTCGAGCCGGTTTCGGTGGTAGCCACGACATCCTTCTCAAGATGCATGTCCCCGCTTGTTTTATTGAGATCTCCCGTTTGCGCCTTAAGGTTGACCTTTTCTTTGCCGTAGAGATCAGCGTCGATGTTTTTAAGTTTTACCGAATCTTCCAGAACATCGGCAGTCTCGCCTTTTACTTCCCAGGTTTTTTCACCGGTCTTGGAATGGCCGGAGAGATTAAACTCCGAGAACTGCTGATCTGCCTCCTGACAATGAGCTGCCGCGCAAAAGAAAAATAAAATAAAAACTGATATTATTATGCGCATTATCTGAAATATTTGCTAATGACTTTGTCCCACTTGCCTTGAGATTTCAAGATGAGCTCGATTATCTCGCGCACTGCGCCGTCGCCGCCTTTTTTCTTGGTGATGTAATCCGCGGCTCTCTTGGCTTCTGGCGCGGCGTTGGCAACCGCTACGGATAAACCAGCTCTCTTTAAGACGGGAATATCGATTAATTCATCGCCGATAAAACAGACACTTTCGTTCTTTAGTTTCATTTGCTTGAGTATCTTATGGTAAGTTAAAAGCTTGTCATCGCAATTCTGATAAGCCTTAAAAATCTTGATGTCTTTGGCGCGATGGCTTACCACTCGGGAATACCTGGCGGATAAAATTATGGTGTTAATCCCGGCTCTCTTTAGCAAAACTACGCCTAAACCATCCTGGACATCGAAGAATTTAAGCTGCTTTCCTTTTTCATCCATGACGATTTTTCCGTCGGTCAGGACACCGTCAACATCCAAAATCAAAAGCTTAACCTTTCTGGCCTTATCTTGAATCAATTTACACCAAACCTGCTTTCAATAAATCCTGCACATCTAACAAACCGATGGGTTTTCCTTTTTTATCCACTACCGGGACCTCATCAATCTTTCTTTCCTGCAATATCCTTAAAGCCTCGGCAGCCAAAGTCTCTTTGGTGACAGTCGTGGGCCTTTTAGTCATTACGTCCTTGACCTTCTTTTCCGATAAATTGGCGTCAACTTCCAGATGGCGCCTTAAATCACCGTCGGTGAATATTCCCACCAGTTTGCCTTTTTTATCTACAATCGATGCCGAACCAGCCCTGGCTTTGGTTATGGCAAGCAACACATCCTTAATCTTTTTCTCCTGGTTTACCACCGGATTGGATTTTTTCATGCGCATGATATCTTCCACGGTAAGAAGAAGTTGTTTGCCCAGCATTCCTCCGGGATGATAAAAAGCAAAATCCTCTTTCTTAAATCCTTTTTTATCCAACAAACAAACCGCCAAGGCATCGCCCATGGCCAGCATCGCTGTCGTGCTTGCTGTCGGCGCTAAGTTCAAAGAACATGCCTCTTTCTTAACGCTTGTATCCAAAACCACATTACTGTATTTGGCTAAAGTGGATTTGGTATTTCCGGTCAAAGCAATAATCTTGGTGCCGATTTTCTTTAATAACGGTAGCAAACTGCGAATCTCTTCAGTCTCACCACTCTTGGAAATCACAATCACGATATCTTCTTTGGATACCCTGCCCAAATCTCCGTGGATAGCCTCGACCGAATGCATCCAGAGGCTGGGAGTCCCTACCGAGGACAAAGTCGCGGATATCTTCTGTCCGATTAAACCGCCCTTGCCCATTCCGGTAACCACGACTCTTCCCTTACAGGCATACATCAAATCCACTGCCTTCTCGAAAGTATCGTCGATCCGGTTGATCAGCGAACGCACTGCTTCAGACTCAATCCTCAAAACTTCTTTCGCGCGTGTTTTTATCATTTGACCACCAATTTATTTTAGAGTTATTTTTTAATCCTAAAAGATCGAAGGAACCTGTCGATTCCGATTGCCTGGACTAAAATTGTTTTTAATTCTTTAGGCGTGATCATGTTTGGCCCATCACTAAGAGCCTTCTTGGGATTTTTATGCACTTCGACAAACAAACCATCGCAACCAACCGCCACCGCCGCCCTGGATAAATAAGAAACAAAATGTTTTTCTCCGCCGGAAGCCGTGCCTTTTCCGCCGGGAAGCTGGACGCTGTGTGTGGCATCGTAAATAATCGGATAACCGAATCTTCGCAAAATCACCAGTGAACGGAAATCGCTGACTAGATTATTATAACCAAAACTTGTCCCTCTTTCGGTGATGAAAATATTGTTGTTGCCTGCGCTTTCAATCTTTTTTATGATCTGTGCCACGTCCCACGGCGCCAGGAACTGTCCTTTTTTTATGTTGATGACTTTGCCGGTTTTGGCGGCAGCCACAACTAAATCTGTCTGACGGCACAAAAACGCCGGGATCTGGATTACGTCTAATACCTTGGCTGCCTCTTTGGCCTGCTGTGGCGAATGAATATCGCTTAAAATCGGCACCCTTAACTCGTCTTTGATTTTCTTAAGGACCTTTAATCCCTTGACTAAACCCGGCCCGCGATAAGATTTTATCGACGAGCGATTAGCCTTATCAAAACTGGATTTAAAAATAAACGGGATGCCCAGGCTCTTTGTCATCTTCTGGATCTCAACTGCCGTATCAAAACAATCCTTAGGGTCCTCGATCACGCAAGGCCCGGCAATAAGCACGAATGGCGCGCTGGAACCAATTTTGATATTTCTAACTTTAATTTGTTTCATTTCTTATCAAATCTCCAAAATATCAAACTCTAAACGCTACACCCTAAACGCTATACCCTAAATCCTCTAGGGTGTAGGGTATGGGGTATAGGGTTTAGACTTTGTATATTGTTAATCTGTTTTCTCTTCAGATAGTCTTTCTTTGACCAATTCCAAATCTTCCGCCGTATCCACTGCTATTGTGTCAATATTAGTCTCGACGGTTTTAATCTTATAGCCTGCCTCAAGAGCCCTTAATTGCTCCAATTTCTCCGCCTTCTCTAATTTTGATTCAGGCAGGTTCTTAAAAGTAAACAGGAAATCTTTGGTATAAGCGTAAATTCCCATGTGTTTGTAATAAACATGCTCCACGCTTTTATCACGAAGATAGGGAATCCTTGAGCGCGAGAAATAAATCGCGAAATCATTGCGATCAATTATCACTTTGACCACATTGGGATTATCAATCTCTTCTTTATTTTCAATTTTCTTGATGATCGTCGCCATGACGACTGACTCGTCGTCCAGAATCGCATGCGCCAGATTATCTATCATCGTGGAATGGATCAACGGCTCATCACCCTGGATATTGATTATAGCTTTGACGTCCAAAGAATGGACGATTTCCGTCAACCTGTCAGATCCTGATTCGTGGTCTTTAGAAGTCAAAATCGCTTTGGCGCCGAAACCTTCCGCCACCTCTTTGACTCTTTCATCATCGCAGGCGATAATCAGATCATCCAGCATCTTGGACTGCTTGGCGCGTTCCCAGACATGCTGGATCATCGGCTTGCCTAAAATATCGGCTAAAACTTTTGCCTCCAAACGGGTTGAGGCGTATCTTGCGGGTATGATTCCGACAATATTCATAATTACTCTTTAATTCTTTCGATTAATTCTTTAGGACTGACTGTTGCAGTTCCGATTTTCCCAACGACAATTCCTGCAGCAAAGTTGGCCAAATGCGCCGCTTCCAATAATTTTGCTCCCGATGCCAACGCCAGGGTAAATACCGCGATGACTGTGTCTCCCGCGCCGGATACATCAAAAACTTCTCTGGCCACCGTGGGAATATTTATTGATTTTGCCTTTTCTTTGGTGAATAGCTGCATGCCGCTTTCGCCCAATGTAATCAAAACCGCTTTGGAATTGAGATACTTCAATAATTCCTTGCCTGCTTTATCAATATCGCCTGCGCTCTTAAGTTTATCGCTGTAGATATGCAATCTATTCTTGGCGTCGCGAATCTTGATATCCCTAATTGCGTTTTCCGCTTCGCTTCTGTTAGGAGTGATGGCGGTAATCCCCAAATCCCGATACATGCTGAAATGCTCTTCCTTGGGATCGACGGTGATAATCTTCTTTCCCGCCGCCACATCTTTTATATACTGCAACAAATTTTCCGTGATAACGCCCTTTCCGTAATCCTCAATGATAATAGCATCAAACTTATTCAAATTATTCTTGATAAAATTCTCGATTTTGCGCAGCGTCTCCTGCTTTATCTCGTCGGTCTGCTCCCAATCCACCCTCACCACCTGCTGCCTCTGGGCGATGACTCTGGTTTTGAGGATTGTCCGGCGTTTGGTGTCCACCACTATCGCCTTACTATCAATCTTTCTTTTCTTTAATTCCGCAAACAAATATTCTGCCCGGCGATCTTTTCCCACCACTCCTAAAAGTGTTGATTTTGCGCCGAGGCTAGTGATATTACTTGATACGTTGCAGGCTCCACCGGGAATATATTCTCTTTCCTCGGCTTTAACTACCGGCACTGGAGCCTCCGGTGAAAGACGGCTGGCCTTTCCCCAGATGAATTCATCCAGGATCAAGTCGCCGATGACGAGAATCTTTGCTCTCTTGAAATTGTGGACTAATTTTATTAAGCTGTCTTTCATTATAATTCGTCAATTATTGCTGCAGCCAAAAGCGGCATCATAATCTCATGGTGTCCGATAATATAATATCCTTTGCCCGTGCCTTGAGTGGGCCGGTGCACGATATTCTGCTGCGGCCGGTAATGGTAAATCATATCAAAGTTTGCCGTGGTGAAATTCTTCACCTTATAGCCTAAGTTTCTGGCCACGGTAAGAGCCTTTAAGAATACTTCCGGCAATACTACCGCTGAGCCGAAATTCAAAAGCACTCCTCCGTCGCCTAACTTGGCCACCTCGGCGATAAAATTATGGAAATCTTTTAATGATGCCTGGCCGATCGCCGCGCCCGAGCATGACATATGCTGGTGCACGATATCGGTTCCGATGGCAATGTGCACGCTTACCGGCACATTATGTTTATAGGCAGCGTAAACTACGCTTAGGTCCTTGAACTTTAATCTTTTATCCTTCTCAATGGCTTTTCCCACGGCTTTGCCGATGCCGATATTGGCGTGGGCAGCCTGCTTTATCGCCTCATTGACAAATCTTGATGTCTCATCAGCCATGCCGAATGACCCGTCGAGGATGGCCTTGTCCACGTCCTCGGAAGTCTTGCCCATAAATGCCAGCTCAAAGTCATGGATGATGCAGGCGCCGTTTAAGGCAATGGCAGTGATGACTTTTCTTTCTATCAAATCAATGATTATCGGGCTTAGGCCGCACTTAATCACGTGCGCGCCCATCATCAAAATGACCGGTTTTTTCTTTTTCTTGGACTCAACCACGGCCGCAACAACTTTACGCAAGTCGGCCGCCTTCAAAACATTGGGCAGGCTCTGGTAAAATTTGCGGAAGCTGTTGCCTCTCCTGTAGATACAGGCAAAATCCTCCACATTGACCTTGCTTTGCCTCCGGCCGAGTGAATAAGTCCTAATTTTACTGAGATTTATTTTAGTCATAGTGAACGATAAATTCTATCATAACTACCAAGTTTCGTCAATAATTCGTGTATATTTATGGTTAATGTAGTTTTAGCTACGAGTTAAAACAAATATTCTTTAGTCCTTACGTTTTTTGATTTCTTGCTCTTTATTTTTCAAAAGCTTTTCTTCTTTTAATACTTAACCCCTGCCTCCAGATTATAGGAATCTTATACGCACCACTTTTTGGAACATGTTTCAAAAACCCGATTGACTTGAGCTCATCTACTATTTTAATCCAATCGCTTCCCAAAAGTTTTTCTAATGAATCAGCGTTGTGCTCACTACATCCTCCTTCAAATTTTAATATATGTTGTTTAAGATGAGGAAATTCTGCAAACAGAAACATGTTTTTTTTCTGCTTAGAAAGTGCTTCAAGCGATTTTTTAAGAATATCTTCTTCAATAAGATATTCTTGTTGTTGCCCAGTTTGTTTAAATTTCTTAAATTGAAAAGCCTTTGCGCATCTGAAAAAATCTATTATATCTCTCGGAGTGACTATATCATTTCCATCAGAACAAGAATCAAATAACCAATCAAAGGTGGCGATTTTTCCGACGCAAGGAGGGAAAATTTTATAAAACACCTCGCTACGATATGACTTATCTTTATCAATTTTATCAGAATCTATTCCATATTCATAGCGCAAATAAGGAATAGCGGCTATTCTTTTGACAATTAAATATAAAATATCATCTTTTGACCAAGACATTGAAGCTGAGCATCTATCGGTTATATGTGTTAAAGCAGTAAAACCATCTGCGGCTAAATATTCGAATATATCGTCTCTCAAAAATATTTTTATTCTTAGGAACGAATGAGAAGAAAAATTATACGATGCTCGCAGCAGTCCTTTTAAACCATTTTTTTCTACTTCGCTACGATGGGGGAAAACTTCATCAAGCCGATCTAACATTATCCAAATTTTTATGTTATGTTTTTCGAGAATCGATATGATCATATTCTTAAAATCAATAAGATAAATCGGTTTATTATGAACTTCATCTATCGTACCGGGCTCTAATTCAATTGCGGGCGTAAATGAAATTGGCAAACCTGATATCTGGTCTATTTTAGTTTCAACACCTAATTTCATTTTTGTTTTTCTCATCAAATCTAAAATTGAACACTGTATGTCTTTAAAGATAAAGCCATCTTTATGAATTTTTAATCCCATTCTTGATAATGTCTCATCGATTTTATTTATATCTTCATTGCCGATCTGATTTCGTAACTTATCGGCATTAAAAATTAACTTGTATATTAAAACTATAAAATAAATGCCCCAAAAGTTTGCAAATTCAACCTCTGAATATAACTTAAATTCATCTTGGAAGAGCTTAAAAAGGGGATCACCAGTTGCCTCAATTCCGAATATGCAATATAGTTTATTTTTATCGATTAATAAATTTCTCAAGAAAAAAAACAACCTATATAAAGCTGTCTTTCCTGATCCTTTCGTGCCTCGAACTATATCTATCCTATCATGCAGATATAAATCATAAAATTCCTGAGTCTCAATTTTTGCGATCTCCAAAAGCGTATCTTTCTCAGCAGTTGATGCTCCAAGGTCGAATGCATCCAAATAATCATCGACTTTTTGTATCATCAAGATTGGCTCCTTTCCTTCTTTATGAGTTATCGAGGGCGTTCCCCATTTTATTCGGGAATCTTTATTAAATTATTAGACTCTGGAATTTTCCTTACCTAAAAATTTATTTACTACTGAAATAATTCTTAAAATTGTCTAGTAAACCAAGTAAGTGTAGAATCGTCAAAAATGAAGCAAATACTGTAATCAAATATAATATACCTTTAACAATCTTACCAATAAATGAAGACTCAACTTTGTTCTGATTAAATCCTATTATGCCCATAAATCTAAAAGGTAAACTAACAATATAATCTAATAATAATCCTAACCAGAAAAACGGATTAAAAGTTCTAATCAACGCACTTTTGCTATTATCCTCGTATATGCCAATTGCCCTGTAGATATAATCTAATAAAATTGTTGGTCTAATTTCAAACCTGCTTAAATTAAAAATATTATGAATTACATCTATATCTCGTATATATCCACCAATTGCAGGAGGAGGCGTATATTGTATTACCGGATTAACACCAGAGGCTATTACAATTCTATATATTCGAGTAAGTATTCGATCAATTTCCATTCTTATTGTCAGCGCTTCTTCATTCTCAATAAGCTCAAAGCTAAAGCCATCATGTCTTGTATTTTGAAAGTACCTTCCAATAAGATCGATAAATGCATACAGCTGTTGTATCCTTCTATTATTTTCAAATATTGTTATTTTTGTGTAATACATTATTATCCCCCGATATTTTAGAAATTTTCCTTCCTCAGGACCGGTTCCCGATTAATGAGCGCACAATTTACGGAAGCGTAGCTGACGTAAATTGTTTGCGCGAATTAACCCCGCCCTTTCTAGAACAGAATTTTTGTCGAAAGAAAGGGCTGGGTTCTACGGTTTTATGTTATTTACTACCGAGCTTTGGGTTTCGTGAGTTTTGTTCATTTCGTTTAAAAGCAAACCTTCAGCCGTCTGCTTTTTATTTGTCAAATCATTAATCCTTACCGCGTTTTTTTCGCTGTCGGTGGTCTGGTCCCCGGAATCAGGTATCTGCCGTCCAGGCTTAACCTTTGCACTATTTACCGACTTATTAATGGCTTGGCGGGGTTTTGTTGGCTTTTGTGAATTTGCACCTTCGTATTTGCGAATCAATCCCTGGCTAACCTCATCCGGGTTAGACGGATTCCCTGCTTGCAGATTACGGCTGGATTCTTGCGTATTTACTACTTGCGCCTCATCCGTCTTTTGCGCTACATGGCACTTCTCTTCATTGGCAAATACCGAGGATACCAATACTAAACTCAGCGCCAATATCACTGATAGAATCTTTTTCATGTTGCCTCCTTTAATGAGCAGACGACTTACGGAGTGTCAACGACGTAAGCCGTAGCCCCGATTTATCGGGGCGTCTGCGAATTAAACCCCGCCCTTTCTAGAACAGAGTTTTTGTCGAAAGAAAGGGCGGGGTAAACCGCAAAGATTACATCATTCTTTCAAAACTTCATCCACTGTTTTTAAAACGTCTTCTACCTGAATCGCCTTCAAACAGGTGAATTCTTTTTTACAATTATGCGCTAAACACTCAATACATCCGACATCCTTATGCAGGAATTTATCCTTGAGGCCGAGCGGCCCCCAGCGAAGCGGGCTTAATCCCGCCTGGTTGCGTCCAAAAATAGAAATTACCGGTGTTCCCACTGCAGTTGCAATATGTACCGGGCCGGAATCATTTGAGATAAAGAGTTTGCATCTTTTTAGGATACTGGCCAGGCGGCTGACTGTTGTGTCGCCGGCCAGATTTAATACCGGATAAGACATTTTATCTTGGACTTTTTGCGCTAATTTTTTATCTTTAGGGCCGGCGACAATAATTATTTTATATCCGTATTTTTCCATCAAGATATCGGCGAGTTTGGCAAAGGATTCGGCCGGCCAGATCTTGGACGGGCAGCTCGCCGCCGGATGAATGGCCACCAGCCTCTCTTGATTCAGTATGCGGTTTTTGGCCAGAATATCTTCAAGCCATATTTCCGATTCTAATTTTATAGGCATATAAAGCGTTTTATCCTTGGGCTCGATGCCGAGTGCGCGGATAACATCCAGGGAATATTCCATCTCGTGCTTCTCGCCTAAATGTTTGGTGTCTTCTATCTTTTTAGTTAAAAGATGCCCCATTTTTTTGTTGTAGCCAACCCGCTCGGGGATGCGCGCAAAATAGGTGACTAGATTCACGCGGTTGGTGGGATGTAAAATTATCGCCAAATCGAATTTCCTCTGCTTTAGCCGGCGGGCAAATCCCATCGATGCCAAGACGCTTTTGTGTTTTTTATCCTTATCATAAATGATGACTTCATCGGCGTAAGGGTTTCCCTCGATGATTTCTTTGGCGTATGGCGAGACCATTACCGCCACAAATGAATTGGGATAAAAGTCTTTGACTGCTTTTATCACCGGCGTGGACAATAACACGTCGCCGATTCTATCGGTACGCACAATCAAAATCCTCCGGTATCCCAAGAAAGGCGCGAACATTGCCAGGTTTTCCTGGGCGAGGTTTGCCGAAAGAAGTTTCTCGGCGAGCTTTATTATCCTGTCTTCATGCAAAAGATTCATGCACTCGTGTTCATAGCGGCAGCTTGACTGCTCGCAGGGCGAACAATCCAGCTCCTCTCTTATAACCAGGCTCTTATTATTCCAGGGGCCGTATTTTTTGGGGTCGGTGGGGCCAAAAATCGCTAAGGTGGGGACATCGAGGTAGCTGGCCAAATGCATCACCCCGCTGTCATTGGAAATCACTAATTTTGCCTTCTTTAATAGATAGGCAAGCTCGCGCAAATTGGTCTGGCCGGCAAGATTAACCGGCTTATGCTTCATAAGGTTGATAATATCCTCGACGATACCGGCATCGTTTTTGTCGCCAACCATGATAATCTTCAACCGGAATTTCTCCATTAAATAATCGCCGACCTCGGCGAAGCCGCTGGCGCGGTACCTTTTCCAGTGGCTGGCAGCTCCGGGTGAAACCACGACAAACCCCGAGGCGGGAATATTATTCTCTTCTAATAATCCGTCCACTTTGGTTCTGTCGTTTTGATTGGTGCAAATCTCGGCAAGCGAGCAGAATTTCTCGATCGATGGCATTGTCGACTTCAATTTGTAGAGATGGCGGTATTTCATGTGCTCGATTGTCTTGGGGATTTTTAAAAGCGCAGGCGTTTTATACGGTGCTTTCAAGAGGCGGACAAAACCGGCGTTACGCAGGTTAACGACGAGATCAAACTTCTGCTTCTTTAGATAAATCAAGAAGCCCAGCTTGGCTTTTAGCGAGATTCTTTTGTCGTAGACAACCAGATTCAGGCGGAAATCATTGTTGAGTAAATCCAGGGCCTTCGGCCCGACGACGACATGGATGCGGGCTTGGGGAAAATTCTCTTTTAAAGTGTCGATTACGGGCAGAGTCAGAATGACGTCGCCGATATTGGTGAGGCTGACGACTAAAATATTCTTAATCTCTGAATTTTTTGGCTTCCGTGAAAACATAGTCTACGCTAATTTCCTCCATGCAACGATTGTGCTGGCAGTTTTTCACATAGCAGGGAATTTCACATCCCACTTCTCGCTGGATTGTTGCTATTTTTCCCTTTCCTAATGGCCCGGTGAGAGTCGCTTTTGTCGGACCGAACAATGCGATTAAATCGGTGCCCATGGCAGCGGCAATATGCATCGGCCCTGAATCTGCCGAGATGACCAAATCGGATGCCTCCATCAAAGCCCCGAGCTGTTTCAGGCTTGTAGCCCCGGCTAAGATAATCGGTTTTTGCTTCATGAGCGAAGAAATCTCATTGGCCAAAGCAATGTCTTTGTCGGCGCCTGAGATTATTATTTTGGCGCCGAGCTCGTTAATTAATCTATCGG
>ENA-UOWG01002122-UOWG01002122.1-activated-sludge-metagenome-genome-assembly--contig:-NODE-2122-length-17695-cov-6.466440_pt1 | contig 17695 bp, 15 predicted proteins | sample MGYA00238147_ERZ761563 | MGnify/ENA primary metagenome ERZ761563 (study PRJEB28884, sample SAMN05720216) | anaerobic digester metagenome | isolation source: active sludge of municipal... | reverse complement strand
GGAAACCTTGCTCCTGGCGGATGCATTGTGAAGACGGCAGCCATTGACAGCTCAATGCTGCGGTTCAGCGGACCGGCAGTGGTCTTTGACTCCCAGGAGGATGCCGTGGCCGGCATTCTCGGAGGCATGGTCAGGGAGGGTGATGTTGTGGTGATCCGTTATGAGGGGCCCCGCGGCGGCCCGGGGATGCAGGAGATGCTGTACCCCACATCATATCTCAGGTCAAAAGATCTTGACCGCCGGTGCGCCCTCATCACTGACGGCCGCTTCTCGGGAGGATCTGCCGGTCTCTCGGCAGGGCACCTCTCCCCAGAGGCCGCCGCCGGGGGAACAATAGCCCTGGTGGGCAACGGCGACAGGATAATGATTGACATTCCTGCCAGAACCATCAGGCTGGAAGTGGATGAGACTGTCCTGGAGACAAGACGCAGAGCAGAGGAAGCCAGGGGAACCGCGGCATTCACACCGAAGAACAGGGTCCGCAGGGTTTCAGATGCACTGAAGGTTTATGCAGCTCATGTCAGCTCTGCAGACCGGGGTGCAATAAGAGAGATTTGAAAAATGATCAGGCGAATGAAAAAGAATATCAGTCATAAATTGCCGGGCCGGGCAGAATCATCCCTGCCTGCGGACGGGCTGACTGAAACAACAGCAGCAGAGAATGTTCCTGCAACAGATTCTTTGGTCAGTACGGTACAAGGTAATGTAATTACCGGAGCCGAAGCGCTCCTGAAATCACTTGTCGAGGAGGACGTTGACACAATCTTTGGTTACCCCGGCGGTGCCATCATGCCTGTATATGACAAGCTGCTCGACTACAGCAGTAGTCTCAGGCATATACTCACAAGGCACGAGCAGGGTGCCGCACATGCAGCACAGGCCTATGCCATGGTAACGGGTAAACCGGGAGTCTGCTTCGCCACATCCGGTCCTGGAGCCACCAACCTCGTGACCGGAATCGCCAATGCTTATCTTGACTCGGTGCCCGTGGTCTTCATAACGGCACAGGTGACATCTGCACTCATTGGTACGGATGCATTCCAGGAGACTGATATCCTGGGCATTTCGATGCCTGTAACCAAATGGAATGCGCAGGTGAAGAAAGCCGCTGAAATACCGGACACAATTTCCAGGGCATTCTATATAGCGCGTACCGGGCGGCCCGGCCCTGTACTGGTTGACATATCAAAGGATGCCCAGAATGAGATCATGACTTTCCGTTACAGCAAGTGCACGTATATACGCAGCTACAATCCGGTGAACCCACTTGTCAGCAGGGATATTGAATCAGCCGCAGTGATGATCAACCATGCGGAAAGGCCCCTGGTCCTGGCCGGCCACGGGGTTATCATCTCCGGTGCCGTGGCTGAGCTGAAGACCTTTGCCGAAAAGGGAGGTATACCCGTAGCCGTCACCCTGCTTGGGATACCGGCATTCAGTCATGATCACAGGCTCTTCGCCGGTATGCTGGGCATGCATGGCAACTACGCCCCCAATGTGCTGACAAACAAAGCTGACCTGATCATTGCCGCCGGAATGCGATTTGATGACCGGGTGACAGGTAACCTTAAGAAGTATGCACCACAGGCAAGGGTAATACACATTGAGATAGACAGGTCTGAGATAGACAAGAATGTCAGGGCTGATCTTGGCATCAACGGAGATGTGAAAGAAATCCTGACAGCCATGCTGCCACACATCAGGGAAAGAAAAAGGGAGGAATGGATACGCGAGTTCAGGATCCTTGACACCAGGGAGCACGAAAAGGTCATCAGGCCTGAGACGGAGCCGGACCAGGGCGAGCTGAAAATGGGTGAAGTGGTGAAGGTAATCTCGGAGCTTGCCGGCAGGGATGCGGTGGTGGTGACTGACGTTGGCCAGCACCAGATGGCAGTAGCCCGCTATTACCGCTTCACTGAAAGCAACACCCTCATTACCTCGGGGGGTATGGGAACGATGGGCTTCGGTCTTCCCGCAGCCCTGGGCGCCGCCACCGCCACCACAGACCGGCAGGTGATAGCCTTTATCGGTGACGGCGGCTTTCAGATGACGATCCAGGAACTTGGAACAATAATGCAGTATCGCATCCCGGTGAAAATCGTCATCCTCAATAACAGTTTCCTGGGAATGGTGCGCCAGTGGCAGGAAATGTTCTTCAACAGCCGCTATGCCTCAACGGAGATGGTCAACCCCGACTTTGTGACACTGGCTTCTGCCTATGGCATCCCGGGGCGAAAGATATATGACCGCAAAGAGCTGAAAGCATCTGCCGCAGAGATGCTTGGCTCAGAAGGCCCCTTTATCCTGGTGGCGGAGGTCAGCCGTATGGCAAATATTCTCCCTATGGTTGAACCGGGAGCATCAGTATCTGAAGTAACACTTACATACACCAGCAAGTCATGAAACAGGAATTTACAATATCACTATTCAGTGAAAGCCATATCGGGATCCTCAGCAGGATAACCCTTATCCTGACGCGGAGGCAGATAAACATAGAAAGCATAACCGCCTCGGAATCAGCGGTTCCGGGAGTTCAAATGCTGACAATGGTTGTGCGCACCACGCCGGAGATTGTGCAGAAAGTTGCCCGCCAGATAGAAAAGGTGGTTGACGTGCTCAAGGTATTCGTGCACACATCCTCTGAGATAATCTGCCAGGAGATGGCCCTCTACAAGGTCACTACCAGGGGACTCATGTCGGGCAGTATGATAGGTGACATCGTCAGGAAACATAATGCAAGGATACTGGAAGTAAAACCCGAATACATGGTTGTGGAGAAATGCGGCACCAGGACGGAGATAAAAGAACTGCTCGCGCTGCTGGAGCCTTGCGGGGTGCTGCAGTTCGTCAGCTCAGGCCGGGTGGCGGTCACACGTCAGGTGAAGGAACTCAATGCATACCTCCGTGAGATGGATGAAGCCAGGGGAACCCGCCAGGAGGCACTTGAATTTTACAACTAAACATGACACTAACCTAACAGATATTCATTATGGCACAGATTGATTTTGGAGGAGTCGTTGAGAATGTGGTAACAAGGCAGGAATTTCCGCTGTCAAAAGCACGCGTGGCACTTAAGGATGAGGTTGTTGCCGTCATCGGTTACGGTGTTCAGGGACCGGCACAGGCCATGAACATGCGTGACAACGGCATCAATGTAATTGTCGGCCAGGCGCCGGAGTTCAGGGCTGACTGGGACCGGGCCGTTGCAGACGGATTTGTCCCGGGCGTGGCACTGTTCACCGTTGAGGAGGCAGCTGCGCGCGGCACAATCATCCAATACCTTGTATCGGATGCCGCCCAGCGTATATTGTGGCCGGTGATCAGGCAATATCTCACCACCGGAAAGGCCCTTTACTTCTCGCATGGCTTCTCCGTTACATATAAGCAGCATACGGGTGTTATACCCCCGCCTGACATTGACGTGATCCTCTGTGCCCCGAAGGGATCAGGCACCAGCGTCAGGCGCAATTTCCTTGCCGGAGCCGGTATCAACTCCAGCTTCTCAGTCTTCCAGGATCATACAGGAAGGGCCGGAGAGCGGGTTATTGCCCTGGGAATTGCAATTGGTTCCGGGTACCTCTTTCCCACCACTTTTGAGAAGGAGGTCTTCAGTGACCTAACCGGCGAACGCGGCGTACTCATGGGAGCCCTCGAGGGTATAATGGAGGCACAGTACCAGGTGCTTCGCGAAAACGGTCATTCGCCGTCAGAAGCATTCAATGAGACGGTGGAGGAGCTGACGCAGAGTCTTATCAGGCTTGTCGACGAGAAAGGGATGGACTGGATGTATGCCAACTGCAGCGCCACCGCCCAGCGTGGTGCACTCGACTGGAAACCAAGGTTCAGGGAAGCTACACTGCCTGTATTCAGGGAGCTGTATGCAAAAGTAAGCTCCGGCGAGGAATGCGTCAGGGTGCTCACCTCTACCGGTGCTCCGGGCTACCGGGAACAACTCAATGCCGAGCTGGCTGAAATGGGATCGTCTGAAATGTGGAGAGCAGGTGCAGCCGTAAGGAAACTGAGACCGGAAAACAAATAACCCCAGCACGGAAATCATGGACAAAAACAAGGTGATCTTCTTTGACACCACCCTCCGTGACGGAGAACAGGTGCCGGGGTGCCAGCTCAATACAGTTGAAAAGATCGAGGTGGCAAAGGCGCTCGAAGCGCTGGGTGTTGATGTAATTGAGGCAGGATTCCCGGTTTCCAGCCCGGGCGACTTCCGTTCGGTGGTTGAGATATCGAGGGCCGTCAGGGAGCCGGTCATCTGCGCACTTACGCGGGCAGTGAAGAAAGACATTGAAGTGGCTGCCGAAGCGCTGCATTACGCTGAAAGAAAGAGAATCCATACCGGCATCGGCACCTCGCCGTGGCATATCCGGTACAAGATCCGAACCACCCCGGAAGAGATAATCAAAAGAGCTGTTGATGCTGTCAAGTATGCCCGGAAATTCACTGACGATGTGGAATTCTATGCGGAAGACGCAGGGCGCAGCGAAAATGAGTATCTCGCCAGGGTCACGGAGGCGGTAATCAAGGCCGGCGCCACAGTGGTAAACATACCGGATACAACAGGCTACTGCCTGCCTGAAGAGTACGGAAGTAAGATCAGGTACCTCATGGAAAATGTGCCGAACATTGACCGTGCAATACTCTCAACCCACTGCCACAATGACCTGGGAATGGCCACCGCCAACACTGTTATGGGGCTCATCAACGGTGCACGGCAGGCGGAGGTTACAATCAATGGCATCGGAGAGAGGGCCGGCAACACCTCCCTCGAGGAGGTGGCGATGATCCTGAAAAGCCACCATGACCTTAACCTTACAACCGGCATCAGGCCTAAGCTTATATTCAGCACAAGCAGGCTCGTCTCCACCCTGATGAGTATGCCTGTACAGCCGAATAAGGCAATCGTCGGCCGGAATGCCTTTGCACATTCCTCCGGCATTCACCAGGATGGAGTGCTGAAAAAGCGTGAGAACTATGAGATCATTGATCCGAAGGAGGTTGGTGTCAGGGAATCGTCAATAATCCTTACTGCCAGAAGCGGGAGGGCTGCACTGAACCACCGTCTCGAAACACTTGGAATTGAACTGGGCAGGGAAGAACTTGACGAGATCTACCATCGCTTCCTTATGCTGGCCGACAAAAAGAAGGAGATCAATGATGAGGACATCAGGATCCTTTCGGGTGAGGTCTTCCGTGGAGAAAAGAGGCTCAAACTGGAGTCGTTGCAGGTCCTCTGCGGCAACTCGGTCATGCCTGTTGCAACAGTGGGAATCAGGATCAATGGAGAAGTACACACCTCAACGGCTCCCGGCAACGGCCCGATTGATGCTGCCTTCACAGCCGTAAAGCACCTTATACATGAGAATGTGCACCTGGAGGAGTTCCTCATCCAGGCCATTACCAGGGGAAGCGATGACATGGGCAAGGTACACATCCAGGTAGAACATGCAGGTAAAATCTTTTACGGTTTCTCCGCAAACACTGATATAGTCACCGCGTCCGTTGAGGCATTCATCGATGCAATTTCAAAGATAGACAATGAGCGGAAAGACACTCTTTGACAAGATCTGGGATGCTCATGCGGTCAGGTCAATTCAGGGAGGACCGGATGTCCTGTACATTGACCGGCATTACATCCACGAGGTTACCAGCCCGCAGGCTTTCAGCGGCCTGCGGACACGGGGAGTCAGTGTATTGAGGCCGGAGAGGACCGTTGCCACTGCCGACCATAATATTCCCACAGTGAACCAGCATCTGCCGGTTGCCGATCCTGTCTCCCGGTCGCAGGTGGAGACACTGGAAGAGAACTGTCATGCCGCCGGTATCACATATTTCGGTATGGGTGATCCGGGAAACGGCATCGTTCACGTCACCGGACCCGAGCGGGGATACACCCTTCCCGGGATGACAATAGTCTGCGGAGACAGTCACACCTCAACACATGGAGCATTTGGTACGATAGCCTTCGGTATTGGAACAAGCGAAGTTGAGATGGTACTTGCAACTCAGTGCCTGCTACAGGCCAGGCCGAAACAAATGAGGATCAATGTAAAAGGGAAACTGCGGGAAGGAGTCACCTCCAAGGACCTGATACTGTACATCATTGCCTCACTCGGTGCCGGTGGAGCCACGGGTTACTTTGTCGAATATGCAGGTGAGGCTGTCAGGAAACTGAGCATGGAGTCGCGCATGACAGTCTGCAACATGAGCATCGAAATGGGAGCCCGGGGCGGACTGATAGCACCTGATGAGGTGACCTTCAACTGGCTGGCACAGATACCTTCAGTTTCTGATAACCCCGAATTCTCACACCTTATCCACCGGTGGCACTCACTCCGCAGTGACTGCGGCGCACACTTTGGCAGGGAGGTCACCTTCAACGCCCACGAAATACCGCCTATGATAACCTATGGTACAAATCCCGGAAAGGGAATGGCCATCGACGGGGTCATACCCTCTCCCGGTAAGGCCGGCCCGACATTCCCCGCCTCAGGTCACTCAACCGGCAGTTCGTATCTGAAATCACTTGTATACATGGGTTTCAGGCCCGGCATGAAACTGCTGGGTCACCCGATTGACTATGTGTTCCTGGGAAGCTGCACAAACGGCCGGATAGAAGATCTCAGGCTATTTGCAGCTGCTGTTGCAGGAAAGAAAAGATCTGCAGGGGTGACAGCCCTGATTGTGCCGGGGTCACAGCAGGTTGCACGGCAGGCTGAACGGGAGGGGCTGACAGAAACCCTCAGGCTGGCAGGATTTGAGATGAGACAGCCTGGCTGCTCGTCATGCCTGGCAATGAACGAGGATAAGATCCCGGCAGGCAAATACGCCGTCTCAACCTCAAACCGGAACTTCGAGGGAAGGCAGGGACCGGGCGCAAGAACACTACTTGCCGGACCTCTTGTTGCAGCAGCAGCGGCGGTGACGGGCAGGATAACAGATCCGAGGGAACTGAACTGGCAGCAGTGAAGACAGAAAAGCAGATACAATAATTCAGGAATGACCAAAAACAGACCAAAGCATTTTACAACCTCCGGAAAAAGATAAACTGATGAAAAGACAGGAATTCACAATACTTGAATCAACAGCCGTTCCACTACCCCTGGCCAATATTGACACTGACCAGATAATCCCTGCACGCTTTCTCAGTGCAACTGTCAGGGAAGGATTCGGGGAAAAGCTGTTCCGCGACTGGAGGTTTGACGGGAATGGCAACCCCATACCCGGGTTCGTGCTCAACAGGCCTGAATACCGGGGTGAGATACTCATCACCGGGAGCAACTTCGGCTGCGGTTCGAGCAGGGAGCATGCCGTTTGGGCAATCACCGGACACGGTTTCAGGGCGGTTGTATCTGACTCCTTTGCCGATATATTCATGAACAACGCACTGAACAACGGGCTTCTGACTGTTACAGTTTCAAAGGAATTCCTTGCTCAGCTTACTGAGCTCGTCAACTCACACCCCACAACAACCGTACGGATAGACCTGCCTGAACAGGTCATCTCTGTTCCGTCATCAGGACTCCGGTCCGGGTTCCCGGTTAATCCCTTCAGGAAGGAGTGCCTCATCAAGGGACTGGATAATATTGATTACCTCCTGTCAATGAAGGAGGAGATACTTGAGTTTGAAAAACGAAGACAACCGTGAAAGTTGAAATACTTGATACCACCCTCAGGGATGGCGAACAGACACGGGGTGTCTCCTACTCGCCTCAGGAGAAGCTGCACATTGCAACAATGCTCCTGCGTGACCTTAAGGCTGACCGTATTGAGGTGGCTTCAGCAAGGGTATCCCCCGGGGAAAGAGAAGCGGTGCGGCTGATTACTTCATGGGCGGAACAGAACGGTATGTCTGACAGGGTTGAAGTCCTTGGGTTTGTTGACGGCACCGGCTCCCTGGAATGGATCAGGGAAGCAGGAGGCAGGGTGATCAACCTGCTCTGTAAAGGCTCACTCCGTCACCTTGAAAAACAGCTTAGAAAGACACCGGATGAGCATATAAGTGACATACTTGATATAGTTGCGATGGCCGGAATCAATGGCATGACGGTCAACATCTACCTTGAGGACTGGTCAAACGGGATGCTGTCATCACCGGGTTATGTCTTCCGGATGGTTGACGGCCTTGCCGGAAAAAGTATCAGGAGGATAATGCTCCCTGACACACTGGGGATACTGAACCCTGACCAGACATATGATTTCTGTGCACAGATGACTGCAAGATATCCGGAGGTCAATTTTGATTTTCATCCCCACAATGACTATGACCTCTCAGTTGCCAATGTTTTCTCGGCGGTGAAGGCCGGGGTAAATGGGGTACATACAACGGTGAACGGCCTTGGGGAGAGAGCCGGCAACGCCCCGCTCTCAAGCGTCGTCGCCCTCTTGAGGGATCATCTCAATGCTGATATCAGCGTAAATGAGTATGAGATTACCCGTGTCAGCAGGATGGTGGAAAAACTAAGCGGAATAAGAATACCTGTAAACAAGCCGGTCATAGGGGCAAATGTTTTCACCCAGACATCGGGAGTACATGCTGACGGTGACAGGAAGGACAATCTTTATTGCAGCACGCTGAGTCCTGAGAGATTCGGGAGAAAGAGGGAGTATGCCCTCGGCAAGCAATCGGGCAAAGCCACTATCCGTAAAAACCTGGAGGCGTTCGGGCTGGAACTGAGCCCGGAATTAATTTCGAGGGTGACGGAGCGAGTGATAGAACTGGGAGACAAAAAGGAAAGTGTCACACGCGATGACCTCCCCTTCATCATTGCCGATGTCCTGGGCGAAGACCGTTCAGGCTACCGGGTCTTCATCCGGAATTACTCTCTGAACCTTACCTGCGGGCTTAAGCCCTCGGCAAGCGTGCAGGTGGAGATTGACGGTATCCTTCACCAGGAGACGGCCGCCGGCGACGGACAGTACGATGCGTTCATGAAAGCCCTGAGAAAGGTTTATGAGTCGCTTGGCACCGGACTGCCTCTGCTGACAGACTACGAGGTATCAATTCCCCCCGGAGGAAAAACCGATGCCCTCGTTGAAACAGTCATCAGATGGAATCACAACGGAAGGGAGTTCCGTACAAGGGGTCTTGACGCCGACCAGACTGAGTCTGCAATCAAGGCAACTGAAAAGATGCTCAATATCATCTGCAGCAATGAGACTAACCATGAGTACACCAAACTAATTGAGATAGCTAATGAATTATAAGATAGCTCTTCTTCCGGGAGATGGCATAGGTCCGGAAGTGATTGAACAGGCAGTCAGGGTATTGGATGTCACCGGAGATGTTGCGGGTCACACTTTCAGTTTCACTGAGGGACTTGTGGGTGCCGTGGCAATCGATCATACCGGCAATCCGTTCCCGGATGAGACCCTTGACCTCTGCCGCAGGTCGGATGCCATCCTGTTCGGGGCCATCGGTCACCCCAGGTACGACAATGATCCCTCTGCAAAGATAAGGCCTGAGCAGGGACTGCTGAGGATGAGGAGCGAACTGGGACTCTATGCCAATGTAAGGCCGGTGAAGAGTATCCCGGCGCTGGCGGGGATGTCACCCCTGAAGGAAGAGATAGTGGAAGGAACTGACATTATAATGATCCGTGAGCTGACAGGCGGTATCTACTTCGGCAAACCCAGGGGACGCTCCGAAGACGGGCTGACGGCATATGATACATGTACCTACAGCAGGTACGAAGTTGAACGCGTAGTGCACCTGGGTTGCAGGTACGCCATGCAGAGAAGGAAGAAAGTGACCGTGATTGACAAGGCCAATGTGCTTGCTACCTCACGGCTCTGGCGTGAGGTAGCAAAGGAGATATCCGCAGAGTACACGGAGCTTGAAATGGATTTCATGTTCGTTGACAATGCTGCCATGCAACTTATCAGGAATCCGTCAGCGTTTGACGTCATAGTTACTGAAAACATGTTCGGAGACATCCTTTCAGATGAGGCAAGCGTGATCACTGGTTCGCTCGGAATGCTCCCCTCGGCATCGATAGGACTTTCTGCCTCGCTCTATGAACCGATCCACGGCTCATACCCCCAGGCAGCAGGAAAGAACATCGCCAACCCGGTGGGAACGATACTCTCTGCAGCCATGATGCTGGAACTTAGTTTCGGCCTTGTGAAGGAGGCCGGACTTATCACCCGGGCGGTTGAGGAGACTGTGAGGGAAGGGGTGGTAACCCCGGATCTCAGCAGCAAAAATCCCTCCTCAACAACTGAAATGGGAAGGAGAATCTGTGAACAACTCAGGTTACTTGCGCGTTAAAATTCACATTGAGGCGCAAAGATAACCTGAAGTTGAACTGAGGACTTTTGTTGATATTTTTCAGATTCAGGCCGGCTAATCAATAAATAACTATATTTGCACCGGACAACAGACAATGAACACAAACAGGATACATCACCATCATCATCATCATACTTGCTCTCAGGCGAGATGAAAATGGTGTGTGGTGAAAACTGAATATCATGAACCCGTCTGAGCAGATCAGGCGGGTTTTTTGTTGCTCCCGGGTTTGCTCAGGCATAAAACAAAATGCAGAATGGGCATACTGAAAATAGCAATCCAGAAAACCGGGAGACTCAGCGAAAGCTCCCGTAAACTCTTTGACGAATGCGGGATCAGGATAAGCAACGGTGCCGGTACCCTGAAAGTGGTGGCAGGCAACTTCCCGGCTGAAATACTCCTCCTCCGTGATGACGACATCCCGCAATACGTTGAACAGCAGGTGGCCGATATTGGGATAGTCGGTGAAAACATTGTCCTCGAGAAGAAGAGGGAAGTTGAAATCCTTGAACAGCTCGGTTTCGGCGGATGCCGCCTGTCGCTGGCAATACCGAAGGAGGATAATTATACGGGGCCGGATTATTTCATGAATAAAAGGGTGGCAACAAGCTATCCCTCCCTCCTGTCCGATTATTTCAGGTCACGGAATATTACGGCGGAGATAGAGGAGCTGAGCGGCAGCGTTGAGATTGCTCCCGGTATCGGGCTGGCTGATGGCATCTGCGATATAGTCAGCTCGGGCAGCACTCTTCTTACCAACGGACTGAAGGAGGTGGAGACAGTGATGAAGAGTCAGGCCGTCATCATAGCCAACCGGAACATCAGCGGGACAAAGCGGGAGATTCTCGAAAAGCTGCTTTTCCGCATCAGGGCTGTGAAGAATGCCAGTGAGAACAAGTATATACTCCTCAACGCCCCTGAATCTGCAGCTCAGGAGATATGTAAAATCCTGCCCGGGATGAAAAGTCCTACTATCCTTCCCCTTGCTGAGAAGGGCTGGTGCAGCCTCCACTCAGTTGTCAGGGAAGATGAGTTCTGGGAGAGGATAGACCGTCTCAGGGCTGCCGGTGCTGAAGGAATACTGGTAATACCAATCGAAAAAATGATTGTATGATGAAAAAACTTCTGTACCCCGGTGACGCCGAGCTAGCGGCAGCCCTGACACGACCTTTTGCAGGCAACAGTGAGATTGACATGAAGGTAAGGGAAATACTGGCGTCCGTAAAGAGCGGCGGAGACGCAGCACTCAGGGAGTTTTCGGAAAGATTTGACGGTTATGCGGCCGCCTCTTTGAGAGTGGAGACTGCAGATATTGAACAGGCGGAACGTGAGGTTAGCCCGGCGCTTAAAAAGGCCATCCGGTCAGCCGCATCCAATATTGAGAAATTTCACCTTGCCGGCACCGGCCCGGCCGGGGTCATCCATACTGCCTCAGATGTCAACATGACCGGCCCCGGAGTCACCAGAACCGCCCCCGGGGTTACAGGGAATGCCCAAGAGGTCATTGATCCCTCCTCATGGGTCATTGAGACCGCCCCCGGTGTCCGCTGCTGGTACCGTGACACACCCATTGAAAAGGTGGGACTGTATATCCCGGGCGGAACCGCTCCTTTGTTTTCAACAGTGCTGATGCTGGGTATTCCGGCCCGGCTGGCAGGATGCGGGGAGATTATCATGTGCACGCCGCCCGGCAGGGACGGAAAGATCAATCCGCTGATTCTCTGGGCGGCGAAGGTTGCCGGGGTGAATGCCATCTACCGTGCCGGCGGTGCCCAGGCAATAGCTGCCATGGCATACGGAACTGAATCAGTACCGGCAGTATACAAGATCTTCGGTCCGGGCAACAGGTATGTCACCCGCGCCAAGGAGCTGGTGCAGCTTGAGGGCACCGCCATCGACATGCCAGCCGGGCCGAGTGAACTGATGGTCATTGCAGGACATACCGCCAACCCAGCTTTTGTGGCGGCCGACCTTCTGTCACAGGCTGAGCACGGTACCGACAGCCAGGTAATAATGCTCACCGACAGCCGTGAAATGATCACCAGAGTGGAGCGGGAGACCGAACGCCAGTTGGCCCTCCTTCCCAGGAAAGATATTGCTGCACGGTCGCTTGAAAACAGCTCCCTGATACTCCTGGAATCAGAAGAACGGTGTCTTGAAACCGCCAACCGATATGCACCCGAACACCTGATAATCGCCACCGCTGACCCAAAGAGTACGGCTGAACGCGTAACAAGCGCAGGCTCAGTATTCCTTGGCAACTACAGCAGCGAAAGCACCGGTGACTATATGACAGGGCCGAACCACACCCTCCCGACCGGCGGTTTTGCCAGGAGCTTCAGCGGAGTCACCACCGGCAGCTTTATGAAGAGGATATTCTTTCAGGAGTTGACGGCAGAAGGGATCCGTGCAATAGGTCCTGACACCATTCTGATGGCAGAGGCGGAGATGCTTGGAGCACACGCGGCAGCAGTAGCGTTCAGACTTAATTTCCTTGATGATGAAAAGAACAGATAACCTTATAAGGCCCAACGTATTGAAGCTTGTCCCTTATTCATGTGCAAGGGATGAGTACGAGGGAAGTGACGGGATCTTCCTTGACGCCAACGAGAGCCCCTGGGGGCCCCTCAACCGGTACCCGGATCCCCGCCAGCGCGAACTCCGGGAAGCAATCGGCAGGTATAAGGGAATTCCTGCCGGAAACATCTTCCTCGGCAACGGCAGCGACGAGATAATCGACCTCTGTTTCCGCATCTTCTGCAACCCCGGCAGAGACAGGGCAATGGTCTTCACCCCCACATACGGCATGTACGGTGTGGCAGCCTCAGTGAACGATGTCGGATTGATAAGGATCCCGCTCGACGAGAGATTCAATATTGACCTTCAGGCTGCCAGGCCATGGCTGAAGGATGAGACCCTCAAACTGATATTCATCTGCTCACCCAACAATCCCACAGGCAACTGCATGGAGCAGGAGGCAGTTGAAACCATCATAGGCGAATTCAGCGGGATAGTGGTGATTGACGAGGCCTATGCCGACTTCAGCGGGAAGCAATCCTTTTCAGGCCGCACCGGCGAATTTGAAAATCTTGTAGTAATGCAGACTTTCAGCAAGGCATTCGGACTGGCGGCGGCAAGGGTGGGAATGGCCTTTGCTGATGCTGACATACTGAAGTATTTCTTTGCCATGAAGCCTCCCTATAACATAAGCACAATAAACCAGGAGGCCGCACTCCGGAGGTTAAATGAAGCAGACACCGTGAAAGGTCGGGTACAGTCCATAATCACGGAACGTGAACGCCTGGCTTTAAGACTCGCCGGGCTCCCGGTTGTGGAGAAGGTCTGGCCATCCGATTCCAACTTCCTGCTGGTAAGGGTGAAAGATGCAGACCATATATATAATTCCCTCGCCGCACGTAAGATTATTGTCAGAAACCGCAGCAGGGAGATCCCCGGATGTATCCGGATCACTACCGGCACGCCGGAAGAAAATGACAGGCTTCTCACTGAACTTGAGAGCATTGCTATATGAACCAGGCCCTGACAAAAACACAGGTATGAATATCAACAATTCCACTGAATATGGCTTCTTCCGGCAAATCGGGATAAGCCAGATGAACATCAAAGGATAAGCAAATGAAGAAAGTATTGTTTATAGACCGCGACGGTACTATCCTGAAGGAACCGTCTGACGAGCAGGTTGACAGCCTGGAAAAACTGGAGTTTATGCCTGGGGTGATAGGAGCCCTTTCGGCCATAGCCCGGGAGACCGACTTCGACCTTGTGATGGTTACCAACCAGGACGGGCTGGGTACCCCCGCCTACCCGGAGGAAGATTTCCTTCCTCCGCAAAACAAGATGCTCAGTATCCTTGCCGGTGAAGGTGTGAAGTTTGCAGAAATCTTTGTCGACCGGTCATTTGAGTCCGATAAAGCCCCCACCCGTAAACCGGGTACAGCCATGCTTACCAGGTATCTGGCAGGGGGAGTCGACCTCGGATCTTCATTCGTGATAGGGGACCGCCTCACAGACATCGCATTTGCGAAAAACCTGGGCTGCCGGGCTATCTATCTCAGTGAAAGACAGGATGAAGATGCTTCGCTATGCACCCGCGACTGGTATGCAATAAGACGATTTCTGACCGGAATACCCAGAAGGGCGTCCGTTTCAAGGAAAACAAATGAAACTGATATCTCCGTGGAGATTGACCTCGACGGAACCGGGAAGAGCACAATCAGTACCGGCATCGGCTTCTTTGACCATATGCTTGAGCAGGTTGCCAGGCACGGCGGCATTGACATTTCGCTCAGAGCCTACGGAGATCTGCATGTAGACGAGCATCACCTGGTTGAGGATACCGCAATCGTGTTCGGGCAGACTCTCGACAGAGCCCTGGGCAAAAGAAAAGGAATGTCGCGGTACGGTTTCGCTCTGCCAATGGATGACTCCGCCGCCGAAGTGCTGATTGACCTCGGGGGCAGGCCATGGCTTGAGTGGAACGTATCATTCCGGTCAGACCAGATCGGCAACCTCTCAGCGGACATGTTCCGGCACTTCTTCAGATCACTCAGTGACAATGCAAAATGCAATATCCATGTCAGGGCCACCGGTGAGAATGACCATCACAAGGCCGAGGCAATCTTCAAGGCCTTTGCCAGGGCACTGGGCATGGCTGTAGCTAAAACAGGCAGCGGAAATCTGCCGTCAACCAAAGGAACCTTATGACAGCTATCCTGCAATACAACTCCGGTAATACAATGTCAGTGCAGGTGGCCCTGAGAAGGCTCGGAACTGAATCTGTGGTGACATCCGACCCTGAAATCCTTCTGAAGGCTGACAGGGTGATAATCCCCGGCGTTGGTGAGGCCCGGTCGGCTATGAGCCATCTCAGGGAAAGAGGCCTCGACTCGCTGATCCTGTCACTGAAACAGCCTGTGCTGGGTATATGCCTCGGGCTGCAGCTGTTGTGCCGCCGGTCGGAGGAGAATGATACTGAATGTCTCGGCATTTTTGACACCATTGTAAGAAAATTTCCTCCCGGAGCAAGGGTGCCGCACATGGGCTGGAACAACTTTGAGGGGCTTTCCGATACCCCGCTGCTGAACGGCCTTAAACCTGGCGATGACCTCTATTACGTCCACAGCTATTATGCTGAGCTGAACAGTAACACGACAGCCGTTTGCAATTACATCCTCCCATTTTCAGCGGTCATGCAGCGAGACAACTTCTATGCGGTTCAGTTCCACCCGGAGAAATCTGCGGAGGCAGGAGCCCTGTTGCTTAAAAACTTCCTGGAACTATGAGAATAATTGCTGCTATAGATATTATTGACGGTCAATGCGTCAGGCTGGCACAGGGTGACTTCAGCCGGAAGACACATTACCTTGCTGATCCTGTTGATCTTGCGAGGGAGATGGAGAATAATGGCATCAGATACCTGCACCTGGTTGACCTTGACGGCGCCCGTACCGGGAAAATAAAAAACCACAAAGTGCTCGACGGAATCGCCTCAGCCACCACCCTGAAAATCGACTTCAGCGGGGGTTTACGAACAGAAGAAGACATCCGCCTGGCGTTCGGATGCGGTGCAGCACAGGTGACAATAGGCAGTATCGCAGTCAGCCAGCCTGATCTGCTGAAGCAATGGCTTGATCTCTACGGTCCGGAAAAAATAATACTGGGAGCCGATTTCATGGAGCGAAAGGTGGCAATAAGCGGCTGGGCAGAGACCTCTGAGAGAGATATTGCCGGTTTCCTCAGGGATTACCGCGCTTCAGGGATAAGGTATGCCCTCTGCACCGATATCTCTAAAGACGGATTGCTGACCGGGGTCTCCTCGGATATATACAGGGAACTGACCGCTATTGAGGGCCTCAGTGTAATTGCCAGCGGTGGTATTGCAACTGCAAATGATTTGAGGATGCTGCGTGATGCCGGTTGCGAAGGAGCCGTCACAGGAAAGGCTTTGCTCGAAGGAAGAATTACATACAAAGAAATCGCTGACCTATGCTGAAAAAAAGAATCATACCATGCCTTGACATAAAGGACGGACGCACTGTCAAGGGGATCAGTTTCGTCAACCTCCGTGATGCCGGTGACCCGGTTGAACTGGCACGTGCCTATGCCGGGCAGTCGGCCGATGAACTGGTTTTTCTTGATATATCAGCTACGGATGAAGGGCGGAAGACCTTTGCACCACTGGTAAAAAGGATAGCAGAGGCAATAAATATCCCTTTCACTGTGGGTGGCGGCATAAGTACAAGGGAAGATGTCTCGGTTCTGATCAGTTCCGGAGCCGACAAGGTTTCGGTCAACACTGCTGCAATACTGAACCCGCCTCTCATCGCCGAACTTGCAGATGAGTTCGGCAGCCAGTGTGTTGTAGTGGCAATAGATGCGAAACTTGTTGACGGCACCTGGGTGGTTTGCACACACGGCGGAAAGCGCGTCACCACCCTGCCGGCCCTCACATGGGCCCATGAGGCTGAAAGACTCGGCGCGGGAGAGATACTTCTCACCTCCGTAGACCGCGACGGAACCGGGAAAGGATTCTCGATTGACATTACATCCGCAGTGTGCAACAGCGTGAATGTTCCGGTGATAGCATCAGGCGGGGCAGGCTCACCGGAACACTTCAGTGAGGTCTTCTCCGAAACCGGATGTACTGCAGCGCTGGCCGCAACCCTCTTTCATTACGGAATCATAAAAATACCTGAACTTAAAGACTTCCTCCTGCATAATAATATAGAAGTAAGGAGCCGGCCCCCGGGTCGTACTCCTGATTGAAGACCACACCGGTTATCGCGGAGAAGAGCACGGATCAGAATCCGGGTGAAAACCCGGCTTATGATAACAGAATCAGACTGGTGAAGTAACAGAACAATACAAGTATTAAAAATGAACTGACAACGATGCTGAACATAGACTTTTCAAAGGGTGACGGGCTGGTGCCCGTCGTGATACAGGACAACACCACACTTCAGGTACTGATGGTGGGATACATGAATGAGGAGGCTTATCTCAAAACCGAAACAGAGGGCAGAGTAACATTTTACAGCCGGAGCCGGCAAACCCTCTGGACAAAGGGAGAGACCTCCGGAAACTGGCTCAGGGTAGTGACAACGGAGACCGACTGCGACAATGATGCAATCCTTATAAAGGCAGAACCATCCGGTCCGGTGTGCCACACAGGCACATGGTCATGCTTCGGCGAACAACCTGCAAAAGGCTTTCTCTACCGGCTGGAAGAGATCATCAACAACCGCATAGAAGAGGGTAGCACCGGATCATATACAAGCAGGCTTTTCAGTGAAGGGACAAGGAAAATTGCACAGAAAGTGGGCGAGGAAGCGGTTGAGCTGGTTATTGAATCGATGGGAGACAATAACGGCC
>ENA-UOWG01002120-UOWG01002120.1-activated-sludge-metagenome-genome-assembly--contig:-NODE-2120-length-17713-cov-6.046551_pt1 | contig 17713 bp, 12 predicted proteins | sample MGYA00238147_ERZ761563 | MGnify/ENA primary metagenome ERZ761563 (study PRJEB28884, sample SAMN05720216) | anaerobic digester metagenome | isolation source: active sludge of municipal... | reverse complement strand
TTTGCAGTTTTTTCTGATTTACTTTCCTCAAAATCACATTCTGCAGGTTTTCTAAATGTTGTTTCTTTGTCTCCTAATTTTAAATTATATCTTTCTAAAGTCTTACAGTATTCTTCTGTGTTTGAAGAACTATATTCTTTTTCCCAATCAACATAAGCATAGATTATTTCATTGTCTTTTTTATCTTTAATCATTTCATCTTTTGTTGTTTGTATTACTGAAAGTAATTCCATAGGGGTTATTCCATAAGAAGATAATTTTACAATTGCTTCTCCTTTCCTTTTAGAATTAATTTTTCCAACTTCAGAAAATTTACTTTCAGCTATTACTTTTAATTCTTTATTATTCCAAGACGATATTTGACTAATGTCTGATTTAATACAAACATTGAAATCTAATTCTTTGTCTTTTTCTAAAACCAAAGGCATAGGACTTGGATAATCTTTACCATCATAGTTAAAATTAAGTTGAATTCCTGAAAGATCTTCATAAGAAATTGAAACTTGTTCATTAACTGCTGATTTAACTGTAAACTCTGTACATGTCTTTGTTGGTTTTAATTGTAATTTACCATCTGCTTTTGATTTTAAGAATAAAGATCCATAATCTGAATCAATAGACATAATTAACATATAACTTTTGTCTTCTGATATACAAATATTTGCAGGTTTACCTTCTAATATTGCTTTAATGCTTCTTGAAGTATCTGTTATAAATTCTGCAGGATAATTTACATCTTTAATGCCTTCTTTTTTAATTCCAAATTTATCATTTATTATTATTGAAACTTCTTCGGCTTTAGAATTATTTGAATCAACTGAATCTTTATAATACATTTTTGCGATTGCATCAGATTCACTGTCTTTTAATTCCCCTATTGTTACATCTAATAAACTGTATTTCTTTTGTTCTACTGATTTTAAAACAAATCTATCTTCTGAACCAAATACATCTTTTGCTATTGGTTGTGCAAAATCTTTGCTTCCTGTTATTATTGTAAGCCAAGTATCTCCTGTATTTGTTCTTCTAAATTTCAAATCTTTTGGTAAAAATATCATTACATTTTCTATATTTTTTTTACATTGATCTGTTTTATTTGAATCAACTACATCTAAGAAGAAATAAGCCCTTTGTGGATCTAAGTCTGTGTAGTTTTTTGTAGCTATGGCTCCTGTTATTTCTAATTTATATCTTCCACAACCATTTAATTTATTTGAAATATGTATTACATTTCCTGAAAATCCTAAACCACCTGTTGTATAACCTACATTTGCCTTTACCATGTAATCTTTTATGGTTGGATATTTAGTTGCACTTGTGTTTCCATCTTTTAATAATAACTCAATAGTTCTTTCACTTAAGTTATCATTTTGTAAATACAATAAAATATTTTTATATTCTTGTAATTTTTGTGGAGGCAATATGTCTGAGATTGGACAATAACCGTTATTTGCTGCAGTTTGTGAACATGCTGTTTGAACAACTTTATTATTTGCTTGATTTGAAGAATTTATTACTTCTGTATGTAAACTTTGTATTTGCTCTAAAATTAACTCGGCAGCAGAATAGGAATCACAATATCCGTCTTGTTTACAATCAGGGACAATTACTGGGAAAGTATAATCAACTGTTGAATCGTCAGATTCTGAATCTTTTCCACAAACTGGAATACTTATATTTTCTTCTACTCTTTTATAATCTTCTTCTTGATCTGGGTGTTCTGGTTCTAATTCTATAGAAAATAGGAAAGTATTTGAAGTTACTCTTCCTCCTTGTCCATAATTTGTTGGAACACCTAATAATCTCACAACTCTATCTGTTTTTGGTGTGAAATATTTAGTTGGTTTTATTCTTATAAAATAACCTATTGTTTGACCAGGATAAATTACAGGAGCAGCAACTGCAGGATATATTGAAACCTGTGTTCCATCTCCAAAGGTATCTATAAAATATGTGCTATTTCCCTGGTCGTGTGTTATTAAACCTACAGGTTCTGCACACTGATTTGTAATATTAATTAATTTTGTTTTTTCTTCATTTACTTTAGAATAGAAACTAATCTTTGTTTGATCTAACTTTAAACAACCAGCAGAAGAAAACATAAATCCAACACTAAACTTTGTAGTTATTGGTGTACTGACCCCTACTGCATTAGCTGTAACCTGATAATATAAATCAGCATATGTTGCTTTATCAATTTTACCAGAATACCTTATTGTTATTGATTTTGATTCTCCTGGTTTTATAGATTCAAAACTTGGAGGCTCTATTTTATCTTCTATATTTGAATATGTTGTTGCTTCAAATCTAGATATTTGGATGTCTGTTAATGGATATTTACCAACATTCTTTAATATAAATCTTGTTTGATTTAATGCTGGTTGTTGATCTACAACTTGTACTAAAGAAATTGCTGATGCCAATGGTATAACTACTAATGATTTTGACAAATCTACTAATTCAACATTAAGTTTTGTATTTTCGAAAACAAAATATTGATTTCTCCATGCTATTTCGAAATTATAAGTTTTTGTTAATTTTCTTTCTTTATTATTTTTTACAACAATTGTATAATCATCAATTTGTTCATTTGCTTCTATATCTATATTTGGAATAATTATTTCTATATTTTCATCTTTTCTAATCTTTGTGCCTCTTGAATTTAATAGCTCAGGAGTTATAGATATTGCTTTTTGACAATTGTTATGTACAGAAAACATTAACTCTTGACTTGAACCTTCACTTATTCCAACATAAGCAAACAATTGTTTTGGTTTTATTTCTAAACAATCACTTTCTATTGTTCCTCTATAATAAATTACTTCAATTTCTTTAACAACTTGCTTATTACCAATAAATCCTGAAATTGTTAAAATTCCTTTTGCGGTTTTAAAATTTGCTTTAGGATCAACGGTTGTTATTAATTCTAAGTTTTCAGATTTTCCTGATTTTAACACAGCTGGTAAGTCTAAAGTTGCTTGCATGCTTGCAACATAATCAATATAATTTAATTGATAGGTTAAATCTGTAATTTCTTGACTACTTTTATTTATTATTATAAATGACTCTGACTCTTGACTAATGTTTTCTCCAAATCTAATTTCTAATCTATCTGGTGCAGACAATATGCCTGTATCTGCAATAATCAAATGTTTTGCATATGGAGCATAACCTGGAGCAGTAACTTCAAGAATTGGTTTTGCTACAGAGAAATTTTGATTAATTATATATTTCCCTGTTTTACTATTTTTCACACTACCTAATAAACTTCCAGAATCATCACTTACTTTCACAAAGGCAGTATCTACTATTTTTTTTGTGTCTTTGTCTTTAATCTCAACAACTATTGGAGAATTATATGGTATTACATCTTTAACTAAAACTTCCATTGTTTTTCTTGGAACAACATTAAAACTTATTCTTTTTTCTGTAATTTTAGAATTATTATTTATTTTTAAATCAAGATATGTTGATCCTGTTTCTTTTGCAATAAAGAAAAGATAAACTGCTTTTCTTTTTGTTGCTTCTAAATTTAAATTTGTGTAAGATAATTGAACTTCTTCTGAAGCTACAGTATTACTTGGGAACATTCCTGTATCTTGATAATTTACTAACCCAATTATTGGTCTAGATTTGTCTGTTTCAGAATCAATTGATAATTCTGTATTTTTCATACTTAAGAAAGACAACTCTAATGCATATAATCCTTCTTTAACTGCATAGAATTTTTCGGGAGTATATTCAAATGAGCTATCATCTATAAACTTATAATCAATACATAAATCTCCGGAGCAATCTGCAGGAGTTTCTAAAACATCAAATGTTTGCTCTTTTGTGTCTGCATATAAAAATTGTTTTTGAGAATTAGATCTTGTTTCTCCTAAAACAGAATCTATTGGATCTCTATATACTTTTCCTTCAGATTCACACCACACTCTATATTTTAAAATAAATTTTTCATCAAGTTCTGTTGCTTTTAATTTTATCATTATTTGCTTATTTGTTATTTGATCTAAATTCTTCCAATATAATTCTAGCCATTTGTTTATTTGATTTGGAGAACCAGAATTATCATAATCTATTGATTGTTGCCCTGGGGTGTATGTTGTTGAATACTTGTAATTTGTTGTGTCTGCCTTATAACCTGTTATTCCGTAAGTCATATTATCTGAATCTGTTTGTTCATCATCTCCTGCTCTAAAATGTACTGCACAAGATGTTGCCCCTTCTGGTATCAAAACATCAAAGACTGCATAATATTCTTTATCTAAACTTAAAATTGGAGTTAAAGAATTATAAGAATCCCTTAATTCTAAGAAGCTAATTACTGGATTATTTCCAACAGTTGTTTGCTTAATTTTTAAATTTATTTCATCAGATTCTCCAAGTCTTGTTGACATGGTTGTTGTGTTTCCTTCTATGTCTGTGTATTCTACAATTAAATCTTTATATCCTTTATTATTAAATTCAACTATATTTGAACCATTCAAACAATCATCAAAAAGAATTTCTCCTGTTTTTGATTTTATTAATACACAACCTTCAGTTATTGGATTTCCATCTTTATCTGTTAAATTTAAAGTAACAAATCTTGATGCTTGATCTAAAATCAAAATTAATTTATTATCTTTAAAAGGATCAATAGTTATCTCTTCTGTTTTTTCAACTTCGCCAACAATTGCAGTTACTTTATATTTGTCTCCATGTTTTGTCATTATTGATGTTTGGCCTGTTAAATCAACAGATAATGTGCCATGACCTGTTGCCACATATCTTGACATAACTTCTTTAAAAACATTAACTTTTGCGTTTGTCATTGGAGAATTTAAAGAATCATAAACATAAATAGATAATAATGCACTAGTGTCTATGCTTACTTTTTCTAACTCTTGTTGAATTTCGTTTTCTTCTTCTATGTTTGCAAAAGATTGTAAACAATAGTATCCTGTTTTACAAGCTGTTACAATATATTCTGTATTTTTATCTAAACCTGTAAATATTACAATCCCGTCTAATTGTGTTGTTTTACTTTCAATTAAATTATTACTTGAATTATATAAAGAAACTTCTGCTTCAGATAAAGGACCAACACCTTTTTCTAAAACTTTTACTTTTAAATCAGAACTTCCTGCAATTAATTTTGCAGTATAGGTTTCTTCTGGGTTTTGTATTCTATAAGATCTTTCTTCTTTATCACTATCATATGTTCTATATCCTTCTTTTGATACTACAAACCTTATTGCTTGACCAGAGTTTAAAGTAAATACTGATTTACCAAGAACAGTTAAATTTGTTGCAATTATTTCTCCTGCTGTGTTATAAATTGTTACATCTGCTGCATCTATCAAGTCTCCATTTTCTTTTGTTACAACGATTGTAACTTTGGATTCTTTTCCTGATAATAATATAGAATCTTCATCAAATGCCAATTCTATATTTTTTGTTTCAACAGAATTTAATAATCTAAAATTTTGAGAATATGTTTGATAGCCATCTGCATTAACTGTTAATGTAATGTCTTTATCTAAAGGAATATTTGTAAAAGAAATTTCTCCTTTTTCATCTGCAATAGCAACCTCTTCTTTTGCTTCTCCATTTATTCTAAAATTTAATTTTACTTCATATAATGGAACTTTTTTCTTTGTTTGAGTATCTGTTACAACAATACTTAAATCTCCTGTTGTATATTTTTCATTAAACTTTATATTAAATTTATCCCCTCTTACAAAGACTATCTGATTATTATAATTTTCTAAATCTGATTTTGTGGCTTCAATTACATAATCACTTCCTGATTTTAATTTGGCTTTAATTTTGTCGCCATCATTTACTATTCCACTAAATTTTGTTTTACCATATAAATCAGAAACAATTAATTGAACATCAGATAAAGAATTATTAGAATAATCTGTAATGTTTAATTCTATTGTTGCTGTTGTTGCTATGTTAATTATTATTAAAATAATTATTGCAAGTAGCAAAAAGAAAAAACAAGTAACTGCTGCAAAAGAAGGTATACCTTTTTCTTCTAAGAAAGTATTTAATTTATCTAAAGGAATTCCTTTCTTTGATAACCAATCAGAAAAAGCAAAATATTTCTCTTCTAAAAAGCTATAGGCTTTTCCGAAAATATTTTTTTCTTTTGATTTTGATTCATCGGAATAATCATAATCTTCTTCCTCAAAATCATCAAATTCTTCTTTAGCTGGTTTGGATTTTGCTTTTGCCATTTATTATCTCTCTTTTAATATATAATATATTTATAAGATACAAATATTTATATATGTTTAATAAGAAAAAGAATATAAATATTAACTATTTACTAAAATAAAGTTAAAAATAGAAAAAAAGAAGAAATTAAAAAGAAACTTTTACGTTTTTTTTTTCTTCAGATGTTGCTTCTAAGAATGATTCTTCTTTGAAATTAAATGCTTTTGCAAAGATATTGTTTGGGAAAACTTGTAATTTGTTATTGTAATCCATTACTGTATCATTATAAAACTGTCTTGCATATGCTATTTTATTTTCAATACCTGATAATTCTTCTTGAAGCATTAAGAAATTTTGGCTTGCGTTTAAATCAGGATAATTTTCAACAACAACGTTTAGTAAACCACCAATTGCTTTTGACATTTGATCGTTTGCTTTCATTGCTAAATTCTTATCCTTTGTTTGCATTGCTTGGCTTCTTAATTCTGTAATCTTGGATAATGTTCCTGCTTCGTGCTTTGCATAACCCTTTACTGTTTCAACAAGATTAGGTATAAGATCATATCTTTTCTTTAATTGAACATCTATTTGACTCCAACCATTTTTTACTTTGTTTCTTGTAATAATTAAACCATTATACATTAATAATGTAATTAAACCAAGAAGACCTAAAATGATTAGAGGAATTAACCATCCTAACATTTTTAATCACCAATTTTATTTATAAAATCTAAATATATATTGATTAATTATGTTTATAAAGCTGCTGTAAACTCTTTGAAAGAAGCATTTTCTTTGTACCTTTATCTATTTCCTTTACTGCTTTTCTTAGATAGTTTTCTGCTTTCTTCTCTGAATTTGTTTCTTTTAAAATATCTGGATAATCTAAGAAATCTTCTTTCTTTTCAAAAACTATTTCATTAAAAAGAATTGAATCTTTGTTAAATTTTTCTTTAAGAAATTGTTGATGAACTTTTGCCATAGAGATTACAAGAGAAGAAGAGTCTAGAATTTTTTTTGTAACTTTTCTTTGCTTGTGCTTGGAATAATCAATATTTAATCTATCAAGTTCTTTTTTTACTATTAAGTGAATCTCTTGCTTTTTTGCAGTAATGCCTGCAGAAGTTACTTTAATTTTTATGTTTTTTTCTTGAAGATGTTTTTTTAGAAAAAGCTCAGCACACATGCTTCTAAAAATATTTCCTGAACATACGAAAAGTATTGATTTCATTTTTTTCAAAATTAAAAAAGAAAAGAAGTAAAAATTACTTCTTTAAATTCTTTTCAAGTTTTGCAATTGCAATTCTTGTTTTAACAATTGAGTCTGGATTTAAACTCATTGATTTTATTCCTTCTTTTACTAAGAACTCTGCCATTTCTGGATAATCAGATGGCGCTTGCCCGCAGATACCTATATATTTGCCCTTTTTGTTTGCTATCTTTATGACATCAGCAAGAAGTTTTTTAACTGCTGGATTTCTTTCATCATAGATATTACCTAAAAGTTCAGAGTCTCTATCAAGTCCTAAAGTCAATTGTGTTAGATCATTACTTCCAATACTGAAACCATCAAAGACTTCTAAGAAATCATCTGCTAAAATTACATTAGAAGGGATCTCACACATACAGTTTATTTTTAGACCGTTCTTTCCTTTCTCTAATCCATTCTTTTTCATTTCTGCAAATACTTTCTTTGCTTCATCAATTGTTCTACAAAAAGGAATCATTAATTCTAAATTTGTTAAACCAAATTCTTCTCTTACTTTTTTAATTGCCTGGCATTCTAAAGCAAAACCTGCAACATAATTTCCTTGATAGTATCTTGATGCACCTCTCCAACCAATCATTGGATTACTTTCTATTGGCTCATAGTCTTTACCACCAATTAAGTTTGCATATTCATTTGATTTAAAATCTGAAAGTCTTAAAATTACTTTCTTTGGATAGAATGCGGCTGTAATTCTTGCAATACCTTGTGCTAACTTATCTACAAAATATTGTTTTTTATCAGTGTAACCAACAGTTAATTCATCAATCTTTGCTTTTGTTTCTGCATCTGTTATCTTATTGTAATTGATAAGAGCAAGAGGATGAATCTGTATCCAAGAGTTGATAATAAACTCTTCTCTTGCAAGGCCTACACCATCATTTGGCAAGAAACTTAAATCAAATGCTTGTTCTGGGTTACCCACATTCATCATTAACTGTGTTTTTGTTTTTTGTAATTCTTTTAAATCAGTTACTTGTTTTGTAAAAGGTATTTTCCCATTGTAAACAAAACCAGCATCTCCGCTTGAACAATCCATTGTTATTTCTTGTCCGGTTTTTAGTTTTACTGTTCCGTCAATTGTTCCAACAACACAAGGGATACCAAGCTCTCTTGAAATAATTGCAGCATGGCAGGTTCTTCCACCTTTGTTTGTTATTATTCCGGAAGCAATCTTCATGATTGGTTCCCAATCTGGATCTGTCATTTCTGTTACAAGAATTTCTCCTTTTCTAAATTGATTGATTTCTTTTGCATCCTTTATTACTTTTACTTTTCCAGTTGATATCTGTTGGCCGACACTTTTTCCAATAACTATTGGTTTTTCATTTGTGTTCATAATGTATGTTGTGTAACTATTTAAATTTTTTCTAGATTGTACTGTTTCTGGTCTTGCTTGAACAATAAACAATTCATTTGTTTTACCGTCCAAGGCCCATTCCATATCCATTGGTTTGTGATAGCCTGCTTTTTTAGAATAGTATTCTTCAATATCACAAGCCCATTTTGCTAATTGCAAGGCTTGATCATCAGTTATTGAAAACTTATTTCTTTCAGTTGGTTCAACTGAAATATTTTTTACTGGCTTATTGCCTTCTCTATCATAAACCATTCTAATTGCTTTTTCTCCTAGAACTTTAGAAATAATTGGTTTTTTTCCAAGTTTTAATGTTGGTTTAAAGACAATAAATTCATCAGGATTGACTGCACCTTGAACAATATTTTCTCCAAGACCATAAGTTGAATTTATAACAACAACATCTCTAAAACCTGTTTCTGTATCAATTGAAAACATTATTCCTGAAGAAGCTAAATCACTTCTAACCATTCTTTGAACAACAACTGAAAGAGCAATACTAAAGTGATCAAAATGCTTATCTTCTCTATAAGAGATTGCTCTGTTTGTAAAAAGAGAAGCAAAACATTTTCTTACAGCTTCTAAAAGATTTGCTTTTCCTCTAATATTTAAATAACTTTCTTGTTGTCCTGCAAAAGAAGCATCAGGAAGATCTTCAGCTGTTGCACTTGATCTTACAGCGACATCAAGATCAGGGATTTTTTCTTTTTTACAAAGTTTATCATAAGCATCAAATATTTCTTTTTCTAAATCTTTTGGAATCTCAGTATGTCTTATTAAATCTCTAATTTTATGTCCTTTCTCTGCTAAAGAATCAAGGTTATGAGTATCTAAATCTTTTAATATTTTTTTAATTTCATTTTTTGTTCCAGATTTTTCTAAAATATATCTGTAAGCATAAGCTGTAATTGCAAAACCAAATGGAATCTTTACGCCTTTTTTTCCAAGATTTTGATACATTTCTCCAAGAGAGGCATTCTTTCCACCAACATAAGGAATGTCTTCAATTCCTACTTCATCAAACCACATAATAAATTGTTTTTCTTTAGATACCATATTTTTTCTCTCCTGATTTTATAAATATATTTAGAAATAAATAAGAATAAAGGATTTATAAATAATTTGTTTATAGATTAACGGGCACCGGCACCGCCGCCCCCACCACCGCCACCACCAAAGCCCCCGCCACCTCCACCAAAGCCGCCACTACCGCCGGATGACGAGTAATCCGTTGATGTTGAAAAACTACTTACTGCAAATGCTGAATATACTGCAAATTGTTGATTTGTTGAAACTTCTTCCGGCATAACCACTTTTAATGCCTTTGAAACTTCTTTTGCTACTCCAAAAGCAGTTGCATAAACCATATATTCTTCCCAAAGAATCACGTGTTGTGGCGGGTGCTCTTTCATTAAAGAATAATCGGTTATGTATCTTTTAAAATTTGTCCATTGTAAATTTTTAACTCTGCCGTCTTTAGAAAACCTTCCAAAAATTACTGCAAAACTTATCTTGGATCTACTAATAATATTTGCAAGAATTATTAAAATTATACAACTCCAAAAAACAAATGAGATCCATATTGGAAAAATATATCTCATAAATATCATCTGAATTATTTCTGAAAAAATAAATATATGTAAAACAATTGTAATATTTGCTATAATCATTCCAGTTTTATTAAAATATTTTTTTTCTTTTTCCCATCTGCTTATTTCTTTTTTAACCTTTAATTGTAAAGTACTAAAATCGTTTGCGAAATTAGTTTTTTCCTCTAATTCTGAGAAGAAATCTAAATCTCCTTTTGGTTTGTATTGCCCGTTTTTTAATTCATCTAAATCAATTGTGCCGTCAGGATAATATTCTAAGAAAAATTTATTAACTTCTAAAACATAACCTGGAAGTTTAATTTCTGGTGCATTTTTTATTTTTACTAATTTATATTTTTCAGAACTAAAAAATGATTTGTCTTCTTGTTTTATTAATTCATATTGCTTTTTCCAAACAAGATACATGATTGCTGACGAAAACCAATGTGTTGATAATTTCCCTGTTATTAAATAATGTGCTTGAATTGGGTCTTCATCACCAGGTAAATCCCTTTCATAGGTTCCTGAATAACCTGTTTTATTTTCTGGAATCTCTTTTCCAAATATTAACCAAATAATAAATAATAATAAAATTGGTAAACCAATCATTAAGAAAAGATATAGAAATGTAATGCCTAATGACGCTTCTGTTTTTACATTTTCTTTTGTATATTTTGTATAACCTTCTTCCCAGTTTTCTTCTTGTTGGATTATTTGAGCTTGTGTGTAATTTGTATCTGGATAGCTATAAAGACTTCCTTGATTAAACCACTCCTTAGGCATTAAAAAATTTATTTCTATTATTTCATAGGCACCTACCGGTTTAGAAATAATTAATACGTTATCGTTTGTTTCTAAAAGATAATCTTTTGAATGAATAAATCTTGTTACTTTATTTATGTCTCCTGGAAAATAAATCATAATTTTAGCATTAGTTGAAACAGTTGTTTTTCCAGGATAAACTTGATAATAGAATTGTGCACCATCAACTAAGTTTCTAATTTGATTTTCCAAATTATAATTAAAATGTGCAGTAACTTTTTGATTACAGAAATTACCACGTAATATTAGTTCGGGGTCACCTGATTCTGTGCCTATCTGCTTATATTCAAATTCACAAGTTGCGCCTATACACTGCCCTGTTGGATTTGTAATATCAATTCCTGGTCTTTGAAGATAAAGTTCTTTAAAACAACCAGATAGTTGATAATCTATTGTTTCAGAAACATTTATTTTTCCTGATTTTTCTAAAAAATAAGTTATTTCATAATTGTTTATTTTGAATTCTTTTGCATAAACCGTTGGAAAGATTAATATTGAAAGTATTAAAAAAAACAAAAGATAATCTTTTTTTAACATGCTTATTCCTTTTCAAACTTGTCCCATGGAAATGCTACCCATTTATTTATTTCTTCTCCGTAGAAATCTGGAACAATCTTGTGATGTTCTTTATTTAAGAAAACTGTTGCACTTTTTATTTCTTTTACTTGATAGTCTTTTAGTAGTTTGGTTAAGAAAATTAAAGTATTTCCAGAATCACAAATATCATCAACAATTAAAATATTCTTACCTTTTAGAGCCGCTTTATCTGGGGCATTTAAAAGTTTCATTTCTTTTTGTTCTTTACCTTGATAAGAAACTGCAGAAACACTTATTACATTTTTTACATTTAATAGTCTTGCCATAATCATTGCAGGGAATAAACCACTTACTGCTACACCAATGATACAATCAACCTTGTAATCTGTGCTTTTGATTTCTTCAGAAACCTTTACACAAAGATTTTCTATTTCCTCATAACTATATTTTATTATTTCCATATTTTATGCCTTTAAATTATTTCATTTTTTAATCTTGTGTATCTTTTGAAATTTTTTGTTTTGTTTATTGATTTGTAATGTATTGCTTTCTTTGGACAAAAATTATAACAACGTGAACAGAACATACAGTTGTTTCCAAAAATCACTTTGCCTTTTTCTTTTTTTATTGTTATGTTTTTTGTTGGACAGACCTTTGCGCAGAGCCCACAAAAATTACATTCCTTTTTATCCCAGAACCATTTGTTTTTTTTATTCATTCCAAACTTTGCAATTTCAGAAATCAAAGATATAAAAATATTTGCGGATTTAAATTTTGATTTTCCTGAAGTTATTAACTCAAAATCCTGCTTAATCTTTTCTTTTGTTCCGGATATTTTAAGATCTGCATGTTCTTCTTTATCTATATCTTTATTAAATAAAAAACCATCATTGCTTGGCATAATATACAAGAAATTAGAAATTACTTGATATTTTTTTTTTCTTAAGATTCTTTCTAATACATTAAAACTAGCTCCTGCACTTGCACCACCTGTTGCAAAAAGAATAACTGGTTTATCTTTTACTTCTGGAAGTTTTTTTATAAAATCAACAACCATTTGAGGGGGACAAAAATAATAAGTAGGAAAACCAATCATTAGGAAATCATATTTTCCTTGACTTGTTACTGTTTCAATCTTTTCTATTTGGAAAAGATCAACAACCACTCCTTTTTTTTTATAATTTTCTTGAAACTCACAAGCAACAAAGGCAGTGTTTCCTGTTCCTGAAAAATAATAGATTGCTCCTTTTCCTGGAGTGAACTGTTTTTTTTGAATAGTCATACAAAAACAAAGAATAAAAGAATTTAAAAAGGTTTATTTAAATTAAATTAGGAATAGATTTTACTTAGCTCTATTTCTCTTAAATAAGTTTTATTAATTTCAAATATTTTTAATAATAAATTATATGAATTGGCGTATTTAAAATAACCTAAATAACTATAAATTGAAGAATTATAGTTTTTATTTGTATTTTTGCTTTTTATTTTATTTAGAAATCTTTTAAGATTTCTTTTTCTTATTAATATCTTATTTGGAAAAAGCTTATAACCAACATAATCAACTCCGTCTTTTATTTTAAAAACATTACATTTTCTCTTAGGTAAATCTAGATCTAATCTTTTCTTAAGAAAATATTTTATTTTTTGTTTATCTATATGCAATTCTTCCTTAGAAACATTTAAGATTATAAAATCATCAACATATCTGTAATAGTATTTTATATTTAATTCTTGTTTAACATATTGATCTAATTCATTAAGATAAATATTTGAAAATAACTGACTGGTTAAATTACCTATTGGTATTCCTTTAGTTTCTCCAAAATCGGAATGATCGCTAGTTATTATTTTAAAAATTAGATTTAATAGTTTCTTATCTTTTATCTTTCTTGAAATTATATTTTTTAAAATGTCTTGATTAATGCTAGGAAAATACTTTCTTATATCTCCTTTCAAACAATATCCTGTGTCTTTAAATTTGTTATAAATTACTTTTCTAATATCTTTTAGTGCTTTATGTGTGCCTTTCTTTTTTCTACAAGCATAACTTGTAGAAATAAATCTTTTTTCAAAAATCGGTTCAATAATATTAACTATCGCGTGATGCACAACCCTATCTTTAAATGGTAGATATTTGATTATTCTTTGTTTTGGATCAAATATTATAAACGTTCTATATTTTGATTGTTTATAGTTATCAGTCAATAGTTCCTCTTGAAGCAACACTATATTTTTTTCTAAATTAATAGAAAATTCTAATGCATCAGTAGTTTGTGGTTTTGCTTTTTTTGCTTTTTTATAAGCAAGATATAGATTTTTAAAAGAAGTTAGTTTCTGCCACAAACTAGTATATGTTTTCATATTTTGTATTTTTGTAAAAAAAGTAGTATTCTTTTAAAAAAATACTAACTACTTTTTTTTTGTTTATTTTCGGCTTGTTTTATATAATTTAAAATTATATAGGCAAAAATACCAGCCAGGAATATACTAAATGTAGTATTCTTTTACAATACTTCTTTGTTTGTTTTAAATAACTAAAAATAATACAAACAAACTCTTTGTATTACCCCTTTTAGGGCAGACACTACAACACAACGAAAGCCGATGTTGTTGTTCGTGTTAGACGGATTGTTGTTCGCGTTCAATTTCAAAAGTCCGGCGTTCGTTTCGTTGTTCCAATTACCGCCGCGCAAAAACGCAACAGACAAACATTGTGTTATCTAGTATAGCCTAGGTTTAGAACCCAAAAGAAGATAGATGGAAATACTTTTTAAATTAAATTGTTTTTATTAGACCGCCTAGAAGTTTACCAATTTCGTTTAATTTTCTAGAAGCAATTTCATATTTAGTAAAATTAATAATATTTAAGTCCCTTGCAATTCTTATAAATAATCTTAATTTTTCTAGTTCTATATTTGCTTTTTTTAATGATTCTTTTCTATCATAATTATAATTATAAGAAATAATTGCATCAAAGAACTCTAAAAAACAAAATTTTAGTTTTTCACCTAGAACATATTTTTCAGATTTTGGAAATTTATTTATTAATGGCCAAAGCCACACAAAAAAATTATAACTTTCTTTATATATTTTTAAATCATCAAGCACATTTTATCAGTTTTTTAGTTTTTCAATCTTTCTTAAAACTCCAGAAATCATTTTTAACTTATCTTCTAAATTAGTGTAATTTTCATTTAAATCTTCATCTAATAATATTTTATAATTATTTAATAATATAAGATTAGATTGAAGAATAGAAATTGCGTTTCTTGCTTTATTATATTCCATTACTTTAAGCTTAGTATCATAATTATTATAGCCACTTGCAATAAACGATAAAATATCTGTTGCTTTTATTTTTGAATCCAAAATTAGAAAAGCAAAAGACGAGTTTTTATTTTTTTCTTCACAAACCACCAAAGCATTTAAAGCATTGGTAATTACTGGAAACATCTCTTGATATATTTTAAAACTAGAAATCCCTTTATCATAAACCCACATTATTTTTCCCAATTTTATTTTTTAAGCTGATATCGTTTTAATCTTTTTGCAAACACAAAAGGCACGTCGCTACGCGATCGTACCTTTTAACAAACCCAACTATTACCAAAACTCTTTTTTATTCCATTCACAGAAACTTCATACTATACTCCAGGAGTCAGTGGTCCAGGAGCCAGTGTCCAGGCAAAACAACGGACCACGCTCATTCGGGCACTACAACACAACGAAAGCCGAAGTCGCCGCCCGCGCTAGACGGATCGCCGCTCGCGTCCAACGTCAAAAGTCCGGCGCTCGCTCCGTTGCTCCAAGTACCGCCGCGCAAAAACGCAATTGTATATTCCTCACCATTACATGCAGTTGTACAACCCCAAGTTTTTCCAATTCCATTATCACTATTATAATCTGAATTTAATAAAAAATTACCTTTATAACCTATACTACCAAAATTACCGTCTGCTGTTCTAAAATATGTAGAATACTCTCCATCATCACCTAAATTTTCATAATCATCATAAGCTAGACTTAAATCATCTGAACTTATAGTATCACTCCATTCATAAACATTTCCTGCTAAGTCCCAAACTACTTCGCCATTTGTTAGAGTTAAAGTTCTTCGTTGATTGCCACTTGTTTGACCTGTTAGATAATAACCATTACCGTTGTTAGTGTCTCCCGCAAGTGCAGCATATGGAGTTCCGTCGTTATGCCCAGAATAAATATATCCTGTACCAATTGTGTCGCTTGACCAATTACTTGGTACTCTTTCAATATTTCTTGCTAAGGTCATCCACTCGTTATTGGTTATTAAATGACCACCAATGGATTCACAAGCAGTGATTGAATCTGTTTGAGATATGTTTGCTAATGGATAACCTGCTGCACTTGAAACTAAACTTCTTGTGTCTGTATTATATGCACAATTAGTGCCTGCATTATTCCAAGTTGCATAAATGCTATTTTGACAACTTGTGTTGCTATCTCCAAGACCATCGCCATTCTGATCAACTTTCATCTCAAACTGTGCAACACAAAAGCCGCCCTTTGATCCAACCGTTCCATAAAGATGATTGCCAGGTACTGGAACAAAGCCTGCTGGACAATCACTTGGGCTTGGGCTTCTGTTTTTGTTTGTTATATCTTTAAAGGTTAGATAACTACCATCGTCAAGAAGAAGACCTATTGTAAATCTGTCTTCGTCAATTATTCCTAAAGGTAACATAAACTTGCCGGCGTGGGTTATTGTGTATTCTGGTTCTAAAGGGATATAATTATTATAACCAATTAGAGAATAACCTACTATTGTAAAATTTATGTCCTGATTGTTTGGAGGATAGAAATCAAAAAAATACATTCCGTTTTCTGCTTTTTCAAAGCGAATGAATGGTTGCTTGTCGCTTAGAATGTCATGATTAATTAAAGAATTGCTTTTATTTACAGAAGTTGTTGTAAATTCTTTACCCCAACTTAAAACAATTGTTACAAGGATGACAGCAACTACAATTAATAAAATTGATGCGATAAGTGGCTCAAGAGCCTTTACTTTATATTTTTTCATATTTCTCTTTTCTCTTTTATATTTAAAATTAACAAAAATATTAGTTTACAAAAAGTATTTAAATGTATTTATTCTTGATTTTTATCGAAAAATTCCTCCACTGGACAACTACTCCCGAAACCTTTAAATATGGTTTTTGGTACTATTATTATTATGACTACAAAATATGTTGTTAAAGATTCTAAATCTAAAAAATTAAAAGAACCTATGATTGACTATTATCCAACAGGTAGCGAAGTGTTTCTTGTTCAAGATATTCTTGAAAAATATCCTGAAGCAATAATGAAAGAGACAGAACTTGAAAAGAAAGTCAAAGATAAAGTTAGTAAAGTACATTTAAAACAAATCTTGAAATATCTAGAATATACTAACCAGATAATACACTCAAAAAAAGGAATAACTTATATACACCCTGCATCAAAGAAGCTAAAAGATGCAATCAAAAAAGGGATTGTATATGGTTAAAATTCAATTTTCAGAAGAAGCAAGTAAAATCTTTGAAGAAATAAATAGGGATAATTCAAAACAAGGAAGAATATTAAGTAAATCTATTTCAGAAAAACTAGAATTACTTAAACAAGATCCTCACTTTGGAGAACCCGTCAAATCAAAATTTATTCCAAAATGGTATTTAGAAAAATATAATATTAAATTTTTATTAAAAGTAAGACTTTCAGAATATTGGAGGCTACTTTACACAATCACAGATACTGGAGAAATAGAGATCATTATAATTATCGTTGATCTTATTGATCACAACAAATATAATAAACTTTTTGGATTTAAAAAGAAATAACAAATGAATGCACAACTTTATTTTAGACACGACTCTTTTAGAAAAGGACAAAAGGAAATGATTAGGGATATTTATGAGT
>ENA-UOWG01002117-UOWG01002117.1-activated-sludge-metagenome-genome-assembly--contig:-NODE-2117-length-17727-cov-5.845745_pt1 | contig 17727 bp, 16 predicted proteins | sample MGYA00238147_ERZ761563 | MGnify/ENA primary metagenome ERZ761563 (study PRJEB28884, sample SAMN05720216) | anaerobic digester metagenome | isolation source: active sludge of municipal... | reverse complement strand
CGAGATAACCTACGGTGACTGGAGTTCAGACGTGTGCTCTTCCGATCTTTCCTTGGTAATGACCTTGACGGTGTCTTTCATGGGCAGCGCCGGGATGACAGCATCGAACATTTCCATAAGAAAGATGCCCTTTTCAATAAAGGCCGGTGAGACAAAAGGCCGCGCCCCGTCGTGTATGACGACAACGTCGCAGGGATGTTCGATGGCCTCCAGTCCGTTGCGGACCGAGTCCTGTCTGAGCTTGCCGCCGATGACAAGCTTCATGATCTTGCTGAACTTATAGTTCTCAAGTATCTCTTCCTGGATGACAGGCAGGTCTTTCTGGTTCACGACAAGGTAAATGCCGTCAATGGCCCTGCAATCTTCAAAGATCTGCAGCGTGTGAACAATGATCGGTTTGTTCTCGATAAGCAGAAACTGCTTGTTGGTTGCGGCACCCATTCTCTTTCCCGCGCCGCCTGCGAGAATGATAGCGATTGTCCTCATGGTATTATCGTGCCTGTTCTTCTATTTGGTATTCATCGGGAAAGATGAAATCCTTCTCTGCCTGCTCTTTCAGTTTTGCAAAGATCATACGTCCCGAAGTGGTCTGCAAAACACTCGTGACGACAACGTCAACACTCTTGCCGAGGTTCTTTTTGGCATCATCGACAACAACCATGGTGCCGTCATCAAGGTATCCTATCCCCTGGCCGTATTCCTTGCCTTCGCGCAGTATCTTGGTGCTTATCTGCTCACCGGGCAGCATCGCAGGCCTCATCGATGCTGCGAGCTGGTTTATGTTGAGCACCTCGATGCCCTGCAGCTCGGCCACCTTGTTGAGATTGTAGTCGTTCGTTATGATCTTTCCGCCGAGCCGCTTTGCAAGGGCTATAAGCTTTGTGTCCACGTCCTTGAGCTTGGGAAAATCATAATCCACGATCTTCACCCTCACAAAGGTCTGTTTCTGCAGCCTGTGGAGAACATCAAGACCACGCCGGCCGCGAGTCCTCCTCACAGGATCCTGGTGGTCCGCGATGTGCTGCATCTCATACAGAACGAACTGGGGAATGACGAACGTTCCCTGCATGAAGCCGGTTTCGCATATATCGGCTATCCGTCCGTCTATGATGGTGCTGGTATCGAGGAGCTTCACGTCCTGGTTCTCGTCGAGTTTGTCGAACAGCGGGATCTTGGAAAGATCGATGGTTTTGCTCTTCTCTTTCCCTATGACAAAACCCAGGTACCCCAATACGAAATAAAAAAGGATATAGATGGGAAGCGTGATGGGAATATCCTTGATAAGGGCGAGAAGGAGCTGGGAGACGAAAAGGTTTGCCACAAAGAGGCTCACGAACACGCCGATGAGGCTCCCCAGGATGATCTTCAGCGATATGTCCCTGAGCTTCTGTTCGACCTTCAGAATGGCATACCCGAGGATCAGGCCGCATGTCGCTCCGACAAGCGCCCATATCCCGCTTAATAAAAGTTCTTTAAGGATAAAATAACCGGTGAGGGTTGTAACTGTAAGCAGGATTATCTGAACAAATATATCCAAACAATCAACCTTTATTGTGGTTAGCTGTATTTCCTTTATGGTTGCTGTTGTTCACAAATATCTCTTCGATCTCCTGTTCCACCATCATCTCTTCCGTTCCCAGTGATATGGAGAGTTCCTTAGTGATAAGGCCGCGCGCTATTTCAAACATTTTCTTTTCACCAAAGGAAAGCTCTTTCCAGTACCGCAGGTTATAGAGCTCTTTCAAGACCGTCGCCACCTCATAAATGGAGCCGCTCTTGATCCTTTCCATGTACTCCTTGTACCTTCTGTTCCAGGGGGAGTTGTCATGAACAACGTTCTTGTCCTTGAGAATATCGTAGATCTTCGTTACCTCGCATGAATCGATAACGCATCTCAATCCGGCATTTTTTGCGCCGTCGATGGGTATCATTATGGTCATGTCGGTATCGAGTATCCGGATGATATAAAAGGATTGCTTGGTGCCTGAAAACTCTTTTTCCTCAATGGATTCGATCCTGCCTACGCCGTGCCCCGGATATACTGCAACTTCTCCTACATCAAACATTGCGCCTCCAATAAACGATCATCGTTTTTCGGCTAAGTTGCCATATTGTACCATATTGTTTGATAAATTTAAATAAGTAATTGTTTTTATGCGATTATTCGTAATGAAATCAGGATGTCATCGCCCCGCGCATCCACCATGGATGCAGCGGTGATCAGGACACTTTTCTTTTCTGTTCCTCGAGCCTGATCTTGATATCGCTGACAACCCTGGCGAGGCCCTTTTCGGCTGCCAGATCAAGGGCTGTTTTGTTGTGGTTGTTGGCTATATTGAGGTCTACCTTCCGGTTCAAAAGGAAATTGATCATCCCGGCAAATTTGTTTATGATAGCGCACATTAGCGGCGTGTTGCCCTCTTTGTCGCGGACGTTGACATCGGCGCCGTGGTCCACGAGAAGATGGACAATCTCCAGATGACCGCTTTTGCAGGCCAGGGTCAGGGGCGATCCGCCCTCGGGATCTGCTATGCCGGCATCGGCCCCGCGGGAAACAAGGAAGCGGACCATGCCTTCCTGATTATTGCGGCAGGCATAGATAAGGGGGGTGACGCCATGGCTGTTCTTTGCATTGATGTCGGCACCGTTATCTATAAGCAGGCGCGCCGTGTCGGTAAACCCGTGCATTGCCGAATACATGAGGGGGGTATTACCGTTGTGATCCCTCCCGTCGATCTCGGCGCCCTTGCCGATGAACTGGATCACGCTGTCCAGATCACCCTTTTCGGCTACCATAATCAGTTGTTGTGTATACTGGCTCCCCACCATAACCATTATACACTACCTTTTTTAAAAAAAAAGCTTTTTTTACTATCTGTCCTGTTTCCTTGTGAATGAACACTGAGCAGCCCGTTTGAAGAAAAATGGATTGATGCCTGCCGCTTTTTACTTTATAATTCACTACAATCTTTATCTGGAGGAAACCCTGATGGTCAAAACAAGGTTCGCGCCGAGCCCTACGGGAAATCTCCACATAGGCGGCGCACGGACCGCTCTGTTCAATTATCTTTACTCGAAGCACCACAAGGGCATATTCGTTCTCAGGATCGAGGACACCGATGTGGAGCGTTCGAAGCAGGAATATGTGGAAGATATCCTGGGCGGCCTCTCATGGCTCGGCATCAATTGGGATGAAGGCCCTTACTACCAGAAGGACCGCGTGGACCTTTACCGTGAACATGCCTTCAGACTCCTTGGGGCCGGGCTCGCCTATAAATGTTACTGCAGCACGGAAATGCTGGAAGAGAAAAGAAAAAAGGCCTTGAAGGAAGGCGGCAAACCCCACTATGACCGTACATGCAGAGACCTGCCGGCAGACGATGTATCGAATGAAGGCAAACCCTTCGTGATCCGGTTCAAGAACCCTTTAAGCGGCGAGGTAAGTTTCGACGACCTCATCCGCGGCACCATAACCTTCCGTTGTGAAGAACTTGATGACCTGATCATCCTGCGCAGCGATAACACACCCACATACAATTTCACCGTTGTCATCGACGACGCGCTCATGGGCATCACCCACATCGTCAGGGGCGACGACCACATCAACAACACGCCCCGGCAGATACTCATCTATGAGGCGCTCAATTACCCTGCCCCCCGGTTCGCTCACGTCCCGCTCATCCACGGCAAGGACAAGGCGAGGCTCAGCAAAAGGCACGGCGCCACATCACTTCTTGAGTACCGCAATGAAGGCTTCCTCCCGGAGGCCCTCATGAACTACCTTGCAAGGCTCGGCTGGGCCCACGGGGACCAGGAGATCTTTTCACAGGAAGAGATGATCGAAAAATTCGATCTCCCCAATGTAGGCAAATCTCCTTCCGTCTTCGACATGGACAAACTAAGCTGGCTCAACGGCCACTACATGAAAACCCTGCCCGCGCAGGATATAGCCGAAAGGTTCCTGCCTTTTCTGGAACATATGGGCATAAGCGCGCCAGACAGGGCGCAGCTTGTCAGGATAGTGATGAACCAGCGCGAGCGGGCGAAGACGCTTAAAGAGATGGCGCAGGCGTCGGAATATTTCTTCCGCGATGATTTTCCCGTCGACGAGACTGCCCGGACAAAGTTCCTCACGTCTGCCACAAAACCGATACTTGTCGATTTTCTGGAAGGTTTCAATGCCCTTTCTTCGCTTGACGAGGAAGCGCAGAAGCCTCTCATCGAAGGGCTGACTCAAAAATACAACGCAAAACCCGTCAATATCATCCAGCCCATAAGGGTGGCCCTTTGCGGCAAGACCGTAAGCCCCGGTATATTCGAGGTCATAGCCATCCTTGGCAAAGAGAAGGTCGGGAAAAGACTCACAAAGGCCATAGAGTCAATCCAATGAAGCTGGCAAGGCTCGAGATATTCGGATTCAAATCATTCCTCAACCGGACGGTCTTCCAGTTCGGGGAAGGCATCACCTCCGTCGTCGGCCCCAACGGCTGCGGAAAAAGCAATATCGTCGACGCCATAGTGTGGGTCCTCGGCGAAAGGGGAACGAAAAGCCTGCGCGTCAAAGACATGGGGGATGTCATCTTCCACGGCAGCAACGGCAAAAGACCCGTCAACATCGCCGAGGTGACCATTGATCTCACCGACGGGGCCCAGGACCTCGTCGTAAAAAGAAGGATCTACCGCGATGGAACGAACGAGTATTATATCAACGGCAAGCTCGTTCGGCTCAAGGACGTCCAGGACGCCTTCCTCGGAACGGGGCTCGGGACGAACTCCTACGCCATCATCGAACAGGGGCGCATCGAGGCCCTGATCTCCATGAAACCCCCGGAGAGGCGCATCGTCATCGAAGAGGCGAGCGGCATAACAAGATTCGAAGAAAAAAAACGCGACGCCATCTCCCGCATGGAAGAGGTCACATTGAACCTCGAGCGTGTCGAGGACGTCTATCGAGAAGTGACTGCTTCATTCGAAAAGGCCAGACAGGAATGGGAACGCTGGAAAATATACCAGGAGCTTGCCGACAGGCTCCATGAGATCGACAGGCAGCTCCTGCTTGACGGCCTGGGAAAGCTCCAGAAAAGAATGGCCAGGATCAGGGAGCGCCAGATCGACCTTGAAGAGGAAATTCTCCAGAAAGAGGCGGAGAGGGCCACCCTCAAGGAAGAGTTCGATGCGAAGGACAGTGAGTTCTCCCTTACCGACAACATCATCCGGCAGATGGAGATTGACATCAAGAGCAAGGAAAAGGACATGGAAAGCCGCCTGCTCGAGATCGAATACCTGAACGAGGAAAAAAAGCGCCTCGAAGCACAGCTGAAAGGACTGGCCGAACAGGAATCATCGCTGAGGCGGCAGATATCGGAGCGTGAAGCCGAGATCGGCACACTGGCGGAAAAGGCGCAGACCTTCGCGCTGCAGCTAAAAGAAGAGGAGGAGAAAGAGGTCTCTGCCCGATCCGTGGCCGATGGCTGCAGGGCCGGCATCGAAGACCAGGAAAAGAAACTGGAAGAATCACGGACAAGTCTCTTCGTCGCCATGAGCTCTCTCACCGATACAAGAAACAGGATAGCACAGATCGAAAGGCAGGAAGTGGAACGGCAGAGGCGCATGGAGAAGCAGGCGGCCGAACGCGGCGAGCTCCAAGCGCTCACGGCCGGGCTGGAAGAAAAACGAAAGGTCCTCCAGGGATCACTCGATGCCGCATTGAATGAAAAGGAATCCTCCCTCGCTCTGGAAAACACCCTGCTTTCGCAGCGGGAAACCGTCATGAAGGAAATGGAGACGCTCAAAGGGCTTATCGAGAGCGCCAAAAGCGAAAAGCGCATCAAGGAAGATTTTCTCACCCAGCTCGGCGGATACATCAGCGAACAGGAAGCGGGGTCCAGGGAAGACAGGCTCGTCAATCTCATCAAGGTGGAAGAGTCGAGGATCAAGGCGCTTGAGAGGTTCTTCTCTGAAGAGCTCGAATATGACGTCATCAGGGACCCGTCCGCCGCCGCCGTGATCGAAGCGGTAAAGGCGCGCGAAGGCAACCGCATATTCTTTTCCCCCGGGGGCATCTTCAGGGACAGCGGAGGTGATGTCGAGATAGATATCAAATGGATAAACGGCATCGAAGACGCACTCACAAGGATCTCTTCCGGAGAGGAAGGCATATTCATAAACGATGAAGTGTATGTCGACTCCCGCGGCATCATCATAAGCGGGCAGGGATCGAAAAAGATCGATGTGAGGCAGTTCAAGGAAAAACTGAAACTCGAAAAGGAACTGCAGACGATATCCGCTGATATCGGGCGCCGCAGCGAAGCCCTGTCGGAGGTCCGCACGAGACTTGAACGGTGCGACGCAGATTGCCGCGGCGCGAAGGCCGGCCGTGAGGCAGGTGAGGAGAAGGTCAAAACAATCGAAAAAGAGCTCCTGATCGTGGAAGCAAGATTAAAGACCGCCGCCGACAGGGCCGCCGCGATCGAGGCAATTGCGGAGGCCCCTGACGAAGCTGCGGCGGATTCAATCGCACGGCTTGCCGAACAGCGTGTGCTCTATGAAAATGAAAAGACCGCCATCGAGGAATCCATGGTTTCATTCAGGGACGAGCTCACCATTATAAAGAAAGAACACGAGGCCGCACAGTCCGCGTGGCACGATGTGACCATAGGCATCGAAAGAAAGCGCAACACGCTTAAGGCGGTCGGCGAGGACCGGCAGCGGGCGCAGGCCGCAATCGCGAGTCTCACCGGCTCGATAGAGGGCCTCAAGGAAAAACTCGCCGTGACAAACCGGGAGATCGCCTCGCGCTCCGAAAAGATCATCATCCTCGAACGTTCCTACGAACACCTCCAGAATGAGACACGCGTGCATCTCGAACGGTTCGAGGAATTGAAGGCGATGCTCGGCACCCTCCACGGCGAAAAACAGGCACTGCAGGAATCCATCGAAAACACCGGCAGGGAGATCGAAAAGGTCAGGAACAGGCGGGAGAACACCGAAAAAGATCTTGCCATCCTTGAAGAAAAACGCCTCACCATCATCGAACGCCTTCGAGATACATACAGCATAGATGATCCCGGCGAGGTATCGGTCCAGCTCCCCGCCGATATCGAAGAGGAAAGAACATCCCTGACGGGCAGGATCACCGAGATGGGCGAGATAAACTTCCGCGCCGAAAAGGAGTACCTCGAACTGGACGAGAGGATCGCGTTCCTCGACAAACAGAAAGAGGACCTGCGGGGTGCGATGGACTCCCTTAAAAAAACGATCGCAAAGATCGACGCGCTGACAAAAGAGCTCTTCTCGGAAACCTTCGACAAGGTCAACGCGGCCTTCGTGCGCTTTACCGACCTCCTGTTCAAGGGAGGCAAGGGCCATCTGGCGGTGAACACCGAACAGGGCGGCATCGATCTCTTTGTCCAGCCGCCCGGCAAAAAGGTCACCAGGATGGAACTCCTCTCCGGCGGCGAAAAGGCGCTCATCTCGCTCGCGTTCCTTCTTGCCCTCATGGACACGAAACCAAGCCCCTTCGCGCTCATGGACGAGATCGACGCGCCCCTCGATGATGCCAACCTGACGGGGCTCCTTGAGATCATACGGAGCATGAGCCTCAAATCGCAGATCATCTTCATCACCCACAACAGGATCACCATGGAGTACTCCGACATGATATACGGCATCACCATGGAAGAGCAAGGTATCTCCAAAACGGTATCCGTCAGGCTCTGACAACGTCCGACATTTTTCTCCCTCCCAAGCAAATGCATTTTTTTACAATGTTACCGTATACCATTGATATGCCACGCAGTTCCTTTGCTGGTCTTGTTCCGCAAAGACCGGGGGCAAGGATTTTTTTCTTGACATTTTTCCTCATAATACTATGATTAAGAATAGTAAAAGGGGGAAGGGGGCATTTGGGAAATCAAGCTTATCACTATAGTTATACCGTTTTCATAACGGTTCTTTTTTTCAACAAGTCCTTTTTCAATCCAATCAACCTGAAAGGAGGTGGAGGCAACCTTTGAGGCATCGTTGTACTTAAAAACGTTAAGGGGGTTATTATGCAGCCAGTACAACCAGCTTTACCACCTGTCACATTGCCTGATGCGTCCGTCCTGATGTCATCCTGGTATGTGTGGTGGGTTTTGGTCATCGGACTCTTTCTCATGACGTTTATCGGCACCTGGCTCATCACAAGGGGGTGGAAAGAATGAATCCGATAACCTATCTTGATTACCAGAAACCAACTACCGAGATGGCGATATACGGCGCGGTCGGCGTAGCGATCCTTCTCATCATTTCCATTATACTGGGATTTATGAGCAAGAAAAAGGTTGCGAAAGGGTCCTTTGATGAGTACCTCGTCGGTAAGCGTGACATCGGCCCCGTCGTCACGGGCTGCGCGCTGGCGGCGTCATACCTTTCCGGGTGGGCCTTCGCGGGAAGCACCGGCGTCGTTTACTCCGTCGGTTTTTCCGGAATGTGGTTCGCCGGCATCTGGAGCCTTCTGGGCCTTATCCCCTGCTGCTGGCTCGCCGCCGTGAAAACAGCCGACTTCTCGAAAAAACTCGGCGCGGCGACGCTGCCTGAAACGATAGGCCGCAGGTTCGAGAGCAAGATGCTCCAGACCGTCGTCGCCCTCTGCATGCTCTACTTCCTCTTCATGTACTCCGTCGGCCAGCTCAAGGCGGCAGGCGGTGTGTGGTACGCCACGACGGGCCTGCCCACTGTATGGTGCCTCCTTCTGTCGATCTTCATCGCCTGGCTCTACATGGTCCTTGGCGGCTATGTCGGCACCCAGTGGTCCATGGCCTTCCAGGGGGCGTTCCTCGGCTTTGTCGGGGCACTCCTCGGCATCTGGGCCATTATATGGGCCGGCGGTTTCTACGAAATATCGGCAAAGCTCTACATGGAGCCAAAGGTGGGCCCCGCGCTCATCAAGCTCATCAGGCCCGAGTTGCCGCAGGTGGGCCCGACGCAGCTCTTCTCGAGCTGGGTCGGCATCCTTGCTACTCCGGTCATCTTTTTCACCATGGCCATCGGCTTCCCGCATAACGTCAGCCGGTTCCTCGGCATGGGCACGCTGAGCAAAAAGGGCTACTGGACGCTTATCATCATGGTCTATCTCATTGCCGGCATCCCCATCATGCTCGACTGCTCCAGCAACGGCCTCGTTGCCAGGATGATCTACGGGCCGAACCTGCTGAAGGTAAAGCCCTGGGCCGCTGACCTCGCGGCGCCTGAGCTCGCCTTTGCCGTCGGCGGCATCCCCATGATGACCCTCTATGTCATGGGCCTTTTCGCAGCCGCGCTTTCCACCCTCGCAGGCATGGTCTTCATCATGAGCGCCAACATCACCCGCGACGTCATCAAGCTCTGGTGGCCGCAGGTATCGGACAAATCCATGCTGTACCTCGGGTACTTCCTCATCGCCCTCTTCCTCTTCCTGCCGTTCTACTGGACGCTCGTCAACCCGCCGCCGCTGCTTTCCATCTTCATGGGCCTTGCGGCGATGGGCCTCGGCGCCATCTTCTTCTTCGTCACCGCCGTTTCCTATTACTGGAAGGGCGCCACGAAATGGGGTGCGCTTGTCTGTGTTATCTACGGCACAGGCATGAGTATCTATGGAGGCTACAAGGTCCTCATGAAGAAAGAGATCGGTATGGGGACCTTCGAATGGTGGCTCGTCATCGGCTGCGGCGTTCTCTATTTCCTCGTCAGCGCCGTCACGAAAGCGCCTTCGAAAGAACTGCTGGACAAGCTCTTCCCGGCAAAGAACTGATATTGCAAAGACCTTATAAAAGAGGGGCTTTTTTAAAAGCCCCTCTTTTCTTTCTATCGTTGAATAATTACAGTACTGCGTTTGCAGCACTTTTTATTACGGAGGGGATATGGAGATATATACCGTTGCGTGGCTCGCGGCAGGGATAGGGATACTGGCATATTTCATCTATAGCAAAATCAGGAAAAAATAAGGGCTACCAGGAAACGTTCTTTAACTTAAGATATTTCTGTGCTCCCTTGTTTCCCATCCGGGCCGCCGTTCTGTAATCGCTGTACGCCTTTTCGCTCTCCTTCATCATCTCGTACACCTCACCACGGCTCGCGTATGCCTCCGAGCTTTTAGGATTTATGGATATTGCCTTTGAAAGATCCCATATCGCCGCCTTGTAGTTCTTCATGAGGTAATAAACGACGCCGCGGTTGTAATAAGCCTCGAAGTAGCCGGGGTCCTTCTTGATGGCAAGGTCGAGAAGTTCTATGGCCTCCACCGGATAACCGGCGTCAATGAACTGATAGGCCTTTTTATAGTATTCCTGCGCGGTCATTCCATCGCTTTCACTCCCGGAACAGCCTGCGGAAACAACGACCGCGCACACAAGAAAGACAATAACAAGATATTTCATGGGGCCTCGCATCGTATTGTTTTTTTATACAGGAAGCCCCATCATTCTAACGGAATGACCTTAAAAAGTCCAAGCTATATTTTTAAGCGTCAACCCGCGATCAACACACTGCCTGAAACTACTTGCACTTCCCTATTGAGCCTGCCTTGCATTTCTTCCCGTCCATCCAGATAGTATTGGATAGTTTGGCCCCGGAAAAATTTGTCTCCTTGTCAGCCGTAGCTCCCTGAAGGTTGGCGCCGTTCAGGTCTGCATCCCCGAATATTGTCCCCTTGAGGTTCGCCCCGCTCAGGTTTGCCCCCGCAAGATTTGCGCCGTATAAATCGATGCCGGCAAGGTTCGCCTTTGACAGATCGCAATTATTGCATTTGTTCGTAGTATTGAGCTTCTGCATATCCTGAGGATTGAAAGAGAGCCCGTCGCCCGGTAAGAACATAAAAGATCCGATGATCAGGACCATCAATAAAACTGCTGTCTTCCTCATAAAACCCTCCTTTGATGAGTATAATAAAGGGCCGCCATCCGGTTTCCCGGATGGCGGCCCGACCATCCCGCATAACCCTCCAGAGACAACTTCTATCTCTGAACCCGAGTTATATAGTCAATTTATATATTCATTTTACTTTTGTTCCCGTATTTGTCAACCCCTTTTTTGCACATTAATTGCTTGACAGGTAAAAAATCGCCGTGCTAATCAAATAGGATGATGCTCGGTTTCTCCGATCCCTGGATTTTCTCCGGCTACGCACTGACAATTCTCTCTATGGTGTTCTGCATCATCTACGGAATTATCAACTGGCACAGGGGCGCCACCGAAAAGGAAGGCGACTACCGCGAAGAGATCCAGTGGGAGCGCGAGGAGATCGAGCTCATCGAAAAGCTCCCCTGAGACCCCATGTTCTATCTGATAACCTTCATCCTTATCTATCTCGTTATTACGGTCTATTTCAGCTACCTCGGCTACCGCAGGACCGTTACGGTCTCCGACTATCTCCTTGCCGGCAGGCAGGTCCATCCCGTCACGATGGGCCTGAGCTACGGCGCCACATACATCAGCACCTCGGCCATCATCGGTTTCGGCGGGGTGAGCGCGCTGTACGGCTTTGGCCTCACCTGGCTCTCCTTTTTCAATATCATGATAGGGGTCTGGATTGCCTTTATCATCTTCGGCAAAAGGACCCGCAAGATGGGCAAGGCCCTTGACGCGCACACCTTCGCGGAGCTGTTGGGAAGGCGCTATGAATCAAGGTTCATCCAGGGCTTCTCGGGGCTTGTCGTGCTCATCTTCATGCCTGTCTACACCGCGGCAGTGCTCATAGGGATCTCACGCTTTATTGAGGTCTACCTCAACATCCCTTTTTCGACTGCCTTTCTCGCCTTCCTGCTCATAACCGCCTGCTTCGTCATATGGGGCGGCCTCAAGGGCGTTCTCTACACATCCGCCTTCCAGGGCGTCATAATGGTCATTGCCATGGTCGCCATCGGTATCACGACCTATCATTCCCTTGGCGGCATAACAACCGCGCACCGCAGCCTCGAAACGATCACACCCATGATACCTCTCTTTCTCCAGGAGGCAGGGCACAGGGGATTCACGTCCATGCCGCGATCATTCTCACCCATCTGGTGGTATGTCATAACCACGATGATCATGGGCGTCGGCATTGGCGTCATCGGCCAGCCCCAGCTCAACGTGCGCTTCATGACCCTTAAATCCGACAGGGAGCTGAACCGTTCCGTGCCCTTCACGGCCATCTTCATCCTGTGCACAACGGCGATAGCCTACGCGGTGGGGGCGCTGACGAACGTGCGCTTTTACAACGTGTACACCGAGCTGCCCATCATGGCTGTCGGCGGCAACATCGACAAGATAATCCCGCTCTACATCGACCGCTTCTATCCGCAGTGGTTCGTGGCGCTTTTCCTTGTCGCCCTCATGTCAGCGGCCATGAGCGCCGGCAGCAGCCAGTTCCACGCCCTCGGGACGTCACTCTCCCGGGACATCTTCGAACAGGCGCTTCTGAAGGGACGGTCCGTTGCAGAAACAACGATCGTCACGAGGGTGGGGATAGTCTTCAGCATTTTCGCCACGCTGATCATCGGCCTCATACTTCCCGAAAGCGTTGTGGCCGTCGCAACGGCCTTCTTTTTCTCCCTTTGCGGCGCCACCTTCATCCCTGCCTACCTCTTCGCGCTCTACTGGAGGCGGGCCACCAGGGCGGCGGCAAAGGCAAGTATCCTGTCCGGTTTCGCCATATCCCTTTTGTGGATGCTCTTTTTCCACGAACAGGAGGCAAAGGCCTTCGGCCTCTGCAAAAAGCTCTTCAATGTCGAAACCCTTGCCGGCCACCCCTGGAACATGATCGACCCCCAGATAATCGCGCTGCCCGTGTCGTTCATCGTTTTCATCACCATAGCGTTGATCACGCGACCCGTGCGCGAAGAAACGGTCACAAAGGCCTTTGTGCACATATAGTGCAGGTCTAACAGGCTTCTCTTTTTTTATGTTTTTTGCTTTCAACCTTGGAACTTGGAACTCTGAAACTTTAAAACTTTCTTTAGAAGGAGAAAACCATGTCAAAACGTTATGTAATGGGGATATGCGTTACCAACAGGGTGGAAAATGCAGCAGAACTGCAAAAGGTCCTGACGGACTGCGGATGCTACATCAAGACGCGCCTCGGCCTTCATGATGTCAGCGAGAACCTGTGCGCACCCGGCGGTCTGATCATCCTGGAGATCTACGGCGGGGACGCGGCCATCGCTGACATGGAGGCGAAGCTGAAGGTGATAAAGGGCCTGCAGGTGCAGAAGATGGAATTCGACCTGTAAAGAAAACGATCTGGTTTCTCTGGTTTGTCCGGTTTGTTTGGTTTTTCCGGTTTAATATTTCTTTGAACCAAAGAAGCTAAAGAAACAAGATAAACTTTATCATGTTTGAGTTACGGAGGTTCCCGACTGGTTATCTTTTTATTGTTCACAATTTTCCTGCACGTTGTTTTCCCTCTGCATAATTGTGCAGCGGGAGAGCTGAAGAAGGGGGATATGGCAACGGTTCCATCCATGGAGGCGATGATACAAGCTGTCGAGAGACAATGGCCGGCATCATCACAGCTCATTGTTGTTCGTTCAGGCGGCGTTCCCGGGCAGGCCTCCACCCTTTACGCCCTTGAAAAAAAGGGGAATGCGTGGCATGTCATTCTCGGGCCCGTCCGGACCATGACAGGCCGAAACGGTATCGCGCCTGCCGGCGAAAAACACGAAGGAGACGGCAGGACGCCGCCGGGCATGTTCCCTCTTGGCTTCATTTTCGGCTACTCAAGCAGCATCGATTCCAAAATGCCCTACAAACAGATGACATCGGAGGATATCTGGGTCGATGACCCCGATTCACCCGATTACAACAGGCTGACAAAGCGCGGGATGACCGCCGCACGCTCCTTCGAGGACATGGTCCTGTCCGATGACCGCTACAAATACGGGATCGTTGTCGAATACAATACAGGTCCCGTCACAGCAGGCGCCGGCAGCGCCATCTTCATCCATGTCTGGAAAGACGAGAACACTGCCACGTCCGGCTGTGTGGCCCTCTCGGAAGAGAACATCCTGAAGCTTACCGGTTGGCTCGATCCGGCCAAACACCCCTTGATTTCCATCGAAAACTAAAAAGCGGTTCCAGGGTTCTTAAAGTTTATGAAACGTTCCAGCGGGAAAGATCATTGTTTCCCCGGCTTGCCTGGTTCGGCCTTAGCCAAAAAAACAGGAGAAACCGGCTATTTTCATTTCATGGTCAGTCGCATTTTATGACAAATCCCACCGGTTTCCCGTTTTCGAAAACACCCGGGATTTTTTTGCCGTTGGCGCAGATGATCGTCCCTTTGCCATGAAATCCTCCGTTGATAAAATCCCCCTCATATTTTCTGCCGGTGACCCAGGTGAGCGTCCCTTTGCCATGGGGTTTGCCATCCACGAAGTCACCTTCGTACCCGCCGCCTTTTGGATATATGACCGCTCCCTTGCCGTGTGGTTTGCCATCCACGAAGTCACCGGTGTAATTGTTGCCGGTTATCGTGGTAAGAGTGCCCTTGCCGTTGTACTTGCCCTCCTTCAGTTCCCCTTCGTAGCGGATTGTCTCCAGTTTGTCATGGTACAGGACCATTGTGCCTGGACCGGAGGCACGGCCGTCCACGCATCTGCCGGACCACGAGACCCTTTCATTCGGTTTTGGGTCACCCTTGAGTACTCTGCAGTTCGTTGTGCTGTCAGATATCCATTCCTCCGCACCGCCCGCCCCGGCGGGGACGAAAAGGAGAACGAGGACAATTACGAAGGACGCGGCTCTCATCATGTGTGCCTCCCTGCGCAAAAGGATATTCTTATCAGATATTATACACTACGGCGGATCGCCTGTCACAGGACCGCTATCAATACCCTCTTGCGCTCCCCGCCTTCGCGGCGGATGCGGCTTACGCCGCTTTAGCGATAGCCGCGGGGCCGTTTGTGCCCCAGACAGAGGATCTTTTCTGGATATCGGGAAAAGGTTGCCCCGAACGTACCCGATCTAAAAAGGCGATGAACCGGCGGAAGAAACAGAAAGATAAGGCAGGTTTTTTCTGTTGCATAAAATGGGCATATAATGGAAAATGAAACAAAAACAAATTTTCGTTATTAAAGCTGTCAGGACCGGTCTGTCGCAGGCGCGGGCTCATATTTGATAGACGAGCGGCATACGTAACCTGTGCCCGTTCGAAAGACAACGCCGCACCGGTTCGGATTATTGAGAAAGGGGCAAAGTTCGTGGAAATGTCACAGAGACATCGCGCATTGCCGATATTCCGCATCGGGTGCACCGGGGTCATCCTTGTCTTGATCCTCGTCGCCGGGGGATATTTCTTTCTTTACCCCATTTTGACGCCCGACAGGATCAGGGGCGACCTGATCGATTGCGTCATCGTGCCGCAAAATGCAGAAACTGGCAGATTGTGGATCCTCACTGACGGATCGTTCAATTACATTTCCTCCACAAAGACCCCGGGGCGCTATTCCATCGGGAGGAAATGCCTTTCCTGCAAGGCCTGGATATATGAATATGATCCCGTCAGGGAAAAGGTGATCCGCAAGATCAAGGTCAAATATGACGATATCATCATGAACGCGGGGATCTTATACAGTAAAGGGACCGTATATCATGTGGCAGATGCCTACCGTAAAGGCGAAGCAAGGGTCCTTTTATATGACGCGGCGACCGGGACGATGGTCGGCGACACAAAGAGCTTCATTTCCCGGCACCCCGAACTGTCCGGCGGGATAACAAAAGCCCGGCTTGATAAGAACAACAGAACAATGGAGTTCGACACAAGGGACGGGAAAACAAACCTGGTATATTCTTCGGAGGACGAGAGGGTCTACCCTTCTTATAGCAGTTTTTTAGATGAGCAAAGAAAGGATACGAGAGAAACCGACATGTTCTTTTTGTGCTCCGAAGACAGCCACGATGCGCGGAAATTGTTATATCGGGCCACGGGCCCCCGCCGGCAGTTGCTAGACCGAAGATCGGCCCTGGAAAGGAATTGTTCCGGTAATATGAAACATATTACCCGCCATATCAAAGGGTTCACAACACAGCGTATGCAGGACCTTGTCTTTCTCCAGGGTATGATCTACCATCAGGATGACGAGGGCGCCATTATCATACACCTGAACCAGACGGGCAGAAAGGCCGACAGGATCATTACCTGCGTCGATCATGACGGAAAAATAAAATGGACCGTCCCGCAAAGCGAACTATTCGACCAACTGAAGATAGACGAAGACAGGGATGTTATGACAAGGGTCGATCTGAGCAAGGACAAGATCGCGGTCCTGCGTTCAGGCAATATGGTTGTGCTGGAAGTTTACCAGTTGGGGCTTATCGGGTTCGATCATAAGACCGGGAAAAAGATATTCACCGTGAACTGAAATTGAAGATCGATTATTAACGAGATAAACCGGGAGAACTAACGAAACCGGATAAAAAACGGTCAAGGTGATTCTTTTCAGATCTCGCCTATCTCCACCAGATGGTCCAGCAGTGTGCGGGCCGCGTTCTGCTCTGCTTCTTTTTTGCTTTTCCCGGAGCCCTTTGCCTTGTATTCCTTGCCGACAAAGACCACAACGGCAAAGCCGTCCTTTGTCTTGCGTGGAAATTTGTATTTCGGCAACAGGCCCCATTTCTTCTGGGAATGTTCCTGGAGGATGTTCTTGGGGTTTTTCTCTGTCAGCTTCTCTTCGGTAAAATAGGGAGAGAAAAGCTTCCTGATCACCTTCGTCGAGTTTCGGATGCCGCTGTCAAGATAGATCGCGCCGATGAGGGCCTCCAGCATGTTGGAGAGGACCTTTGATTCCTCGGGAACAATGCCGTCCCCGTTGCCGTAGCTCATGTGCCTGTCAAGATGGATCTCTTTCGCGATGCTTGTCAGGGTCTCGCGTTTCACGAGGCTTGAGCGGGCGTTGCTCAGGAAACCTTCGTCCCTTCCGTGAAAACGCTTGTAAAGGATGATGCTGATGACGGTATTGAGTATGGCATCGCCCAGGAACTCGAGCTTCTCATTGTCGGAGCGGCGCGAATGCCTCTTATCATTGAAACAGGAGCTGTGGGTCACAGCCTGGTCATACAATTCCCTGTTCTTGAACTTGTATCCGATAGTCGCTTCGAGGGTTATTGGTCTTGAGGGCACTTTTTAAGCTACCGGTTCTTCTCTTTAATGAACACTGGCGTGAAAAGGAAGGACCAGGATGAGCCGCCTCACCCTGGTCCCGGAATACCATATGCTCTTTATTTGATCTTGAATGCCTCTTCCATGCCGGAATACTGTTTTCTCAGTTTCGGTTTCTCGATCTTGCCTGTCGGGTTGCGCGGCACATCGCCGAAGAAGATCTTTCTCGGCCTCTTGTAGCGCGGCAGCGGGTCGCAGAACTTGATCACTTCCTCGTCTGTCATGGTCTCGCCCGGTTTGAGCTCGATGACAACGGCGACGATCTCGCCGAGGCGCTCATCGGGAAGGCCGATTGCCGCGGCGTCTTTGATCTTCGTGTTTGTATAGAGGAAATCTTCCACTTCGACGGGGAACACATTCTCGCCGCCGGTGATGATGATGTCTTTCTTCCTGTCCACGAGCCAGATGAAACCGTCTTCGTCCACGCGGGCCATGTCGCCGGTGAAGAGCCAACCGTCGATGAGGGATTTCTTTGTCGCTTCGGGGTTATTGTAGTATTCCCTCATAACACCGTTGCCGCGGACAACGAGCTCGCCCGGATCGCCCGCCTTCACGGTGACGCCGTTCTCATCGAC